>FRDC01003702.1_pt2 | contig 23260 bp, 19 predicted proteins | sample 1106171 | NCBI WGS metagenome assembly FRDC01 (sample SAMEA3930566, study PRJEB13176) | freshwater metagenome | biome: Drinking water system; feature: drinking water; material: water | place: Singapore | collected 2014-12-20 | reverse complement strand
GACTCTGGGGACCAGGCGCTCCGTCCTTTGACCGCGTCATTTTCTGCGGCGGAGGTGCATTGATCCTCAAGCCTTATCTCTCAGGATTCCGAGGGAGAGTGGAATTTCTCAGAGACTCGCAATACGCGAACGCCTGCGGCTATCTGCACTTCGGCCGGTGGGTCTATCAACGAACGATCACAAGCAATGCAGTCCATCATTCACAGTCCGAGCAGGATCGCCAGGGAGAATCAATTCAAGATGAAGAGATGCTTCGTGTGGGAGGGACCCTATGAGGAATGAGCCGGGCAAGGGGCATCGCATCTACCGGCTCTATTTCAACGAAGAGGATCCGTCCGACGTTGCGCTCCGGCGGTGGATCTGGTCCCTGCCCGCGCGCAAACGGGGTCATATCGTCAAAAGCATCTTAAGAAAACAGCTCGCAGACTGGGGGAGACTGAAGGGCCGGCGGGCAGCTCAGAAGGCCCGACAGACCCAGCAGCCGGTTTTGCCGCCCACCCCGCGAGCACCAGAAGCGCAGAAACCAATCGCCGCCAGTAACGAGATTCAATCCATGATCAATCGAGCATTCATCTCGAAGGTCTCCATCCCATGAGAATGGTGTTTTCATTGGGCCCAGCGCAAGGCCAAGGCAGGTGATTACGCTTTTGAGGTCCATCCCTCAGAGTCTGCATGAACACACAAGCCGACCGGTCTGCTTATTTCATCCTGGTTAAGCTGCGGTCCACCTCCCACATCACCACTGCAGTCTGAAACACGACCCTTTGTGCATCTTCCCAGGTAAGAGGCTCTCCTTCTTTCGTTGCCCCGTGTGTTTGCCGCTGGATCAGATCACTCAGTGCTCCCCAGTACTGCAGGAGCGCCTCAAGAAATTCCTTCACCCGCCTACCGAGGTTAGTCTCATATTGTTTGAGTACGGACCGCACTCGATCAACGGTTTTCGCCTTGTCAGAACTGGCACCTTGAGGCTTATGTTTCTCCACTAAGACATCAGCAAATTCTTGAATCGTTTCTCGGCAAAGATGTCCGATGGTGGTCAATTGACTTGCTGAATCCTCACCCCAGAGAGCGGCTTCGGCCTGGGCCCATTTTCGATAGGCCGATTCGTATTGTTCCTTGAACGCGTCGGAGCCAATGTACCTACGCACGTCGTCGGAAACGCGCATGGATGGCTCTCCGACCTGCTCTCGGAACCACTGCACATAGTTGAACCCACGAGGGGTGATGTTAAAGTTGAGCCCGCCTCGTGAACTTTCGCCCGTGCGTAACATTCGCGCATCAGCCAATGACTCGATGTCGCCGATGGTAGTTGTTAGACCACCAGGCAATCCCTCGTGAATAACAGTTGGGGGATTGTTCATTGTCTCCGAGACGACAAACTTGTGCCTGCGCTCCTTGGGGACAGAATGTTCCGCTCTCACCAATTCGACGAGCAATTCCTTCTGGTCATCAAGAAGCTCGACAGCTTGGAACTCAGCAGCCTGGGCGCTCGAGGATTCACGGGCCCTCACCGATGCGAGTTTCTCAAGAGTTTCTATCGCGGCAGTAAGTGAATCCATTGCTATTGGAAATGCCCTCATCACATCGGCTAGACGCTCCTGTTCGATTTCATCTTCGTCGTCAGAAGTGATGGCATGTGTTTGCCAGTTCCAAAAGGCTCCAGCGTAATACCCATAGGATTGTTCGCCTAAAGCTTGTTGGAGGATGTGAGTGGTCTGATTTCGCCAGGCGTCGATAGAGGCTTCGTCAAATCTCCGCTTCTGAACCAGTTCCATTCCTTTCACCTTCTGCCCTTTAAGAAGTTCTATGGCTACTGCAGGTGAAAGTTCGGGTCCTCCTGTTGCACTTTGGGGAGTTCCCTGTGCCATCCGCGTTTCCTCAGCTAATGGATATCGCCAAGGCTATGACTTACTCAGAACAGAGTCAAGATGTGTAGGCATGAATCGGCCTCCTAACAATGCACAGGGAGGTTTGGCACCATGACATACTTACTCAGTATCCGTCGTAGAGCATGTTGCGGCGATGCTCGAGCTCGGCCTGCTTCGAGCCGCGCACGAAGAAGATACGGGGGATGATGAGCGAGAGAGCGGTACTGAGCACTACGAACCAACTCGACAGAAGGAGCACTTCGCGGACATTCAGGATCCACGTTTGCACCTCCAGGGCCGTAGCCTGATTCATAAGGACCCGCCACGCTGGCCATAGCTGTTCGGCTTTGGCATGCACCCAATCCGGTGTGAGTAACCCGTGCAGGCCATGGAAGAGCAGAAATATCAGGATCACCTTGAGGATATTGAACGTGACCATCGCGCTGTAAATGCTGTCGATGGCTTGCCGGCACGCCTTCCCATAGTAGCAGTTGCCCAGATTGACCCCGATCATGACGTTGTAGCCCAATCCGTACGCCATCGCGATGAGGACGGAGAAGAGCTGATCAAATAAGCTCGGGGTGAGCGTGCCGAAGATGGGCACGAGATTCGATAACACTCCCATGCTCACCGGCACGAACAAGGCGCTGATCAAACCATCGGCCAGTGCCCCTTTCACGCCCACTTCAAAATACGCGATCCGCCGGTCCAGCAAGAGATACTTCTCAGGAATCTCACGTCCCGTCTTGACGACCGTCGCGAGGATCTGAATCTCGGAGATCGCCTCGATAAGGCTTCGGGGCTTGGCCCTAGCTATACCCTCTGCGAACAATGGCCCCGGACGTCCCCCTTTCTCCATGGCTCACCCCCCGCCGAAAAATCGTGTGACCGAAGTCACATAGGCGAGCAGGATCGTCAGCGCATAGAAGAAGATCCCGATTGCCAGCCGCTGTTTGTAGGCTCCGTACCAGAACGCGAACCCGAGGCACGTCACTGCCAGCACCCGAGCGACCACACCCTGGAACAACGTCACAAAGATCCAGTCCCACCAGGCCAGATATTCTTCCAGCGTCATGTAGGAGAGCGGGTTCAGATAATCGATGAGATTCTCCATAGCCCGCGGGTACTCCTAGGAGATCGCTCGCAGCTCGACAACGATTTGGAGAATCCCGGACTTGCGGGCCTCAAGGTCCGATGCCGGCACATTGAAGACTTCGAGTTTGATCGGGACGAAATAATTTCGAGGTGGGAGCGTATTTCTCCGTCTCGGATTGTTCATGATGATCTGATAGCTGCGCCCATAGAATCCCTCCCCGATCGGTACTGCAAGGACGTCAGCACGTCGTACATCATCGACGATGCGACGCAATGCCTTCTCGCGATCGGAAAGCCGGATCAAAGACAGATCGACCACCTTGCGCTCCGTGGACAAGCGCCGAGCCGCGTCGAGGAGTAGGTCGGGATGCACGTAGACTGTATCCTTTATGGAGATGGCGGACCACCTCCCGCCCCGCTGGAGCTGGTTGATCTTCGGTTCTATCAGTTCAAGCAGGCGGGGAACCGAGAACCAGCTTTCCCACGGCTGCACTTTCAACTCCTTGGAGAACGCTGCCACCTCCAATTCTCTCGCCCGTCCGTCGGCTTGCCGCAACAGAGCGTCGAACTGGTTTTTGCTCGCACGATGATGACCTCGGATCGCATCCAACGACTCCTTCAGCCACGGAAGGTCAGAGCTTGCAAAGAGTTCCTGCACCTTCATCGCGCTCACGGCGGGATGGTCACCCATCGTGTAGATCCCGCTTGCGCGGAACACCGGAATCTTTCCCAGATCATGGCCCAGAGCGGCCACCAGCATCTTCGGGACCAGCGGTTCGTAGTCGCGATACGTTTCCTTGAGACTCTTCATCGCCATTAGTGTGACGCGATGGGTGTGCTCCTTCAGCGTCACTTTCGCCAATGTGTCGCGGATACTGTACAGATCGCTGTGTTCTTCATCCTTCTCCGGCGCAGTGACAACGACTGACGGACAGTGCCCGTACTGCTCCAGCACCTTCACCATTTCCATAAGAGGCACCCACACACGCTGTGCCTCGAGAATGGCCTGATGCGGCGCCAGCAGGTCCCGCACCAGGGCGGAGGACTGAAGCGCTTCCGGTCGGAGAGGCTGGCTCACAGGTCGGGATTGATCCGGAGGCATGTCGGAAGAGGCGTCCTCCTTCGATTCAGGAGTATCACCATGCAGAGCCACGTCTGATTCGGTCTCCATCGCGTGATCGTTCGCCTGCCCCTCCTCCGGCGGGACCTCAATCCTCATGAAATCGACGTTCAAAGGTAGCCACAGGTCCTTGGCGAGCTCGGACAAATCGATTTCAATCGGGTCAGGCCCATGAGGATGCGGCGGCGCCAAGCTGACTGATTGCTTCCATCCCAATCGGGTTACCACCGCACTCAGCCATCGCTTGACCATGGGCTAGGCCCAATGTTCAGGCAACGGAACAGGTTCAATCGCGAGTCGTGTCACGCGGACGGGAATCGCTCGCCCGAACAGGGCCACGTCCACCACCCCCTGTTCCCCGTCCCACACTCGCAAGAACCCGATCACCGGCGCACTCACCCAATGAGCAATGCGCACGAGGTCTCCTGGAGCGAACGATTCCTCACGAGGACGAGCTGGTGCGGCCAACGCCCCCACATCGCACAGATCCTCGATCGGCAGCACTCTCTTGACACCAGGAAACTTCGATACCGCCTCAATCTTTGTCCGATCCAACTGGCACACCACATAGCCCTTCACGAGCTCAGTCATCCGTGCGGTATCAAGTCGCTGTAGGTATCGCATCACCCGATTCTCATGGCCTGGAACGACCTCAATCCCGACGACCTCCACTCCTGCGTCTTCCACCGACCCGCCTCGACAGCCGCCAGTCACTGTTCAACCATTCAAGCTCATGTCCGGCCGTCTATTGACTGTTCTCCTACGACCCGCTTAGATTGGCTGGCCTCCCGGACACAGGTGCGATCATGCGCTGGAGCTGGTCAAACCCGTCCGGCAAGTGCAGAAGCAAGACCGGCCTGATCGCAGGTCATCGGCGTGTCTTCCTCACCTTGTCCAGATGAACAAGCGCGCGATAGATCTTCCACACGTACTGAGTCAGCTGCTTCGAGCCGTTGTACCGTCCGATCGCCACCCAGGTGTTTCCAAACAGATCGAGCTTCTGCCGGAGCACGAAGGCGGCCCACTGCAAATTGACACAGGGATCCAGAAGATAAACGGGATGCACGCGATACTGTTCCAGATGGCGACTGTTGATCTGCCCCAGTCCTACATCAAAATTGGCCCCCTGCTGCCATAAGCGACTGACCAGCTCCGCTGCTGTTGTATAGGACAGTGTGCCGCGAGACTCGCCCACGCCTTGGCGATTGACCCCGACCGCAAAGGGATTCCCATCGCTCTCCACGTGCACGATAGCCTCGAGAAGAACAGGCGAGACGTGGTATCGCTGCGCGGCCTCCTGAATGCAGCGATGGTTCAGGTACCAGTAGGTGTCCCGACCGAGGCGTGATCCGCCGATTGCCTCGGCTCCTATTGGAATCAGCGCGATGACCAGGAGCGCACCAACCAGAACTATGTGCACCATGCCGTTCGGGCCTCTGCACTAGCACTTTCCGCTGTAGGCGCAGATCTTCGCATTCATGTCGGAGGCCACAGCCGCAGGATCGATATTCGCGTTGACGTGCACGTACCACTCGGTAAAATCCATGGTCGCGAAATTCAACGAGGAGAATTGTGTGATGCTGAACCCGCTGCAGTCAGGCGCGTCGGCAGAACCCCAGAGCCAACCGAGTTGCGCGCGGCCTTGTTCCTGGACGATGCGGGCCAATTCCGACTTGAAATCACAGTACACCTGCTCCTTCCTGGTACAGACCTTCGCGAATCCAAAACTGACCCACTCCACACAGCGAGTCCCCACGTAGTGCGCCTTGTACAGCTGCCGGTCCTTCGCCAACTGGACTTCCTCGTCCGAGCAGCTGCCCAGTAATCTCGTCGGATCGCTGGCATCGCAGCAGTCGATGATCGGCCGAATGATCGGGTTGTAATCACAGGCCATCCGTGTTCCGTTGAACACGCGAAGGTTGGTGGTATCCCAATCGTTCTCGACATCTTTGACCAACTGCAGATAGGTGGCAGAGAGGGCGAGATACTGGTTGGGAGGGGTTGACGTATCGACGCAGAATGGAACGTAGCTACCTGGAACGCCGCATTGGTTGCACTGCGCCATCGTCACCGTCCGACTGCAGGTAGGAGTGGACGCGCAAGAAAAGGTGTTCTCATAGACCTGGCACCGACCGAAACTGTCAGGAACGCAAGTGGAGCTGATCTGGCTGCAGCCCTTCTCCAGGAGAGGCTGACAGGTGTCTGGAGAAGACGAGGTGGTCATCCATTGTTCCTGCTCCCTCCAGCAGGGAACGTCTGTGATCGTAAACACCGTTCCGTCTGAACTGGTGATCTGGCGAGCAGCGGAGTCCAAACAACGGGAAGACTCGAACACCCAGGACGATCTCAAGGGCGCACAACTGTCATTGATCACGTCCTTCCTGACCTGCACGTCATAGGCGAGGGTCATCTGTATGCCACCGGATTGCGCTCCGCCGGCAGGGCAGAGGGCGAGCAGGGCAGATTGTCCGGGACCTAGCGTCGCACTGCCAAACCCCGTGCAGCCACCGTTCTGCCAGCCGCTGATCGAGGCAGAGAACGATTCCGCCAGGATCGTCTCACCGGACCCTAAGGACGCGGCGTAATTGAACGTGCCCAGCACATGCCAGCCCCCTCCGTGCCCACAGTTCTTATGCCAGATCCCTTCCGGGCCCATGTCCAAGTATTCAACCGAGTAATTGCCTGGTCCAATCTGCCGGACTTGGGCATAGAGGTAGTGATCACTGCACCAGCCGGCAGGACCAAAACTGCCGGTCTGAGTCTTATGGGTGATCGAGACAAAGGTATTCACCTCACAGACTGCCGTTTCCACACCAGGACTCTGGCAAGTCTGAACTGATGCTGGTCCAGCCGTGTATTCCACACAGGTCGGGACGTCCACGCAGGTCCCGCTGAGTCCTGGTGACGGGGTGATGCTGGTTGCCACCGCCTCGGCAGTCTTGACCGGAGCAGTCGTACTCACATCCCATCCGTCCTTGGACGATTTTTGGTCCTGCAGCGTTGCATAAGTCGGATCCGTCAACGTTGCGTTGGTGGCATCCGCATTGAGCGGAGCAATATCCCCGCTGTTGCTGAAATACCCTTCCTGCGGCGCTCCCGAACAGCCGGAGGTTGTACAGCCAGCAGCCCCGCCGTACTGAGGCGTCTGCGTCATATTCGGCGCCAAGTTTCCAGGGCTGACCGAACCAGCGCCTTGCATTTCGCCCAACACACATTGAGCCCGTGCATAGGCATCGGCGATGCTGTCGCATGGCCCCACCCCCGTGGCCGGAGTCACCAAGGCCAGCACACAGCTTGCGGACAGCGCCGCCCTAACCATGACCGATCTTGACCGGCTGACCGGTACGGCAGACAACGATGATCTGCCCGAGACGAATTGGAACGGCAGGCGCTGCATCGAGCCCTTCCCTAGCTTCTCAGAATCGGTATCGTCGGACGCACGGCCGCTCGCGCGGAACTCGCCGTCATCTCGCTCACGACTCGTTTGGACTCCTCCGACAACGGAAGCACACCGTCTCTTGCCTCACACTCACCCACTTCCCGCCTGATAAATCGCACGGCCGTTCCAAATCCCAAGACCTGGGTCATGGCCATCCCTTTGAACGGGACCGGTGAGACTTCCACCACCACCCCGATCACCGCATCGGCACCGAGCTCCCACGCCTGGTCCTGTAGACCATCGAATACCTTCTCCATAGCCTTGCGAGCCGGCTTATCGTACGTGCTCACCCGGCCACCCAAGATGTCCATAATCCGCGCGATATAGTCGCGAAACGTTCCCAATCCCACCGTGAGGATCTCCACCACCAGCCCTAACGATTCGACCTCGCGGCCTGGATAACTCTGCGTACTGAGGAACTCGATGTCCTTCTTATCTCGCTTTGCCATCACCGTTCTTCTCCCCTTTTTCCGGGACGGTTCTGTCGGCAGCCGGCTGAGGCGAGAAGGTCAGTGTCCCAGGTGGCGGTGCGGCAAGAGGCTCCGCTGGAGGACCAATCCGTGAGCCAGACCCATCGGTCGGAATAGACATCCCTTTCGCCTCAGTGCCCTCTTTCGGACCCACAACCGCCTGGGCGGCCGCTTTCCTCTCTTGTTCGCTTTTCTCGATCCCCTGATCTCGGACGGCACTCGCGGTTGTTTCCGTAGGAGAGCGCGGCCCCTTGCCATCGACAGTTCCCTGAGCAATCTTGGACGCCGGTGTGATCGGACCGGTCTTGACGGGCGCAGCGGATTTCCCGGCTCCTCTCCCGACGACCGACGGGTCGGCCTTTACTCCAAGTTGCCGCATCGCCTGTTCCACGGCGGGAGACTCGGTGTTCTTGCCCTTTTTGAGTTCATCCCCGGTGTCAGACCCAGCCGTGGTGTTAGGGCCCGCCTTCGAGACAGTTTCCTGTGGCGCATTCCCGGCCCTATCCTCTCCGTCCTTCACGCCGGCCTCCTTGCGCAGCTCCGGGGCTCTGGCTTTGGGATCACGCGAGGCCACCGGTTTCAGCCGGACCATCAGGGCGCCCATCCTGGCGATCAAGGACTCGACCCGATTCGTGAGCATCACATTCGTCTCGGCTAGCAGGCTGAGCTGATCCAGCACCTTGCCGAACTTCTGATCCAGCGCAGAGACCCGCGTCTCCTGCGATGCCAGCTTGCCTGTGAGCAGTCTGGCGTCATCGCGAGCACGTGCGACTTCTGTCTTGGTCTGGTCCTGTTGCAGCCGCAGCGTGCCCTGCTCCTTGCTCACGTTCGAGTAGGCCCGATGAACCGCATCCACGCGCTGCTGCAAATCGTCTTTCTCCGTTTCCCACTCTGTTTTCACTCCCTTGAGATGCTCGTACTGATTCTGGACGCGCTCATACTCCCCACTGCTCACGCATCCGACCAGCAGCATCGGAATGACACTCCAGATCCATTGACGCATCATGCCTTCCTCCCCCTTCTTCACCATCACATGGTCTCGATGTTGACTCCTGTCCGGCTCACGTCGTCGCCCGAGGAGCTCCTCCCGCAGTCACGGGCATCTGAGCGTCTGGGTTCGGACGCTCACGAAACACGTCCTCCGCTTCGCGTGGCGTGCGATAGGGCAGTTCCACGAGTGCGCAGAACTCAGCGATCAATTCGTGGAGGCGCCTGATCAGTTCGTGAATATTCGTGAACAGATGCTCCGCCTGCGCTAAATCGTCGCAACTCATGCGTGTATGCAGAATCACCCCGTCCAGCTTCTCCGCCACCCGCGACACCTTCTTCGTTTCTTCTGATCGCGGGGTGATCACCCGCGCATTCCGTTGTCCGGCAAGGGTGAGCCGATACTGATAGTTCAGGGCCGGCGCCGGTCCGAAATCCTGCTCACTGACCCCCATCGCCTTTAACAACTCCTGTCCCCTGCTCACCCACTCATGGATACGATCCAGCTGCCCCTGCACTTCACTGACGGAGAGGGAATGTCCTGCGCTGAGCCGGAGACGATTGACGGCCTTATCCAAAGGAAACAGCATCCCTACGATGACCCTCCCCTCAGGCGTGCGAGGCAGGAGCAACAGGCTCTGGGGATCTTGCAACCGTTCGCGGTTGTGCTCGGCCCGTTCCTCCGGGCTGGGCCGTCCGTGCATCGGGCGTCTTCCCTGACCAGCCAGACCAGCCCGCCCATTCGGCTCCCGCTCTTCCTTCCTCGACGAACCTGGTTGTCCATTTTGTTGTATTGCCGTTGCCATAGAATCCTCCTCTCCCGGACCGACTGTTACGGTTCTGTCCTCAGCTCGATCGCCATTGACGTCAGCTTGCTCGCGAGCGCGACATTCATGCCGCCCTTGCCCAGGAAATATCCTTTGCACTCGGCCGGCACCAGGACCCGCGCCATCTGCTCCTCCCTGAACACATCGATCCTTCGGATGCGATCGACCGGTGCCGGTGCCAGCGCATTGCGAATGAATCGGCCCAGGTCCGTCGAGTACCGGACAAACGACACCATCAGTCGGGTATAGCTGGCGTAGCTCTGACGGTAAGGCACACACAACTTCACCGGATCCACTCCCTCTTCGCTCTCCACGGCGATTTTGACAAACGGCGAGCCGAGGCCCGTGGCGACCCGACGTATCCGGACTTCACCAGCCTCCAACACTGGACGGAGGATGGATTCCGAAATTCGGCGGATGTAATGGGGACAGCGCTGGGACAGGACCGGATACATCTCACCAAGTCTGTACACCGCTGCTGAGATCGTGTCCTTGACCCGATAGGGCCGGTCAGCATACTGCTTCGGAAGCACTGCGAAGGGCTGCGTGCCGTTGATCAGGATGAGGTAACTGTCCCGATCCGGTAAGGCCTTCACAACCCGCCCCAGCACGAAGTCCCCGATCTTCTCCATCGAGCCGGTTTCCGTCCTCTGTCCTCTGTATTACTCCTGCCGCTCGCGGGGACTTTCTTCCGTGCGATGCACCCCTGCCTGCCCACGGACCCTTCGGCGCTGGCTTGCGTTTCACCTCCGCTCCTGTATTAGTGCTGCAGGAAGCTGTGTCTCGGCTGGTTGTGATCGAGGCATCAATGGGTCATCAACAGCGGGCTCCCACCGAAGAGCTACGGGGCCTTCAGACATTATTCCCCTGCTTGGCGTTCATTCCGCTGGTGCTGACGCACTGCGCGCCGATTGAAAAACCACTCAGCCTCGACCACGTTGATCAGGTACCGGTGATTCACCACACTGAGCCTGTTGACCCTCCGGAACTCCGGATCACGACCCACACGGATGGCCTTGGGTGGTCCGTCCAGCCTGTCCAACGGATCCGACGGTATGTCGACATGACGCAGCAGGAAACGTGGAAGACCAGGGTCTATCCGCCTGCGAAAACCTGGAGAATTCCAAAACTCGTGGCAGGGTGGGTCACATGTCCGACGTGGGGACTTTTAGGGATGACGGGACTCGCTTTCGCTGATCCCAGCGGCCCGATGTGGCGCCGATCGGCCCTTTATGAACCTTGCTCGCTGGCCAGCGGCGGTGAGGCCTACTCATCCGAATCAACGATGATGCGAAAAGATGTCAGCCTGGATCGCCGGATTGAAGAGGAGGATCAGCACGTGACGACTGGTTCTCTTGCGCTCGTGTGGCAGCTCCCTGACAAGGATCCTCTCGGCATCGACATTCCTCTGAGTCCGCAGCAGACCACGATCGCCTTCCGAGCTCGCTGGATCGCAAACCTGTTCATGCGGCAGGGCATCGAGATCACCGATCACCTTTCCGGCCGCGCAGAGGTTCAGCTACGGCAACCAGGAGGCCTTCTCATCTCTCATCCGATCCCGTTGACCACCGCGATGCTCCGCACCGCCATCGAGCAGGAAGCGGCCCGCTCCCCCGCCGACCGGTGGCCATCGGCGATCAGAATCCGAACCGTCGTAGAAGCCGATGAACATGCTGCCGCTCTTGAAACGCGCGCGCTCGCAACGCATCTGCAACGACACGTTGCTCGGTCTGGTCTGGCTGTCGTCGTGCGCGACGATCTTTTCGCGGCAACCGAAAGCCTACAGACGGCTCAACATCAAGGCCGCTATAGGGACTCGGTGCGGAACGGAATCGGGCAATGGTCCGGTGCAACCCTACTCGTCCGCGTGTATGCCCAGGCTCTCCAAGAGCAAGGCTACCTCGCGACGGCGAACATCGCTTCCATCGAGACGGGCGAGGTTCTCGCTCATCTCATCGTGGAAGCCCCGCCCGGGCAGTGGGCCGAGTTTCTCGACACCATGAGCGCGCGGATCCTCGACGCCGTCAGGCCAACAGGTCGCCCACAGGCGGATATGGCGCCCCACAATGATACGAGGCGTGAGGGATGGCTCATCACACAATGACAGCCAGCCGATCCTTCCTCCTCCTTATCAGCCTGGTTCTCGCAGGGTGTGCGGAACTTGTCCCCGAGGTCGCAGGCCCTCCCCAGACCCGCACGTTTGAGCTCGACCGCCATCCCACCCGCCACCTTCGGATCAGGACAGAAGTGCACCCAGATCATCTGGGCTGGACTCTAGCCATCGAACAAGCGACAGCCATTACCATCGCCATCCAGAAAGAAATGCCTCAGCAGTACCGTCGGTATTCATTTTCACCCCTCTCCGTCGTTCCAGGGCTCTTCCAGTGCCCCTACGGCTTGATCAAGTACGGGCTCACGCTCGGCTACGCGTCGGATGAGCCGATGCGGCACGGCTGCCGGCGACTCCTCATGCGAGAACCCCTCGACGGCTTCATCCCCTTGCCCACCAACATTCGTCGCACGGTGCAGCTAACCGAACGATGGGAACCGGTTAAGGGAGGCTGGATCGAGGTGAAATGGGAAGGGCAGGCAGGTTTACTCGCTTCGTATCCGATCTCCGTTAGGGCAACAGTTCTCCGACTGGCCCATCTCGTGCGGAACGATCAGGGGAGGGCATTGTCGCAGGGAACGCAAGCAGGGAAATTGGACGTGACTTATAGGCAGGCATCACATACCGCCATGACGATGCTAGACGTCTCGCTGAAACAGCTCACCAAAGCTTACCAATCCGTGATCCATTCCATTCCGGCCAAGCGCTGGCCCGATCCACTCGTCGTTCAGGTAGGCACACTTGAAGGATTTCCTCCCGTCCTCGAAGCAGTCACCAAGGCGGGCCTTGCCAGCCACTTCTTACAGTCACGGATTTGTTTCGTGGGTGATGATCCAACCAAAGCCAGAATTGCTGAGGAGCAACAGTTTCAACTCAGCGGCCGGATCCATGACAGCCAACGAATCGCGCTCGGACGTTGGATTCCTGCCACCGTGCTCGTCACAGGCCACCTCGACACCACCCAGACCGCGCCTGAAGTCGTCCTGCAACTGTTGACGATCCCCTCAGGAGAAGTCCTCGGAGCGATCCGCCTCCCAGTCACTCCGACCACCGCACTCCCTACAGCTTCAATGCTCTCCGAGGACCTGCAGTTCCTCACGGCTCAAGCGCCACAATCATCTTGCTCACACTAGCCGACCTTCATTGCCAGCTACTCTCCGCGCATCGATGTTGTGCCCTCTCGGCAGGACACGACCGAATACATGGTCGGGCGTTGTTCAGTCGCCAACCCACTTCTTCATTGTTAAGACGAAGTGCTTCGGTGATCACAGATGGAGTTTCTGTATAGGTGAGCGGACATTGGAAGAATTACTGGCGAGTCTACAGTTTCCGACACCGCAGCCGGCTCCAGACTCCAGCGCCACTGGCCACTGTGGCCCCCTTCACTTCAATACAGGCTGGCCAAGACCGTCGTGTATTTCGTCAAATGTCATGACATATGACGAAAGAGTCATCAATTGGATGTAATGGCAGGAGGCGAGCCTGGTAACGGCGACTTCGGCTTCACGGGAGTTCCATGAAGCCCCGAAGAGAGGAACGGTGAAACCCTTAATAAATACGACTCGCGATTTCTTTGATCTTCATCAACTCACCCGTGAGGTCCAATCGGGCGCTACAAAGGGCCGTGCTCATCAGGCACAAACGCGTGATCCGGGTAGGGAATCCTGGAATTGATCTCGCGGACAAGCTTGAGATACCGACGGACTGCCTGCTCGTACTCTAACCCCGTGCCGAGTTCCTTATCCTCAAATGCGTGGATTGCATTTCGTCTGGATTGCACGTGCTGCACATATGACTCCCATTCAGAGGACAAGAGGTCCTTCTTGGTAAAGAACTGCCGGAGGCGCTCAAGAGTAAGAACATCTGGATCGATGAGCTTGCCATTCTTCTTCTTGAATGCGTCGATGTCCTTCGAGTAGTCCGCATAGAAGACCGAGAGAAAGAGCTTCATGGTGCCCTCGACCAAGCTGCCGAGGTTGGCCCAAGCAAGAATGAGCCGTCCATCCGTGAGCTGACTCCCTCCGCTCGGGAACCACAGGCGCAAGGTCGCTGATAGGGAGACCTGCCAATCAAGACGCGATTTGCTCAAGAGTGCGGCCGCCTCGATCGGAGCCCAACCGTCGGCACTCGACCAGAAGTCGCGGATGCCGCGATTAAGCGTGACTATACGATCCAGAACTTGCTCGATCGGGATCTTGTCCTGGTCGCTTCGCTTCGCTTTGAGAGTCTTGACGAAATTCATCCGGGCTCGCTCGCGCCCTCAGACACCCGATAACCCGCAGCGCCTAAGCAACGCAAAGTCGCCCTTGGACGCATCGGGAAATTAGATTCTCACACGGCTTCTGCACCACGGCAGGCACTCAGAATCTGTTTCACCGCATTGTGCAGTGACAGTCCACCCGCCCATGCCCCGTCGCCCACCGCAAACCGCACCTCGCTTTCATGAACGATTAGTTCCACCTCGCCCACGCGGGTGCAGGCTTCGCCCTTGGTCTCCTGATACCGGCGGTATTCCTCCCACACCGGCTCAATCTGATGACCAATATCCATGACGAACCGGCACCGCTCCTGCACGATTTCTGGCGTTGCATCGGGTAAGTCCAGTCGGACCACACAGAGGATGAACCTGTCCTTATTGCCCACAGCCGTCGCGGCCTGCGTCACGGTCATTCTTGCGACTTTGCCCACTGTTGCCTTAACCTCGACCAGAAACGGACGGCGACCGTCCTCGATCGCGAGGATGACTTCCTTTTCGTCAACAACGTAGTCCTCCTCGACCTCGTAGTCCGATCCCACGCCGGTGCGGGTGACCTTGAGCCCATGGTCCTGCAGTGCCTCCTTCAGCAGCTGTTCTACCTCAGCACCGAGAGACTGGTTCCGCCGAATCTTTTCCCGGGTCTCGCGATACTTCCGTATCTCATCAAGAAACTTTGGCGACTCTTTGATCTCCTCTGCAATGAGTTTAACCTTATCCGCGTCGTTGTCGGCTGCGTGCATAATATCGGCGAGAGAGTCGATTAGGGAGATACGAGTATCCTCGTCCTTAGCAACGGCGCGCAAGGATAGATCGGCCAGACTGATATTGAGCGCTTCCAGCAGTTTCCTGCCCTTGCCTGCCGTGAACCGTCGCAGTTCCTCTTCTCGGCCGACGAACAGTTGCGCTATGCTCTCCGCTGTTGCCGAGGATTGCTTGCCGTCGCCCAAGGGCACCCACTGCCGGTCCCACATGGGCACTAGCCAAGCGGCGCGGTAGTGACGATGCGTCACCCCGCACTCGCACTCGGCCTCAACCGCATCGAGTGCGCCAGCATCCACTTCGAGTACGTAGTTCGCGAGGAACAGCAGGAGACCGACTGCGCGGGTCTTGCTGCGCCTGACGGCATCTAGCCCAGTCTCGTCCTTCTCGAAGAAGGCCAACGCAGAGAGCTCTACCGCGTCCTTGGTGCGGTGCTTCAGCTTCTTGTCCTTTTCAGATACAGGTAGCGGCTCATCCGGTATGAAGGGGATGTGGCGCCGCTGCGTCTTGAACCGAGGATTGAGCCGAACATAGCCTTCATCCGCTATCCTGACCCACAGGGCCTCGTCAGTAAGAGCCTCGTGATATGCGTCTGAGAGCGTCTGCCGCTTAGGAAACAGGTCGGCTACCAGACGAGCCGATTCTGGCCAGCAACCAGTGGGGGCGAGCAACCTCTCGTCACTCTTGGCAGGATCGCGGAAGAGTGTTGCCAGCGCGGCATCCTCTCTGGTCGTTGCTCGTGTCAATACTGGAAACCCTTCCAACCTGTCGGTCTTGTCGTGACGGACAAGCCAGACAAAGAAGCGCACCGCGATGCTTGCGAACGCAGCATCCACAGACTTAGCCTTGTCCTTGAGCGTCTGGGCTGCTGCCGTCAGGACCTCGCCTTCCGTCTTAGGCTGTAGCTCTAAGAATTCCTTCAGACGCATTCGCTGATCAAGCAAGTCATCCCGCGTCGACAGGCCCAGACTCTCCGCGATATCCTTTAACCCCTCATCTATGCAGGAGTCTCGCCTCAGCTCGGTAATCTTCTTGAGCGCACCGCCCTGGCTGGGGATAAGCCGTGCCTGCTCAAACAACTCGATATGACCGGCCTTGCTGATAAGCGTGTGCAGTTGGTTCAGCCACGCGATGGGGTCAACAGCCTCGCCGAGTTTCTTCCCGACCTCTGCCACGGTCCCCCATGCGGAAACCTGCTGGCAGAGCTTCTGCAGGGTCAGGCTTTCGCTCAGTTGCTCGACGGCTTCGGGGAGGAAGGGCGCCCAACTTTTCAGATTCTCGGCCCAAATGTGGGCCTCATCTCGTCGAGGAAGTTGTCCTAAAGCGTCCTTGACCTCCGCCGCCAAATCCCACAGATCGCAGCATGCCTCGGGATCGGCCAATAGCGGGATCATGCCAGCACTGGGAGCAATCCTCGCACCAGCGGCAGTCATCATCACCTTCGCAGCCCGGAGTGGTTGGATGAAGCGCTCGACCAGCAACTTGCAGAACCAGTCGGCGTCAACCCAATCCCACTGTCGCAATGGGTTCAGCCGCACAAGCATAGCAGCCCCACCCCAGCTTTCTTCCGCCCCCAGCACTGCCAGATGCGCAGCGAGGTCACACGCCCCCTCCATGCGGACCATGTTTAGGTGTTTGCCCTCGCGGTTCGGAACAAGCACGAGTGTGTCGCGATCCTCGCGGGGCTGGAACTTTTCGTTGTTAATCACGACCGGGAGGCAGAAATCGCGGGTTCCCGTAAGCGGGAATGCCACGAAGATGCGCGGAATCTGTCTCTGCCCGGCAATCGACCAATTGGCATCGGCCCCGGCAATTTCGACAGCCACAGAGGTTTCGTCATTCGTGATAGAGCCCACGTAGCGCGACACCGGATCGTTACCGGGGGCGCCCTCCTCGACTTGGAGACGCTGGGCCTCTTCAGAGATCGGTTTGCAAGTTCCCTTCTTGATAGTGACAGAGCGATTCAGCTGTTCCACATGCAGCGATCTGATCCTGCCATTAAAGGCGAGCAGGTATGCAGCGTTCGTGATCAGATCCGCTATGCCTTCTTCAACGACGCCCACTATGTCGCTGACCAACGGATACTCGAACTCCGTTGTGAAGCCCCCGGCGTCGTTGAACGGGCCTTCGGTCAGGGACTGGGTGAACGCCTCCCAAGACGCGTCCATCGCCGCCTTAAGTTCATCCGCGTTGTTGCCCCGGCGGTCCAGCAGGAATCGGAACTGCCTTCCATCATGCGTTCTCCCCTTAACCTCGACGGTCTTCGAAATCAGATGAGTCGTCAGGAAACCGGTACCGAACTGGCCGATTGTGCTGGAGTCGGAAAGGTCATACTTGGTCGAGCCATGGTAAATCAGGTGTGCGATGCTCTTGTGGGCGAACGGCACGCCGTTGTGCCTGAAAACCACACGGTGCGGTTCTTGGATAAGCCATACGCTGACGCCCTCGTCGGGAGAGGCGTCCCGGGCGTTTTGCAGCAACTCCCATACCCACCTGCTGCGGAAACGGGCTTCCTCCTGGAACAACTTGCTCAAGTGCTTGTGAACGGCCTGTGCCGTGTTTTCTGCCAACACCTGATGCCGTGCATCGTCAAGCGTGTCGTCAGCCATCATGCTCCTTCTCGACTCGCGAAGCCGTGGGTGCCCGTGACTGTCAGCAATCCGAAAAGTATTGAGAGTGAGAATTCACCGTCCCCAATCGTGTCGCCTCAGCTCGTTCAGTACCGTACCACCGGGCTAGTCCTTGAAGCCGTCTCCGAGCAGAAAAACAACCTGCCCAGAGTCACACCCCCCGTTCGCGTTTGTACTCCGTTTATCTCCTCGATCCTGAGGGCTCTTGTGTTCTTGTCTAGGGCTTGAGGCAGCTAGCGGATTGCCGCTGAGCTGCGCTCGTCATGCCCGCGACATACAAACATCATTCCTTACCTGCCCGCTGACGCTAGACCGAAAGAGGATTGAGCTCCGTAGCGCCATCCAGCTCCAGCAGCGTGTTAGACGGCGAGTTCACATAGACCTTTGCCTGAGAAGCAATTGGGCTGTGAGAGGAAGCTCTGGTAGCTGGTGCTCATCATCAGGCTCTTGCTTAACGAGAAAGACAGTTTGCGCCAAGTATGCACGCAGGTTCTCATTGTCCTCGGTGGACGCCGCCTGCACGATCTGACGGAAACTCTGATGACTGGAGAGATCCTCCCACACCTCGTACTTGTCTGTGTTGTAGATGTTCGGTGCATCAGGGGGATCGAGCCGGACTATGGCCACCTCAGCGGTGGCCATCGAAAACCGCTGGGCATAAGTGGCTACGACGGTCGCATCTGTGGCGACCCGATTCATCGGGAGCCGCTCGATGCTGACGAGTTCTGGACCAGTACCCGTATAAATCGAACTCCAGTCTGACCTCGACATATGCAGCACAGGCCTGCCCTCGCCGCTTTCGAGGTAAGCCCTAAGGCGAGGCGCTTCGTGTGGAGGATTCATTGCGCTGTCTTACCAAGTCTGCTGCAGGCTACCCATGCAGTATAGTGAGATAACCTCAGTTCTCTGTTGCTGGCTAAGTCTACTTCCAACTCATACATTTATCCATCGCTCAGTGTGGTGCCATTCACCGAGATTGGCAGCGAATCCTGCTGTATATCCAACTACCAGCCCGTAAGATATCACGGCCAACGAGTCGGTGTCGGATACAATCGAGTGCTCCAATACCATGGGTGTGAAACGGGTCCGACACTCACAACAACTGCTAATAGTCATCACACCAGGGAAGCGCTAATCATCATCGCTGAGAACGTCTTCTCCTCTGCCATAGGTGTTGCCGTGGATATCAATTATGTCATCGAGCATGGGGTAACCAGTCCCAGGATTGATCTCCCCACCGCCGACCTCAAGATCGGGATCCAGCAAACCCAGCTTATCTCCTGGTCGAGACAGATCCCACCCCAGGCCGTTCCACCAGTTCTTCAGCCGCCGCCACAAGACCTCTAATTGAGTCCACATCATGATGAGTGAACCTACATGTGGTCAGGGGAAAAGTTTACTTCAATTGACGAACAGTAGCCATTTTCAAGGCTACCCGCACGACAAGCGAAAGTGTTCCGATCCCGCTACATGCATCAAGCACTCCTATTGATGCGAGGGGATCACGGTTGAATGTGCTTACCAGCGCCCTTCGCCCCAGTAATATCGATCCCGCTTTTCTTGAGGGCATGCGTAAGATCCTCCTGGAACCTCTGGAGATCCTCCATGCTCTGCGGCGAAGTCCCAGGCCCAGGCTGCATGCCAGGCCGACCAGTGGGACCTCCTCCTGGAAGTGGTCCTCCTTTTGGACCTGCAGCGCCAGTTCCGCTTCCGAATGCCCCACCAAGTCGCCGACCCGTCATGGCCAAATTACCCGCACCCGTTACAATGTCAACAGCGGTTTTGCCGGCCCCAATCGCTTTCAAAGTTTGCTTGGCACCGCTATCTTCGTTGGTGAATTCTTTGGCATCCCAGTGCCCAAACACAGGATACTCGGCGCCGATGTTCACCCGTCGGTGAAGTTCCTGCCTGTACACATCCCATTCGATCACCTGTATGCCGCTATCCCCTTTCTCATAGAGCAGCTTTCCATCAGGCCCAATAACCTGGGTTGAAGCTAAGCCACTGGTTTCGACCTCGTTCTTGGAAAGCGAACGGAAATTCGTCACCCCCGGTCCACCATGCGCGGGCTGAGCCGTGTCGGCAACACCCCATTGTGCCTTTCCATCGACCACCTTGTAGTTCCACGTCTTCCCATACTGGCCGCTTTGAAATTCGGCGTAGACCACGTTGCCTTGTTCATCCATGAAGCCCCGCATCTGCACGGGGTGATGTTGCCCCTGATGGACGGGATCGGGGATCCACTTGGTCCCGCTGAACATCCGTGTGTTATGCATTTCGGAAAAAGTCCCACCCTGCGTCCGATGGAATTCCTCGAACCGCTCAACGAAGTGTCCGCCCGTTTCATGGGTATAGTCATGGAACAGGTCGGTCTTGCTCCCGCCCGTGCCGATATCTGACAGGACTTCTCTCGTGCCGTCGCCTGATTGTGGCCCGAGCGTCAATGTCCGAGCGGTTCCGTCCGCGCTGATCTGTTCTGTGGAGAGAGTCGTGTAGGTCGCCACGGAGGCATGCGAATCGGGATCTTGATGCATGTCGATGAAACCGGTCTCGTATTCTTTCGTCAGCGGATTTTGCTTCATTACGAACGCCTGGCTCCGCAGGTCGTTGACCACGCTTCCCTCAAGGAGACTCCCCTCCTTATCGAACAGGCCGAAGAAATGACCCTTGTGGGTCTGCCCGGTCGTCCCATCCTTCCACTCGATCGGCTTGTCTTTGAGGTATTGCTCCTTTTCCTGCCATCCCATGACGCTTGACACATAATCCCAGAGTTCCGTCTTTCTGCCCCCCTCAGCATGGCTGAAGATTGCTTCTCCCGTCTGGTTGCTCTTCACGCCCCGAACGGCGACATCCTGCCCGCCATACTGGTCAAGAGTCAGAAACTCCACCCCTTCCCTGCTCTGCCCGGCAGCGATGTGAAAATCTCCCTGGTGGTCGTAATTGCCGGTCAAGGACTTCGTCACTCCTCCGGGAATCGAGTAGGACAGACTGACCGACGTGGGCACACGCCGCTCCTGGCCGTTGGCAAGCTGGATCACGTTCCCTTCCTCGTGCGTCGCCACCTGCCTGGTCACCGCCTCATTTTCAGGAAGAAGCCCGATGATCCGTTGAAGCCTCACGCCCTCCCCCGTATAGCTCTTCCCCCCGTTGTCGCCGGTCTTGTAGACATACTCCATCCCCGCATCGACGAAGCGATCCTTGTTGCTCCGCTCCGTGCCACCCGCCGTCGCTTGGAGAAACCTCTTTCCCTCTGCATCGACATGGATCTCCCCTGAATAGGCAGCCTTCCGGTCGCCCTTGGTGCTATCGATTTCATAGGTGAGGGGACTGTGCTGGAACTTTCCATCTGATCCTACAGTCACACGACCGAACTCCCTCGCCTTGCCCTGAATGGTCTCCATCTCCCCGTCCAGTTTCCGGATGTCAATCGTCTCCGCCGCATCGCGAGTATAAAAGGTGCCGCCGTCTGCGCTGTGGTAATAGCGGAGATTGGCATCCTCTCTCAGCACCTCCCCGACGACACCCTCTTTATAGCCGCCCTGCGAGACGGCGAAGACCGAGATCCCGTTGATCTTCCGTCCAGTGAGTCGTCCCTTGTATTCGCGAGTCGGGCCGTCGCCGGAGGTCACCAGCTGCCCTTCGCCCCAGAAGTCCTGCTGGCCGAGACGCAGCCCCGACCGTGAGAGGGTGCCGGTGACCGGTTCCTGCTGGCCATCGGGATGGACCGCCCAGGCCATGACAGGACCCGTTTCGCTGACCTGTTGCGGCCCCCACTGCGTGCTCGTCTCCACCCGGCTCACGCCATCCTTGATCGATGCATCCACGCGGCGGACAGTCTTTCCCGTTTCCTGGTTATACTCTTCCCGGACCGAGTGGAAGTTACCATCCTGCTCGTAGCTGAAACTCTTGTCGATCGTGGCCCCGCGGACTTCGAACTGTTTCTGCACCATCCGGCCGGCTGCATGATCGAACTCTTCGCGACGGAACGCGCCACTGTCATACCAACCTCCGGTGGGCGATTTCTCGCTCGCTCGCCGCGAGAACCCTCCCGTCGGCCCTTGATACGTGACCATGCCGTTCGCCCCGATGCGGGTCGTCCCGCCATCAGCGTGATGCAGGGTGGAGACCCCCGTTTGCGCATCGACGCGCAGGCCGCCGAGGCCGACCGGTACCGTATAGCTCTCTTGCGATCCGGGACGACCTGCGGTCCCCATCCGAACCGGCTCCATCACATAGGACGGTGCTTCCGACATGACCTGCCCCTGACCACGAGCGAACTGCCCTGCTTCCTGGCCGGCGGCAGAAAGGGGAGCGGAGAGACTCCCGGTGAGAGAAGACGCGAGATTCCCTCCTGCCCACACGAGGCCCCAGGCCACGGCCGGCACCGCCAGAGTCAGATCTGCCGCCATGGAATTGATGCCGACGATGTACTCTCTGATCGGATCGAACGAATTGAACGTGATGGCGTCGGCAAACCCTGAATTGATGACGAGGTCCTTGACCTTGGCGTTAGCTTCGAAATACATCACGAAATTCACGACCGCGTAGAGCGGTCCCCACATGGCGAGCCACGCGAAGCTCCGCCCGTAGAGGCCGAGGACACGAGTCATGGAGCCCGACAGGGCCATCACGGCGATGAACGGGGTGACCAGATACACCAGGCCTTCCGCGACCGTTCGGAGCACGGGGAGGAACTTCGCGGCGATATAGGACTTGGTATAGGCCTGATACTTCAAATCCTGGGTCGTGGCCTCTTGAGCCAGCTTCACTGCCGACGGCACATCGTTCATCGTCTTGGCCCTCTGGGCCCATGCCTCCTTCCAGGCCTTCACGATCACCATATTCCGCAGGACCTGGTCCGAGGTTTGTCCCGGCACACCGAGCAGAGTCGTCCGGAGCTGATCGATGAGCGGCAGTTCGTCTCCGGGCGTCGCTGGGTCCGCACCGAGCGCCGATCGTAGCTTCTGGGTGGCTTCCAGATATTCGGGCGCCGGCGTCGTAAAGCCCGGCGTGATGACGTTCGCATAGAAGTCCGTGCAGAGCTGCGCGGCGGGCTGGATATTGCCATTCTGATACCACGGTGAACTCAGGGCGGGATTGCTCGCAGAGATCGCGCCCAGGGCATCGGTCGCTTTCTCCACAGCTGTGCGGTTCAGTTGGTTGTAGTCGATCTCCTTCAGCGTGCAGTTCATAAGGTACTGGACGAGGTTCTTCCACAGATCGCTGTCGGGGAGCGTGAAGTCGAGCAGCTTCTGCGTCTCGAACAACGGCCGGTTGATCACCGATCCCGTGGAACGATAGCCGGTCGGCAACAAGAGCGCCGTCTCGGTGATCGAGGTGAGGTGATACCCAACCTGACCGGAGACGTAGGCCGGAAACGCGATCAGCACCGGCACCCCGGTCACGATCGTGTCGGGCACCGCCGCATTGACCTGATCTTCGATCGAGACGTCGGCCGTCACGAACACCGAGGCGTACAGCAGCCCGACCGCGCCGATCAGCATGGGGCCGAGGAAGCGACGGTTGAAGGTCACATGGAGCAGGGCGAAGACCACCAACCCGAGCAGGCCGAGCCTGAAGAGGCTTTCATAGGCCCCCGTGGTCATCATCAGCTTGAGGCCCGTGATCACCGCCGCGATGACATCCCCGTTCCCGAACGTAAAGATCTGCCACATTGGCTGTCCGCTCCGGCCTCAGC
>FRDC01001202.1_pt1 | contig 23324 bp, 24 predicted proteins | sample 1106171 | NCBI WGS metagenome assembly FRDC01 (sample SAMEA3930566, study PRJEB13176) | freshwater metagenome | biome: Drinking water system; feature: drinking water; material: water | place: Singapore | collected 2014-12-20 | reverse complement strand
TTCTCATGACTTGAAACAGGGAACACGAAAGTACTTCCGTTCATGCCTGGAGGGGCCGGTTGTTTGCGAAGACTCGCTCGAGAAATTTTGTACTTTGGGGAGCCCGCTCGTTTGCGCGGGTCATCTCTCGAATTGTGTCATTCGGGTCCTGCTTATTTTCGCCGAATGCCACAACTCGAGATATGCCCCGTCGCAACTCGCTCAAGCTCCCCAAAGTACAAAATTTCTCCAGCGAGTTTACAAAAAACCGGAACTTGCGGCCTGATTTGCCATTTCATGGAGAAATTGCTTTGAGATCACTGACGCTCTGTCTGTGGGGCTCGAGTTCCTGGTAGCGAAGAGCAACAAATTTTGCTCTTCGAGCAGTGGCGGACGAAGAGATCTTTGGTCTCAAGCGAGTTTGATGAGAGAGGCGCCCAGAAACTAGACTAAAGACCCAGATAAAGGTGGCACGATTTAGCCGATGGATTTCTTGGGGGTGGTATGAAGATCCTGCTTCTCTTGTCATTGCATTCCTTGACGGTTCACGCTCAAAACAAAACTGCTGGCTCCTGCGATGCGAACTTCGAAGCAGTTTACTTGGCAAAACGTAGCTGTCTCTTCGACAACAATAAAGAATCCTGTAATCGTTTCGCCAATATGTCCTTCATCTATCCCGTTGCGGGGGGGATCGCGGGTTCGGCAGCGGCCATCCTCTACAACATTGCTCGTGAAAAACAAACGGACATGAAAGATGAAAAATTATTGGCGCAAACTCGGAACGTTGCGCTCGCTTTTCGAGACCTTGAAAAGGCTGAGGCTGAGGCTTTCAGGATTTTCCAAGAGGCTGATGATAGAACCTATCGGCAAGTGCAAAAGGAAATGCTGGGAAACAGCTACGAGAATGACGCCGACCTTCAGCGTGCAATCGCAGCTCGCTCAACCACCAAACCCGAGCTGATTCAAAAATATGGAAAGGATCTAACAGTCAGTCACTTAAAGTCTGAGGATCCAGAGGGACACAAAAACGCTGTTCAGCGAAATCTCGACTTGCAGGCGCAGACAAGCGTGCGCATGCGACAAGGAATGCCGGACCTCGTGAAATCCATTCAAGATCCAAAGACTCAGCGAGCCATCCAAGAAATCACGCTCACTGGCGACGCGCCAGTCAACGGAAATCACCACATGGCCCTAAGAAAAGAGTTTGGTTCTGATGTGGATCGAATGCAAAGACTACGCAATGCGGTCGTTGGCACTCCACAACAGAATCAGCGTTACAAACAGCTCAGCCCAAAAGAAAAAGCGATCTGGGACTTGCTTGAAATTTCGAACAGTCGGCCTTGGGCTCACCAAATTTCATCGACGCCTTCAGATTCAAGAGTACATCTGACAAAACACGCTCGACCTCGGGAGCTGTCCGTCGCGACCCCTGGTCTTGCGGGAGCTGCGGCGGCTGGAGTTTTTGTTCCTCTGGCGTATGCGGTGGGAAATTATTTGGTGAAGTCCGGGCTGGAGAATTGCCAATCCGCTTTGGGGCTGTCCAAGGACGACTTGACTGTTCTCAACGGTGAATCATTTTTGTTTGCGGATTCACGAGCTTCAGCCGACGCCTCGATCATGAATCGAAATAAATGTTCTGAAATTCGCCTCAAAGATCCTGAGAAAGTTTTGGCTGAATCCAAACTGCTTAACCGGGGGCGAATTCCCGCAGGTGTTTGCAACATCATGAAGAATGAAATGGCTTCTTTGGATTCTGCGTTCAAAAACCTAAAACTTACTGAGTCTACAGGCTGCAATGGAATTCGTGGAGACAACTTTCAACTCAATGGGGACGGATTTCAGAAAACATTTGTGTTCTTGGTTTCGACAGGGCGTCAAGTTGAGGCGCCGTTTGATGGACAGGCTGGCTGGCCGGACTACTCGCAAGCTCGGGTGACCAGGAACGGGGTTGAAGATCGAGCAGCGACAGAAGATTTTCGTGCAAGGCACGTCCGTTCAATGCCCGCTGACCTGTCGCGAGACAATCCGAACCCACGTTGGGATCTCAAGGAGCTAGGCCCTTGCCTTGGAAAAACAGCCAATACGGAGGAGTGTCGTCTGCAGCGATCTGCTTTGATCTCTCGTCTGTACTATTCAAATTTCAAGGAAAACTGTGTGCCGTCGAGGAGCAACCCCGCGGTGGCCGTGCCGCGAGTTGAGGCCACCGCCAAATAATCCTACTCCTCTGAGGCGGTTGATCTTTTCGGGGTCTGGCACCAATCGATTTTTGCTTTGGTGCCTCCGTCATATTCGTAAGCCAAATGATTTTTGAGCATGAGATCTTTGATCGATTTTCCGTCGGCCACCACATCGGCCAGAACTCGAAAATATTTATCTCGTTGCACATTGATGAGATCCACGCGTTTTGCATTCTTCAAAAGATTTTCCACCAAACGCTGGGCCGTGCGGGCCTTGGCTTTTTCACAGCCCGTGGTCCCTTTGATCTCTGGCGTATCAATACCGAGCACTCTCACCGAGACCTTTTCGCCAAGCAAGGGGTGCACCCCTGGAATGTTCACCGTGATCGTGTCGGCATCATAGTTGCGCACAAACTGCACGCAGCGAAAGCTGGTCCGATCGTGATCGCAGGTGGCCGCAAAGATGAAAAACAAGAAGAGGCCCATGCAAAAATTGTGAAGAAGTGCAGGTTGGTTTTCAAGCAGCTTTCGGGTAAAAAGCTTGGATGGGGTCACATTTAAGGGCTTGCGACCCATCACTTTGATCTTGCCTCGGCATCAAGTGCGCTGCTCGACATCGATGGCGACCTCTCGTGCCCCGCGCTCTACAAGATGTTCGCGAGCATTCCCACGAACTGCTTCAATGCGACAACAGAAAGACCGTTCCTGGTACTGTTGAAGCTCGAACAACTGTCAAAGTTGTTCCATCGTCTGAGAGAAGATACTCCGAATCTTCGAAGGTCACCCGGCGTTCTGAAACTAGGTAGGTCACCCAGAAGCTCGGATTGCCAAAAAATGCATTTGCATCATCCCACACAACACCTTGTTTAAATGTAAGGCAATGTTTTTTTGAACCAACGGGCCGACAGTAAGCTTTTCCATCCAAACTGCCCTGGGTAAAAGTGGTCTGAGCCATCATGAGCATGCAAAAGATGATGGGATTCATTTTTCCTCCTTGTGGGTTGATGATGGAACTCGAAGACAATGTCTTCCAATGGGCAAAGTGCCCAACAACGAAGATCTAAAGTATCCAGAAATTTTCACATCACCGAACGGATCACGACTCAATTGAACGAACTCCTCTGTGGCCAAATCTCCCCTATTCCAAAAATCCCCATTTTTAGCGTGAGTTGTAGTGATAGTTGCGTGCAAAACCCGACCTTCGCACCAAGCGACGGACGCGCGAGAAACAGGTGTCGAATATCCATCGGCAAGTCTTTCGAAGGACTCTCGCTTTTTTTTGTCAGCGTAGTAAATCTTGTCATCCACTTTAAACACAAATCCACCATCGTAAATGACGGATTTGATTGTCGTGTGTTGGCCATTGCAAATATAGTCACCCGTCAGATTTGGACAAGGTTGCAGATCCGGCCTGATCGCCAACCTCAGTTCCGTGCGCGCATCAAGATAGCCTGTGATTTGTTCTGAGAGAGGCGTATAGACAGATTGTTCACCGATATTTTTTTCAAAGCCGGCGAGACCAGCATACTCATGATGCACAAGCTCGTATTGCTCAGAATCTGCGGTATCGAGAAATCTTCTCTGATTGCATAGAATTTGGGACTCATCATTTTCCGAAATGAGATTTTTGCAGGTTTTCTCCGTTGTTCCAATTTTCAATGTTGCGCTTGTGCAGCTGAAGGAGGCCTTTTCAATCTGCTCGAGCATTTTTTTGTTGTAGATTTGAAGGGGAAGTCCTTCAGGCAAGTTCAAAAATTGAGAACCCCCTTTTGAAATCCAGGATGCAAGATCTCGTCGGATGCTGTCAAAACGCTTCTCGCAAGCGTCACCGCCATTGCCGACGTTGTCGCCGCCAGCTTGCGCAGTCAGAGACACTGACAGAACAGATAAAAACAAAAAGTTCATCGTAAAGACTCCTTCTTTTTAGAGATTGGAAAAAATTGAATGTTTAATGAATACACTTCATCGTTGTCTTTAAAGGAATTGCATAAATTTCGAATCCGACGTTTGAACCGAATGATCTCGTTCTTAAGTTGTGGCATGTTTTTCATATTGAAAGTTACGGTCAGGGAGCTGATGTCCCGCTCCTGCACGCTCAATCTGTTTAGAGCCGCTATCGCCAACTCCATTTTTTCTCGATTGTGTTTTCGAATCGCCTCTGAGGGAACATCTGTCCCTGTGTCTAAATTGGACTGCGATCTTTTTAATTGACCGTTCGTTTTGTGCATAAGATTCAACTTTAAAAGGCGCTCAGTGGCATCCTTCGCCTCTTTAGGGGTAATGCCGAGCCGTTTTGCAATCTGGGTCGTAGAGCGAATCTCCTCAATTTCGGAAAGATTCAAAATCGCGATATGGTACCAGTCGGCAATCAACGCAAAAGTCTCCAGGTGAAGCAGGGTCGAGGGGGACATGGTGATTTTTCGAACTGAAGTTTGTACTTCTGTCGGAGAAAGATTCAATGACTGAATAATACGATCATGATTTTTTTTCGCAAAAATTCTTTTACCGGAGAGAAATTGAGAGAGCGCAGTGGGACTGATTCCCAAATCTCGAGCGAAAGCATTTCTCGAATAGAGGGGATTGAGAGCCTGGCGTTTTTGGTAGGTTCTAACAAGAACATCCATTAAGTCATTCATTGCGTTGCAGATATTCAGCCGCGATCGTGGAGTCAACAAAAGTCGAAACAAACCATTTCGATCTGAAGTCGATACACATGCGTTTGTGGCCAGATGCCAACGAAACACCGCAGGAGCAGGTTGGTTTTCAAGCGGCTTTCGGGTAAAAAGCTTGGGTGGCAAAACGCATCTGGCGCAATTTAGAGCACCAACTGGCTCCTCGAGTTCGAGAGGCCCTCGGTGCCAAATCCAGAATTTGGTTGGGTTTTTCGGGGGGGGGCGATTCGGTCTTGTTGGCCGATGTGCTGAACCGTTTACAGGGTCCGTTGCGCTTTGAGCTCGAACTCTTGCATGTGCATCACGGTTCCGAAGTGAAATCGTCTCTGCGTGACCAAATGGCCGAGTTTGCCGTTCGTTGGAGCGAGCGACACAAATTGCCGATCCGAGTGGTTCGTCACGAACCAGGAGCGTTGCAAGGCGAGCTTGCTTGTCGGGAGTTTCGCTGGAAGGTGTTTCGGGAAGGTGTGAGTTCCGACGAAATTCTCGCACTGGCGCACCATGCGCAAGATCTGTTGGAGACTCGACTCCTTCGTTTGTGGCGTGGGACCGGTGCTCAAGGCCTGCAATCTATGTCCATTCTTCGTGGGCGAGTGTTTCGTCCCATGTTGGACATTGGCAAAAGGCAAATTCAGCGAGAGCTGCACCAGCGACAGCTCGAGTTTTTTCAGGACCCTGAAAACGAGAATTTGGCAATGGATCGCAACTGGATTCGGCATGTGTTGTTGAAAAGCCTCGATCAGCGCCGTCCGGGATCCGTCCATGCGCTAGCCCGGTCTTTGGACTTGATTTTGCGCGAGCTTCCCGCGCAAAAATTTGAGCCATCTCGCGCTCTGGATTTGTCAAACACGCCCCCCGCCAGGAAGTCGGCGGTTCTCAGTCTTTGGATGCAAGGCCTGGGGGCGCGAAATCTCTCCCAGAGTCGAGTCGAAGAGGTTTTGAAATGCCTGCACAGTGAGCGTCCGGTCCACCGGACAGTTGCTGGGCTTCAGATTGTCATTAACGCACAGCAAGTTCGTTTGCTCTGAAGCTCTACTTGGTGAGCTCCCCAGAGGATGCTACGCTTTAAAAGTCCGATTGGAGGAGCGTGCATGAAGTCAGCTCAAAAAACACTGGCCCTTTGGTTTTTCCTCGTGATCCTGGCTATTTTTCTTTTTCAGGCTTACGAGACTCGACACGAGAAACTGATCCCGCAGATGACTTTTTCCAAAGTCGTAGATGCTCTCAAAGCGGGAGAGATTCAGTCAGTCACATTTCGTCCCGAGACTTCTGAAATTCAGGGAGAGATGAAGGCCGAGTTCGAAAAAAAGTATGAGGGCCGCAAATTCACCGTGGTCGGTAACACAGGCGACGAAGGCTATAAGCTTTTCACCACCAACGGTATTGTTCCTAACTACGAAAGGGGCGACAGCTCAGGATTTCTGCAGGCTTTTTTCGTCAATTGGCTCCCGGTTCTTTTGATCTTGGCCATGTTTTTGTTCATCATGCGCCAGATCCAAGTCGGTGGCGGCAAGGCCATGTCTTTCGGGAAATCACGGGCGCGTCTTTTGACGGAACAAAAGAATCGCATCACGTTCAAAGAAGTGGCCGGAGTTGAAGAGGCCAAGGATGAGCTCGAAGAAATTGTACTCTTTTTGAAAGACCCAAAAAAATTCACAAAACTGGGTGGTCGAATTCCAAAAGGTGTTCTGCTGGTGGGACCTCCAGGGACAGGTAAAACCTTGTTGGCGAGAGCCGTGGCCGGTGAAGCCGGTGTGCCCTTCTTCACGATCTCGGGATCTGACTTTGTGGAGATGTTTGTCGGTGTGGGCGCAAGTCGAGTGCGTGACCTGTTTGAGCAGGGTAAAAAACAGGCTCCCTGTTTGATTTTCATCGATGAGATCGATGCCGTGGGTAGACACCGTGGAGCGGGTCTGGGGGGAGGTCACGACGAGCGCGAACAAACCCTCAACCAATTGCTCGTGGAGATGGATGGCTTTGAGAGCAATGACGGAGTTATTTTGATCGCGGCCACGAACCGTCCTGATGTTTTGGATCCTGCGCTCTTGCGTCCTGGCCGATTTGATCGGCGAGTCGTGGTTTCAAAGCCTGATCTTGCGGGTCGAAAACAGATTCTCGAGGTGCATGTGCGGAAAACTCCTTTGGGACCCGATGTGGATTTAGAAAAAATAGCTCGCGGAACTCCTGGCTTCTCAGGAGCAGATCTGGAGAACCTGGTGAACGAAGCGGCTTTGGTGGCAGCACGTGCCGACAAGAAGTATCTCACCATGGACGACTTTGAAAAAGCCAAAGACAAGGTGTTGATGGGGTCTGAGCGCAAGTCGATGGTCATTGATGAGCATGACCGGCGAATCACCGCTTGGCATGAGGCAGGCCACACCTTGGTGGGAAAAAAACTTTCAGGGCTGGATCCGATACACAAGGTGACAATCATTCCTCGAGGTATGGCTTTGGGGGTGACGCAAACTCTGCCAGAAAAAGACAGCTTGAATCTCACCAAATCCAAGGCTCAGAGCATGATTTCGTTTTTGTTCGGTGGGCGTGCCGCTGAGGAGATTGTTTTCAAAGACATTACTACGGGTGCCGGCAACGACATCGAACGAGCCACCGAAATTGCGCGTCGAATGGTGTGCGAATGGGGTATGAGCGAAAAACTCGGCCCTCAAGCCTACGAACGCACCGACGGCCCAGTTTTTCTGGGGATGCAATCCGGGCAAAAATCTCACGAGTACTCCGATGCGAAAGCTCAAGAAATTGATCAGGAAGTGTCTGGCATCATCAAGCGGGGCTATGAGACCGCCGTGAAAATTTTGACTGAGGGGCGCGATGCTTTGGATCGGTTGGCTGAAGCCCTCTTGGAATTTGAAACTTTGGACGGAGTCGAAGTGGATATGTTGGTGAACGGCGCTCAGATTTCGGAGGTTCGAAAAATTCGAGCCAACCGCAGTAGTGGGGGCGGCAGTTCAACGCCCGTGCCCGTGAGCGATCCGCAGAGCGTGCCAGGAGCCATTGGAGCTACGGGAAGAACCGCGGCCACATGACCTGGACTCCGTTTCTCGATCAGATGACATTTATTTTTCGACATCTGCGACCGCAGGACGTCATCGACATTTTTTTAGTTTGGCTTGTTGTCTATCGAGTTTTGATTCTGATCAAAAAAACGGGAACTATTCAGATGCTTTCGGGGCTGGGCGTGCTCGCTATGGCCTACATTGGAAGCGTGTGGCTCGAGCTGTTCACTTTCAATTGGCTTCTGGAAAAGTTTTTCTCCAACCTGTTTGTGATCGTGGTGATTCTGTTCCAGGCAGAAATTCGTCGAGCCTTAGCCCAGATTGGATCGAATCCGTTTTTTTCGGACGCGGGCAGCGTGCATGAAACTCATGTGATCGAAGAGATCGTGAAGGCAGTTTATCGTTTGGCTGAAAAAGGTCAGGGTGCTCTGCTAGTCATCGAGAGAGACATTATGATCGATTATCACATCGAATTTGGCACCGAAGTGGATTCCAAAGTGAGCGCAGAGCTTTTGGTGTCGATCTTTCATCCGCAGAGTCCCATTCACGATGGGGCCGTGTTGATTCGTGGTGGCAAGGTCCACTCCGCCGGTAACTTTTTGCCACTCAGTAAAAATTCTGCTTTGGATAAAAACTTGGGAACTCGACACAGGGCCGGCATTGGACTGACCGAAGAAAGCGATGCTTTCGTGATCATCGTGAGTGAAGAGAATCGCTCTGTGGGCGTGATTCAAGCAGGCCACTTGAGCACGGCGAAAGAGCCCGGTGAGTTGCGCAAAGAGCTCTACTCCCTCTATGGGCTGAAGTACAAGCCGCAGGAGAGCTTCGCGTGAACGGAAAATGGGTTCGCGATTTTTTCACTCAGAACCTCGCCTACAAAGGTGTGTCTCTGGTGATTGCCTTGATTCTATGGGCCACCATTTTGGGGCGAAGGGATTTTGTCATCACTAAGGATGTGGAAGTCGAAGTTTCTGTGGCGGCACACATGCAGGTCCTGAAGATTTCCAGCGAAAGAGTGCGATTAAAAGTGTCTGGATCTAGAAACAATTTGCGACGTTTTATTGAAAACGGGGCTTCACAAGTCGTTGTGGTCGATGCCACGGGCAAAGATCCTGGGGCCTACGATCTGCAAATTCCCACTTACCGTCTTGATTTGCCCTTTGGTGTGAAGCTATTGAGTGTGAAGCCTGAAAAAATCCAGGTGGAGATTGTGAGTCGAAGATGATTTCTGACAAGCGTTTGTTTGGAACTGACGGCATTCGTGGCACTGCAAACACATTCCCTATGACACCCGACGTGGTCATGAAAGTGGGACAAGCCATCGGTTTGTGGCTGCATGGTCAAAAATTTCCTTGGGCTGGGAGCACGCGCAAAGTGGTGATTGGCAAGGACACTCGTCTGTCTGGTTATATGATCGAGCAGGCTTTGGCCTCGGGCTTAAATTCGGCCGGAGTGCACGTGCAGTTGGTGGGCCCGCTCCCTACGCCCGGAATTGGTTTCCTCACGCGCAACATGCGAGCGTCTGCAGGCATCGTGATTTCAGCAAGTCACAACGCCTTTCAAGACAATGGCATTAAGGTCTTCGGATTTGACGGTTACAAAATTCCAGACTCAGCCGAGCGAGAAATTGAGCGTATGGTTTTGGAGGAGGATCTCAATCCGCTTTTGCCACCGTCCCATTTGGTCGGCCGTTCCAAGCGCATCGACGATGCTCAGGGTCGCTACATCGTGTTCGCGAAGAACACCTTTCCTTTGGAATCCACCTTAGATGGCATGCGAGTTGTTCTTGATACGGCTCATGGAGCCGCTTACAAAGTGGCGCCGGCGGTGTTTGAAGAACTAGGTGCAGAAGTGATTCAGATTGGCTCACAACCCAATGGAACCAACATCAATGACAAGGTGGGAGCTTTGCATCCCGCAAGTCTCGCCGATGCGGTTTTGCAGTACCGAGCCGACGTGGGCATTTCTCTCGATGGAGACGCCGATCGTGTGGTTATGGTGGATGAAACGGGAGAGATCTTGAACGGAGATCACATTTTAGGGCTCTGTGCTTTGCATATGAAGAAAAAGGGGTCACTTCGCAATAACACTCTGGTCACGACACAGATGAGTAATTTTGGTCTCGAAAAGCGCATGCGTGAAAACAAAATCGAGGTCGTCAAGACCGGAGTGGGTGACAAGTATGTCGTGGAAGAAATGCGTCGAGGCAATTTCAATTTGGGCGGTGAGCCTTCGGGCCACATCATCTTTCTGGATCATACAACAACCGGAGACGGTTGCATTGCTGCCCTCAATGTCTTGGCAGTGATGCAAGATGCGGGCGTTAAGCTGAGTGATTTGAATCGCATCATCGAAGATGTTCCTCAGGTTTTGGTGAATTGCCGAGTGGTAAAAAAAGTCGACCTGATGGGCGTGCCGGGGTATCCCGAACTCGTTAAAAAAATTGAGAATGAACTTGCTGGCGAGGGGCGTGTGTTTGTTCGCTACAGCGGCACCGAGCCTGTGCTTCGCATACTGCTGGAAGGTCCAGATCCGGCTCGTCTGAATGATTTTGCAGCCACGATTGCCGAATATGTCGAAAAGAAGATCAACTAAAATTGCTTTGGGCGTGAATATCGATCACGCCGCCACTTTGCGCCAAGTCCGGGGTGGGCACACCACTTACCCGGACCTGCATGAACTCACTCGCATTGCTAAGAGATCCGGAGCTTCCCAAATCACCATTCATTTGCGTGAAGATCGCAGGCACATTCAGGACTCGGATGTGGTGGAATTGTGTCGGAAGCGAGTTTTGCCGATCAATTTGGAGCTGGCTCCGACGCGAAAGATGCTCAAACAAGTCCTACCCAATCGGCCGAACTGGATTTGTTTCGTTCCAGAAAAAAGGCAGGAGCTCACCACCGAAGGTGGACTGAATGTGAAGGCGCAAGCCAGGACCTTGGAAAAATTGGTCGAACTTTGTCACCGCAAAGGCATTTTAGTTTCGATGTTCATCGAAGCGGACATCCAACAAGTGGAAGCGAGTTTTCGTTGTGGTGCTGACGCGGTGGAGTTTCACACAGGTGCCTGGGTGGAGTCTACAGGCGCAAAAAAGCACCAGATTTGGAAGAGACTCGTTCTCGCCTCACGGGTCGCTCACAGTTTGGGTTTGCGGGTGCATGCCGGGCATGGTTTGGACTTGGTCCACACTCGCAAGATTCGTAAGTTGCCGCATTTGGTGGAGGTGAATATCGGCCACAGCATCATTTGCTATTCCCTGAGTCAGGGGTTTGCCCAGGTCCTTAAAAAGTTTCAAGCCCTGCTTTAATCATCGCGACTTGCAGGCGGAAGCGGGGAGATTTTCAACTCGACCGGGAGCGAGCTCGAGACCGTGGGGAGTGGCGATATTAAAATCAAAGACGGAATCCAAAATGATTTCATTTGTTGTGCGACGTCCCTCTCCAGCTACTTGAACGTAAACGCCACGGTAAGCTTGTAAATTTCTTGCATGCCTTTTGAACCTCACTAACACCGCATCGTGGGAACCCTTTGCAACCTCAATCCAGGTTTTGTGGGCATCCTGTTGAAAGTAACCTGTGATTCGAAAACACTCTGGAGATTGAGGATCTTTGGAAAACAGCATGAAGGCCATCGAGATCAACAAAGTCATTTTTGACCACCTTTGCGTGTTGTCTGAGTTGAAGAGGTGCTTTCCCAGAATTCAAACTTTTCACAGACCTCTCCGTCCCGAGGATAAAGAGATTCGCAGATTTGGTGAATTTGTGGATAGATCGTATTTTCGACCTCATAGACTCGGAGCGATTTTTGCATCAAATCAGGCATCCCGCTTCTAAGTGTTTCTCCGACGCTTGCAATTAGAACATTTCTCTCCGCTACCAATTTAAGCATCTGGCGGTCTGTGTTCAGCTTGTGGAGCGCTTCAGCGCAAGCAAAATCAGGAGCCAATTTTTGGCAACGATTCAGTCCATCATCCAATAAGAGGATATCCAGTTTGACTGACTCTGGGAGGCTGATGTGTTGAGAAATTCGAGCATCCATCTCAGTTTTGTTTTCTTGGACAGCGAGGATCGACAGTCTTCGCTCCTGAAATTCGCGAATTCTTTTTGGGAGGGTGCTTTTTTCGATCAGCTCTCGGATTTCGGCTTGTTGAAGTTCGTTGAGTAGTCGAAAAGATTCGGAGCTTAGATTCTGAGCGTCTTGATTGCAAGATTCGCAGAGGGAGATTTTTCGAGGAAAGTAGGGATCCACTTGCCCAATCACCGATCGTAAAATGTCTCGAGCGCAGGCGCCTGCCTTGGTGCTGATTTGTGGTGTGCCAACGATATCATCTCGGTCGCGAAGTGTGCGAAAAAGATCCGATGGTGTGTTGCTTCCGGCAAGTTGCTCAAAAATGATGCGATTGGTGCGATCGAATGCCGCATTCACCTTGTCCGCGCCTGACAGCACGCACACTCCGGTTCCCGCGAAATCGATGCTTGAGCCCGAGTAGCAGGAGGTGTCAATGAGACCGACCTCAATGCCTCTTGCTTTTGCTTTTTCCAAGACTCCTCGAAGCAAAGAGAGATCACACTTCGCTTTTTTGCATTTTCCATTACTGGGTGCACAAGAGTTTTCGCAGATTTCCTTCGCCGCTGGGTCACAAGCTGCCTGGCACGCAAGAGTATGCCCGGGAGTTCCGGGCTTGAAAGGATCTCCATGGCCGCTGAACATCAGGACGAGTCGATCGGAGACAGAGAACTTGTCCGGATCTCCAAGATCCTGCTCCAATTGCTTTAAAGTATTTTGAAAAGTCTCTGGATTCCAAACCTGTGCAGAGACTTTTGCGTTTTGTTGGAAGCTTTTGCGAGCACCTGGTCTGTTTTCTGCAAAAAAAACTTGAGGCGTCCAGCCTCGATTTTTTGCTGTCTCCAAAAAACTCTCTGCGTACGCATTCTGCTTTTCTTTATTGTCCGTATCCAAGTCCTCAATAAACAGATAACTTTTGACGTCGGCGATCGAAGTTTGGGGGAAAAAGATCATCAAGAGCGCGTAACAAAGCAGCCGGACGCTGTCGCCGATCCACTTTGTGACACGCTCAAAGATCCAAAAAAAGAAAACCATCACGCTCGGCTTATCGGTCATCAAGAGGCATTCGTTTACGAATACCTCTTTAAAGCGAGACCTCGATCCTCGACTTTGACCGAGGAATTCGATCGCGGACTAGGTCTGGCCACTCAATGAGGGTGAGTGAGGAGCTTTCCAGTAGGTCCCAGAATGCGAGACTGTCGAGCTCCTCTAGAGTCTTCACACGGAACAGATCCCAGTGGTCCACCACACCATTTGATACTTTGTACTGATGATGAAAGGCGTAAGTCGGAGAACTCACCCCTTTGCCTCCCAAATGCTGCACGAGCTCAGCCACTAAGGTGGTCTTTCCGCTGCCCATGGGGCCCGACAACAGGATCACGGTCGGGCCTTGAATTTTGTGCGCAATTTCTTGCGCCTTTGTCTTGAGATTCACCAATCAGTTCTTAATGTCCATTTTTTGAAACAGTTCTTTCTCAAACTGCTCAGTCCACGCCGGAAGAGCATCTTTTGCTCCCATTTTGTTAATCATATCTGCCAGGCGGTATCCCGCTTTGAGGATTTGCGATTTGATCACGGGCAGAGCTTGTGCAGCAAACGCAGCATCCAGCGTGGGAATTTGAGTCTCGTCAAATTTTCCGTTCACCACTTTTCCTGTCTGTGGATCGACGATTTTACAATACAAACGATCCTCGGGAGCAATTTTGTTTCCGCCCGGATAGGCAACGTCATGCAGAGCCTGAGATTCCGAGTACCAAACCTCTGGGGCATCCGCACTCACCTTGGCGAAGTTCACTTGCAAAGTTCCGGCTTTGACCTCTGCCATAATCAGATCACCCAGCTCGCGGTATCCAAACCAGCGCTTCTGCCCAGGTGCAAGGGTTGCACTTTTTTCGAATTCGAACTGAATGTTCGAAATCAAATTTTCATCCCATGCCGTGTGCAAATTGGTCGCAACGGTTTTGCCGGTTTTTGGATTCTCCCATTTCACTTGACACAAATTGGCCCCGCGGTCTCGACCGTTTCCGACGTGCAAGGGTTGGTGCACATCTCCCACCAAATGCACGAGGTACTTAAACAGAACGGCCTGATGCGGTGGCGATAAGGGCGGATTTCTGATTGAAAGCAAATCGGGTGCTTTGGAGATGATGGTGTGAGCATCTTTTTCAGCTCTCAGCTCCTTGGGTAAAGTGGCAAAAGTGTAACCCCGAGGAATTTCTAAAAAGTGATAAGGAGCAAAACTTTTGAACCTATCATCAGAGCGCACTTGATCGGGAAAAACTGCTGCCACCGAAAGTGGATCGTGACCCAGTTGCAGGAACACAAATGATTTTCCCTGAGACGTCAGCAGGCTCTCGGCAATGTAGCCGATGGCTCCGTGACCGATGTCACCCCAGGCCCAAGCCTGAGACTGAAACAAAAATGGAATCAAAAGCCACAGCAGACGATGCATGGAACCCCCCTCCAGAGCCTGAGCTCTGTGAAAATTAGCGTTTCACGCAGCTAATAATGTGGAGGCTGTGCGGGCAAGTTTTTCTGTGGCTGCTAACGCGAGCCGTGTGGAAGACTCATGATTCCCCATGCCAAGCAGAAATCCAATCAGACGTTCTTCTTGCAAAATGGGAACAATCGTTAGGTGATCGGGAACTGATCCTGCGTTCCATTCGTTGAAAAACATGTCTCCGACGGGTGACGCATGGACTTTGCCGTGAAATGGTTTTTGCGTTTTGAAAGCAATGCGAAAAGGCGAAGGTGTCTCAAAGGTCACCGGTGTGGGATTTTTGGGGACTACAAATGTTCCCGACCACTTCACCGGAAGAGCTTGATCTCCATCCACTCTGAGCAGCATGGCTTTGGAAAAATGAAAGGTCATTTTTTGAAAAATGTCTTCAATGTCGTGGCTGCTTAAGGTCATCGACGGACTGGTGGCGGTGCGCTCGATTCGTGCTGTTGATTTTGGAGCGGGGGGAGCTTCCAGTTCGGCAAATATGGAGGGTTGGGTTTGAAGCGAAAGTCCATCGGGCATCTCAGAAGCCATTTGGGTTGATACCGAGACTTCAGTTTTTTCCTCCACAGGTTCCGGTGAGCTGAAGAGCTCCAGTCCGTCTGGAGCGGCTTGCAAAGCTGCGGGCTGGGAGGGAGACTCTGATTTCTCTCCGCGAAAGGCGCGGGCCAGAGTTTCAGCATCACACTGAACAAAAACCACCGGGATCACTTTTTTAACTTTACCGGGTTGATCTCCTGAAAAAGCCACATAAACCATGCCATCCCATTCGTAGATGGGAAAAAAATGCTCGTGCCATTTTCCGATGCGTTCCCACTTTTTCGCGAAAGCGGGGTCGAAGGGGTTCTGGGCAAAAAATGAAGGGTCGAGCACAGCAAAGCTCATCAGGTGAAAGATCGGAGTTTTTGCCGCATTTCTGAAGCTGGTCCAGGCTCAAGGGGGGTTGCGAACCAGGGCCTCGAAGTGTTACGACATTTTTCAATGATTCAAAGGATTTATCTGGACCACAACGCAACCACTCCTTTGCATCCCCGAGTGCGACAAAAGTGGGGAGAGGCATTGGATCTTTGGGGCAATCCCAGCTCGGTGCATTGGTTTGGACGAAAGTCGAAAGAGGTCCTGCGCGAAACTCGCAGGAAGCTCGCTCACATTTTGGGAGTCTCACCTTTGGAAATCATTTTCAACAGCGGAGCTTCCGAGGGAAACTCTGCGATTTTTGCGATGGCAAAAAGTCACCCCAAGCGCCGACGAATTTTACTGTCCGCGGTTGAGCACTCCTCGGTGCAAAAGGCGGCTGACGACTGTGCGGCTCACGGATGTGAGGTTTTGCGCATTCCTGTGTCGCGAGAGGGGCAGTTGGACTTTGCATTCCTGCGAAAGCATTTGGATGAGTCGGTCTCCTTGGTCAGTGTGATGGCTGCTCACAACGAAACGGGCGTGATCTTTCCAGTTCCTGAGGTTGCGCAAATGGCAAAAGCCTGTGGGGCTCAGATGCACTGTGATTCGGTTCAGCTGTTGGGTAAGGTCGCTATCGACCCACAGTTTTTTGCGCAAGTGGATTATGCCACTTTTTCAGCTCACAAATTTTACGCTCTCAAGGGGGCTGGTTTTCTATTTGTACGCAAGGGTTCGCCATTTCACACCCAGGTTTTTGGCACGCAAGAAAGATTTCGTCGCGGAGGAACGGAGAACCTGGTTGGGATTTGGAGTATGGGTGAAATGGCGGACGAGATTCTGGGTTCAACTCACTCGAATGATTTGCAAGCTTTGCGTGATCACCTTGAAGGCGAAATCCTCACAAAAATTCCGGATGTGCAGATCACTTCTCGAGGCGCTCGACGTCTTCCGAACACAACCAATTGGGTGGTCGCGGGTGTGGATGGAGAGAGCCTCTTGATGGCGTTGGATCTCGAAGGAGTTGCCGTGAGCACTGGAGCTGCCTGTGCCAGTGGATCCACGGAACCCAGTCCTGGTTTATTGGCCATGGGACTTTCACCCTCAGAAGCACAAAGTTCTTTGCGCGTGAGCTTGGGTTGGCAAAACACCGAGAGCGAGATCGATCAATTTGTTCAGATTTTTCGAAAAGTGGTGCATCGAATGCGACAAGCGCGGGAGCTTCATCCATGAAAAAGCCCAGAGTTCTGGTGGCCATGAGTGGAGGCGTTGATAGTTCGGTTGCGGCTTTGCTGTTGAAGCAACAAGGCTACGACGTGATTGGTGCCACCATGCAGGTTTGGGATTACTCGAACTGTGACATCGAAGAGGGTTCTGGGACTTGTTGCTCGAGTCTGGATGTGGACGACGCCAGATCGGTGGCGGATCGTCTGCAGATTCCGTTTTACGTTTTGAACTGCGAAGCCAAATTTCGTGCGGCCGTGATCGAGCCTTTCGTGAATCAATACTTGCAGGGCTCCACTCCTTTGCCATGTGTGAACTGCAACACCTTCTTGAAATTTGATCACCTGGTGCAAAAGATGAACGAGTTGGATTGCGATTTTTTGGCAACCGGGCACTATGCGCAAATTCGCAAAGACCCTCATCCTCGCATCGTGACCAGTCAAGATGTGTGGAAGGATCAAACCTATTTCTTGTTCACACTCCAGCCACAACTTTTGGATCGTTTGATGTTCCCCGTGGGGCATCTCAATAAGACCCAGGTGCGACAAATTGCTCAAGAACAAGGTCTTGTGGTGGCAAATAAGAAAGACTCTACCGGAATTTGTTTTGTGGGCGATCAAGGGTATCAAAACTTCATTCAAAAAAATGCTCCTGTTGAGTCTTTGCGCGGTAAGCAGGGAGTGTTTCGTCGTTACCCGGATGGTGAAGTGATGGGAACTCACGCCGGGATTCATCATTTCACCATTGGTCAGAGCCGGGGATTGGGCTTGGATCATCACGAAAAAATGTTTGTACTGAAACTCGATCCTGAAAATAAAATTGTTTGGCTGGGAGACGAGAAATATCTTTATGCCTCGCAAGCCCTGATGGTGGACACTCACTGGTTGAGTGATTTGGATGAAAATGAAGATTATCTAATCAAAATCCGATCCACACACTCGGGAGCCACGGCCAAACTAAAAAAGGAAGATTCTCGCTGGCGATTGGAATTCGACCAACCGCAGAGAGCCATCACACCCGGACAAGCTGCTGTCGTGTATCGCAAATTGGGCGACGAACGGCAGCTCATGGGTGGGGGTTGGATTTCAGGGGCTTTGTTGTGAGCACATATCAAATCCACACATTTGGTTGCAAAGTGAACACCTACGATTCGGGTCTTCTGCAGAAGCGTTTGGAGGCTGAGGGCTTTCATCCGGAGGCTCTCGTGCACGTGTTGAACACCTGTGCTGTGACCTCAGAAGCGAGCAAGGAAGCGGTTCGACTTTCACGTCGGATCAAGGCGAAGCAGCCTTTTGCAAAAGTCGTGGTCACTGGTTGTGCCGCACAGGTGGACACCGAGCTTTTTGAAAACATCCCCAGCGTGGATTTGGTGATTGCCAATTCCCACAAGGGGAGTTTGCCATTTTTGATTCAAGAGCATTTGCGCAATCCAGCCCACGGGAAGGTGTTCAAGTCCCGTATTTTTGCGAAAACGGACTTGGAACCCGGCGGAGGAGTGGAGTTGTCTCACACTCGCTCATTTTTGAAGATTCAAGACGGGTGTGACAGTTTCTGCAGCTTTTGCATCATACCCTATGCGCGTGGCCGCTCCAGGTCTTTGGCGATCGCCGATTTGGTGCAACGCTGCCAGCAGCTCGAAGATGAGGGCGTGCGAGAAGTGGTTCTCACCGGGGTGCATATTGGAGACTACCAAGATCCCTCGACCGGTCTTCGACTCGAGGACTTGGTGCAAGCTCTTTTGAAACGAACTCGCGAGCTGCGTTTTCGACTGACCAGTCTTGAGCCCATTGAAATCAATAAGCGCATTTTGGAACTGTATCAAAGCCCTCGCATGCAGCCGCATTTTCACCTGTCTTTGCAGAGCTGTGAGTCTAGGGTGCTGGGCGCCATGAAGCGCAAATACGGAGAAAAAGAAGTGCGCTGGGCGCTCGAAGAAGTGCATCGCTCGCATCCCCACGCCTACGTAGGTTTGGACGTGATCGCAGGTTTTCCGTCAGAGACAGACGAGGAGTTTGAAACCACTTATCGCGTCTTGAGCGAAACCCCATGGACGCGCATGCATGTGTTTCCGTACAGCGAGCGTAAGGGGACTAAGGCCCTGACCTTGGAGCCAGTTCCCCAAAATGTTCGTGTGGCTCGGGCCCGTCGTTTGCGTGAGTTGTCTGCTTCTCGCTGGAAGACACGAGCTGATTCACAGGTGGGTGCTCTGAAAACCGCTTTGGTATTGGCGGATGGCAATCGCGGGCTCAGTACTGACTATTGGAACTTACAACTCTCAGAGACTGTGCCACGTGGAAATTGGGTGCAGGTCCGGGTGCTGGCTGTGGTGGATGGTCAAGAAAGTTTGAGGGCCGATGTGGTCCCTCACTGAGTATCCCATTCAGCGTCAGGAGCTTTTTGAACAGGCGATGACTCATCGCTCAGCCGGGGCACAACACTATGAGCGTTTGGAATTTTTGGGAGACGCGGTTCTGCAGTTCTTGATCACTGAGATTTTGTACCATCGTTTTTCGGAGGCGCAGGAGGGGGAGCTCACCAAAAAACGTTCTGCAGTCGTGCGGGGGGAGACCCTGGCTGACATTGCAGCCCAGAGCGATCTTGAAAAACACATTCGCTGGGGCGTGCGTGAGCAGGGAGCCCCGGAGGAGTTTCGTCGCCGCATTTTAGGGCGAGCCCTTGAGAGTTGGATCGGGGCCCTCTTTTTAGATCAGGGTCTGGCCGGGGTTCGGGTGTTTGTGGAGAGGGTGTTTGAGCCATGGATATCAGGTGAGTTAAAGGGCCTGAGAGACCTGAAGTCCGAATTGCAGGAATGGGTGCAAAAACACTGTGCTCAGACACCGGTTTACGAGCTCATTCATCGCACCGGAGAAGCCCACGATCCGACCTTTACGGTGAAGCTGACCTGGGCGGGCGGTAAAGAGTACATAGGTCACGGAAAGAGTCGAAAAAAAGCCGAGGAACTGGCAGCACAGATGGCTCTTGAAGAGCTGGAGCAAATGAACGAATGACGGCGCAAAAGCATTTTCTTTCTGCAGCACTGATTGGCAACCCCAACGTGGGGAAGAGCACCTTTATGAACGCTTTGGTGGGCGACGATGTGGCGATTGTGAGCCCCTTGCCCCAAACCACACGCAAACGGATGGAAGGTCTTGCTCTGTTGCAAAATCTGCAAGTTCTGTTGTTGGATGCTCCTGGTTTTGTCTCACCACAAAAGGGTTTGTTTCAGGCTTTGCAAAAAGAGTCTGAGGCATTGGTGCGTGAAGCGGATGTGGTGTTGGCCGTTGTTTCTCTGGATGAAGAAAAATGGGAGCAGGTAGAGGCCACCCTGCACATGGCAAAAAACTCTAAAAAGCCCTGGGCCGTGGTGATCACCAAGCTGGACCTAAAAAAGTTTGCTCATCGCAAGGATCGCATTCGATTTGTGGCTCGTGAAATGGGTGCGCAAGAAATCGTTGAGTTCTCTGAAAAGCGGGCACCTCGATGGAGCGCTCTGGAAGAATTTTTTCGGGCGCAGGCCAAGGCCGTTGAGAAGTTTCCCTACGATTCAGATGCTTTGACTCGGCAGAACTTGCGCGACTTAGTGCCAGAGTGGATTCGGGAGCAATGTTTTCTCCAACTGAAGGGCGAAATCCCCTACGGCACTGCGGTGAGCTTGCGTGAGTTCACCGAAGGCGCACGGCTGACACGCATTGAAGCGGATCTTTGGGTGCGCAAAGAGAATCACAAAAAAATCGTCATTGGAGCCAAGGGGCAAAAGCTCAAGTCGATTGGTTCCCAGGCTCGGCACAAAATCGAAAAGTATCTGGGACAGAAAACCTTTCTCGGGTTGCACGTTGTGGTGAAAGATCGTTGGGACACTTCCTCGGCAAATTTGAAGGACCTGGGATTTGAGGTATGAAAAAACCCATCGTTGCAGTGGTCGGTCGTCCGAATGTGGGGAAGTCGACACTTTTTAATTTGCTCACCGAAACCCGCAAGTCCTTGGTAAAAAACCAACCCGGAGTGACTCGCGACCTGATCATTGAAGAGGCCGAGCTGTGGGGGAAGCACTTTGATTTGGTCGACACCGGCGGCATCACGGAGTCGAAAGATCTCATTCAAAATTTAGTGCGTGAGCAGGTGGTGCAGTATCTCAAATCCGTGGATTTGATTCTGTTTGTGGTGGACGGGAGGGACGGCCTCATTCCAGAAGATCGCGACGTGCATCGCATTGTTCGAGAGTCGGGAAAGCCACATCTGATTATTGCCAACAAAGTGGATCGCCTGCAGGAAGAGGAGCTCAAGAAAACCGAGTTCTACGAGTTTTCAGATCGCATCTTTGCAGCGAGTTTTGAACAACGAAGAGGTCTCACGGATTTTTTGGAGGAGCTGCATCGCCTCTTGCCGGAATCCGAGTCCGATCCATCCAAGCACCGTCGTTTGGCGGTGGTCGGCAAGCCCAATGTGGGTAAAAGCAGCTTGATCAATTGGATCCTGGGCGAAAACCGAGTTCTGGTTTCAGAAGTCGCAGGCACCACGGTCGATGCTGTCGAGGTCCCGCTGCGATTCTTGGGGCGTGACTACCTTTTCGTCGACACAGCCGGTTTGAGAAAATCCGCGCAAAGACACGAGGACGTCGAAATACTTTCCGCCTTCAAATCCCAGGAGGCAATTCAGAGAGCCGATCTGATCCTCTTGGTGATCGACTCCGTGGAAGGTCCCACCGACCAAGACGCCCGCATCCTGCAATCCATCCTAGAAGCCCATCGCGCCGTAATCGTGGTGGCCAGCAAGTCCGACCTCGCCAAAGGTACGCCGTACCTTTTTGGGTCACAGCGCGTTGAAACTGATGAGCTGGAGTTCAAGCAGAGATTTCGTGAGCGATGCGAAAGGGTGTTTCACTTTTTTCCGGATGTGGAGATTGTGTTCATTTCGACTCTGGAAAAAACGGGATTGCCAAAATTGTTTCGGCGGATCGAAGACACTTTTTCAAAGCTCGAAGTGCGCATTTCGACTTCGGATCTGAACGACTTTTTTATGGAGACAATTCGCAAAGCGCCAGCGCCCGTTTGGGGTTCGAGCAACGTGAAGTTTTACTACCTCACTCAGACTCAGCAAGAGCCTCCGTCATTCATTGCATTTGCCAATCACCCTGAGGGGGTGGACAACGCCTATCGCCGATTTTTAACCAATCAGATCAAGGCGCGGTTTCACCTGCAGGGAATTCCCATCCGACTTTTTGCGATGCGCAGTCGAGGTAGGTAGTTCTCTTTATTCGTACCGATCTGGAATTATTTGATCCTCAAGGAACTTCTGAATCAGGAGTCTCCTTTGCTCACTCGTCAGTGAATAGGAGTATTCTCCGCTCAATTGGCGGCTTTTTATGCTTTCCGAAAGTCTTCGATTGGCCAACGCAAAGCTGTGAATGAGCACGTCCTGGCAATTTCTTTTGTCGAACGACTGTTGAATGGATTGATGGTAGGCTTCAACTTTTTCAGTCAAACTCAGAAGACCTTTTTCAAGACCTCTTTCAACTCGATACAGTTCGGAATCCATTCGAACACAAGCTCTTACGAGTTTGGGATCTTGCCCAGGTTTTCCTCGCAAGCGGGCAATATCAAAAGCTGCATGGGGTTTCGTGATCTCAAAATCCAGGTGCTGAGTCGGAGCTCCGATCTGGCCATTTGCTTGAGACAGGACTGAAAAAAACACTGTCTGAACAAGAATCAAACGGTTCATAGGAACTCCTTTGTTTAGGGAGCTCCGTGTAGCACGATCCGATGCATTTGCACTCTGAAAATTCGTGTGACGAAGATGTTTCAGTTTCGCTCAAAGCCTAAACAGGGCTGGTTACTTGAGCACCCAGGCCTGTGGGTAAACTCCGACGAGTTGCCCTCGGGAGTTTATTTTAAGCTCGAAGGAAAGCTGTGCGTTCACAAAGGTGGGGTTGCCAGCGGAGTTCGCACCGCTTTGTACTTGGACCTCAAAAGAGAGCAAGTAGAGCTTTTGCGCTGTGACCACGTCGATTTTGAAGTTGCTCGGTAACTCCACAAATCGCTCCGGAATCGCAAATATCTGTGGCTCCGGTGTGGTGCCCTCGGCGGGTTCTACGCTGTCGGTGATGACAAGAAGAGCTCGACTGAGCTCAAATTCAGACCCTGCATTCAATGTGATCAGTTTGACGCTTGGAATGGCGCCATCTGCAGAATTCGTCTGCTGCACGTCCTGGAGCAAGCCCACGTCCACACTGCTCTCGGAGCTGGGAGGAAGCGGTTGCGTGGGTCGAGGCGGCATGCGCCCAAAAGAGAGAGAAGGCAAGACCATCAAAAGAGAAAACAAAATCGATTTCATAGCGTCCTCCTGTGGGATGGCTATCACAGGAGTTCCGGAGAAGTCTCTGAGAAACTGGGCGAGGTTTTCGATCGAGGGCCTCTCAGGGGATCCAGACGCTTCGGGGACATCGTTCAAGAACTCCGAGGCCGTCTAAAGTTTTGACGAATAAGGGTTGGCGACTCCCGATTTAAACTCAAAGTGTTTAGTTCTGCAGGGGTCTTGGGCTGATGGAAGAAAATTAACCATAAGAAGGGACATAAGCCATTGAGAAGCTAAGGAATTTTGTGGTATTTTGTTCTCAGTTTGGTACATCTGCGGCGTTTTTGACGAGTTTTTAAATCAAGGAGCCAGCCCATGAAAACACCCGTCAAATTAGAAAACAAAGTGTCCGATAAAGCTGGCATTGAGGTTCACGTGTCGATTTTGAGGCATTTGGTTTTTGTCGCAGGAATTTTCGGACTGGCCGTCGAGGCGAATGCGCAGGCGT
>FRDC01002318.1_pt1 | contig 23333 bp, 26 predicted proteins | sample 1106171 | NCBI WGS metagenome assembly FRDC01 (sample SAMEA3930566, study PRJEB13176) | freshwater metagenome | biome: Drinking water system; feature: drinking water; material: water | place: Singapore | collected 2014-12-20 | reverse complement strand
CGTTCGTCTGCCGAGACGCAGCTGGAAACATCGTTAGTGCTGAGCTCTTGGATCTTTGGGAAGGAAAAAATAATTACCCTTATTTAAATATTCCGTACACGAATGAGCCTATCGACGACCAAGTTCAACGTGCTCTAAATAAGTTAAACATTATAGATCCCATTCTGTATCAACGCGTGTTTGCTGATCTAGTTTTTGTATCTTCACATGAAAATATTAACATCCTTCCTTCAAATGTAGATATTCAACGACCTGCCGATGCATTCAATAAGTATGTGAAAGCAGGCTGCCCGCTGGAAGGCATGATGTTTTTCGACAATGCTATATATAAGCTCTCAATCAAAAATGAGATCTATTCTAAGCTGATAAACAACACAAATGTTGCCGCTGCGCGAGTACATGAAGCCATTTACAAAACTTTCCGCGAGTCACTTGATCATAAAGACTCCAGAAAAACACGATTGTTAACAGCTTGCTTATTTTCAAATGATAATTGCCTTGGTCTTGATGATGAACGCTGGCAGCCACCAAAAAATCAAAAAGTTATGCTATGCCAATCTCCATCGATGGATGTTTATATTTATAAAGAATTTGTAACTATGGATATAAATTCACCAAACCAATACGGAGGAACAATGGGAGCTCACATCAAGTGGGCCGCCAGAGTCACACGTGTTGGTACCAATACTTTTCAAATCCCATTACAGAGTACAGGCTATACTCAGCTTTATCGCAATAATCCTGACGAAGTTGCTTATTATGGCGGTTTCTACAATCTAGTTAGCCCAGATTTATACGATCTCATTGAATATTCGAGTCTTGGAGAAAACAACAACGGAAGCTACCCATACCTTCGGCTTTTTAACGAAATTATTAAGTACATCCCAACAACTGTATCAGGACGTCAAAATTCAAACAAAGTTCGTATTAAAAACTTGCAAGCCTTAAACGACTTTTGGCCGCAGGAGATCGTGATCTCTCCAATGAAAATTCCTGCAAAAGGTTCCATTAAGGATCCCTATATATTTCCGGAGCAAGACGAAATTGCTAAGTGTAAGTTTATAAATTGAATTTAACGGATCAGGCTTTCTTCAAAGCCTGATCTAAATCCGCCAGCAAATCAGCCTGAGTTTCAATCCCCACACTCAAACGAATCAAACTATCATCAATGCCCAAAGCTTTTCTTGTCTCGGCCGGAACACTGGCGTGAGTCATAATCGCAGGATGCTCAATTAAAGACTCCACTCCACCCAAGCTCTCCGCCAAAGAAAACACTTTTACATTTTCAAGCATCTGTCTGGCCGCAGGTAAACCACCTTTAATAAAAAAGGTAATCATCCCGCCAAAGCCCTTCATCTGTTTCTTAGCCAAAGCATGCTGAGGATGTGACGACAAACCGGGATAAACCACGCGCTCCACTTTTGGATGCTTCTCTAAATATTCTGCAATCACTCGAGCATTGCGCTCATGGGCCTGCATGCGAATCGGCAACGTCTTCAAACTACGTAAACCAAAAAACGCATCCATCGCCGAACCTGTCGCTCCAATCGAATTACTTAAGAACGCCATTTGCTCTCCCAAGTCTTTCGAATCCACAACCGCGACTCCACCGACCACATCGGAATGACCATTAATATATTTAGTCGTCGAATGAACCACAATATTCGCGCCCAACTCAATCGGCTGCTGAAAATACGGGCTCATAAACGTGTTATCAACGGCAAGCAAGATTCCTTTTGCTTTGGTAATCTTCGCCACCGCCGCGATATCTGCTAATTTTAATGTGGGATTTGTAGGAGTCTCAATCCACACCATTTTAGTTGTGGGCTTGATCAATTTTTCTAAATTTTTAACATCGGTTAAATCACCATAAGAAAAATCCAATCCATGGTGCTTTAAAACCTTATCAAATAAACGAAAAGTACCACCATACATATCATCCATCGCGACCACATGATCGCCCGACTTCAATAAATGTAAAACTGTTGTGGTGGCGGCACATCCTGATGCGAAAGCAAACCCGCGAACTCCGCCTTCAAGATTGGCGATACAAGCCTCGAATGCTGTTCGTGTTGGATTATGAGTACGCGAATATTCATAACCACGATGTTTGCCCGGAGATTCTTGCACATAAGTAGAAGTTAAATACACCGGAGTCATTATCGCTCCTGTGGTTGGATCCGGTTCTTGGCCTGCGTGAATAGCACGTGTTTCAAAACCGAATTCTTTGGATGACCAACTCATAGTTCGACCTCTGGATCTCGTTTAGGTTGTGAGTGAAGAGCTTTCAGCACTTCGTTCATTTGCTGAATCGGGTCTTCATAATAATCGATTCCCGCTTTTTCCATTAAAGATTTGATTTCTGTTTCGTTTGGACTGTTCTGCAAAAGTTCATGTACAAGACTTTGTAGTAATTCAAGGTTGTTCGATTGCATAAGGTGCCCCTTTATCTATAAACCGAAAAAAGAGTTCTCCAAAACGATATGTTGCCCCTTACGAATAGTCAAAGTCCTATGCCCCGCACCCCGACTGTGTTGATAATCAATTTCGACTACACCTGCGGCGACAGCTTTGGCCTCAAAGGGTGCATAACCCTGATTTTGCCCATTAATTTTCACAACAATCCATCGATCCGATCGAATAGTTAAATATGACGGACGTGCTTCCACTGCCGTCTCGCCTCGTAGAGTTAAACCCCAGGTTAAAATCAAAAAGATCACAAATCGGCGCAAAAACCTCGCATTTTGATGGGACGGTCGTGGTCGCGAGAACGCCATCGTTTGAGGAGACTGCAACCGCCGCAACCGAGCCTGTTTTACACAATCCGCCAAACGCGTCTGAATTTGAGCACTGCTTTTTTGCTGAAGTCTTTTTTCAATATTTTGTGAATTCAAAGTCCCCAACAACTTTTTCACAATGAGACTTAAAGAATATAAATCCGTCTGCAAATCGGGCTTTTCACCAGCCAAAACAGCAGGAGACGCAAATTCTACTGTGGTTTGTGTTTGCACTTCAGAAAAATTGGCCATTCCAAAATCGAGCAGCTGTACACACCCTTGCTCATTGATCATGATATTATTCAGACTTAAATCACCATGGCTTAGACCTTCTTGGCTCAAGTCTTCTAGGCCTTGTCGAATTTGAGCTGCAATTTCACCAACTTGATCTTCGTCCAACTCAACATGCCGAGTTAAATCGGCTAAGTTTAGTCCTTCGACCAGCTCTAAAATGAGTGCAGGCTGTCTCTCAATCCAATCGAAACCCAAAACAGCAACACAATGTTTCGAGCGCACCTTCGATAGCGATAAAAATTCTTTTTTCCAGATATCGACATGATTCTCGGAATTCAGAATCTTAATCGCGACAGGTTGACTAATGTGCAAGCCACGATCTTCGCGTAAAGCTTTGTAAACACAACTATTTAGCCCTTGTCCCAGGCATTCTTGTAATTTGTAACTTATGGTTTGTGGCTGTGTGATGTCTTCCATAAAACGGAAGTCTTCAAGTTTCGCGCCAATTCTGCCCTTTGCGTTCGAAAGTATTCAAGTGGGTTCTTTTCCTCTTGAATGTATTCAAGCTCAGCAATGCGCATACGGACTTTATTCGAACATTCTTTGTGAATATACGGGTGTTCATTCCAGCTTTTGAGGGCCTTCAAATCTTTTTCATTCGTTATCCACTGTACACAGCGCTCATTGAGAAATCGCACCAAAGCTTTATTGAGGTTGGCCTCTTGATAGCATGCGGTTGGAACACGATGCTGTTCCAGTTGAACTTCGCATAAAGCAGACAGATAAGTGGCCGAATTCACTATTTCAGGATTTCGAATCCGACGCATGACCTCTTCTGACGTCCAAACCTGGGCTTTCGCAGAAACAGAGAAGAGAAATAAAATCCAAATCACATGGCCCCCATTTGAGTCATAAGTTGTTTGAGTAAAGGTCCCATCAGCAAGGCCATAAAAGACGGAAATTGAAATAGCAACAGCGGAAGCAGTCCGATGACAGGCAGCTTTTGCAAATGACAAGCAAGGTCGTTATCGGTAACTTGCATAAATTCTTTTTCTAATTCATTGAGACTTTGCAAAATGGGTTGCCCCTGCCAACCACGATCTAAAATTGAAAACAGCCCAATTCGATAGGGATTGTTCAGTCGAAGCATCCAAGAGCTTGTTGATTCACCTTTTTCTTTTAAAAGCCACCATTGATGAATTTGTCTGCGAAATAATGTCGGATGAGCCATCTCGAGATGATCCTGTACTGCCGAGCGCAATGATTGCCCTTTTTCGAGAGCAAAACGAATACTCCATATGAATGTCAGTGGTTCGGCTACAATGTCCATTTTACTTTCCTTCCCATCCAAGCAAGAGTAACAAGTCCTATTGCATGTAAAATGCTGGCCAGAATTATTAAGCCCACTTGATTTTTTAAGCCCCATTTCCAAATCACAAAAATAGATAAAGCAATTTGCATGACAAGCAAAACAACGGCCTGCATTCGAATCTGCAATAAAACCTGTCCGGACCTTCGACGGAAATCGGACAACTTGTTCAATTGTTCACGCAACGCCAGTAATCGTGGCAAAGCCTGATGTGGATGCTGATGAATATTAAGGAATTCTTGGTAAATCATTCGTTCTTCAGGCCAGACAGAATGGAATTTGTTTTGTGGCTGAAATACCACAGCCGCATTCCACTTACTCCACCTCCCATGTTCTTGAATCAAATGAAGCGCAGACGTTCGAAAACTTTCTCCCGAACGCATGCGAATGATGATTTGATTCATGAAATCGAGGCTTGAATCACGTTCACGACGTTGATTTTGCCAATTTTCAAAAAAAATTCGTGCCAAATATGCGCAAACAAGTCCGATTTGAGCAAAAAAAATGAGAAAGTTGTTCGATTTTAGCGATATTGCGAAAAAAATCTGGACCAAAACAAAAACGGTGCCAATTTTTGTCAACGTCGTACTTTGTGCGCTGAAATTTTCATTTTCTCCTCGTAAAATCCGAAATCCGAACTCGAGTCCGACAAAAAAAATCGCAAATGAAATAAGAGAATGAATGATCATAATGCCGATTTATCAGCAAAAAGTGGGCCTCATGTATTTTTTCTATTGACGAGAAGAGTCGTACGCGTACACTGAATGTGTTAGCAACAATGTTTTAAAGACATTGAATTAACTCATCCTAGGAGGAGACGAACATGGCAAAGAAGAAAAAAGCCGCTAAGAAAGCGACAAAGAAAAAAGCAACTAAGAAAGCTGCTCGTAAAAAGAAATAGTTTTCTTTAAAGTTGTAGAACTTTAGAACCCTCGGCCAAAAGCCGGGGGTTTTTTGTTTTTGGGAGATTATCTCGGAGCGATCTGTATTTTCAATTCGTCCTTCACACGCAATGTCGCTGGACCATACTTTAGCGGTAACTGCTGCTGGCTTGGAACAGATAAGGTCAATTGCTTGGTGATTTCACCCAAGAAGATGGCCACTTCGAACATCGCAAGGTACTTCCCAACACAAACTCGAATACCACCACCAAATGGCATAAGTGTTTTCGCCAACTGATCATCTTCATCGTCTAAAAATCGATCCGGATCAAATGTGTTTGTGTTCTCGCCCCAAATCTCTTGATTCCGGTGCAGCGATTGAAAACTCATATAGACCAACCGGTCCTTCGGAATCCGATATCCACCCAATACGAATTCTTCTTTTGAAACTCTCGAAAGTGCAGGGACTGGCGCATGCATACGTAAATTCTCATTAATAAAATCTCGGATTTGTGGAGTTTTATTTAAGCTCAACGCCTCATCTGCTCCAAATGTTGAATACTCGTCGCGAATAGCCTTAGCCCAACTTTGATGTTTTGCGAGATAGTAGAGACTTGTACCAAGTAATGCTTGTGTGGTTTCTGCGGCAGCAAAATATAACGTAGCCAGTTGCGCTGATACCCATTCATCTGGAAGCTGATTTTCTTTTTGGTGACGCAGCAAATCCTTTACTAAATCAGACGCTTGCGCCAGGTTTGTTTTTTCGAGCAAAAATTGATGCAATTTCTTTCCGCCCTCTTCTCGCTCCGCACGTTCAGAAAGAATCGTATCTGTAATCGGTCTTAACTCTCGGGCTTCTGCCAATGTTAACCGGTGATTCAGAAACAATTCTGATGCAACACGGGCTGCAAAGTAAAATGAGACTTCTGCCACTGTAATTTCAGTTGTGCCTTCTTCTTTCCATGTTTGAATTAAATCTTGGGCGATATCTTGGATTTTTGGGAAATACTCATCAATAATTCTACGCGGCTGAAAATGCGGCATTATTAACTTATGAGCGACTTCCCACTTTGCATGTTGCTCAGGATCACTATCTTGTAAGATAAAAAATGAATCTTTACCAATAACATGACCGAGACTTGAGTAAAGTCGATCCAACTCATCGGTGCGTTTAAATACTTCACGTACAAGCTCGGGCTGCATAATTAACACCGCATGTCCGGGGTATTCCAAAACAAGTTTCGACCAAAAGCCGACCTTACCAGGAAGGTATTGTCCCATAAATGCAATGGATTTTAACATAAATGGAAATGGCAAAGCGGCGGTCTGAAATGGACCTTCTTTTAATGCCGTGAAGTGAGATACCGCCTTAAAAATACCTTCCTTTTTATTCATTGCTGCAAAAGCTTTTGCCTCCTGGCGATTAAGCTTTGGTACTTTCAATACTTTCTCACAAGATTCTTCCGCATGTAGAACGACAGAAAATACAAATAGAATAACAATAAAAAGCGCACGCATATGATTCTACCTCTTGATGAGGCAGATCTAACACTGCGAGTAAAAGACGTCAAAATGGAGCGAGAAAATGAAAAATCTCGCTAAATTAATTACATATAATAGGTCATGCCGATGGTGCCTGTAGGCACTGGCGCAAAATTACTTAAATTCAGAAGCAATACGACCTCTGCGAAGACTGAAAATCCAGTCCATTCACCACTCAGTTGGGTATACTGTAATCCCAAAGAGGGAAACAAAATATTCTTTCCAAACTGCCCACGGCGTTTTTCTGAATCTGTTAAGAATCGATCATAGAGAAAGCTGGGTGTTGTGCTCGATAAACTTTTGTTTTCACCCGTGGTAAACCAACGCGCATAACCCGCTGAAAAGTAGGGAGCGATACCACCAGATCCAAGCATCATTTTCCATTGGAAATTAAACGAACGATACTCTGGAGCCAATCCAAATCCACCGAGCACGCTCACATCAGGAAAAACATTGAATTCAAGGTTTGCACCGGCAAAACCTAAAGGCCCGCCAGCTGTTAATCCAACCCCAACTTTATGCTTTTGTCGCAGTTGTTCCCCAGAAGAAAGGGCCGGCAATGAAACTGCATTGGTCGAAACGGTGCTGCCGTTGTCTTCGACTAATATCGCCGCCTGTGAATGGCTGGCCGTTAATAACAATCCTATGAACAAAATCCGTTTTGTCATATTTGGACCCACCTTTAGAATAGTTTAGCGCGAATTCCTTCTTCTTGCAAAAATTTACGAATAGCAGCTGCATCGAGGGGATCCAAGCGATCTATTAACTTCTGAATCAACAAAAAGGTCTTTTTACCCTCAGGACTTCGAAGCGACTGAGTAAAGTAAGCCATATCGTTGGAAATAATCGACATATTCTTTAACATTAACCCTACATCTTGATTTTGTGTGGTCTTGTCGAGTTGCTTTAACACTTTATCAAAATTTGTTACCAGCTTATTCATCGTATCGATAGTCTGAATCACAGACCCTTCATTTTTATTCACAAATTCAAGCATCTTACCAGCTAGACTGTATGACTGTGATAACAGCTGGTCGATACGAGGAGGGTCTTCACCACGAATCTTTTGATCCGGGTTTAGTGGTGGCTCAGATAAAGTTCCAGGTGTGACTTCAATAAACTTCTCTCCAATAACACCAGCCAAGTTAATAAAAAATCGGCTATCTTTGCGCAATGTATTCCAAGCCTTTTTATCAACGCTAATGCGGACCCTTAACTTCACTTCTTCGCCAGAATCGGTTTTCTCGTTTGGATCAAACTCGATGGATTTTACTTTGCCCACTTTAATACCCATCACACGTACCGGAGATCCGACTTCTATGCCGCCTGCAAAATTATAAAGAAGATTTAAATTATGTGAGTTGGAAAATGGATTAAACGATCCAAGCAATAGTGCAAAAACCACGGCCAGTACGATCGCAGCCAAGAACATCAAACCGACTTTTGTTTCCGCCTTCATTTAATCCCCCTCAATACCAATAGGAAAACACATACGATAATACAAAATCTATCATGATAATTAAAACCGAAGATGTCACCACACTGTTTGTTGTAGCTAGACCCACTCCCTCGGCTCCCGCCTTACAATTAAACCCGTAATAGCAGCTGACGATAGGAATCACCGCTCCAAAACAAGCACCTTTTATAATGGTAAAGAACAGATCTTTAAAATCAACGAAGGCGCGCATAGCAGAAATAAATCCACCGAAGGTAGATCCCAGCTGCACTTCAGTGACGATCATGGCCGCAAATAGACATGTGACAACAGCAATAATTGTTAAGGTTGCACAACCGATCACCCCGGCGATCAAACGAGGTGCCACAAGATAGCGAATTGGATCAAATCCTAACATTTTAAGTGCATCCACTTGCTCTGTAATTTGCATCGAACCCACTTCAGCCGTAAGACCCGCCCCAACACGAGATGTAATTAATAACGCCGTTAGAATCGCGCCCAATTCGCGAATGATTAATAACGCCGCAAATCCAGGAACCAATGAGTCATTTTGAATAACAATTTTCATGTGAAATGATGATTCAAGAATGGTGACTATGGCCGCAAAGCAAATGGAAAACAAAACAACAGGGGCACTATCCCAAACCACAACTTGAAGCTGGTAAATGACTTCCTTCGGACGATACGGAGGAGTGAGCGTCTTCGCAAATGATTGTGCTGCAAAATGCAATAAACCTAAAAAAAACTGCACTACTCACCCAACCAAATATTCATTGTGATATCACCAAGAAAGGACGTGAACCAATCGGCCAGCACTATACCAACCATGGTGGCAACTGCGGTTGTGACCACGGCTCGTCCTACCCCTTTTGCTCCACCTGTTGTGGTATAGCCTTTGTACGTACAAATGGATGCAAGAACGATGGCGAACACAAAACATTTAAATAAACCGCTCACAATGGATGGCCACATCACGATGCGCGGGATGTGACGCACATATTCTTCGGGCTCAATGCCAGAAAACAATAAACCAAGTAACATTCCACCAAAAACAGACATCACCAATCCCGCCGCTAACAGGAAAAAACTTGCGACAATAATTCCTATAAATCGTGGCAAAATAATTTCGAGCAGCGGATTGGCTCCTAAACAGCGAATAGCATCGATTTGCTCGGTCACCTTCATGGTTCCTAATTCTGCCGAAGTGAAGGCACCAATTTTTCCGCTCAACATGAATGCAATCAAGAGTGGCCCAACTTCTCTTAAAGTGGCACTCGTTGCAAGTCCACCAAGATATCCAAGAGCACCAAACGCTTTCACTTGCATAGAAAATTGCACCGACATAATCGCACCAACAAAAAATCCCGCCATCGCGGTGGTCGGCAAACTTTGTACTGTCACTCGCCATATTTGCTCTGCCACCAATTCGCGCGAGATGGGTTTGCGTATTGCCAATGAGAACACATCTCTTAGGAAAAGTGTTCCACTGCCCAAATCGTCAAGAAAACTAGTCAACACTTTCATTTAATACCTCGGCTAAGAAATCTTTAACTAGCGGCTGAGTACTTTTCTTCATTTCATCTGGAGTTCCAAGCGCCACAATTTGCCCTTTATCTAAAACCATTATGCGATCCGCAATAGAAAGGGCGCATTTCATATCGTGGCTGACCACCATAGAAGTTGTTTTTAGTTTTCTAGAAAGATCAAATATCAATTGATTAATCGCAGAGGTGGTGATGGGATCCAAGCCTGTCGTGGGCTCATCGAAAAGTAAAATCTGTGGATCCAATGCAATCGTGCGCGCCAGACTGACTCGTTTTTGCATACCATACGAAAGTTCACCGACTTTTTTCGATTCCGTACCATCTAAATGCACGAGCTCAAGGCTGGTCTGCACCTTTTCTGCAACTTGTGGCTCAGACATTTCTTTTTTATGACGTCGAAGTCCATAGGCTACATTTTCAAATACATTTATCGAATCAAACAACGCCGGTTGCTGAAAAACCATGCCGCATTTTTTTCTGATTGGAAAATACTCTTCTTCGGTCAGGCGGCTGACTTCCACATTGTCCACATAGATATCCCCAGACGTTGGACGCAATAAACCAACTATATTTTTTAATAAAACAGATTTACCTGTACCCGATGTCCCCAACACAAATAAGATTTCACCCTTTTGTGCTTCAAAAGAAATACCAGAAAGCACTGTGCGCTCACCGAATTTTTTAATGACGTTATGAAAACGAATCATACTCATTCGGTTAAAGGTCCTTTCAAGCTGCCGCGGATAAATTGATGAACACGAGGATCTTGATGCTTTTTGGTTTGCTCTACACTGCCCGTGATAATCAACTCGCCTTTGACAAATACTCCGATGCGATCGGCCACCTGGAAAGCGCGAGCCATATCATTGGTAATTAACACCACTGTGGAGCGCTTTTGCTCCTGCAATTTTTGAATTAAATCGGCGATTTTATGGCTGGTGATGGGATCTAATCCCGCAGTCGGATCATCATAAAAAATTATTTCTGGATCTAGAGCTAATGCTCTGGCTATACCAAGACGTTTTTGCATCCCGCCACTAATTTCATCAGGATAAAGATCTTTGGCGTGACTTAAGCCGACTTCACCGAGGAAATAGTCGATTTTTTCGTTAATTTTTTGCGACTCCATGTGGCGCACTTCTGAAAGTGGAAACGCAATATTTTCGCCGACCTTCATCGAATCAAAAAGGGCATTTTTTTGAAACAACATGCCCATTTTTAACTGCAATTCATTTTTTTGCTGGGGATTCAAATCGCGAAAACGGGCGCCTTGAACCCAAACCTCACCCTCATGGGGAGCAATTAACCCTGCGAAAAGTTTAAGAACCAGCGACTTTCCGACGCCGCTGGGGCCAACGAGAACAAAACATTCGCCTTCATGAATTTGTAAGTTCAACGAGGAGAACAAAGTTTCCCCCGAAAAACTCATGGATACATTTTTGAGTTCCAAACACGGTGACGCCACGCCGCAAAATCCTTCGCTGCTGATGCATACATTGTAACCAAGCCTAAGGGCTACGCAAGACAATGTTGAACTTGGCTTTGAGTATGTTATGCAGGATCCTTTTGAATTGAAACCACATAATGACTTCTCATGAGAAAGGCATAATCCATGGAACACAAAAGAAAGAAAATCTCCGTCATCGGAGCCGGATTCGTTGGATCAACTTGCGCACACTGGGCCGCCTCTAAAGAATTGGGCGATGTTGTGCTTTTAGACGTGAATGATGGAGCTGCAAAAGGAAAAGCGCTCGATTTATTTGAAGCTTCTCCGGTTGAAGGCTTTGATTCACGCGTAACAGGAACGAATTCATACAAAGACACCGCAGGTTCAGATGTCGTGATTATCACGGCCGGTATTCCTCGTAAACCCGGCATGAGCCGTGACGACTTACTGGCAACTAACGCTAAAATTATGAAAGACGTTTGCCTGGGTGTAAAAGAATTCTCACCAAACTCAACAGTTATTGTTGTGAGTAACCCACTTGATGCGATGGCATTTGTGGCGAAAGAAACTTTAGGCTTTCCGCGTGAACGTGTTTTGGGTATGGCCGGCGTTCTTGATGGCGCCCGTTTTCGTTCATTTATTGCGGAAGAATTAAATGTAAGTGTTAAAGATGTTCAAGCTTTCGTCCTTGGTGGCCACGGCGACACAATGGTTCCAATGCCACGTCACTGTTCTGTTGGTGGCGTTCCGTTGACTGAGATGCTTTCAAAAGAAAAGTTGGATGCATTGGTCACTCGTACTCGCAATGGCGGAGCTGAAATCGTAGGGCTTTTGAAAACAGGTTCTGCTTATTACGCTCCTGCGGCTTCTGCGGTACAAATGGCCGAAAGTATTTTGAAAGATCAAAAACGTATTCTTCCATGTGCGGCGTTTCTACAAGGTGAGTACGGCGTAAAAGATCTTTTCCTTGGCGTTTTGTGCAAATTAGGCGGCAAAGGAATGGAAAAAGTAGTGGAAGTAAAATTGAACGACGAAGAGCGTGCGGGTCTCAACAATTCGTTGAAAGCCGTACAAGAGTTAGTGGAAGCATTACGTAAAATTCAATACTAAGGTAAACACAGATGAATATTCATGAGTTTCAGGCGAAAGAAGTTTTAAGAAAAGTGGGTGTCACAACCCTTAAAGGTCAAATGGTGGCCTCAGTCGAAGACGCGGTAAAAGCCGCACAATCGATGGGCGGCAATGTGTGGGTTGTGAAAGCCCAAATTCATGCTGGAGGTCGCGGTAAAGGTGGTGGTGTAAAAGTCGCCAAGTCTTTAGATGAAGTAAAAAAGTATGCCGCTCAAATTTTGGGCATGCAGCTTGTGACTCATCAAACCGGACCCGAAGGCAAAAAAGTATTAAAGCTTTTTATCGAACAAGGCTGCAATATTGAAAAAGAATACTATGTTGCCGCTTTAGTCGACCGCGCTTTTAGCCGCGTAACCATGATGGCCTCTTCTGAGGGCGGCATGGATATCGAAGAAGTGGCGGCGAAAACTCCTGAAAAAATTCATCGAGTTGTTATTGATCCAGCTGTCGGAATGCAGCCGTTTCAAGCGCGCCAACTGGCTTTTGCTATCGGGATGAAAGATAAAGTGGCTGGCAAAGCAGCAAACCAGTTTTTAGCTTTGTATAAAGCGTTTATGAATAATGATTGCTCAATGGCCGAGATCAATCCACTCGTTGTCACTAAAGAAGGTGATGTGGTGACCTTAGATGCAAAAATGAATTTTGATTCAAATGCTTTATTTCGCCATCCTGACATCGTTGAATTGCGTGATATCACCGAAGAAGATCCAACGGAAGTCGAAGCCAGCAAACATGAACTGGCATTCATTAAGCTGGACGGCAACATCGGCTGTTTGGTGAATGGAGCCGGACTTGCAATGGCCACTATGGATATTATTAAGATCGCTGGCGGAGAACCCGCAAATTTTCTTGATGTCGGCGGCGGTGCAAATAAAGAAAAGGTAACAGCCGCGTTCAAGCTGATATTGTCGGATAAAAACGTCAAAGGTATTTTGGTCAACATTTTCGGCGGAATTATGAAGTGCGATATTATCGCTGACGGTGTGATAGCCGCTTCGAAAGAAGTCGGCTTGAAAGTGCCACTCGTTGTGCGCTTACAAGGAACTAACGTGGAATTAGGTAAAGAGATGTTAGCAAAAAGCGGTTTGAATATCGTTCCAGCAGATGATCTTGCAGATGCTGCAAAGAAAATTGTCACTGCTGTGAAAGGAGCGAAATAATGTCGATCATGGTGAATAAAAATACCAAAGTCATTTGTCAGGGTTTTACTGGCGCGCAAGGAACTTTCCACTCGGAACAAGCGATTGCGTATGGAACAAAGATGGTGGGCGGTGTGACTCCTGGTAAAGGCGGCACAACTCATATTGGTCTACCGGTATTTGATACAGTTCGCGATGCAGTTGAACGCACAGGTGCCAAAGCCTCTGTGATTTACGTTCCACCTCCATTTGCGGCGGATGCGATTATGGAAGCCGTCGATGCAGAACTCGATTTAGTTGTTTGTATCACCGAAGGTATTCCTGTTTTGGATATGGTTCGCGCGAAACGCTACATGCAAGGCAAGAAAACACGTTTGGTCGGTCCTAACTGCCCAGGCGTTATCACTCCGGGCGAATGTAAGATCGGGATTATGCCAGGTCACATTCACACTCCGGGACGCATCGGTGTACTTTCTCGCTCTGGAACTTTGACTTACGAAGCGGTTTATCAATTAAGCCGCGTGGGTCTTGGTCAATCCTCTTGCGTGGGTATTGGTGGCGATCCAGTGAATGGAACGAATTTTATCGACGTTTTAGAAATGTTTAATAAAGATCCTGGCACCGATGCCGTCATCATGATTGGTGAAATCGGTGGAACCGCAGAAGAGGAAGCCGCTGAGTACATCAAGCGCGAATTTAAGAAGCCTGTGACTTGCTTTATCGCAGGAGCTACAGCACCTAAAGGTAAGCGCATGGGTCATGCAGGCGCGATCATCAGCGGCGGCAAAGGCACAGCAGAAGCGAAGTTCGAAGCATTGAAATCTGCGGGCTGCTCAATTGCGCGCTCTCCAGCTGATTTAGGCTCAACTTTAAAAGCGTCATTATAAAATTAATTTTGATTTATGGAATTAAAACCCGGCCACTGTGCCGGGTTTTTTATTTTGTCGAGTGTTTCGGTCCCCCACCTTCTTCGTACCACTTCGATAATTTTTGAACGACTCGCTCACGTGTTCCAGGAGGACGAGGAGCGTCTTTGAGAGCTTGTTGCTCTTCTTGACTTAAGAAAAATGAAGATGGCGCTCCGTCGGGAAAAAGCTTTCCGTCCTTAAATAAAACTCCGCCATAGTTCGATCCAAAATATTCAATCGAAGCAAAAGTTTCTTCATGCGCATAATAATAAACCATCTGATCCAGGCGAAGACGCTCGATATCATCGTCGGTCACTCTAATTTTTTCTACTATATACTTTGAAGCTGAATATTTCTGCTCGAGGTGCAATCGCAAATCTTTTTCATTTTGAAATCTTGGTGCGAACTTCACTGGACCCGTGATTACAATTTGCTGGGATCTCGCATGGGTCAAATCATGAACCTCATTCGTTGATGGAAGAAGGGACCCCACGTCTATCCATTCTTTTTCTACAGCTAATCTTCTAATTGTCAGAGGGGCCGAGGTCATCAAAACAATTTCCATTCGGTCCATCGAAGAAATGGACGGCAACGAATACTGTGGAAACTGATGGTACGATAAGATGGCACTTGACTCTGCAATTGATGGTGGCTCTGTGCGATCCAAATATGCATGAATAAATTTTTCCGCTCTTTGTTCAATTAATAGATCTTTGGGTGAGTTGTTATACAAATTCATTATCAGCACCCAGGCTTTTGTGAAATCACAGTAGGATAAATAGCCAAAATCTTTTTTCAAAAGAGTCTGTGCTTTTTTAAACACCTGATTGGCCAATTTAAGAGCCACCTTATCGTCGTTCATTTTAAAAACTTCAATGGCCCTAATCAGATCATCACGTAGAATGTGCAAATCTTCTCCAAACAAATCGCGAACCGGAAAGTCACGCGAACCTGTTTTTTGGGAAAATTTTAAATCTCTTTCATAAAGTTCAAAGTAGAGTTCCACCGGATTTTGGATGGCCCTTTTGATGATTTGCGTTTGATGGGGGCGCTTGAGCTGACCTTCACACTTTTCAGTCTTTAGATTCGATTTCTTTGGCGCGGCTGAAACTGGGCCTATCCAGCTGAAAATAGTGACGAAAATGGCGGTCAAAACCCAATAAAATGACGACAAGGCGGACTCCTGTGCTTTCGGGCCTGATATTGCAAGCTTTGGGCCCCCTACGGTTGCCGTTTAGTACTGGATATGATAGCCCTTTTCCAAATTCATTAAGGAGTTACCATGGCTATCGAAACTACATTTTCTATTATCAAACCTAACGCCGTAAAAAAGGGTGTGATCGGTTCTATTATTAAAAAATTTGAAGACCAAGGCTTGAAAGTGGCCGCTGCAAAATTAGTTATTTTGGATAAAGCAAAATGCCAAGAATTCTACGCTGAACACAAAGAGCGTCCATTTTTTGGTGAACTTGTTTCTTTCATGACTTCAGGCCCAGTGGTTTTGATGGCATTGAAAGGCGAAAATGCAGTTATGCGCAATCGCGAAATCATGGGAGCAACAGATCCTAAGAAAGCCGCTCCTGGAACTATTCGCGCAGAATTCGGCGACAATGTAGGCGAAAATTCTGTACATGGCTCTGATAGCGCAGCCAGTGCACAACGCGAACTCGGTTTGTTCTTCGAAAAATCTGAATTCGTAAACGCATAATCTTGGACAATCTGGTTACAGTTAAAATTGAATCTTTGTCTTATCATGGCGGCCGCGGCGTCGGCCGCTTTGATGGCAAAGTTGTTTTCGTTCCTTTCACCGCACCCGGTGATGAAGTTCAAATTCGTATCACTGAAGATAAAGGCCGTTTTTGTGAAGGCGAAATCGTTGAGATTTTGTCTTCATCAGAATCGCGTCGTGAAGCGCCTTGTTCTGTTTATGGCGAATGTGGTGGTTGTCGTTGGCAACATGTCAGTTACACTCAGCAACTCCAGCAAAAAGAACAAATTATTAAATCTAGCTTTCGTGCATTTGAAAAAAAACATGGCCCGCTTGTTTATAAACCGATAGTGGCCTCTCCAAGCGAGTGGCATTATCGCAATCGTATTCAACTGCATGTTGAGAATGAAAAAATGGGTTTTTACGCTCGGAAGTCGCGCCGAGTCGTAAGCTTTGATCACTGCTGGATCACAGAAAACGCGCTAAATAAAAAATATAGCGCCCTAGATGCAAAAAATTATCAGGATGGTGAGCGTGTTGAGCTCGCGCTAACTACAGTTGGCGATGTCGATGTGCGAAAATCCGGTCGTGATCCTGAAGCCGCTTATTTTTCTCAAGTGAACACCGCACAAAATTCACAATTAATTACTGCGACGCTCGAAGCTATTCGTCACGAATCTCCGCAAAATGTTTTCGATCTTTACTGTGGTTCAGGAAATTTCACTTTTCCACTACGAGAGCAATTTTCCGAGGCGAAAATCACCGGCGTTGAGCTCAGTCGACAAAATTTAACATTCGCTCGTCAGCTCGACCCACAGCAAAAAATTCGCTGGGTACAATCAGATGTAGCTGATTTTCTTAAAGAAGTTAAACCTCTCGCACACACCTTAGTCGTGCTCGACCCGCCTCGAGTGGGTTGTGATAAATCTGTGTTGCAGCAACTTTTACGACTGAAACCGGAAGTTATTATGTATATCAGCTGTAATCCTACGACTTTGGCCCGTGATATCACGACACTCGTTGAGTCCCAGCTTTACAAACCAGAATTTGTACAGGGCTTTGATATGTTCCCTCAGACAGAACACGTCGAGTCCTTAAGTCTACTTCGACGTCGTTAAGGTTTGCCCCCGCCCCTCGAGTTTGCTAACGTAAGAATATGATTCGGCTTTTGATCATAACTCTGCTTTCTTTATTAATCGCAGCCTGCGCGACAAACAATGAAGAAAACCATCGCCGCGCTTTATTGCATTTGCAATCAGGTACAAATTTTTTATCGACTGGTAATTATCCTGGGGCGATGAGTGAATTATTAGAAGCCGAAAAGTTAGAGCCCAGCAATCCGCTCATTCAAAACAATTTAGGTCTCGCATTTTTTGTTCGCAATCGACACAAAGAAGCTGAAGAGCATTTTCGTAAAGCCTTATCATTGCAATCAAAATACACAGAAGCCCGCAATAATTTAGGCCGCGTCTTAATAGAACAAGGAAAATTAAACGAGGCGATTAAAGAGCTTAAAATTGCGGTGGATGATTTAACTTATCCAACTCCAGAAAAAAGTTATTCAAACTTAGGGCTCGCTTATTTTAGAAAACGCGATTTTACTGCCGCAGCTTTGAATTTAGGCAAGGCGCTGCAGTTGCAAGAAAATTCTTGCTTGACGATGAACTACTATGGACAAACTTTGTTTGAACAAAAAAAGTTTATTCCTGCCGCTGAGGCCTTTGATCGCGCGATTGTGATCTGCAAGAAAGATAATTTTGACGAACCATACTATTTTGCCGGCCTTAGCTATATGAAAGCCGGTCAACGGGAACAATCGGTGGCACGTATCGAGCAACTGCTCCAACTCTTCCCAAAAACAGCGTATCAAGCGAAAGCACAAACTTTACTTGAGATACTCAAGTAACAAGGGGTCATCATGAAAGCGACAGGAACATTACTGAAAGAAGCGCGCGAGAAGCAGAATTTGTCGATCAGCGAAGTCAGTATGTCGACCAAAATCAATCCAAAAGTGATTTCTGCTATTGAAGAGGGCCGCGAAGGTCAGTTGCCTGCCAAAACTTTTCTAAAAGGCTTTGTTCGCTCGTACGCCATCTACTTGAAATTAGATGTAGATACAGTCATGGCCTCACTTCAACAAGATCTCGGGGATAAACCCGCAGAAGTCGCCAGTGCTTCCGCAACTGTCTCTTCTTCACCTGCAGAAGTTGAATCACCAGCCATCTCCGCCAATCCTCGTATCTTAAAAGGACTTGCCGTTGGCGGAGTATTATTTCTGATCGTCATGATTGTGACCGTAAAAAGCTTGGTTGAAAAATATGAAAAAGAGAAGGCCATTGATCCCGCCATCCAAGCAGAACTTAAGCCAGAAGAAGTTCCACCAACAGACGAAGCCGCTGCCCCTACAGAAGAAGTGAACTCGAAGGAAGATGAAGTAAAGCCAGCAGAAACTGAGACTGCAGCCACACCAACAACTCCCGAACCTGCTGCGGCTCAAGCAACGCCAGCTGTAACACCAACACCAGAGGCTCCAAAAGCAGTTGAAGCAAAGCCTGCTGAGACCCCAAAGCCTGCAGAAGTAAAACCAGCAGAAGCTATCGTAGCTACCGCACCAACAGCAAAGCCGGAAGTCAAAGTTGAAGCGCCAAAACCAGTTGAAGTAAAGCCCGAGCCTAAGCCTGCCGAGCCAACAACAGCTAGCTTAAAAGACAACGAAATTATTTTGGAAGCCCTCGATAAAGTGGATATTACTTTTGTTGTGAATAATGGTCCGACAACACGTTTATCACTACAGCCGGCACAAGTTCATACAATCAAAGCTAAGGGACAAGTGGCCATGGACGTCAGCGACGGAGGTGCCGTCAACGTCATTCACAATGGCCAAGACAACGGAACTTTAGGTGATCTTGGTAAGCCAAAGAAAGTGAGATATCCATAAGGTGTCTCTGGATTCTTCCTCTCGCACTTTAGTTCAAATTTTTATTTTTTCTTTGTTCGCGAAGCTGTTGATCGGCGCATGGATGCCGCTATCACCTGATGAAGCTTACTATTGGGTTTGGAGCCATCATCCACAATTGAGTTACTACGATCACCCTCCATTTGTTGCTTGGATTATGGCTCTTGGACAACCTTTTGAAAAATTATTTTCTCTTGTACGCCTTCCGGCGATTTTAATTGGACAGATTACATTTGGTTTTTGGCTACAGATTTTAAAAGATAAGTTCTCGCCACAACAGTTAGTCTTCTTCAGTTTACTTTACCTTTTATTTCCTCTTACAGGCCCCGGGTCTTTAATTGTAACGCCTGACCTTCCTTTATTGTTTTTTTGGACTCTGTCTTTTTTTATTTTTACCCGATGGCTGCAAAATCAATCTTTACAATTCGCTATTGCTCTTGGTTTAAGCTTAGGCCTTGGTTTCTTAAGCAAATACAATATGGTGCTGTTTTTTATTTTCGCTTTGATCGCTGTTTTCACAGAAAAAATATCTTATAAAAAGTGGCTACCGCAAATTCCGGTATTACTGTTGTTTTTTATATTAGGATCACTGCCCGTTTGGCTTTGGAATTATCAAAACAATTTTCTTTCTTTCGCTTTTCAAATTAAACATGGAACCGGTGCAAAAGTTTGGGATCCAGAGTGGACACTTACATATCTTTTAGGACAACTTCTTTTGTTAACCCCCTTTGGAGTCTGGGCTTTATACAAAGGAAAGGTCCGTAAAGAATTTCGCATTTATTGGATATTTGCTTTAGGCCCATTAGTCTTTTTCTTTCTCACATCTTTTAAAGGACGAGTCGAAGCCAACTGGCCGCTGGTGGCTTATCCTTTTTTACTTTGTTTATGGATTGAATCTTCAAAAAGCTGGCGTTTCGCTAAAGCCGCAATGGCCGTATGGATATTCGCCCTTATCATCGTTTTAAGTGATATCGCGTATCCTTGGATTCCTCTGGCACCGGAAAAGTTAAAGACTCGTGAGCTTTTGACAGATGTTGCGCTAGGAGAAGCTGTTAAAACTTACCAACCCATTTATGCTCGAACCTACCAAATGGCATCGAAGTTAAGCTTTGACAATCAAATCCCTGTTTATAAATTAAAGGGCATGAATCGTATCGATTTTTTTGATTTTCGTGAAGAAGCCACACCCACGACATTCCCCTTTTACGTTATTGCCAAGCCAAAAGAAAATTTACCGGCTCAATTCAGCGACACCTGCGTTATTGAGTCACGAACTTCTTTATCTGAAAACTGGGATCTGTTAAAAGTTATAGAGAAATGAAGTCATTTGTTACACTTGCTGCATTTTGCTTTGCTTTTATCATCTACGGAATATTTTTAAGCCAAATTGATCTTGAAATTATCCCCAAGGAATTGGCGCGATCACACCCCGAAGGCTTTCACGACTATAAAGGCATTCTTAATATCCATTCCAACTTTTCAACTGGCAGTGGCAGTATTCTGGATATTATAACTGCTGCCCAAGAAGACGGTTTGGATTTTATTTCCATCACGGATCTCAATGTTTTTGAGAAGCCCAAAGAGTACCAGGGCTATCACAATGATCTACTTGTCTTTATCGACGGGGAATATTCGTATCTCAATTCTCGGCTACTGAATTACGATGCCGTCACAGAAGAACACTTAAAGGGAGTCGGCCAATCTCAAGCTTTATTCGCTGATCTTTTATCACAGAAAAAACGGCCCGAAGAGTATGGCCTATTTGTTCTCGCACATCCCTATAAGCCCCGCTATCAATGGACTGGCGAGTTCCCAGTCGGACTGGATGGCATTGAGGTGATCAATTTAAAAACTATGTGGCAGCTCACATGGTTAAAGTCGAAGGTCAGTTTTCTTTGGACGGTTTTGCTTTATCCATTTAATAGCCGATTGGCACTACTACGAATTTTTGAAGAACCTGACGCCGAATTAAATTTATGGGATCAATTATCGCAAAAACGGCCAACTATCGGCATGGCGGGTGCAGATGCCGAAGCCAAAATTTATTTGTTTGGACGGGCATTTTCTTATCCAAGTTATGAAACTTTATTTAATATTGTACGCAATCATGTGTTGCTAAAATCTGAACTCACAGGAAATCCCGCTAGTGACATGAAAAAAATTGGTCAAGCATTACGCTTAGGCAACTTCTATATGAGTCTCGATTCACTAGCAGATCCAAAGGGTTTTAATGCGGTGATGACCGGTACACAAAATCAATTGTGGCCTATGGGCTCTGAAGTTCCTTTAAGCGCAAAACCTGAGCTCACAATTCAGCTTCCTTATAAGCCCAATGTTCCATTTGATGTGATTGTGTATCGCAATGGTGAATCCATTCTGACCTCAAATCAAATTTTAACTAAATTCAAAATTGATAAAAGTGGTGTTTATCGAGTGAAGGTCCGCGTGATACCAACTTTCCCACTACCAGACGGTAAAAAGTGGGTGCCATGGATTTATACCAACCCTTTTTACGTTCGTTAACGACCAGCCGGAATTTTCAGTTTGAGGCCTTGCTTAGGATTGGTTTGGCAGGCCAGTCGCTCTTCCGGCTTGAAGTTGCGGCTGTCGGCCATTTCCTGCTCGAGCTCATTTCTTTCCTCTAAAAGCTCTAGCCCCTCAGTAACAATTACGCGGCATGTGCCGCAGCTCGCCATTCCGCCACAGCTGCAGCTGATCTCGATCTTATTGTTCAATGCAACATCAAGAATTGAGCTTTCGCCGCGCAGCTCGCAGTGCTTTTCTTCTGGAAAAAATGTGATTCCTGGGGTTTTCTTCATCTGTTGGGTTCGATCATAATCTTGAGATTTGAGGGGTGTCATGCGCTTTATCGCCTTTGACTTAGAAACCACAGGAACATTACCTGGCGTCGATCGCATCGTTGAAATCGGAGCCGTTCGCTATGTTGGCGGCGAAATTGATGCTGTTTATTCAACTTTAGTTGACCCATTGATTTCGATTCCCGCGGGCGCATCAGCAGTAAATAAAATCTATGACGATATGGTGGCCGGCAAACCCACGATTGATACGTTACTGCCTTCATTCGCTGAGTTTTGTGGCGATGATGTCTTAGTGGCCCATAATGCTTCTTTCGATGCGCAATTTTTAACGGCCGATATAAACAAGTACGAAGCAAAAGCAGGAACCGGACACATTCTTGATACTTTGGCTTTGGCTAAAAAAGTATTCCCAGGACTTCCAAATTATAAATTAGGAACTTTGATTCAACATTTGCAAATACCTTCAACTCAGTTTCACCGTGCCGAAGAAGATGCGAATTATTGCGGACAACTCTTCTTGCGCATGATTGAGAAGGTCTTTGGCTCTAAAGATGCCGAACCACCAATCGAGAATTTGATTATGATGATGGGAAAAAGTTCATTAAAGTTCCCACAGATTATTCCACAACCAAAGCAAATGAGTTTACTTGACGGTCTTTAAAATTAAGCCGCGGGATCCACTTTGAAATTAAATGAAAAATGCGGCCTTGTTTTTGATTGCGATGGAACTTTAGTTGATTCCTTGGGCGCAGCTCTAGAATCTTTTAATTACGCTCTTAATTTTATTGGTGAGCGGCCACACACTGTAGATGAAATCAAAAAATATTTCGGCGCAGGTGCAGACAGAATTTTTACTCAACTCTTAGGCGACGAGAAAAAAGGGCTCGCTGCTTTCGACGCTTATGTGGATCATCAATCCGAACTCGCTTTAAAAATGAAACTTCATGATGGCATTCGTGAACTGCTGGAAACAGCGGCCGCAGCTGGTGTTCCCATGGGAGTGGTGACGGGAAGACACGCCCGCGACATGGAAGTCGTCTTACGTCCTCATAAAATTTCGGATTACTTTCAAGTGTTGATCGCCGATAGCCATTTGCCTTACTCAAAGCCTGCGCCTGACGGAATTTTGTTGGCTGCCAAGAAAATGAATCTCGATCCAAAAAATATTTGTTACGTCGGCGATTCTGTTATGGATATCAAAGCGGCCCACGCAGCAGGCAGCATCGCTATCGCCGCTCTATGGGATTCTCTCGCTAAGCCAGATGCCATGCGCGCCGAAAACCCAAAATACTTAGCCAAAACCCCTTCTGAAGTTTGGGATGCATTTAAAAGGTGCCAGGTTCCGAATCCGGGGCACACCGCATAAATTGCTGCGCCATGACCCGGATTCGGAACCTGGCACCTTAAAAAATTGCGTGATGG
>FRDC01003860.1_pt1 | contig 23351 bp, 21 predicted proteins | sample 1106171 | NCBI WGS metagenome assembly FRDC01 (sample SAMEA3930566, study PRJEB13176) | freshwater metagenome | biome: Drinking water system; feature: drinking water; material: water | place: Singapore | collected 2014-12-20 | reverse complement strand
CGCCGTAGCCGGGTCGCAGATCAGTCGCCTTCATGGGTTCGTACCTCGTTCGGTGTCGCTGAGAATCGAAACGCCGCCGCTGCGCGGCCGCAATGTGTATCGGCACGGTGGCCAACAACCTGCTCGATGAGCAAGGGGCGGATGATAGGCCGGAGGGCGTTCGCGGACAGCCGCTTGCGGCGGGCGGAGGGGCTCGATCCGGGGGCTTGCGGCGGCTATTTCCCCTTCACTTCGTAGCCGCTGCGCTTCCATTCGCTCAGGCCGCCGCTGAAGAAGAAGACACCTTCGTAGCCGCTGGCGAGCATGCGTTTGGTGGTGCCGCGGGCGATGGAGGAGCCGGGGTTGTCGCCATAGACAACAATCGCCTTTCCGTTGGCGATAGCGGGGTCGAGGTCGCCCTCGCGGCCGGTGAAGGAGTTCAAGGGCAGGTTCTTGGCGCCGGGAATGTGCCCCGCGTTGAAGTCTTGCGGGGCGCGGGCATCGATGAGCACCACGCCGCTCTTGGGGTCATCCACAAGGCTCTTCACCTTGGTGATGGAGATGTCCTTGATGTCCGAATCGGTGATTTCGCGGCCGCAGCCGCCCGCGAGCGAGCAGAGCGCGAGGATGCACGCCATGGAGGCGCGAGCGAAAAGGGTGGTGCTTTGGGTAGGGGTGGGGGGGGGAGTGGGCATGGCTTAGCATACGGGCGAATCCCCCGGGCCAGATTCACGAACACATGGAACCTGCCCACGTCCCGCGGCGTCCAATCGTGGTCGCCGAGCTTGGCCCTTCGGAGCCGTTGTTGCTTTCACCCCTTGCCGCCTTGGTGTGTCTCTTGGCCGCGGGCCATCACGGCGGCGGCGGCGCGCCTGCATCTGGCGATGGCACGGGCGCGGCGGCGGCAATCGACACGGCAGCGAGCGAGAGAGCGGCCCACCCCTTGAAGGCCACCATGGTTGCGGAGTCGCGTACCGCAACCCCGGGTGGCACGGTGTGGCTTGCCGTGGCGCTGGAGATGGAGCCCGATTGGCACACCTATTGGCCCGGCGAGAACGACACCGGCGCGCCGATCCGCCTGAAATGGACCGTGTCCGAAGGGTGGACCGTTGGCGATGTGCAATGGCCCGCTCCCGACCGGCATGTGGGCGGTGGAGACCTGCTCGACTACGTGCTGGAGGGGCAGCGCGTGCTGCTGGTGCCCGTGAAAGCACCAGCGGGCGCCAAGGCGGGGGATGTGGGCACCGTGCAGCTCGACATCGGGTGGCTGGTGTGCAAGTCCACGTGCATACCCGGCGGGGCCACGCTCCAGACCACGGTGTTTGTGGAGCCCGCTTCGTCGGAGAGCACGCCGGCGGATGCCGCGCTCTTTGCCGCAGCACGGGCGCGCGTGCCGCAACCCATTCCGACGCAGGGGCCTGTGACTGTGAAGTGGGAGGGCGACCTTGCGACGCTCTCTGCACGGGGTGCAAAGTCGCTGATGTTCAGTGTCGGTTTGGGTTCTGTGCTTGTGGTGGACCCGATCAAGAATGGTCGCGCGGATGGCGACACGCTGAAACTGCCGCTGGACCTGTCTGATACCGAACGCAGCGCCCTACGGGGCGTACTGGAAGTTCAACAATCGGGCGGGAAGCCCCCGATGTTCTTTGCAGTGGACATCTCGAAACCGGCACCCCTGCCGGGCCGGTAGAAGGGTGGAGCAAGAATCAACACGCGTGGCGACGGCTGTTCGTCCGCCGCGTGGTTCGGACCCCAAGTGTGTCAGCGTTGATGAACCCCAGAAGGAGCCCTTTGATGAAACGTTTTTCCTCCGTTGCCGCGTTCCTTGCCGCTGGTCTGGCCGTGTCGGCCCTCGCCGTCGCTTCGCTGAACAGCGAGCCGGAGAAGGGCAAGCCCGCCGCGGCGAAGCCCGAAGTGAAGGCTGAGAAGGGCAAGGAAATGGCCAAGGCCATGTCCAAGGCCGCAGTCGGCGAGACGGCCCCGAACTTCACGCTCAAGGACACCGACGGCAAGGACGTGAACCTGTCCGAGGTGGGCAAGGACAAGATCGTGGTGCTCGAGTGGTTCAACCCCGAGTGCCCGTTCATCGTGAAGCACCACAAGACGAACCAGACGTTCAACAACCTGAACAAGGAATACGCGGCCAAGGGCGTGGTCTTCCTGGCCATCAACAGCGGCGCGCCCGGCGCCGAGGGCGCGGGCCTGGAGAAGAGCAAGGCCGGCAAGGCCGAGTTCAAGCTCGAGTACCCCGTGCTGCTCGATGAGAGCGGCACCGTGGGCCGCATGTACGGCGCCAAGACCACGCCGCATTGCTTCGTGATCGGCAAGGATGGCACCATCGCCTACGCTGGCGCCATCGACAACAACACCGATGCCAAGACGGCCGGCGAGACCAACTACGTCAAGGCTGCCCTCGACGAGGTCCTCGCGGGCAAGGCCGTGACCACCAAGGAGACCAAGCCCTACGGCTGCTCCGTGAAGTACGGCAAGGCCGGCTGAGCGAATCGGCTTGGGCAGATGGTGAAGCACAACGCAGGCCCGCCGGTACCGCACCGGCGGGCCTTCTTGTTGGGCGGGCGTGAAGCGGTTTTTTCAGGCCGCGGCGAGGCTTCGTGTCGATTCGTGTTCACGCGACGGCCGAACAGGTCGATTCTTGTTCTCGACCCGCGGCCGCACGCTCTTCGTATGATCGGGCGTGCCCGCACGCCCGCGGCTGGCGCGACTCCTGTTCTCCTCCCATGCTCAACACCCTCTTTGATCTTGCCCTCGTGCTCGTCGGCTTCTCGTCGATCATCCTCATCCACGAGCTCGGCCACTTCCTCGCGGCACGCTGGGCGGGCATCCGCGTGATGGCCTTCGCCATGGGCTTCGGCCCCGCGCTGGTGAGTTACCGCCAGGGTCTGGGCGTGCGGCGCGGCTCCAGTGAGCGCGAGTACCTCAAGCGGCTGGAGGAACATGACCACGCGGCTTTGCAGGAGTCGGGCCCGCGAGGCCGCTCCTGGTCCGCGCACGCCTGCCCCATCAGCCCCACCGAGTATCGCCTGAACCTGCTGCCGTTGGGCGGCTACGTGCGCATGCTGGGGCAGGATGATGCCGACCCGACCGCCGTGAGCGATGCGCCCGATTCGTTTCAGAGTGCGCCGGTGTGGAAGCGCATGGTGGTGATCTCGGCGGGCGTGGTCTTCAACGTGATTCTCGCGGGCGTGCTGTTTGTCACGGTCTTCAGCCGCGGCTTGCTGGTTGATCGCCCGGTGGTGGGCGAGGTGGGGCCCGAGAGCCCCGCGTTCGCGGCGGTGGCCGCCAACGCGCGCGAGCTGGGCGTGAGCGAGCCGGGCCTGCAGAGTGGCGATGAGATTCTTGCGGTGAATGGCCGGCCGGTGGAGTCGTTCCACAGGCTCACCATCGAGGCCGCGTTGGCGCGCCGCGGCAGCAGGGTGCAGCTGGATGTGCGCCGCGACGGGGTGCGCGAGCCGTTGCGATTTGAGATCGAGCCCGCCGAGCAGGCCGCGTCGCGGCGGCTGGAACTGGGCATCACGCCGGCGGTTTCGCCGGTGGTGGACGGTGAGGGGCTGAGCGAGGCGGAGTTTGAGCCCGTGCGCGAGCGACTGGCCACGCTGGGCCTGGCGGGCGTGAAGCCCGGCATGCGCCTGGTGGCCGTGGGCGACAGGCATGATGACGCGGGCCTCTCGCCCTACGCGATCGATCGCGCCGCGAACGCTGGCAAGGGCGCGCCCGTGTACGTGCGTTTCGCCGCGCCGGCGGCGGGCGGCAAGGGCGATGTGTCGGCGGAGTTGCGTCCGCGGCCCGCGTTGCAGATGGCCGCCTTTGCCGCGCCGGGCGGCAAGGACGGTCAGGTGCTCACGACGGCGCACCTGCTGGGCCTGACGCCCGTGATGATGGTGGAGCGGCTTTCCAAAGAGGGCGAGGCCAGCGGGCTCAAGGTCGGCGACCTGTTCGCTCAACTTGGCGACCTGGCCTGGCCCAGCGTCGCCGAGGGCATCGCCGAGGTTCGACGGAACGACCGAACGAGCATCCACGTGGTTGTGAGCCGCGTGTTTGCCGCGCCCGCTCCCGCGGCCGGCGCTTCAGGCCCCCCGTCCGATGCGCGGCAACTGGTGGACTTGGGCGAGGTGAAGGTGGTGAAGGGACGGATCGGCTTCTATCCCGGTCACTCTGCCTTTGAGAGCAACCTGCTGGCACGCTGGCCGCGTCTTGCCGCGGCCAAGGCTCCCGGTGTGGCGACGGCCGATCAGGAGACGGGTGTGAGCGCGCCGGCGCTGCCGCCCGGCACGCGGCTGTTCGCGGTGAATGGTGTGGCAACGCCCACGCTGGCGGATGCGCGCGAGGCGCTGCGTGCCGCGTTGGCGTCGGGCGCTGGTGCCGAGGGAGCCAAGAGCGGCACTGGCGAGAGGACCGTGATGCTGGATGTACTGCCACCCGGAGCGCTCGCCCCGGCGCGTGTCGTGTGGAGCATCGGCGCCAAAGAACAGCAGCGGCTGGCGGCCCTGCGTTGGCTCAGCCCGCTTGGCACGGGCCTGTTCGAGCCGGCGCAGGGGCTGCAGCGCGGCACGGGCGTGATCGATTCGATCTCCATCGGCATGGAGGAGACGCGTTACGCGATGCTCTCCACCTATATCACCCTTGCGCGGCTCGTGCAGGGCACGGTGAAGGTGGAGCACCTCAACGGCCCCGTCGGTATCGCCCACGTGGGCACGTTGCTTGCCGACCGCGGTGTCGTCTGGCTCCTCTTCTTCATGGCCGTCGTGAGCGTGAATCTCGCGGTCATCAACTTCCTCCCGGTGCCGATCGTTGACGGTGGCCACATGGTGTACCTGCTCTACGAACTCTGCACCGGCAAGCGCGTGAGCGTGATGGTGCAGAACGTGGCGACCATGGTGGGCCTGGCCCTCATCGGCACGGCCTTTCTCGTGGTCACGTACAACGACCTCGCGCGGCTTCTGTGGCGGTGACCGCGCGTGCCGCTCGCCGCTTCGCTGCCCCAGCGGCTTGGCTGTTCCCGCTCTTCGCGTCGATGCGGCTTTGTGCCGCTTCGCCTCCTACGCCCGCTACGCTCGCAGCGTGGACTGGCTCGGCCTCGCCACTCTGCTCCTGATTGGCCTGCTCATCGTGTGGGTGGTGGTGGCTGTGCGCATTGGCTGGGTGCTCACGCACCCGCCGCGCCGCACGTTCGCGTTCGCCCTTGCCAAGGGCTGGCCATCGTCTCCGGCTGAGTTGCCGGGGGAGCTGGGCCGCCCGCGCCCGTTTACCGAATGGAGTGTGCGTTCGCGTGTGCGGGCCAGCGAGGGGCGCGAGTTGCCCGTGTGGGACATCCGCTGCGACGGCGGCCCTGGTGCGCCGGTGATCATCTTCACGCACGGCTGGGGCGAATCGCGCCTGCACGGCTTGCTCCGCATGGGCGCATGGGTGCGGGTCGCGTCGAGGGTGATTCTGTGGGACATGCCCGGCCACGGCGAGGCGCCTTCGGCCAGCACCTGCCGGCTCGGCACGAGCGAGCATGAGGGTTTGCTCGAACTGATCTCACGCGTACACGAGGGCGAGCCGGCCGCGCCGGTGATTCTTCACGGCTTCTCGCTCGGCGCGGGCGTTTCCATCGTGGCCGCGGCCGTGGCGCGAGAACGGCTCCCGGGCGTGGTGCGCGGGGTGATCGCCGAAGCGCCCTACAGCGTGCCGCAAACACCCGCGCGCGCGGTGCTGCACCACAACGGCCTTACGCTGCCCCTTGCACGCGCGGCGGCGCAGGGTGTGCTTGGCCTGCTGTGGGGGCATGGCGCGTGGTGGTTCACGCGTGACCGCGCACCACGTTTCGATCGGCGCGTGTGGGCGGCTCGGCTCGGCGCGCCGGGCATCGTCGGGGGCACGAACGCACCGCCGGTGCCTCTGCTTGTGCTGCACGGGGAGCGGGATGAGATCTGCCCGCTTGACGACGGCCGGGCGATTGCCGCGGCGGACCGTGCGGCAGAGCGGCTGGTGATTGTGCCCGGGGCCGGCCACCTCGATCTGTGGGCGCAGCCCGAGGCACGGGCGGCGTGCGAGGGGGCCGTGTCGGGCTTTGTGGCCGGCTGCGGCCGGGCGTGAGGGAAGCACCCAGTTTTTCGCAGCCACGAGGGAACCGGCGCGATCGTGCGCGTGTATAGTATGTAAGCCATAGTGTGCGAAGCGTGGTTTGCCGCTCGGGCGGCGGGCACGCCTGTGCCGCGGACCTTGCCGAGGTGTCACATGCGGATCGAACGTGAACTGATGCGGGGCGCGGGCCCCATCGCCGTGATGAAACTCCTCAGCCGCGGGCCCATGTACGGCTACGAACTGGTGGAGGCGCTGGCGGCCAGGTCTGCCGGTGTGCTCGACATGGGCCAGAGCACGCTCTACCCCATGCTGTACAACCTCGAGGCCAAGGGGCTCGTGGAGGCGTTCTGGGAAACGGCCGACTCCGGCCGTGAGCGCAAGTACTACAGGCTCACCGACAAGGGCAAGAAGAAGCTCGCGGCAGACCTGAAGCAGTGGGAGGCCCTCGCCGGCGCCATGACCGGCATTGGTGTGCTCTCCGTGCGTGCCGCGCTGGCCGGTGGCCGGGCGGGTGTGGCATGAGTGCCGTCGCGTCCGGGATTGACGGCGGCATCGGCGTGTCGCTCGCGGGTTCCTCGCCCGCCGAGGTCGCGCGCAACTCAGGGCTGCCGGAGCGACTCGCGGCGCTGGTTCTCGCCGTCACAGCCAAGCGCGGGCTTTGGAAGGGCGAGCGCATCGAGATTGCCAGAGAGCTGTGCGGCCACTTCATGGACGGCCTCGAAGCCGGGCGCGCGCCCGATGAACTCGCAGCCGGCTTTGGTCCGCCGGCGCGGGCCGCGCGGCTCATGCTGCGGGCCAAACGCCGCAACCGCCCGGCGGCGTGGCGTGCGGCCATGATGCTGGTGCGGGGCGCGTTCATTTGCTTCTGCGCTGTTGCGCTGCTCTACGGCATCTTGGCGGCGCGGTATTTCAGCGGCTCCCCCACGCTCGCTCGCAACTACCTGCGCGAGATCAACGCCCGCATTGAGGCCGTGCCGGCGGCGGACCGCGCCTGGCCCGAGTATCGGGCCGTGCGCATGGCCATGGGCCAGTTCAATGGTGTGGCGCTCGCCGTGCAGCAGGACGGGCTCGATGCGCCCGCACCCGAGGCGGTGATTCCGCATCCGGGCTCCTTCACGAGCGCGGAGCGGGCCGGGTACATCCGCTCCATCCGGCCGCTGCTCGACCGTGTCATCGCCGCGTCGCGCAGGCCCGCCTTGGGCTACGTGGCCACCACGGTGAACGATGTTGAGCTCACGCGAGCGGTGAACCCCGAGTACAAGCCCCCCGCCACGCCCGACGTGCAGCCGGAGAACCCGCCCCTCTACTCAGTGCTTCTGCCCGTGCTGGGCGAGACACGCTCATTCGTGCGGCTGCTCGCGTGCGATGCCACGCTGGCCGCCAGAGAGGGCGACAGCGGGCGGTGCGCGGCGGCCCTCGAAGCCATGCTCCGCATCTCCCAGCAGTGCCGCGAGTTTCCCAGCCTCATCAGCGAGCTGGTGTGCGTGGCCCAAGCCGCCAAGGCGTTCACCACGCTGGGGCAGATCATGGAACAGTCGCCGGGCGCGCTGGTGGATGCGGACCTTGCGCGGCTCTCGCACGCGCTGGCCACCATGCCCATGGGCGAGCCTCTGCGTGCCGCTCTGGCGGGCGAGCAGGCCATGTTCGACGACGTTCTGCAGCGGTTCTTCACCGACGACGGGCGCGGCAACGGGCGGCTCACGCCCGGCGCGACCCAGTTGATGCAGATGCTGCAGATGAACGCCTCGGCGCTCACCGGCGAGCCCGCGTTCGACAAGGCCCTGGGCCCCATCGCCATGGCCGCGCTGGGCGATCGTGCCGCGCAGGCCCGTGTGTACGCCGACTTCATGAGCGCCATGAGCGACTGGCAGGCGACGCCGCCGTGGCGGCGCGGCGACGACACGCCCGACGCCCGCCTGGCGGTGAAACTCGGCAGCAACTTCTGGAAGATGCGCCACGCCGTGGTCACCCTCATGCTGCCCGCGCTGGGGCAAGCGGTGTGGACCGCCGACCGCACGGCCTTCGAGCGCGACGCGGCGTGCGCGGTCCTGGCGATCGAGCTGCACAGGCGGCGCACCGGCTCCTTCCCGGCGAAGCTCGGCGAGGTGGGCCCCATGCTGCTGCCGCGCGTGCCGGTGGACCCGTTCGACGGCGGACCGATCAGGTACGCGCTCGTCGCGGGGAAGCCCGTGCTCTACTCGATCGGCGTCGACCGCAAGGACGACGGCGGGCGCGTGGCGCCCGGCGAGAACGCCAACGCCGCGGCGGCGTCCTGGTCTTCGCGTGCAAGCAGCGCGGCCCGCCTCAAGGCGACACCGACGGCGAAGGCCGCCTCGATCGACGGCGATTGGGTGATCTGGCCGCCGAGCCGGCAAACGCGCACAATGCGGTGAACGCGTGGTGTCTGTGATCCCGTTGGTGTGATGGGCGGTGGTGCCGTGGCCGGCGCCGCAAGCCTCACAACTCGCGGGCGTCCTTGCCCCAACTCTGCTGCACGCCCTTGACGAGCGGCCCGAGCAGGTTCTCGATGCGGGCCTCCGGCCACGGCACCGGCATCGCTCCGGGCAACAGGCCGCGGGCCAGCATGCCCAGGAACGTGAACTGGGCACGCAGGGCTTCGACGAATGACATTCTGGGTTGCAGGCCGTTGGGACGGATGACCAGCACGGTGACATCGTCGTCGGGCTCTTCGCCGTCGCAGGCGTCGATCACGCCCTGGTACAGGCGGCCCGCGAACAGGTCGGGCCGGGATACGTCGATGGAACGGGCCACGGCGAGCAGCCCCTCCTCGTTCACGAACGAGCCGTCGCGCCGGCGGGCTTCAACCAGCGAATCGGTGTAGATGACGACGAGGTCGCCCTGGCGCAGGCGCAGCGCGAACTGGTCGTAGGTGGCGATATCGTCGATGCCGAGGGGCAGGTTGGTGGGCTCGTCTTGGCGCATCGCCGCCACGCCCGCCTTCGGTGCCGCGGCACGCTCCACCGCGAGCACCCGCCACTCCTTCTTCCTGCTCGAATACACCAGCGGGCGCGGGTGGCCGGCGTTCACGGCCGTGAAGGTGTCGGTGGGCGCGAAGTAGGTGGCGACGATGGCGGTGGCGAAGCGGCCCATGCTGCTGAGCGCGACAAACTCCTTGTTCATCTGCTCCACCAGTTTGGTCTGGTCGAGGTAGTTCATGTAGCGGCGCATAAGCGAGCGCAGCGTGCGCCCGAGCTCCGCCACGGTGCCGCCGTGCCCGGCGACATCGGCCACCAGGATGCGGCTGATGCGCCCGGTGCCGCAACTGGAGACGTAATGCACATCGCCGCCCGCGTCTTCGCCCTTGTGCGGGCGCGAGAGCACCCACGCGTCGATGCCGGGCATGGTCACGCCGTTGTCGGTCGCGCCGTTGCCGCCCCACACCTCCAGGCACTGCATGGTGTGCGGCGCGGCGGCGGTGGCGGGGCCCGGTTCATTGGAGGCGATCAGTTGCATGGGCGTGATGCTCGGTGGCGTGTGCGGGGTTTGATGCCCGCCGGTGCGGCCGGGTGTTGCGGCGGGTCTTGCGCGGTCCGTTCACTTGGGCATGGACGTGACCCGCACCTCCATCACCTGCGGGGGCGGGCCGATCTTCATCTCGTCCACGCCGAGCTTGATTTCACGCAGAAGGCTCTGCCGCACCGCCGCGTAACGCGGGGTGTCGGCCCACAGGCCCACGGTCCAGACCAGCGGGTGGAGTTCGGCCATCACCACGCTGGGCGTCGGGGCGCCGAGCGCGCCCTCGCCCGCGCGCACCACGCGGTCGACGGCGCGGGTGAGCGTGTCGCGGGTGATGGTCATGTCTGCCGCGCCGGAGATGGGCACGTTCACCAGCACCTGTCGCGTGAGGTGGCGTGTCTGGTTCTCGATCACGCCGCCGAAGATGGCGCCGTTGGGCACGATGATGCGGCGGTTGTCGCCGGTGTCGAGGTTGGTGGTGAACAGGTCGATGCCGTCGACCACGCCGGTTTGCCCGGCCACGATCACGGTGTCGCCGATCTTGAAGGGGCGGAAGATGAGCAGCAGCACGCCGCTGGCGAGGTTGGAGAGATTGCCCTGAAGGGCGAGGCCGATGGCCAGGCCCGCCGTGCCGAGGATGGCCGCGAAGCCGGTGGTGTTGATGCCGAATGTGCCCAGGCAGGTGATGACCGCGAAGACCAGCACCGCCCACTTGGCGACATTGCTCAGGAACTTGGCGAGCGTGAGATCGACCTTGGCCCGAACCGCCGCTCGCAGGATGGTGCGGCGAAGCCACCCGGCGATGACCCACCCAAGAAACAGGATCGCCAGCGCGGCGAGAATGGCCGGGCCCTTATCGACCGCGAACGCGAGGGCCTTGTCGCCGTAGGTTTCCACGCGGGCGGCGCCCTCTTTGAGCAGGTCATTGCCCGCCGCGGCGATCTGTTTGGCGGTTGTCACGGTGTCGGCGGGCTTGGCGGTCATGCGGGTTCTGGTGCGCTGCGCGGCCACGGGCCGCCGCATCCGGGTCGGCAAGGCCAACGGTAGCCCGCAGCGAGCCTATCGCGCGCCATCATCGCGCAGCGCGGCGAGCAGAGCGCGCACCTGCCCGCTGGTGGAGCGGTTGGCCGCGACGAAGGCACGAGCCGAGGCACGCAGGGCCGCGGCGCGACGCGGGTCGCCGGCGACGGCGGCCATGGTCTGTGCGGCGGTCATGGGTGCAGCGGGAGACGCGGCCAGCGCGGGGATATGGAGGCAGGAGACGTTGTCCACCAGCGCCTCGTTGAAGGGGTCGGCGGGAGCAAAGACGATGGTGCCGCGTGCCATGGCCTCGAAGACGATGCTGTGGTGAACCCCGTCGGCGCCGGCGAGGAGCATGGCATCGGCGGTGAGGGCCAGTTCGCGACGGGCCTCGAGGTCGGCGATGAAGGAGACCCGCCCCTTGAGCCCCGGCACCTGCTCCACCAATCGCCAGAGGCCGGGCGCACGCACGCCGCGCGGGTGGCCCAGCGAGGCATCGGCCAGCACGAGCAGGCCGGGCGCGAGGGTGGCGAGCTGGCCCAGGGCCTGCACGCCCGCGCGCAGCGCGGCGGCATCGTTGCCATCGGCCACGAGCATCACCGAGAAGGACCGGCCCGCGTCGATGGGCGCGCGCTCCGCATCGGCGGGGTGTACACCCCAGGGCACCATGCGCACGCGCAGCGACGGCACACGCTTGGCCAGCTCGACCACCAGCCCCGCGTCGGGCGCGAGAAAGCCGATCGCACAGGTCCGGGCGCTCTGCGCTCGCCAGGTGCGTGCGGAGCTGTCGAGCAGGCGCGGCGAGGAGACCTCGTAGAGCACGCGTGTTGCGCCCACACGCTGCGCCACCGCCGCGGCGAAGGCCCACGTTCTGGCGACCTCCACCTCGCCGTTCTCCGTTGGCGGCGCGGCACACACGAGCACCACATCCGTGAGCCGGCACACACCATCCCCAGCCGCGTCATCCGGGGGCGCGGCCTTGGCCAGTTCTTCGGCCAGCGCGCGGGCCCGCAGGCCCGTGGTGAAGGGCAGGCCGTGGTCGTGGTAGCCGACGCTGGTGGTGTACACCGCCGCGGAGTCGCTCGCGAGCCGATCGGCACAACTGCGCGGCAGAGCCTGCAGCACGCGCACGCCCTCGTCGGCCAGGCCCACCTCCAGCCGCTGGAGCATGGGCCACTCGTGGCGGAGCGTCTGGGCATCGGCGATGAGGAGCACACGCACGCATGAGGGGTAGGCGTGCCGCGGCGGGCGCGGCGACGGGCCGTGTGAGCGCACGGTGGAAAAGCGCGGCTGGGCCCCCCAACCTCATGGGGCGGTGATACGGCAGCAGGCCGAACGCGTGCGCGTGTTGAGCGTAAGTGCTTTGTTGGCAACGCGTTACGCGACATGCGATAGGCACATCGCCGTAGTGTTTTTCACCATTGCGCGGCCTGAGGCGTGCCGTACGCCGCGCCCGGGAGTGTTGATACGCCGTGCATATTCGCTCGTTGCTGCGGGCGCGTGCCTCAGCCTGCGCAGCACGCGGCCGGCGCGTCGGGCTCGTCGATGCGGATGCCCACTCGGTGGTCCATGCCGCGCGTGCTCGTGCTTGCCGTTGCGAGCGCATAGGCACTTTCGGGGCTGGCGGTGGGCCACCATGGGCGGGCATTCATCCTGCCCCGGCTGGTCGCCACGCCGATCCGCTCGGCCAGCGCGGCGGGGGTGGCGATGTCGGCCACGGTGCTCAGCGGTTGCGTGCTCCGCGGGCCGGTCATGGTCGGGGCGCAGGCCAAGAGCGCACGGGTGTAGGGGTGCAACGGGTTGGCGAAGAGTTCGCGAGCGGGCGCGAGCTCCACCACTCGCCCCGCGTACATCACGCACACCGTGTCGGCCCGCTCGGCGGCGATGCCGAGGGCGTGCGTGATGAGCATCACCGCCAGGCCACGCTCGCGGCTCAGCCGTCCGATCAGGTCGAGCACCTGTTTCTGCACACTCACGTCGAGCGCAGTGGTTGGTTCATCGGCCAGCAGCAAACGCGGCTCGCACGCCAGAGCCATCGCGATCATGACACGCTGCCGCATGCCGCCGGAGAACTCGTGCGGGTAGGCGTTCAGACGCACCCCCGAGTCGCCGGCCCCCCCGCCCATGCCCACGTCGCGGAGCGCGTGGGCGGCGCGGGCCCGTGCTTCGCGCCCGCTCACACGTTGGTGGAGTTGGATCGCCTCCACGATCTGCTCGCCGATGGTGTAAACGGGGTTGAGCGCGGTCATCGGCTCTTGGAAGATCATCGCGATGTCGCGGCCGCGCACGCGCCGCAGTTCGCGGGGAGAGAGCGTGAGCACGTCGCGCGTTTGGCCGTCGCGCCCGGTGAACATCGCGGTGCCGGAGTCGATCCGCCCCGGTGGTGTCGGCACGAGTCCAAGGAGCGCCAGCGCGCTCACGCTCTTGCCGCTGCCGGACTCTCCCACAATCGCCAGCGTTTCGCCCGCGCGGATGGAGAACGAGATGCCGCGCACGGCTTGGGTGCGTGGGCCACCATCGCGCGCTGCGAAGGAGACGGCGAGGTCGCGGACATCGAGCAGCTGGCGCCGAGTGGTGTCGAGGGTGCCCACGACATGAATGTAGCGACGAGGCCGGCAGAGGACACGGGCTTACAACCCCAACTTGGCCCGCTTGGCCGTCCACTCGGCCTGCTCGCGCGCGTTGTCGCCCGCGATTGTCGCGGCGCCGGTCCGCATCGCGTCGATTTCCAAGCGCGTGAGGCGCACGCTCTCGAGTTCGTAATCGCGCCAGGCCTCCATGGTGATGGGCACGATCGGCGCGATGAGGTCGTGCATGGCCGTGGCGTACACACGGATCTCCTCCTGCGCGTGCGGGTCCATCCGCAGGCTCAGGAAGCGGAGGATGTTGTGCAGGTCGCACTTCCAGTACCACTGCGTGTACAGGCTCACGGGCAGGCCGATCCGCGCCATCTCGCGGCTCACGCCCTGCTCGGTGAGTTTCACGTAACGGGCGTACATCGCCTCGGTGTCTTCAAGGAAGCGGATGAACTCGGCGGCCGTCCGGGCCTCTTGCGTCAGCGCGGCATCGCTCTCGGCGTTCGCGGTCGCGGCAAAGAGCTCTTCGCCGCCTTGCCGGTTGCCGCGGCTCTGCTTGCGCACCTCGCTCACGCTGGGGCGGTAAAACTGATCGGGCAATATCGAGTACCGCCCGGAGTACTCGTTCACGCTGGCCGTTCGGTGGCGGATCCACTGGCGGGCGATGAAGATCGGCATGGCGATGTGGAACTTGAACTCCACCATCTCAAAGGGCGTGGTGTGCCGGTGCCGCAGCAGATAGCGGATCAGGCCGCGGTCTTCGTTCACCTTCTTTGTGCCCGCGCCATAACTCACCCGCGCCGCCTGCACGACGGCGCTGTCGGCGGTCTGCCCCGCAGGCACCAGGCGCGGCATGCAATCGAGCAGCGCGACAAAGCCGTGGTCGTAGCAGCGGATCTCCCGGCGCGCATCGCCGGCCATCACATCCACCCACTCCGCGCGAACTCCATCCGCCGCGGCCAGCGGTGTGCGCGCCAGCGGCTGCGTGTGCGGGCGAGCGGGCATCGGCGCGGCGGTCGCCGCGCTCGCCGTGGTTGTCGGCACACGCACCTCAACCGGCCCCTGCCGCAGGCCCCCACCGTGCTTGGCTGTGGTCTCTCCGCTACTCATGCGGGCAATATAGCCGGAAGGAGAGGGCTCAGGGCCGAGGGTCGGGGGAAACAAGAGTGAGACGGGGTCGGCACGCACCCTACTCACGCCGTTGCGGCCAGTTCGCCCTCGCTCTTGGCCACGATCACGGCCGTCACCGCATCGCCCGCGATGTTGGCGACGGTGCGCACCCGGTCGAGGATCGCATCCACACCCAGGATCACCGCGATCCCCTGCGGCGGCACGCCCAGCCCTTCGAGGATCACCACCAGGAAGACGATGCTGGCCGACGGGATGCCCGGCGTGCCGATCGCCGCGAGCGTGGCGGTGATGACGATCGACGCCTGCTGCGCGAGCGTGAGCTCGATGCCGTAGAGCTGCGCGATGAAGAGCGACGCGACGGCCAGGTACATCGCGGTGCCGTTCATGTTGATGGTGGCGCCCAGCGGCAGCACAAACGCCGCCACGCGCTCGGACACGCCCATGCCGCGGCAGCAGGCGATGGTGACCGGGAGGGTTGCGCTCGACGACGAGGTGCTCAGGGCCATGAGCTTGCCGGGCGCCAGGCCGCGGTAAAACGCGAGCACCGGCTGGCGCGCCAGCACGCGGAGCAGGATCGGATACTCCACGTAGAGCACCAGCGCGATGCCGAAGGTGAACATGAGGCAGTAGCCGGCCAGCGCTTTGAGCACGTCCAGGCCCATCTTGGCGATGACGGGCGTGATAAGGCACACCACCGCCAACGGGGCGAGCCGCATGATGCCCGAGACCACCTTGATCATCACATCGGTCAGCGCATCGAACAGCGCGGCGACGGGCTTGGCCTTGCTCTCGGGGATCATGGTGAGCCCCGCGCCGATCACCATCGCAAAGACGATTGTTTGCAGCATGTCGCCCTTGGCGAGGGCCTCGAACGGGTTGCGCGGCACCATCTCCAGAAACTGCTGCCACACCGTCTGCACCTTGGCCACATCGGCGATTCGCCCCGCCACGGCCGCCTCCTGCCCGGCCGCGAGCATGGCGCGGGTGGCCTCGTCGATGTGGCGGCCGGGGCCGACAAAGTTGGCGAGCCCGAGCCCGATGACGATGGCCACCACCGTGGTGAAGAGGAAGAGCGCGAGCGTCTTCACACCGATACGCCCCAGGGCCGACATGCTGCCCAGGCTGGCCGTGCCCGCCGTGAGTGAGAAGAGCACGATGGGCACGGCCACGAAGCGCAGGCAGCGCACGAAGAGGTCGGCCACGAACTGATTGGCTTCGATCAGCCAGCGCACCGCACCGGCGGCGACCCCGGTGCCGAGGTTGGCATCAACGGTCTTGCCCGCGATGAACGCCGCGCTGTCGCGCACGCCGAAGCGCTGCCAGGTGTCGGCGGTCCACCACTGGTTGAGCGCGAGGCCCAGCGCGATGCCGATGACGAGCGCGAGGATGATCTGCCAGTGAAGGGCGAGCTTCATGGCCAAGAGACTACCACGACGCACCGACGGCGTGCGCCGCTTGCACAGGGCATCGTGATGGGTTGCCCTCGGTCAGCGTCTGCGACGGAAGGCGAGCGCACCGCCCAAGCCCAGCAGGGTCGCCGCGCCCGGCGTGGGGGCGAGGGCCGAGGCCTGGCTGGCGAACATGATGTCGCGCGGGTCGAGATAGCGGTCGTAGATGGTGCCGCCGAGGGGGTTGGTCATGTTGTTGCCGGTGTCGGTGTAGGGCCGCATGATCGGGCCATCGGGCTGGCCGAACTCGCCGGGCAGGTAGACGCGGTTTGGGCCGATGGTGGTGTTGAAGAGACCGCTGATTCCATCGAAGACCTGGTCATGGTCGAGGCGCAAGGCGTGGCCGATCTCGTGCATGGCCACGATGATCGGGTCGTATTCAAGGTTGTTGGCGGTGGTGCCCCAGATGGCCGCGGGGCTCACCACAATGTCGGCCGTGCGCCATTCGGTGGGGTTGGCCTTCTGCTTCAGGATGAAGAGCATCAGGGCATCGCTCACACCGCCGTTGCCCCCCATGCGGTGCTGGTCTTCATCGTTCTTGGCGCGTTTGCCCCCGCCGCTGCTGCCGCTCATCATCGGCGGCACAAACTCGGGCTCACCCGAGCTGGGAGGGGTGACCGTGATGCCGCGGCCCGGCGCGGGAGCGGGCACGCCGCCCATCTTGATATTGATGCGCGGGAGCACCGCCTCGGCCGCGGGGAGCAGCAGGCCGGTGGGCAGGATGAGCCAGGGGTTGGGGCGGATGCCGGTGCCCGCGCCCGCGTTGGCGTAGTTCCACGTTTGGATGGCGAGGCGGAAGGCATCGCCCATGGTGTAGTTGGCGGCGTTGGCGCGGGCGCGCTTGGGGTCCACCGTGCCGTCGGGGAGCAGGTCGTCGTTCACGTTGTAGGCCTCGGCGCTGGCATCAACCGTGTAGATGATCGTGCGCGCGCCGCCGGTCCACTCAAAGTCGAATGCCGGGCCGGCCTGTGCCCGCGACGCAAGGCCCGCGGCCGCGGCCAGAGCCAATGCCACAGAACCAACACCACCAATAGCAGCAGACTTCATAAGCCTCTCCTTCTCTCGGGGGGCAACCTTCCGACCTTCCTTGACGGCACACGCATCGCGCGACGCGCACGCGGCACCTCTGGCGCAAGGTACCACAGGATTGCAGGCCCCGCAAGGGTGTGTCGCCCGAATCGGCGGTTTTTGGGGCCGATTCCCTGCTCGCTCGGGTGTTCGTACGCTCCGGAAGGGCACCCCGGCCCTCCCTCATCCAGCCCGCCTCCCGGGGCGCCCCGGCCCGCCGGGCCGCCTCGAGCCCCTTGGAGCACACCCATGCACGCCATCAACATCGCCGACAAGCTCGCGCTCTTTGCCGACCATTGGAACCCGCGCATCGTGGGCGAGGTGAACGGTTGCGCCGTGAAACTTGCCAAGTTCAAGGGCGATTTCGTGTGGCACAAGCACGACCACGAGGATGAGATGTTCCTGGTGCTGCGAGGCTCGTTCGTGATGCGCTTCCGCGACAAGGACGTGCCCCTGCGCGAGGGGGAGTTCCTGATCGTGCCGCGCGGCACAGAGCACATGCCATGCGCCGAGCACGAGGTGGCGGTGATGCTCTTTGAGCCAAGCACGACGCTCAACACGGGCAACGTGCTCAACGAGCGCACGGTGCGCGACCCGACAAGGTTGTGAGCGACCTATTCCGCCTTCACCGTGTTCTTCACCGTGCCCACGCTCTGAATCTCAACCTCCACGGTGTCTCCGGCTTTGAGATACACCGGCGGTGTGCGGGCCGTGCCCACACCGCTGGGCGTGCCGGTGAGGATCACCGTGCCGGGCAGCAGCGTGGTGCCGCGGCTGAGTTCGTGGATGAGCGTGGCTACGTTGAAGATCATGTCCCTGGTGTTCTCGTCCTGCATCACCGTTCCGTTCAGGCGGGTGGTGAGGCGCAGGGCGTTGGGGTTGGGCACGCTCGCCGCGGGCGTGATATCGCTGAGCGGGCAGAACGTGTCGAAGCCCTTGCCGCGGCAGAACTGCCCGCCCGAGCCTTGTTTTTGCCACCAGCGGGCGCTCACGTCGTTGGCGGCGGCGTAGCCGAGCACGAAATCGAGGGCGCGGTCGAGCGGCACATCGCGGGCAGCGCGCCCGATCACCACGGCGAGCTCGCCCTCGTAATCAACCTGTTCCTTGTCCTGGCAGATCTTGGGGATGATGATGGGGTCGCCCGAGCGTGACGCGGCCATGGGGTTCTTGGAGAAGATCATGGGCCGCTCGGGGGGCGCGCCGCCCATCTCTTTGGCGTGCTTGGCGTAGTTCTGGCCGATGCCGAAGATGTGGCGGATGGGCAGCGGTTCGCCGCCGGGAACCTCGATCGACACGCCGAACGCGGTTTTCACCAGTTTCATGGCACAAGGATAGCGGATTGGGCGCAATCCACAGCCATGCGCGATCCACACACCCCCCGCGCGCATAGCCTGTAGGCTCTTCTCTCACCCCACCACCCGCGTACCCACCGCCCGGCCGGTCGTGTCTGTTTGGCGCGACCCCCGACGGTGCCGAAAAAACGGAGACAGGGATGTCCCAGATCGCTCCAGCCATCACCGGTCCACTGTTTCAGCCCGGCGAATCCGCGCCCCCGCTTGCAGGATGCGCCGCGCCCGAGATTACACCCAAGCTCACGGCCGCGGGGGCCGATTCCATGTCCGCGACGGTGGCCGCGGTAGACCACCACCATCACCGCGATCGTCCGCTCACATGGCGCGATCTGGACCCGGTGAACTTTCTGGGTATCGGCGGGGCGCACCTGTTTGCCCTGGCCGCGCCGTTCACGTTCTCGTGGAGCGGCCTGGGCTGGATGCTGGGCCTGTGGTGGGCGTGCGGCGGGCTGGGCATTTGCTTGTGCTATCACCGCCTGCTCACGCACCGCAGTTTCAAGACGCCGCGCTGGTTTGAGTACGTGCTCACCACGCTGGGCGTGCTGAACTGGCAGGGCGGGCCGGTGCAGTGGGTGGGCATGCACCGCATTCACCACAAGCACTCCGACGGCGAGAACGATCCGCACTCACCCAAGCACGGCTTCAACTGGGCCCACATTCTCTGGTGCGTGACACGCGAGCCCGAGGGGATGGACGCGCGCAACGCGGCCAAAGACCTGCAGCGCAACCCCGTGACGGCGTGGTTCGACAAGTACCACTTCCTGCCGCAGTTTGTGCTGGCGGGTGCGCTGTTCGGCGCGGGCTGGGCCGTGGGCGGCTGGCCGCTTGCCCTCTCGTGGTTGGTGTGGGGCGTGGCGGTGCGCGTGGTGTTTGTGTATCACGCCACGTGGTTTGTGAACTCGGCCGCGCACACGTGGGGCTATCAGAGCCACGACACCGGCGACGGCTCCCGGAACAACTGGTGGGTGGCGATTCTCTCGTTTGGCGAAGGGTGGCACAACAACCACCACGCCTGCGACCGCGCGGCAGCGCACGGGCGCAAGTGGTACGAGGTGGACCCGACGTACTACACGATCAAGGCGTTGTCGTGGGTGGGCCTGGCGTGGGACATCGTGCCGCCCAAGCCCGAGTGAGTGGCGCCGCGGCTCCGGTGGGACGCATGAACCGGTGGGGCGCATAAGCCGGTGGGGCGGACATCCTGTCCGCCCTCTACTCACCCACACTTGACGGGCTCGCAAACGGGATGGACTTGCCCGAAGCATCCACGCTCACCATCACAAACGTGGCCCCCGTGACACCCACGGTTTCGCCCGTGGTGTAGCGCTCGGCCTCCACATCGACGCGGATGGTGGCGCTGGAGCGGCCGGTTTTCACCGTGGTCGCGTACAGGTTCACCACATCGCCCACGCGCACGGGGTGGCAGAACTCCACGCGATCAATCGCCACCGTCACCCAGCGGTGCCGCCCCAGGCGCAGGGCCTGCACGAACGCGGCCTGATCCATGTACGCCAAAACCACGCCGCCGAAAATGGTGCCGTAGTGGTTCGTGTCGCGCGGCAGGGTGGCCACGCGCAGGGCGAGGGTGCGGGTGGGTTGCGCGATGATGCCAGCGGCTTCTGTGGGGATCATGGTGGTGTGTCCGAACCGAATGCAAACGCGCGTGGAAGCAAGAAGACAGACGGAATCACCACGATGAACGGAGGCGGTGGTGCTCGGCCTCGCGGGTGCGGTGGCCGCCAAGCGCAGGCGGCGGTGAGTGGGCACGGGAGGGTTTTCTACACCTCCACATACGCCCGCAGGCCCTGCATCCCGCCCTCGCGGCCGAAGCCGCTCTCCTTGAATCCGCCGAAGGGGCTGGCCGCGTCGAACTTGTTGTAGGTGTTGCACCACACCACGCCCGCCTCGAGCTTGCGGGCCACCTCCAGCACTTTGCTGCCCTTGTCGGTCCACACGCCCGCCGCCAGGCCGTAGGGGCTGTTGTTGGCGCGGCCGATCGCCTCCTCGGGTGTGCGGAAGGTGAGCACCGCCAGCACCGGGCCGAAGATCTCTTCGCGGGCGATGGTGTGGCTCATCTGCACGCCGGTGAAGAACGATGGCCGGCAATAAAAACCCTTGCCCTTGATGCCGCAGGCGATCGGCACGTTGCGCTCGAACGGGGCCAACCCTTCGCCGCGCGTGCCGAGCACTTCGAGGCCCGCGCCTTCTTCGCTGCCCAGGCGCAGGTAGCCCTCGATCTTGCTGAGCTGCTCGCGGCTGTTGATCGCGCCCACGTCGGTGTTCTTGTCCAAGGGGTCGCCCACGCGCAGCGACGCGAGGCGGATGCGGAGTTTTTTGATGACCTCGGCCGCGACGCCCTCTTGCACGAAGAGGCGCGAGCCGGCGCAGCAGACGTGGCCCTGGTTGAAGTAGATGCCCTCGACGATGCCCTCGACGGCTTGATCGATCGAGGCATCATCGAAGATGATGTTGGCGGACTTGCCGCCGAGTTCGAGCGTGAGCCGCTTGGTGCGTCCAGCCGCGTTGGGCGTGGCGGCGACAGCCGCGGCGATGCGTTTGCCCACATCGGTGCTGCCGGTGAAAGCGATCTTGTCAATGCCGGGGTGGTTCACGATAGCCGCGCCGGTTGCGCCGGCCCCGGTCACGATGTTCACGACGCCGGGGGGCAGGTCGCACTCGGCGATGATCTCGGCGAGGCGCAGGGCGGTGAGGCTGGTGGTCTCGGCGGGCTTGAGCACGCAGGTGTTGCCGCAGGCGAGCGCGGGGGCGAGCTTCCACGCGGCCATCAACAGCGGGAAGTTCCACGGGATGATCTGCCCGCACACGCCCACGGGGCGCACAGGCTGAAAGCCTGTGCCACGCGGGAAGGCGTACGCAAGTTTGTCCGCCCAACCGGCGTGATAAAAGAAATGCTGCGCGGCAAGCGGGATGTCTACATCGCGCGATTCCTTGATGGGCTTGCCGCCGTCCATCGTTTCCAGCACGGCCAGTTCACGGGCACGCTCGAGGATGCGCCGCGCGATGCGGAAGAGGTACTTGGCGCGTTCGCTGCCGGGGAGCGCGGCCCATGCGGGGAACGCCGCGCGAGCGGCGGCCACGGCCGCGTCAACATCCGCCGCGGAGCCCGAGGCGATCTCGGAGAGTTGAACCTCGTTGGCGGGGTTGATGGTGGGGAAGTGGCCAGAGCCGGTGGCCCACTTGCCGTTGATGAAGTGGCCGTAGCGAGGGGCGATGCTCACCTTCACCGTTTCGGGCGCGGCGGCGTAGTCCCACACGCCGCTGATCGTGGGGGTGAAGGCGTGCTTGGTGGACTTGCGCGGGGCGTGGCCGTTGAGCGTGCCGTTGGCGCTGGCGTGCGCGGCGGGCTTTGGGCGTTTGGGGGCGGCGGTCGAACGCTTGGCCATGGGTGAGCCTCCGGCGGATGCACCATATTAGTGAGAGCGAGGCCGCGACGCGGGCGCGAGCGAACAATGCGGCTGTGGCGAAGAAGAAGAACGACAAGCCCGACGATCGCCTGATCGAGAACCGGCGCGCACGGTACGACTACGAGATCGGCGAGACGGTGGAGTGCGGCATCAAGCTGTACGGCCCGGAGGTGAAGAGCGTGCGCGCCGGGCTGGTGTCGCTGGCCGAGGGGTATGTGCGGGCGGAGGTGAGCCCCACGCGGTTGACCCTGCACGGCGTGAACATCGCGGGGTATGGCCCGGCGGGGCCGGTGGGGGGGCAGAACCGCCAGGCCGACCCCATTCGCACGCGGCCGCTCTTGGCGCACAAGAACGAGATCAACAAGCTGTGGAAGGCCCAGCAGATCAAAGGCAACACGCTGGTGCCGCTGAAGGTGTACTTCAAGAACGGCTACGCGAAGTGCTTGATTGGCGTGGGCACGGGTCGGAAGACCGGCGACAAGCGCGCGGCCATTCGTGAGCGGGAGATGAAGCGGGATATCGACCGGGCGATGACGAAGCGGAAGGCGTGAGCGTCTGATGGCTCCGCGTCCGGCCGGAGGGCGCTTGTGCGGCGGTTCTGCCCGCCGCGCGGCCAGCGTGCCAAGAATCTGGGCATGCCCGACCGCCTGAGTGTCGCCAAGACGTACAAGCTCTATATCAATGGCGCGTTTCCGCGCTCCGAGAGTGGACGATCGGACCCGGTGAAGGGCCACGACGGGACGCTGCTGGGGCACGCCAGCAAGGCCAGCCGCAAGGACCTGCGCGATGCGGTGGTGGCGGCCCGCGGCGGGCTTGGCAAGTGGAAGGGCAGCACGCCGTATCTGCGGGCGCAGATTCTGTATCGCATGGCGGAGATGCTCGAGGGGAAGCGCGCCGAGTTTGAGGCCCTGCTGGGCGAAGGTGCGGGGAACGGGGCGAGCGAGGTGTCGGCGGCGGTCGATCGGCTGGTGGCGTTCGCGGGCTGGGCCGACAAGTACACGCACGTGCTGGGGTGCCAGAACGCGGTGAGCGCACCGTATTGGAACATCACGGTGCCCGAGCCGACGGGCGTGATCGGCGTGGTTTGCCCGGCGGAGCACGCCCTGCTCGCGCTGGTGAGCCTGGTGGCGCCGGTGATCTGCTCGGGCAACGCGTGCGTGGTGATTTCGCCCGTGAACGCCCCGGTGGTGAGCACGTTTGGCGAGGTGTGCGCCACGGGCGACCTGCCGGCGGGCGTGGTGAACCTGCTCACGGGAGGTGTGGATGAACTGGTGCCGGTGCTGGCGAAGCACCGGGATGTGGACGGGATTCATGCCGCGGGGCTTTCGGCGGATTTGGCCAAGCAGGTGCGCGAGGGCACGGCGGACAACCTGAAGCGCGTGAAGATGCGCGACGGAACGGATTGGTTTGATGCCGCGGCGTGCGCGAGCCCGTGGTGGATCGAGCCGTTTGTGGAGATGAAGACGGTGTGGCACCCGATTGGCACGTGAGCGGATGCGCACGGCACGAGCGATGCTTGGCGCGGCGCAGGGGAACAGCGGAGCGGACCAAGCCGCAGAGTTGCGCGGATCGGGGAATCGCCGACGGGGGGTTCTTATCGTGCAACTCGTCCGTCATGGCGGCGCGCGGTTGTGGCGGGGGAGCGGTGAGGGTGCGCCGGCGGCGGACAGGAGGGAGAGGGGGCGGGAGGAGGGTGCGGGCACCAAGGCGCGAAGGCGCGAAGGAGCGGGTGAGGGCGAAGGCGCCTCCCCCGGCCGCGAGGACGCGGCCACCCCCTCCGCGTTGCGGAGGGGG
>FRDC01000640.1_pt1 | contig 23376 bp, 27 predicted proteins | sample 1106171 | NCBI WGS metagenome assembly FRDC01 (sample SAMEA3930566, study PRJEB13176) | freshwater metagenome | biome: Drinking water system; feature: drinking water; material: water | place: Singapore | collected 2014-12-20 | reverse complement strand
TGCCTGACTTTAAAAAATCAGGGGTTTTGCAAAGGTCTCGGAGATTACTTACAGCACCGATGGGAAAACGGCGATTTTGTGTCGACGCGTACAGGCAGTGTTCAATCGCCTGGCGGGAATTACAGTTTTGATATCTGGATGTCGCATCTGGCGAATGGCGAGTGGCAGGAGCCGGTGAATCTCGGCGATACCATTAATACCGGCGGTGAGGATATGTGCTGGATGTTTACGCCGGACGGTAAGCATTTCACCGGCAGTTGGGGGCCGCACGGCACGTACGACATGGACATCCGCTCGGTCCGCCGCCCAATTTACTGAAAAGCAGTAAAGTGAACGCGGACTAACTGATTATTGCGGTAGAAAGAATAAAAAAGCGCCCCGGTATCAATCATACCGAGGCGCTCCTTTTGTTTGGATATCAGCTTTTAAGCAGCCACACGCGAAGCACGTTTGTGTTCGTGTTCGAGCAAGAAGCGTTTGCGGATGCGGATGGTTTTCGGCGTGATTTCCACCAGTTCGTCGTTGGCGATGAATTCAGTCGCAGCTAATTGACGCAAATTTTGACAAATCACGCCAATAAAGTTAGTCTTTTGGCGTAATAATTTTTCTATCGCGCCAAATAATCTTGTTATGCCCAAAAAACTGACTGATGATCTGAACGAGCGGATCGAAGCCGAGATTGCCCGGCACATCGAAGGCGTTGGTATCGACGCGCTGCATGCGGCATTGGCAGAGATAGTCAGCCGCCGTACGTTGCAGCGCCGTCTTGCAAACTTGGCCGATCAGAAAAGGGTATTTGTTTCCGGTAAAGGCCCGAGTCTGCGTTACCGCCAATCCCAAATAATCTACGCCCGGACACATGAACCGGCTTTAGTTGCAGCCTCTCCGGGCACCGAGGTTGATATTCCGGTATCGTCGGGAGGGGAAGAGATCCGGCGTTATGTGCGTCAGCCCAGGCAACAGCGGGAGCCGGTCAGTTACAAGCAGTCTTTCCTGGAGCAATATACCCCGAATAGTACGGCCTATCTCCCCGAATCCCTGCGTGCGCAATTGCACAACCTTGGCCGTCCGGCCACGCCAGAGGTTGAAGACGCTCCGGCGGGTACTTTTGCCCGCGACATTCTCAATCGTTTGTTGATTGATCTTTCCTGGGCCTCGTCGCAATTGGAGGGCAACACCTATTCGCGGCTCGATACCGAACGCCTCATCGAATACGGGCAAGCCGCCGCCGGTAAGGATGCGCTGGAAACCCAGATGATCCTCAATCACAAGGCGGCGATTGAATATCTGGTGCGTGATACCGAGCATGTGGGTGTTAATCCGGAAACCATCATCGCGTTGCATGCCTTTTTGTCGGATGGTCTCATGCCCGATCCCGCAACTTGCGGCCGCCTGCGTAACCGGCCGGTCGAAATCGGCGGCAGTGTTTATCTGCCGGTTGCTCTGCCCCAGCGTATCGAGGAGCTATTCGGCGTCGTTATCGAGATGGCGGACGAAATTCTCGATCCCTTTGAGCAAGCTTTCTTCCTGATGGTGCATCTGCCGTACCTGCAACCGTTTGAGGACGTCAATAAGCGCGTTTCCCGGCTGGCCGCCAACATTCCCTTTATCCGGCATAACCTCTCGCCGCTGTCCTTCATCGACGTCGCCGCGAAGGATTACATCGAAGCCCTGCTTGGCATCTATGAGCTCAATCGCGTGGAATTGCTGCGCGATATCTTCGTGCGCGCCTACGAGCGTTCCTGCCAGCAATACGTCGCCGTGCGCCAGCAGCTGGTGCCGCCGGATGCTGTGCGCCTGCGCTATCGCACCCAGTTGTCAGCACTTGTCGCAGCTATTGTCCGTAGCGGCGCTAAAGCCGACTTAGCAGCGATCCGCGCCCAAGTGCCCGGTGCCGTGGCCGAGGCCGATCGTGAGCGTTTTGTCGCGCTGGTGATGGAGGAATTTCGGAATCTTCATTCCGGAAATGTCATTCGGTTCGGTCTGCGGCCGTTGGAATTTGCGGCATGGCAGGAAAAGAATAGCGGTAAAAATTGAATTGCAATAACAAACGCACCAGCCTATTCTTGTAAAAGCATATTCGCTGAAACAGGAGGCCCATCAATGAAAAAGCAATTTATTAATCTAAAACTTTTAGCCGTGCCGCTGGCATTTGCTGTGGCGCAGGGCGTTTCCCACGCGATGCCGGGTATGCACGGTTCCGGCAGTGGTGCGGCGACGGAGCATCCGCGGGTGTCGAACAGCATCGCCGGGAAAATCAATTCGGCCGGTTCGGAGATGGAGATTACCTACAGCGCCGACGGCAAGACTGCGATTTTTGTATCGACGCGCGAGGGCAGCATCCAGTCGCCCGGCGGTAATTACAGTTTCGATATCTGGATGTCGCGTCTGGTCAACGGTGAATGGCAGGAGCCGATCCATCTGGGGCCGGGCATCGATCCCAAGGTGGGGCCGAACATCAATACTTCGGCGTGGGAGCTGGAGCCGAGCTTTTCCGATGATGGCAATGTGATTTATTTCACGCGCTACGAGCCGGGCAATATGTTGTCCGGCGATTTGTACGTGGTGCAGAAAGTCGACGGTGTGTGGCAGGAGGCTAAAAACTGGAACGACGTGCCGGAATTGCCGAATATCAACACGCCGACCGGCGAGGAGCATTGTCCGATCATCGCGTCCGACAGTCTGATTTATTTCAGCTACCACCAGCCCGGCGTGACCCAGGACAGCGATATCTGGAAGGTCGAGAAAAAAGACGGCGTGTGGCAGAAGCCTGAAAGCTTGGGGCTGAAAGTCAATTCGCCGCACCGCGATCATTTGCATTGGACCGGATTGTCGAAAGACGGCAAGAGCTTGATCATCACCAGTACGCGGCCGGATCTGGGTTCGCGCGGCGGGCATGACGAGTGGATTTCGCAGCAAAACGCCGACGGCGAATGGCAGCAGCCGGTGAATCTCGGCGATGCGGTCAATACCGGCGGCGAGGATATGTGCTGGACGTTTACGCCGGACGGCAAGCAATTTACCGGCAGTTGGGGGCCGCACGGCACCTACGATATGGACATCCGTTCGATTAATAAAAGCGATGTGCCATTGTTAAAGGATTTCGAGCCGATGGGATTGCCGCCGAATTTGCTGAGGAGTAGCAGGTAGGAATAAAAAGCGCCGGTAGGATCAATACCGGCGCAGTCGTTTGAAGGTCAGCGATTATGCTGCCGCGCGTGAAGCGCGCTTACGTTCGTGTTCCAGCAAGTAGCGTTTGCGGATACGGATGGTTTTCGGGGTGATTTCCACCAATTCATCGTCGGCGATAAATTCAATCGCGGATTCCAGCGTGAGTTGAATCGGCGGGGTTAACGTCACCGCCTCATCGGTTCCCGATGCGCGGATGTTGGTCAGTTGCTTGCCTTTGATCGGGTTCACGACCAAATCGTTATCGCGGGTATGGATGCCGATCACCATGCCTTCGTACAGACGATCGCCGGGGCTGACGAACATGCGGCCGCGGTCTTGCAGTTTCCAGAGCGCATACGCGACAGCTTCGCCTTGTTCGGCGGAGATTAGTACGCCGTTTCTGCGCGGCGGGATTTCCGGGCGCATCGGCGCGAATTCGTCGAATACGTGGCTCATCAAACCAGTGCCGCGCGTCATGGTCATGAATTCCGATTGGAAACCGATCAAGCCGCGTGCCGGAATACGGTAATCCAGTCTTACGCGCCCTTTGGCATCTGATACCATGTCTTGCAAATCGCCGCGGCGCGCACCGAGTGCTTCCATCACTGCGCCTTGATTGGCTTCGTCGACGTCGACAGTGAGCATTTCAAACGGCTCGCATTTGACGCCGTCGATTTCGCGGATCACCACGTGCGGACGGGAAACGGCCAGTTCATAACCTTCGCGGCGCATGTTTTCCAGCAGAATGGTCAGGTGCAATTCGCCACGGCCGGAAATCAGGAACGAATCGGTTTCATTGGTTTCTTCCATGCGCAGCGCAACGTTGGTCAGCAATTCTTTTTCCAGGCGTTCGCGCAATTGGCGGCTGGTGACGAACTTGCCTTCCTGGCCGGCAAACGGCGAGGTATTGACCTGGAATGTCATGGTCAGGGTCGGTTCGTCAACCGCCAGCATCGGCAGCGCTTCGGGTTGGTCGATATCGGCCAGCGTAGCGCCGATGCTCAGCTCTTCTACGCCGTTGATCAGCACAATGTCGCCCGCCAAGGCTTCTTTCATTTGTATCCGCTCCAGACCGCGGAAACCGAGCACTTGATTGACTTTGGCTTTTTTCGGCGGTTTATCGCCCGCGAGCACCATCACTTCCTGACCGGCTTTCAGCTTGCCGCGATGAATGCGGCCGATGCCGATGCGTCCGACGAAGCTGGAATAATCCAGCGCGCTGATTTGCAGTTGCAGTGGCTCATCGGGGTTGCCGGTAGGCGCAGGCACATGGTTGAGAATGGTATCGAACAACGGGCGCATATCCGGGCTGGATTTATCCGGGTCCAAGGTGGCAAAACCGTTCAGCGCGGAAGCGTACACCACCGGAAAATCAAGCTGCTCGTCGCTGGCGCCAAGTTTATCGAACAGATCGAAGGTTTGATCGACTACCCAACCGGCGCGCGCGCCCGGACGGTCGATTTTGTTGATCACCACAATCGGGCGCAGGCCTTGCGCCAGTGCTTTTTTGGTTACAAAGCGGGTTTGCGGCATCGGACCTTCCACCGCGTCTACCAGCAGCAATACACCGTCGACCATCGACAATACGCGTTCCACTTCACCGCCGAAATCGGCGTGGCCGGGGGTATCGACGATGTTGATGTGAACGCCTTCGTAGTCGATGGCGCAATTCTTGGCTAAAATGGTGATACCACGCTCGCGCTCAATATCGTTGGAATCCATCACGCGCTCGGAAACTTGCTGATGCGCGGCGAAGGTGCCGGCCTGGTGCAGGAGCTTGTCAACCATGGTGGTTTTGCCGTGGTCGACGTGCGCGATGATGGCGATATTGCGGATAGGACGAGACATAATAATTCCTCAAAAAATAAGCTGTTAGTTGATACTTTGGGGGCGGTATTATAGCAGCCGATGGTTAAAATACGATGACAAATTTTCAAAAACCTGGAAGCGCGGCAGGAATCTTGCATGGATCCGGCGGCCAGCCGCAAAGTTCAAATCCGCGCTATCTATCGGCAGATTCGTTGCAATCTTTGCAGTTAAATCCCCACGAAATTGCCGCCAGTATCGAACATTTGCTACTGGCACGCAGCCGTCAACAGGCATGGAATGCACCCAAAGCAGTCATTACTCCGCCAGATAACCGCTACATGATGGCGACGCTGGCGGCTGCCGACGATCCGCCGTTTCTGGCCGTCAAGGCGCTGGTACTGAATCCGGATAACCCGCAGCAAGGCTTGCCGAGCATCAATTCCCTGGTGACGTTGCTCGATAGCCGTAGTGGATTACCCTTAGCGGTAATCGACGGCAATTGGGTCACGGCGATACGGACAGCCGGTTTGAGCGCGGTCGCAGCCAAACGGCTGGCCCGTCCGGATGCTTCCGTCGCGGCGTTCATCGGTTGCGGGGTGCAGGCGCATAGCCATTTGCAAGCGTTTGCCGCATTGTTTCCGTTAACCGGGGTGCGTGCGTATGCACGCGGCCCGAGCCGTGATAGCTTTTGCCAATCCGCTGAAAACATGGGATTGGCCGCAATCGCCTGCCAAACAGCCGAAGCAGCGATTCGCGATGCGGATTTGATTGTCACATCGGTGACTTTGTCGCCGCAATTGGTGCCGTTTCTCGATGCGCATTGGTTGAAGCCCGGCGCGTTTGTCACCATGACCGATTTGGCCGCGCCGTGGCTGAAAGACAGTCTGCCGGTGCTAGATCGCATAATCGTCGACGATCTGGAACAGGAGGCCAGTATGCCCAAGCCGCTGGTCGATCCGGCGCTGGTGCACGGCGATCTGACCGATTTGGTGACGGGAGCTGCACTACCCCGGCAAAGTAATGCCGAGCGGACAGCCTTCGTATTTCGCGGCATGGCATTGGGAGATCTGGCAGTCGCCGGGTTGGCTTACCAACGTGCTTGAGAATGTATCCGCAAGCACGTTAGCCGGTGAAAAGGACGGATCAACCTGATATAAAGAGCCGATCGGGATTATTAAAACTCTTCCCAGCTATCCCCGCCGCCGGCTGTTGCCACTTTTTTCGGTTCATGAGTCATCGAAGAATCCGGATTATTCTGGTTGCTGGCTGGTAAGAGTTTGTTTTTTGTTGCCGAGCCCCGATTCGGCAATTTGGCTAGCGCCGGACGATTGCTCCTTTTGATTGGCATAGCGATTTGATGGGCGGTGTCACGAGACAATTTAAAAGTGCTGACAGCTTGAATTAAAGTCTGTGCTTGCTCTTTCATTGATTCAGTGGCGGCGGCTGCTTCTTCGACCAACGCTGCATTTTGTTGCGTCACTTGATCCATCTGCGATACGGCTTGATTCACCTGTTCGATGCCCGTGCTTTGTTCGTGTGAAGCGGCGGAAATTTCGCTGATGATGTCGGTTACGCGTTGAACAGCATTAACGATTTCTTCCATTGTCGTACCCGCTTCATCGACTAAGCGGCTACCATCCTCCACTTTGGTGACTGAATCATTGATCAAGTCCTTAATCTCTTTGGCGGCGGTTGCGGAACGTTGCGCCAATGTGCGCACTTCCGTTGCGACTACTGCAAAACCGCGGCCTTGTTCACCTGCACGCGCTGCTTCGACGGCGGCGTTTAAAGCTAAGATGTTGGTTTGAAAAGCGATACCATCGATCACGCTGATAATGTCGACAATCTTTTTGGAGCTATCATTGATCGAATTCATGGTTTGCACCACTTCACCAACAACAGCACCGCCTTTCATCGCTACTTCGGAAGCACCCGCAGCCAGTTGATTGGCTTGGCGGGCATTGTCCGCATTTTGTTTTACCGTGGACGTAAGCTCTTCCATTGATGATGCTGTTTCTTCCAAACTGGATGCTTGCTCTTCGGTGCGTTGACTCAGATCGATTGTGCCGTGGGCGATTTCTTCCGACGCCGTGCCGATTGTTTCAGTGCTGGATCGGACTTCAGAGACAATTTTGACCAGATTGTCTTGCATTTCTTTCATGGCAAATAGCATGCTTTGCGGATATTTCGCATTGACTTCGATCAGACTGGACAAATCGCCGTGAGAAATTTTTTGCATCACTTCCGCCGCGTATTTTGGTTCGCCCCCTAATTGCGCCACTAGGCTGCGTGTTACCAATACGGCCATTGTCAGTCCGATTGCGATGGCAATTAGCAGCATTGAGATGATGAGCGTTTGTGACATGGCATAGGTCTGGTCGGCGACTTTGCTGGCGGCAATGCCTCCCGCGGTGTTAAGGTCAACCAGCTTGACTAATTCAGCGCTCATTTCGTCGAATAGCTGAAGCGAGGGGCCATTCATGTGCGCTCGTGCTTCTTCAGTTTTATTGGCGCGGGAAAGATCGATCAACTTGTGATGTTCAATCAAATAGGCTTCCCATTTCCTGGAAAAACTGTCAAAAATTTTCTGTTCTTCCGGATTAGCTACAAGCTTTGCAGATTCCTTGCGGTTATTTTCAAGCGCCAGCGTCAGTTCGGCTATGTTTTTTTCATAACGCTGCATGTCTTGATCGGTAGTGGAAAGGACATGACTCATTTCAGCAATGCGCAGATCGGAGGTCTGGATATTCATTTCCGCTGCGACTTTCGATGCAGGCAACCAATTACCGGTTATTTCAGTCGATGCAGTATTAAGATTGTTTAATTGTGTTAAAGAAAACAAACCCAAAAAAGCAGTGATACAAAGCAAAATTGCAAACGATCCAATCAACTTGTTCCCAATTTTCATATTGCTGAAATATTCCATTCTCTTCCCCTAAAACAATAGTATTTGTCAGTCATTTGAATTTTAAGGAAAATGCTTGATATCAATAGAGGAAGCAGAAATTGAATAATACGTTATTTATTGATTTGTAGGAATATTTGAAAACATTGATGGAAAATTCTTACATTTTGAGCTTGAATAACCAATCGCTCGAGGCAAAAAAGAAATGTTTTATTCTTTGTCTTTTTCCGCGCCAGTCATCAGGAATTTAACCAGCAGCGCGAAAATCAGCGGAACCATGCTCAAGCCCGTGACCATATAATGTTCTGATGTGAATTGATCGCCTTCGTCCATGATGATGTAACCGAAGAAGATGGTGACCGGAGTAATAATTGCCAAGACAATGACTAATCTGAATAATCCTTTCATGGTATGTATCCTTTTACTAAATTATTGTTAAAGTATATGCCGATTGCGGCCATGAACAAAATCACGCTTTTCCAATGCAACGCTAGGCAAGGTAAAATATAACCTTTGATGCAGCAATCTTATGTATGGAATCCGTACTGATCATTTCTAATTTTCCCGATCACGAAAGCGCCGATGCGTTGGCGAAAGCTCTGATTGATCAGCATTTGGCGGCTTGTGTCAATCTTTTGAGCCCCTGCACTTCGGTTTACCGCTGGCAGGATACCATTGAGTCCGTAGCGGAGATTCCGGTGCTGATCAAAACCCGCCGTCAGCATTATGACCGGGTTGAACAGTTGATCAAGTTGATGCATCCTTATGAACTTCCGGAAGTGATTATGGTTCCTATATTGGGCGGATTACCTGCCTATCTGCAGTGGGTAGCCGACGAAACTCACCTATCAGACTAGATACTACAGAAATTACCGATGCGATTAATTCACTTACTGTTATTGTTGTTGTCTTGCGCGCCCGCATTTGCGCAGGAAAGCGGAGCTTTCAGCTTACTTCAGAAATTGCAGGGACTGGGCATCAATCTCGGACAAAGCAATCCGCAGGAGCTGCTGCCGCCGGATGAAGCGTTCAAAATCACGGTGGAAGTACGCGACGGCCAGACGTTGATCGCCCATCTGACACCGGCCAAGGATTATTATCTGTATCGCGACAAGATTACTTTTGAGCCGAAGCAGGAAGGATTGACCGTCGAGAAAGTGACGTTGCCACCGGGTCAAATGAAAGACGACATGACCTTTGGTCAAATGGAAGTTTATTTCAACCCGATTCAAGCGGTGATTTCGTTAAAACGGGAAGACCCCGCCAATGAACAGCCACTGACGCTGGTGGCAAATTATCAGGGTTGCAATGAACCGGTCGGCGTGTGTTACGCACCGATTCACAAAGCCATCGAATTAACGCTGCCGGCAGTGGCCGCGGCGATTGGCGCCGTTGCCGATGCCGTCAGCAATCCGGCAACAGCCGCACCGGTCGATGCAACCGCGGAATTGTTTCAAATGCCTTCCCGCGCTCCGGCCATCGAAACCGAATCCTACAAAATTGAGCGGATGTTCGAAACCGGCGATTATTGGCTGATCCTGACCGGGTTTTTCGGCATTGGTTTGCTATTGTCGTTTACACCATGCGTGTTTCCGATGTTTCCGATTTTGTCAGGGATTATTGCCAATCGCGGTAAGCATGTGACCAAATCGCATGGCTTTATCCTGGCGCTGGCGTATGTGCTCGGCATGGCGATTACCTATGCCATTGCCGGCGTTGCGGCGGGTTTATCGGGTGCGATGCTGTCGGCTGCGCTGCAGAATGCTTGGGTTTTAGGTTCTTTTGCAGTGATTTTTGTGCTGTTGTCGTTTTCGATGTTCGGCTTCTATGAATTGCAATTACCAGGAGCATTGCAGACCAAATTATCCGAGGAAGCCGGGCATCTGAAAGGCGGGCATTTGACCAGCGTATTCGGCATGGGTGCGTTATCCGCGTTGATTGTCGGCCCCTGTGTCGCGGCACCGCTGGCGGGTGCGTTGCTCTACATCAGCCAAACCCGCGATGTTGTGCTGGGCGGTTCGGCGTTGTTTGTCATGGCGTTGGGCATGGGCGTGCCGCTGCTGCTGCTCGGCACATCGGCCGGCGCGTTGCTGCCTAAAGCCGGGGCGTGGATGGAGTCGATCAAGCGCTTTTTCGGCGTGCTGCTATTGGCGGTTGCGCTCTGGATTGTCTCGCCGGTGATTAACGAGGTGGTGTACATGTCATTATGGTCGGCGCTGCTGATCATATCCGCCATCTACCTGCATGCGATCGATCCTTTGCCGGAAAGAGCGACGGGGTTGCAGAAATTTTTTAAAGGTGTCGGCGTTATTGCGCTGCTGATCGGCGTTGCCATGCTGGTCGGGGTGTTATCCGGCAGCCGCGATGTGCTGCAGCCACTCTCCAAAATCGGTATCGTCCAGAGCAGTGTGGATACCGCGGAATTGAGAGCTGCCGGAAATCCGGCTTTACCGTTTCAGCGGGTAAAAAGCCTTGCGGAGCTTGATGAGCAGATTGAACGCTCCAAGAATAAGTACATCATGGTGCGGTTTCATGCCGATTGGTGTGTTTCCTGCAAGGAAATGGATCGCTTCACTTTTTCCGATACCAAAGTGCAGGCCCGGCTGAAAGATGTGGTGCTGCTGGAAGTCGACGTGACCGACGGCACGCCGGATGATACCGCGCTGCTCAAACGCTTTAAGTTGTTCGGGCCGCCGGGTATTCTATTTATTGATCGTCAGGGCCGCGATGTGCCGGACATCAAAGTCATTGGATTCCTCAATCATAACGATTTCCTGACAGTGCTGAATGCAGTGCTGATTTGAGGAATATTCAAACCGGATTGCAAGCTGCGATTTAGGAAGAAAAAATAATTTTAGGATGGGTCGATGTCAAAATTTAAGCAGATTCTTTTGTATCTTTGTATTGCCGTCATTGCGCTGGGCGCGGGTTCGTTTTTCCGTTCATTGTTGTCGGATATTTATCAAACGGAATTAACCAGTGAAGAAAGTCAGCAAGGGGCGAAAGCGATTCTTGAAGCCAGTTTCCCGGATTTAAAAGGCGACGATCAGGCGGTTTCGCAATGGCTTGGCAAGGTCATGGTGGTAAATTTCTGGGCGACTTGGTGCACGCCCTGCCGCGAGGAAATTCCGGAGTTTGTCGAAGCGCAGAGTAAATATGGCGATCAAGGCTTGATCTTTGTGGGTATTGCGATTGATCAGCCTGAAAAAGTGAAAATGTTCAGTCAGGAGTTCGGCATCAATTATCCGGTTCTGATCGGCAGCTTTAATACCTGGTCGTTGCTCGAAGCTGCCGGAAACCGCATGTCCGCACTTCCATATACGGTTGTTTTAAACCGCTCAGGTGAAATTGTTGACACCTATCTAGGCCGCGTTAATTTGAAAAAGCTGGAAAAACTGATTGAACCGCTGTTGAAACAACAACCCGCGCCCGAGCAACCGGTGCAGTCTTAAACAAGAAGCTGTTGCAGTCAAGGGGGATGCCGTCGTAATCATTGCCTCTGCTGGAACGAATCATGTAATATGTTCAACAGGAATGGAATGCTTTAATCGTTAGCATACAAGCGAGCTACTCTGTCCTTGCAAGGCCTCGCGCATTCTGATGTTTGCGAATACTTACCAGAGGATTCAAAAGCTGCTGATTTTGATTGGATAAGGGACTGAAGGTAGGAAAGCAAGGGTTTATATCGCAATGTGATGGGGTTATTTTTTCCGTAATCATTTGGGAGAACCTTATCATGACACAGCTCACGGTTAATCATCGTTTCATCGTTTTATTCTTGTCGTTTCAAGTGCTTTTTTTCCCTGCGTGCGCATCCACTCAGAAATATGAGGGCAGCCGCGAGCAATTCAGCGATATTGTCATTACCACGAAAGTACATGAAGCCATTATCGACGAACCATCCTTAAGACCGTTCGATATCAATGTCAGAACCATAAAAGGCGTGGTGGAATTGAGCGGCCTGGTCAATTCCCGGGATGATATGGATAAAGCCATCGCCATTGCCCGTAAGGTGGAGGGTATTAAGCTGATCAAAAATGATATGCGAACTTATGGAACCGGCGATTATTGATCAACGGTCAGACCGCAAAATGGGCAGTTGAAGTGACGGCGGATCATGTTTTGATAGCGCATTTTCTGTACGTGCTGTTTGTCGTCGGGAGTTTGCCGGTGATCTGGATTGGCGCTTGGCTGGGGCTTACGTTTGTGGCAAATCCGTGGTTTCGCTATTTGCACCTTGCCGCTATTTTATTGGTGGTGGCCGAGTCATTGCTCGGAATTGTTTGTCCGCTAACTGTTTGGGAAAACAACCTGCGCCAAATGGGGTCGGAAGTCAGTTTCATTCAGCACTGGTTGCACCGTATCATTTTCTATCAAGTGTCTGAATCGGTGCTGACAGCGGTTTATATCGCGTTTGCCGTATTGGTGGCGATGACTTTCAAATGGGTGCCGCCGAGGCGTAAAAATAGCGATCAGCTTCCAGAAACCAGGAATTGATTGCCGATTTCCACGGCGTCTTCGTTGCCGGGTTGCAATAATTCTTCAATGTTGGGTTCGAAGGTTTCCTCATCGAAGGCAATATCGCCGTTCTCAAACGGACGGTCCTGTACTTTGAGGTTTGCAAAATCATAGCGGGAAGTATCGGCCAGATGCGATAGTTGCACGTTTTGCAGAGCACGGAACATGGTTTCCAGCCGGCCCGGAAATTTTTTATCCCATTGCTGCATCATCTCTTTAATGACCTGACGCTGTAAATTCGGCTGCGATCCGCACAAGTTACATGGAATGATGGGAAAATCGGCGACGGCGGCGTACGCTGCCAAATCTTTTTCCTTGCAATAAGCTAATGGCCGGATCACGATATGCTTGCCGTCGTCACTCACCAGTTTAGGCGGCATCGCTTTAAGTTTGCCGCCATAAAACATGTTCAAGAACAGAGTTTCCAGGATGTCATCGCGATGATGCCCCAAAGCGATCTTGGTAGCGCCCAGCTCACCGGCAACCCGATACAACACGCCCCGCCGTAATCGGGAGCACAGGCTGCAGGTGGTTTTGCCATCGGCGATGACGCGTTTTACGACACTGTAAGTGTCTTGTTCGACAATGCGGAACGGCATACCGATGCGGGTCAGGTAGGTCGGCAGCACTTGTTCGGGAAACCCGGGTTGTTTCTGATCGAGGTTGACGGCGATCAATTCAAATTCCAGCGGCGCGTGCGCTTGCAGATTGCGCAGGATATCGAGCAGCGCATAACTGTCCTTGCCGCCGGACAGGCATACCATCACCCGGTCGCCAGCTTCAATCATATTGAAATCTGCGATTGCCGAGCCGACTAATCTTCGCAAGCGTTTTTGCAGCTTGTTGACATTATATTGTTGTTTTTTTTGCATGCTGGACGATAAATTTGATGAAAGAATAACCAATAGGTTTGTTCAAACGATATCAGGGGCGTTGCAGATATTCGACAAACGGTTTGGAACAATTTAGCATAGCCGAATTCTAATCAGGACTGATAGTTGGATCGAGGGTTGTTATTCAGGAGAATTCGATGAGCAGAATTATACCATTGGTAATCTTGGTCTTGTTTTCAACCAATAGCTATTCGACAGCAAATCATTCCCAATTGGAACTCGATTTCGGCAAGCCAGGCGATGCCGCTAAGGTAACGCGTATTATTAAGCTGACGCAGGTGGATAACATGTTTCTACCGGCTGAAGTGAAAGTAACGGAAGGCGAGACGGTGCGGTTTGTGGTCAAAAACGGCGGCGATCACAAACATGAATTGTTGATTGGTTCGATGGCGGATCTCAAGAAGGCTGCGAATATGCGGCGCATGTATCCGGATAAGGAACATACGGAAGCGCATTTGCTGCAATTGGAACCCGGAGAGCAAAAAGAATTGGTTTGGCAATTTACGACCGTTGGCGCTATTGATTTTGCTTGCCCGTTGCCCGGCCATTTTAAAAAGATGCGTGGAAAAATTATTGTGGAGAAGAAATGAACAAACAAATCAAAACCCTTTTAGTTGGATCATTGATGACGGCCGGACTGTTGAGCGTTGCATCGCAGGCTGCGGCTACCACGACTGTTGAAGTGTATAAAAGTCCAACGTGCGGTTGTTGCGCGAAATGGGTGGATCATATGCGGGATCATGGGTTTACCGTAAAAACGCATGATGTCGGTAACAAGGAAATCAGAAAAAAATCCGGGCTTTCCGAATCCGTCGGCTCATGCCATACGGCATTAGTGAATGGCTATGCGATTGAAGGTCACGTGCCGGCGCCGGATATTATCCGTCTGCTGAAGGAAAAACCCAAAGCAATCGGCCTGTCGGTGCCCGATATGCCGCATGGTACGCCTGGCATGGAAGGCGCGCGAAGCGATCCTTATAATGTCTTGTTGATTACCGAACGCGATCAATCCCGTAAGGATGCAACCATCTACAACCGCTACGATCCTTATGCCAAGAAAGCAATGCAATCGGAGCCCGTCAAACCTGAAGCCGAGAAAGGCGGTTCTGTGATGCGCATCAAGTAATGCCGGTTTTAGATGAGCATACGTCGTAATAATTTTGTGAACGGGGTTGCTGCCGCAGCATTAGTAATCGGCTGCGGCGATGCGGCGCCACCAGTGCCGTTGTCTTGGAAGCAGTTAAGCGGCGCTGATACCGCGTTGGTTGAAAGAAATTTCGATCCGGCGCAAATTCAGCGCGGCGAAGCTGTATATAACGCTAACTGTGTTGGTTGTCATGGTCCTGGTGGCACCGCCACGCCGGAGTGGCGCAAACCGGGACCGGACGGAAAATACCCGCCCCCGCCGTTGGATAGCTCGGCGCATGCCTGGCACCATTCGACGGAAGTGCTGAAAAAAACGATTCTGAAAGGAACTCCCCCAGAGATTGGTTCGATGCCTGCATGGGAAGGCAAATTAACGGAACAGCAAGTCGACGATGTAGTCGTCTGGATCAAATCGCTCTGGTCTGACGAGATTTATGATCTCTGGTATAAGAATTTTGAAGGTAAATAACCCTCCGGCACGGATTTAATACGCAGACAAAAAGCTATTCCTCCGGTTTCTTGTTTTTCAGTAAACTCATTTGTTCCAAAATCTGCTGCTTTTCATTTTCCAATTCTTGATAGCGCGCATAAAGCCGGTCTAAGTCAGCGGAATATTGATTGACGCGCGCTTGTCTCGCCTGTTGACGTTGCATCAAATCATTATAGTTCGGTATCGGAATGCTTTGCCCGGGTATGCTGGGCAGCGGCACGTTCATCGAAGGCTCGGAAGCATCGTTGCGGCGTAATTCCTGAACCATCAAGAATTGCTGATAAACTGACTGTGATTCTTGATGCACCCGCTCCAACGCAGTTTCCAACTGCTGCAACTGCTCTTGTTCGGCGGTTTTTTCCACATCGGCAAATGCTGGATGTGCCATGATCAACAAGAGTAACAAAAGGATTATTCGCATGGATATTGGTGAGTGGTTCATATTGTCGGTGTGTCAAAGCATACAATAGATTCACCACTCTATGGCAGCAAATTTTCGTTGATCATTCGGCCCGTTTATTAAATTTTAGTGACAGATATCGACAAAATAAGGTTTCTTGCGCCAATTTAAACGCTTTTACCGATGCTATTGGATTTGATCGATATGACTGCCAATTCGTTCATTTTGCTTTTCCAACCGGGCCGGGATGGCGCTCCCAAATCAGAAAGCCATCCCGCCATACTTTACGCACCCGGTGAAGTGGCACGGAATGTATCGTGCCATCGTCTTCCGCAACATCAAACGAAAAATGCTGCCCCGGTTCCACGTATATTTGTACGAGCGGCACGCATTTGAGCTGATGTTCGACTTTATCCTCGTAAGCAATTTCGAATTTGCCTCGCCCGAAATCGCTATCCCAGCGGATGCGCGCGAGTAATTCGTGTATCGGGATCATGCGTTGTTTTTGAGCGATTTGACGGTTACGAGAAATATGCCGGATGTTTCCGAATATTCGAAACTGACTGGCAGGAATTGTTCGATGAGCCACATGGCAGTGTACGCATGTGATGTCAAACATCGCGTTGTCAACGAACCGCCACCAGCAAGCGCAAGATAAACCAGTATCTGATCGGTTGCATGGCGGTCGAGCGCAACGCCAGCGGCTAGATCAGCAGCCAATTCTTCGCCAACTGCATGGCCCAGCGTTTCGGCAGGAATGCCGCGTTCGGCTACGCTGGCGGCACCTAAAGCAGTTTGCTCATTTTCAGCCCAGCAGACAATGGCGCCACCCGGACTGACAGCTGTTTCACGGCCAAAAATCGGGGTATCGATCATTGCTTGCATGCCACCAGCCGCCAATTGTTTCAGTGCGGCGTGCTTCATGCGCTGCGCGATATGTTCGGGTAAATTGCTGACATGCGCGATGCCATGCACTGTTTTTATGTTTTTCGATGTCGCGAACATCGCGGGTTTCAGATTCGCAGGCGATGCCGTGACTTCTATCAGCCCGCCGCCTTGCGGATAATAGCCGCGCCGCAACGTTTGTATCGACACAATTGCTCCAAGCCCCTTGATCAGGCGCAACAAAACCTCGCGTAAATAATCCACGGGCGGCGCTTGCCGGACATCGGTACCGCCAGTGATTTGCACATGACACGTGTTCGATGCTGACAGTAGAACCGGCAGCAGCGCTTGCAATACCAGCGTGATACTGCCTGCGGTACCGATATCGAATCGATAATCGCCGCCGTGTGGTTTTTGTTGCGGTTCGAATGTGATCGACTGCGATCGTAATGCAAGTCCACCGATTTTTGCAGCACAAAGCTTTCCGACAGCTGATACCGCCGCGAGGTGCTGGGGTGCGAGACCCGGTTTGTCGCGTCGTGCGCGAATATTGTCGATCCGGATCGCGATGCCGGTGATGGCGGACAAAGCAACCGCCAAACGCAGCAGTTGCCCGCCGCCCTCGCCGAAACCGCCGTCAATGCCCAGCATGCGTAGCTATTAGCACTAGGCTTGTAAGTCTCACAAAGGCAGGCGCAGATAGCGGTTTCAAGAAAAAATTTTAAGCGTTAGGTTAACTCTGCTCCCACGGCAACCCGGCCGCTTTCCAGCCGGAAGCTTTGCCGCGCTGGCCGTTCTCATCCCGGTCGCCTTCAAACCCTTCCAGGATGTTGTAGCACTCGGCAAAATCCATATTCGTCGCCATCGCCGCGGCCTGATTCGAGCGCGCGCCGCTGCGGCAGATAAATAACACCGGTAAGGATTTATCGACTTGGCTGGCCAGTTGATCGAAAAAATGCGGATTGGGTTGCATGCCGGGGTAAGAGCGCAGTTCGATTTCAGTTGCGCCGGGGATGCGGCCAACCCAATCGAGTTCGGCGCGCGAACGCACATCGACTAATTGCGCCTGTGCGTGTTCTTGCAGCACGCGATAAGCCTCCATCGGCAGCAGCGCGCCTTTGTAGGGAAGTCCCAGTTTTTGCGCGCGTTGGTGCGCTTTTTCCAGTATTACTTCGAGTGTTTCCATGAATAATCCTAACAATGTAATGTAAAAATGATCGGGCGATTACCCTTATAATGCCGGTAAAGCCAACTTTTCATTCCCCGTATTGCCCATATTATAGCGCTTCATGGAAAAAATCCGCTTATCCAAACTGATGTCGGAGCAAGGCATCTGCTCGCGCCGCGAAGCCGATCGTTTTATCGAACTGGGCTGGGTGTTTGTCGATGGTGAACGAGTGTCCGAACTCGGCACCAAAATTTATCCGACGCAAAAAATCACGCTGAATAAAGCCGCGCAAGCGCAGCAAACCGGGCTGGTCACGATCCTGCTCAACAAACCGGTCGGTTATGTGTCCGGGCAGCCGGAACCGGGTTATCAGCCCGCCGTGGTGCTGATCAAGCCGGAAAACCTGTTTACTTCGAAGCAACCGGCGCAACCGGCCAAACGTTTTCAGCCTGCGCACCTGAAAAATCTCGCGCCCGCGGGACGGCTCGATATCGATTCGCAAGGCTTGCTGGTGTTCACGCAGGATGGCCGCATCGCCAAGCAATTGATCGGCGAGGATTCCCGCATTGAAAAGGAATACCTGGTGCGGGTCGAAGGCAACCTGCCGCCCGCCAAGCTGGCGTTGCTGAATCACGGCTTGAGCCTCGACGGCCAGGCATTGAAACCGGCGCAAGTGAGCTGGCAAAACCGCGATCAATTGCGTTTTATTCTGCGCGAAGGCAAGAAACGCCAAATCCGCCGCATGTGCGAACTGGTTGGACTTAAAGTAACCGGCTTGAAGCGGGTGCGCATCGGCAAGATTGGATTGCGCGATTTACCGGAGGGAAAGTGGCGTTATTTGCAGGATGGTGAAATTTTTTGATGTGGTAGTTTATTGCTGATGCACTGCACTTTCTTTATGACAAGGCACCTTTCACTCCTTTCATGCGGGAACAAGCAATGGACGAATCAAAAATAATTTCCGCGGTAAAGCAGCAGTACGAAGCTTTACCGTATCCTCCCAGGAACCCCGGCGATGAAAAAAGCCGTTTGTTGCGCACCGTGGGCGATTCGCTGACTGAGTTGAATCATTACTGTTTCAAAGGACAAAGAAATTTCGACCGGGATTTCCGTTGCCTGGTAGCAGGGGGTGGCACCGGAGACAGCGTCATTTATCTGGCGGAACAACTGCGCGGCACTTCGGCGGAAATCGTTTACCTGGATATGTCGGCGGCATCGCGCCGTATCGCCGAACAGCGTGCCGAAGTTCGTGGATTGACCAATATTACCTGGTTGACCGAATCCCTGTTGTCCATCCCGGAACTGGACATCGGAAAATTCGATTACATCAACTGCTCGGGCGTTTTGCATCATCTGAATGATCCCGTGGAAGGCTCCCGGGCGCTGGCAAGCGCGCTCAAGGACGATGGTGCGATGTATCTGATGGTGTATGCCGAATATGGCAGACACGCCGTTTATTTAATGCAGACGCTGTTTCGCGAATTGATTCCCCAGCACTTGAGCATTCAAGAGAAAGTGAACATGGCGCGCCGGATAATCGGATCGTTGCCCGTGCACCATGCTTTTATCAAAGACTTGGATAAGTGGGCGAACGAGATTACCGCCAGCGGCTACGGCGATTCAGGCTTATACGATTTATTGCTGCACAGCGTTGACCGCTGTTACAACGTTAATCAAGTCTATGAACTCGCGGCGGCGGCGGAGCTAAGGCTGGTGACCTTTCTCGGCAGCGACAAGCGGTATTACGATCCGGCGCATCTGGCCGCCGAGGAAAGCATCCGGCTGGCGTGGCATGAGAAAAGTTTGCAGCAACAACAATCCATCGCGGAAAAACTGTTTTCCAACCACATCAAGCATCAATGTTATCTTTCCCGGCAAGCGGCTTGCATGGCCTCGATGGACGATGAAGACAATGCCATTATTCTGGAGCACGAGCTGGCGAATCAAAATATGGCCATCCATGAAGCGATCAAGCCCGGAGAAACGCTCAGCATCACGTTTACCATCAACCATGAAAAAACGGTGTTTCAGTTAAGCGGCAACAAAGTCAATAAAGCGTGTTTCCGCTATATGGATGGAAAAACGCCCATTAGTAGCATCATTCGCAAAGTAAAAATGAAATGTGGTGACAGTGAACAAAAAATCCGCTCGGAATTGCGGTCTATTTTTGAAACCCTTTTTCCGATGGGTTGCATCTATCTTCAACGTCCCTGATTCTTATGTACGCACATGCATCAACGCGCCCACGTCGTGCTGAAAATCCCGGCGTATCAACTTGAGCTTTATTACGACGGCACTATCGATACCGTAGCGGCTGAAACCACCGACGGCCGTGTTATCTATTTCCCGGCGAATGTGTTGCGGCAGGTGGTGCAAAGCCACGGCGTGTATGGCACGTTTGAGCTGGTGTTCGACGCAAGTAATAAGTTTGTGTCGATCCGCCGTGTCGGTCACGCTTCGCAAGCGGGCTGATCGCGGCTTTCATTGCACGGTTACGTGCGCTACACTTTCGCTGTTTCCTTAATTCCTTTCTATTTTCAATCAATCAACAAAGATCACACTCATGGCTCAATACGTAATGTCGATGCTCCGCGTGAGCAAAATGGTTCCACCAAAACGTCAGATTATCAAAGACATATCGCTCAGCTTCTTTCCCGGCGCCAAGATCGGCCTGCTCGGTTTGAACGGTTCCGGCAAATCCACCGTGCTGCGCATCATGGCCGGTGTCGATAAGGAATTTGACGGCGAAGTGCAGCGCTTGCCGAATATCCGCGTGGGTTATCTGCCGCAGGAACCGCAACTGAATCCCGAACACACGGTGCGCGAGGAAGTCGAGGAAGGCATGGGCGAAGTGATGCAGGCACAGAAAAAACTCGATGAAGTCTACGCCGCGTATGCCGAAGAAGGCGCGGATTTCGATGCATTGGCGGAAGAGCAAGCGCGGCTGGAAGCGATCATTGCCACTGCGGGCAGCGATACCACGCATCAAATGGAAATCGCCGCCGATGCGTTGCGTTTGCCGCCGTGGGATGCGGTGGTTAAGAACCTGTCCGGCGGGGAAAAACGCCGCGTGGCGTTGTGCAAGCTGCTGCTGGAAAAACCCGACATGCTGCTGCTCGATGAGCCGACCAACCACCTGGACGCCGAATCGGTCGAATGGCTCGAACAATTTTTGGTGCGTTTCCCCGGCACCGTCGTCGCGGTGACGCACGACCGCTACTTCCTCGACAACGCCGCCGAATGGATTCTCGAGCTCGATCGCGGTCACGGCATCCCGTGGAAAGGCAATTACTCAAGCTGGCTGGAGCAGAAAGAAGCGCGCCTGGAGCAGGAAAACAAGCAAATCGATGCGCACATGAAAGCAATGAAGCAGGAACTGGAATGGGTGCGGCAAAATCCCAAAGGCCGCCAGGCCAAATCCAAAGCGCGTCTGGCCCGTTTTGAAGAACTCAATTCGATGGAATACCAAAAGCGCAACGAAACGCAGGAAATTTTCATCCCGGTCGGCGACCGCCTCGGCAATGAAGTCATCGAGTTTGACGGCGTATCGAAATCCTACGGCGACCGGCTGCTGATCGACAACCTGAGCTTCAAGATCCCGCCCGGCGCGATTGTCGGGATCATCGGCCCGAACGGCGCGGGCAAATCGACCTTATTCAAACTGATCACCGGTAAGGAACAACCCGATTCCGGCGAAGTGAAAATCGGCCCGACGGTCAAAATCGCGCATGTCGACCAGGCGCGCGACACGCTGGAAAACGATAAAACCGTGTTCGACGCCATTTCCGGCGGCAACGACAACCTCGTGGTCGGCAAATACACCACCCCGGCGCGCGCCTATCTGGGCCGTTTTAACTTCAAAGGCAGCGACCAGCAAAAAATCATCGGCCAGCTTTCCGGCGGTGAACGCGGCCGCCTGCACCTGGCGCAAACCTTGATCGCCGGCGGCAACGTGCTGCTGCTCGACGAACCGTCCAACGACCTCGACGTGGAAACGCTACGTGCACTGGAAGACGCACTGCTCGAATTCGCCGGTTGCGTGCTGGTGATCTCGCACGACCGCTGGTTTTTAGACCGTATCGCCACCCACATCCTCGCCGCCGAAGGCGACTCGCAATGGACCTTCTTCAACGGTAACTACCAGGAATACGAAGCCGATAAGAAAAAACGCCTGGGTGAGGAAGGCGCGAAACCAAAACGGATACGGTATAAGCCGATTAGCCGATAAATACGAATCAGTGCTGAGTTCTTTTAATAAGTGAGGTAGCAAAATGGAGGCAATCAAGCAGGAAGCACTAAAAACTATTCATCAATTACCGGATGATGCGGATATGGATGAAATCATGTACCGGTTATACCTGTTGGACAAAATCAGAAAAGGGCGAGAAGCCGTCGTGCAAGGCAAAACGCTGTCGGCTGAGCAACTGAAGCAGGAAATCGATACGTGGTAACTTGGTCACAGCAGGCGATTACTGATTTACGGTCTATCCATGATTTCATCGCCCGCGACTCGCATTACTATGCGAAAAAGGTTGTGCATGATATACGCGAATTAGTCGATGAATTAAATGGGTTACCGAAAATGGGAAGAATGGTCCCAGAACTCAATGAAGAAGCGGTAAGAGAACTACTCCTCTATTCCTATCGCATCATCTATGAGACAAAAGACGAGGAAATTTTTGTACTTACTGTAGTGCATCAGAGAAAGAATCTGAAAGATGAAATTATTCCGAGAGGATCTTAATGTTCAGTGACTGAATTGACTGATTATTGCCTTTCTGTGACTTGCAACGATTGCACGACCGGTACCATCGACATATCGCAGCTTATTTTCAGTGAAAAAGCCGGTATTTTTTCAGCATTGAAAGATATGCAATTATTTAATCAGGTTCGTATAGAACTCGGTGCGCTGACATGGCCGAACGCTGCGGATCTTGATCCTGTGTGGATGTATGAGGAGATTGGGAGAGCTCGAAATTGGTGTGTTCCGGGATAATACGTTTAAATCATCGTATTAATCTCTTGGGTTTAATTCTCCGCCCCTTGGGGCGAAAGCTGGTTGAAAACCAGCAGATTGAAGAGCGAGGTTAATACCCCGCTGCTTGCGGCGGGGTACATTATTATATTGGGGTTTTCACGTACTATGGAGATAGTAAAAACTATACAAAAAATTTCTGCGAAAGATTTAGATAAAGTTATAGTAGAAATTTATGATCAAAAATCCCCAGAATTGGTTTTAGTTGGGCCAAACCTCATTTATGATAAAAAAGGATTCCTACACCATTTATCGCATTGGGTCTCGGATTATAGTCGCGTTTATCAGTTAACCTCAGATGTCAATAATATATGTGAAAAATTAAGTTCTCTTTCACACTTAACTTCGCTTGTATTGAGGGACTTTCAGATTAAGCCAATAGAAATTAAGAGCCTAGTAAATTTGAAAAACCTTACAAAGCTGAATATTGCTGGATCAAATATTGGAAATGCAGGTGCAAGATATCTGTCTAAACTGAGTAGTTTGATAACACTTGATCTTTCATATAATGCGATTGGCAATGAAGGTGTTAGATACCTTTCTTGGATCGAAAATCTAACTGAACTTGGTTTGATAGGTAATAACATTGGCGATAAAGGCGCTTTTTATCTTGCAGATCTAAACAAACTTACTACGCTTGATTTAGCAAATAATCAGATTAAGGATAATGGTGTTGATTATTTATCAAGGTTAAATTGCCTTACTAAACTTAATTTATCGGATAATCAAATTCAGGATAGCGGTGTCGAACATTTGAAACATTTGAAGCACTTAGAAGTGCTCCATGTCAATGATTGTATGATTGGGAGTATCGGAGTTAAGCATATTTCATCTTTAACAAATCTTGTTGAGGTTGGGCTGGCAAATAACTTCATTACTGATGCAGGTGCAAAATATCTTAAGCCTTTAAGCAATATTAGAAATTGGGTCTTAGGAAGTTAAGCACTTAAAGAAGT
>FRDC01001915.1_pt1 | contig 23469 bp, 29 predicted proteins | sample 1106171 | NCBI WGS metagenome assembly FRDC01 (sample SAMEA3930566, study PRJEB13176) | freshwater metagenome | biome: Drinking water system; feature: drinking water; material: water | place: Singapore | collected 2014-12-20 | reverse complement strand
CTCACTGCAAAGTTGACCGGCCACGCGGCAGAGGTGGTGGACGAATACTGCCGTCTCACACTAGAACTCCAGCCTCACAGGGCGAACCTGCGCCAGGTGGATGAGCTCGGCAAAGTGTTGCGAGCTCATGCGTCTGAGTATCCAGCTGATCAGCAGGTCACCCTGATCGGGACAAAATCGTCTGTTGTTGCCGGTTTGGCGGCTCACAGCACGGTCGTGACTGATAAGCCTGGTCTGTTCGTCGTCCTGGGTCAGACGGTGTTCGTTGCGCTGGCAGGGTTCACGGTCACGCAAATTGAGCAAAACGTGGCCCCCAAGGAACGCGGCAGATTCTTGCTGACAAAACGGCGAGGCCCACGTGGCCTGACGCCTGTGCCGAAAATCTAATCCCCTTGTGTGATGGGGTAGCACGGGCTCGAAGGCCGTGCCTAAACAATCCGACTCACACCCATCTGATGCCGGAGGTGTAGCAGCTCGGAATGGCAAAGCTTATCGCCCTCCTGGATCACGCCGGCGACGTCCTCCACCGGATCACGCAAGCGGAAGCGGACGATCTCATACGACGCAAAATGGTGGACGTGATGCGCACCAAGCGCCGCGTGGTGAAGGTGCGGCTAAGAATGCCCGATCCGCCGACGCGGGATCTGCCTATTCGCCGAGCGGGCATCGGCTGCGCACACAAAAGAGAGACAGCCCGTAACCCGAAGGGCGTATGGACGATAGACCGCATCAATCCCGAACTCCGCGGCGTCTTCCTGCGTGTTGTGACTGATTGTTTGAGCAATGGAACCGGCAGCCAGGCGAGTCCTCAGCCGCTTTCAGCGCGTTTGTTCGATACCGGGATTTAGGACCTGATCGATCTTTGGATCGAGCGTATTCGGACCAAGGCAAGCGGGCTCCGGGACAATGGGCGGACTGGTCAAGTAAGTACCGCTGGGTCGAACGCGCACAAGCGTACGACGATCACTGCGATAGCATACGCCGTGCGACTCGCGAGGCGCGGATTGCGGCGACGGCAGAAAGGCGAGCCGAATTCGAGTTGGCGGATCAACGCCAAGTCGAGCAGCTCGTCGGTCTGCTGGACGAAACGATTGCGGCGATCGCTCGAGACACGATCGCTACTGCCGTTGGTCCGCCAGCCGTGAACGAAAAGGGCGTGCCCCTGCCGAAGCGCCTGACCGTGAGCGGCCTGGCCCGGCTTGTGGAAGCGCGTCATGCGACGGCGACGCGGGCCATCACGGGAGTGACGCCGACCACGGAAAAGTTGTCCACCGCTGAGGCGCAGGTCAATGGAATCTTTGAATGGATCGCACCTGCGGATCCGGAAACGGCAGATCGAGTACAGGCCGAGCCCGTCGCAGATGGCGTTTCACCTGTCGACTGCGCGGTATAAGGGCTTTTCCGGGCCCGTTGGATCCGGCAAGTCATTCGCGTTCGTAAACGAGTGCCTTCGCCTGGCATACCTCAATCCGGGTTGTCCCGGGGTGATTGCGGCTCCCACGTATCGCATGCTCAGCGACGTAACGCGCGCCGCGTTCATCGACTTACTCGACCTGAATGCGGTCCCCTACGTTTTCCGGAAGGCGGACAACGTGATCAGGCTAACTGAAGTCGGCGCAGACGTACGCTTCAGATCGCTCGACAAGCCTGACCGCATGCGAGGCAGCAACCTGGCCTGGTTTGGTGTCGACGAGTTGACATACTGCTCGTCGCGCGGCTGGGATGAACTGGTCAAGCGGCTCAGAAACAAGGCAGCGAAGGTTCGTTGCGGGTTTGCTGTCTGGACTCCGAAAGGCTACGACTGGGTTCACGAGCGCTTCGTCGGCGAGCCACGGCCGAATCACGCGGCGGTTCGCGCACGGCCATTTGAGAACGCAGGAAACCTCGGCGACGATTACTACGAGTCGCTACGGCACACGCTCGACCCAAGGATGTATGCGCAAGAGGTCCTGGGCGAGTACCTGGCAGTTTTTGCTGGCCAGGCATACTACACGTTCAGCCGCGACGACCATGTGACGCCGTGCGCCTTCAACGCGCAGCTAAGAACCATCGCCTGGTCGCTGGACTTCAACATTGACCCGATGTGCTCAATCGTCGCGCAGGTCGAATGGTCTCGAGATGCATACGGCCGAGGCAGAACGCAGATCAAAGTACTTGACGAAATCGCCCTGCCTGATGCCCGGACGGTTCACGCAGTGCAGTCCTTCGTTGCGCGGATCAAGCCGTGGACGGACGCGGGCCTGGTCAACAGCATTGAGCTATACGGTGATGCGTCAGGTAAGCAGAACCGGTCCGTGGCGTTGGATTCGGATTGGGCAATCATTCATCGCGAACTGGGACGGGCACTGCCGCACGTTCGCTTGGTGCGCCGCTATGCAGAGTCGAATCCCGAGGTTCGCACCAGGGTGGCGGCCGTTTGCGCTCAGCTCCGCGCTGCGGACGGTGAGATCAACATCCAAATTAATCCGAAGTGCCGCGAGTTGATCAAGGATCTCGACCAGGTTGCGTGGAAGCGCGATATGGTTGGCCGACCGCTCGACGACCTCGACAAGCGCGATCCCAACCGAACGCACATGTCCGACGCGCTGGGATACTTAGTCATCGCAGAACGGCGGCCGCCCGGCGGGCCTCAATCGACCGCTTTGCTATAGATGCTAATCAAAGACCTCACCATGAAACACCCAGAGTGGAGCGCGCACGCTCCGTTCTGGTCCCGCATCAATGATCTCTTTGTAGGCGGCTTCCAAATCCAAGCCAAAGCGGCCCAGTTCCTCCACCGCCGTCCGAGCGAGCACGAGAGTGTGTTCGACAGCCGCTGCAAACGTTTCGGGTACCAAAACATCATCAGCCAGTGCATGGGCTGGTATATCTCACGTCTATTCCGCGACCAGCCAAGCATCACAATCCAGGACGCCGCCGGCACTGTGGTTGAAGATCCTGGCATCAGCAAATTTCTCGGTAACTGCGATCGCCGCAACACGCCCATCAGCGCCATGGCATCGTCATGGTGGACACGCGCCGCGCTGGACGGCCGCGTGCACGTGCTGCTGGACTTACCGGTGCCGCGGTTATCCTCGCCGCGCACGCTGGCAGAACAACGAGCTGCCGGTGATCTTGATCCTTACCTGGTGACGTATCCCGCGGCCTCGGCCATCAATTGGGCCATGGACGAGAACGGTGAGCTGACCTGGATTGTTTTCGAAGTGTGCAGCGAGGCCGCTGCAGCGTTGGGCGCTAAGCGGACTACGGTTACGCGCTGGTATTACTACGACCGCGAAACATACGTGATATTTGAGGGTGACGCAGGCAAACCGGACGCTTCGGCGTCCGTGCTCCGCGAGGGGCGCCATGCTCTAGCCGACCAGGTGCGCGTGCCGGTTTTCACGTTCCGTCTCCCATCGGAACTGTGGCTCGGAAATCGAGCATACCTGCCGACGCTCGAGCACCTAAACGAGGACAACGGGCTTGGCTGGAAGCTGCTCATGAGCAACCTGGCGGTCCCGGTGATCGCCGGCGATGAGTTTGACGATCGACAACCGGTGAGTGAAACCCAGTGGATTAAGCTGACGAAGGGCTCAACGTTCTCATGGAGTGAGCCCGCAGGCGCCAACTTCGTGCATAGCGCAAATCGGACGGAAGCGCTGAAGTACGAAATTTTTCGGCAGTTCTATCTGCAGGCGCACGGCAGGTCTCCTAGCGCCACGCCGGCCGCGCAGAGTGGCTACAGCAAAGAAATGGACATGGAACCGGCGAGCGACGCGCTGAACGGATTTGGCGCTGCGCTACGAACTTTTTTGAGCGAGGTCGTGTCCGCCGCGTCGAGCGTCATCGCAACCAAGCGCGATCTGACAGCAGTCGTAACCGGTCTGGCGTTCGCAGACGAGTCGATCGCAGACATTGCAGATGCGCAACTCAGCGCGGAGTTCGTTGCATCCAGGACGTGGACAAATCACGTCCGGCGCAAAATCGTCACAGCGAAAACACCGGATGTGACCCCGCAGGAACGAGACGCAATATTCAAAGAGATTGATCTGGCGCCGGAGGCACAGGGTGCCACGTTTTCCGCTCGAATTTCAGGCGGCGCGTAAGAGCGCCGTCGCCAACCGGCCCGCCGGTCAATGCGGGGTGAACCGAGCTGCTGCGGTTTCAGCAGGTAAAAGGAACAGTAAATGTATCGTTTTTGGCTCAAAAGCCCTCTTCGCGACCCAGAGCCCAATCCCGGTGGTGGCGATCCGAAGCCGCCTGTGTTTGACCCCGATGCTTTTTCAAGGTCTTTGATGCAGCAAGTCCACTCGGCGATCAATGGTGCTATCGCCAAGCTGAAGCCCGTCGACAAGCCCGTCGACAAGCCCGTCGACAAGCCTGTCGACAAGCCCGTCGACAAGCCCGACGATGATCCCGCAGACAAAAGGTGGGCGGCGCGGCTGAAAAGCTTAGAGGACAAGCTGGCTGAAGCGGAAACGCTCCGCACAAAGGCCGAAGAAGCACGGAAGGAAGAGCGTCGCCAGGGCCAGCTCCGGCAGGAGCTCGCCAAGCACGTTGCGCCCGCGGTGCTCGAGGACGCGATGCGCATCTTTGGCCCTGACGTAAAGTTCGATGAGCAGGGTAACCTGGTCGGCGGTGCCGACGAAAAGCCCCTTGCGGACTTCATTGCGGCGACGGTCCAGCAGCGCCCGCACCTTCTCCCCCCGCGGACTGCCGGCGGTAGCGGCGCCAGCGGCGGCACCGGGACCGGAGTCAAGCCAATCGATATCGACCAAATCAAGCCTGGAATGAGCTCGGAACAGCGCGCTGCTGCGTTTGCCGAAATTCAAGCGATCCTGGCACAACAATGAAAACCAACAGCTAGATAAGGAATACGCCACATGCCCAACATTACTTCCGCCAACCTCGCCAGCGCGATCGTAAAACTCGTCGCGGCTGAGGCCCTACCCGCACTCGTCGCGAATCTCGTGATGGGGCAGTTGGTCAATCGCAACTACGAGCCTGCATTGCAGAGCGCCGGCGATACGATCAACGTACCGATTCCACCTGCGCTGGCAGCGAACAACATCGCCGAAACCGGCACGGTGACCACGCAAGCGGTTGACGCGGGCAACGCTCAGATTGTGCTGGACACGCACAGCGAAGCATCGTTCGTGCTGCCCGACGTGACGCGCGCCATCGCGGTGCCGGATCTCATCAAGCTGTATATGCAACCGGCGATCAACGCGGTGGCGGAAGCGATCGAGTTCAAGCTGCTCGGACTCTACACCGGTTTCACCACGAACGCGGCGGTGGGAACAGGCGGCACTGCGATCACGGAGTCCGTGGTGGAGGCCGCCGAGACCGCGCTGTTCAAAGCCAAGGTGCCGGCCAACCAGCCCAAATTCATGGTTGTGTCGCCAGAAACGTACTCGACGATGCGCGTGATCTCACGCTTCTCGGAAATGCAGACGGCCGGCCAGGCTGGTGCTGACGTCATCATCAACGGTCAGATTGGGCGGATCAAGGACTTCATGGTCTTTCGCTCCCAGCTCACTCCCAAGACGGGCTCGTCCCCGGTCACGACTCAAAACATTGCGTTCGCTCGGGACGCCATGGCGCTGGTCATCCGCCGGTTGCCTACCGCGTTAAATGGCACGGGCGCGGTGATGCAGTATGTCGAGCAGGGCGGGTTTGGTCTGCGAGTGGTGATGTCGTATAACCCCAACTCCCTCGCGCAGCAGTTCACGATCGACACGCTGTTCGGCGCGGGCATTCTGCGGAACGCCTTTGGCGTGACGGTGCGGAGCTAACTATGCTGTCCATGAAGCAATATTGGAAAACGGTGAGCGACATCGAACAGACACTTCCTGATGAGTTCGTGTTCATCACAAGCGTTGACAAGTCTTCCCTCGGTGTTACCGGTGGCGCGACCGTAGAAGCCAGCCGCCGCGGCGCGGCCGAGGCGATTGCGCGGGGTTCGCATCGTCCGGCGTCGCCGGCCGAGGTGGACCAGTACTGGAAAAACGAGGAAGCGAAACGCACCGCCTATGCGGCGGCTGAAAAAGTGCGCCAGGAAAACAACGGGGGCACGCGCGTGGTGATCATGCAGCAACCGGCCGCTGCTGAATTGCCCGTGGCGGTCAAGGCACAGACTGAGCAGACGCAAACCGACAAGCCCGCGGGCTCAGCCGCGAAGAGATAAGACCTTCAGCGGACCCACCCCCTACCAGCCGAGCGACTCCGGTCGCTCGGCCCCGCCACTTTTTGCTTTGCATGTCACTGCTCACCGACACGCCGATCCCGCTCGAGCGCCTCGTCGCGATCGACTCCGCGATCACGACGATCGCGGAAGCAGAGTCACTCGTCGTCGAGGGCGACGGCGGACTCATTCAACAGTCACTGAGCGAGTCCATCCAGTACCTGCTGCGCCGGATCGACGTCTTCGGTGATTCGACTTGGTACAACCCGCAGGCCGTGCTCAACGCTGGGCTTGGCGGCGGCGCCAGGTCGCAGGTATCTGCAACGCAGATCGTACTTACAGACTCACTGACACTACCCAGCGCGCTCGGCAATTGGATCGCATACCGTGCGCTGATGTCGATCTATCGATCCGCGTCGCACCGCGTGAAAGAAGATCTCTACGAGAAGAAAATCAAAACCTACGCGGCCGCCGCGGAAGAGATGTGGAAGACGCTCTGGTCTCGCGGTCTGCCGATAGTCTGGCGGCCGCTCCCTTGCCCTGGCACGCTCGAGCGCGGCTTCGGCATGTGGTACGACGCCAACCTGACCGACGTTGCAGGCGGGAACGGTGCCGCGCAAACGATTCGCGTGGCGGTTACGTGGGTCGATGGCACTCTCTATCAATCGTCCAGTGACAAGCGCAACGGCGAGAGTGGACCATCACCAACCTTGCGCCGCGAGCTCGGCGCAGGCCGCCGCGCTGTGGTGGCAATTGATTCGCTTGTGCCTCCGGCAGGCGGGTTGTACCGTCCCGAGCCGGACCAAAATGTTCCGCTGCTGGCGGGCAGCGGCTGGAACGTCTACGTAGGCGCTGACAGCGGGCCGCTGTATCTGCAGAACTCGACGCCCGTGCCCGTCGCAACCAAGACATACACAATCCTCGCGCCGAATTTCACCGGCGCGCAACTTGACCCCGGCCAGATCGCCGAAACGCGGCTGCGTTTCACCAACATGGTGCAGCGCGGCTGACAGGAGCACCTCATGGAACTGACCATTGAAAACGCCTTCCAAACGTATGAGTATGAAAAGCAATCGCAGCTCGGAGCTGTCGGAGCAGCTGCTGCCGCCAAGACCAAACTCGACCAGGCGCTGCAAGTCAAGGCGGATGCCGATGCCACGCTGAACACGCAAACGGAAATGTACTTGGCCGCGCTCGACCGCCTCGCCAACGCAATCGCCGAGGAACGCAAGGGATTATTCTCCCGCGTCCCGGCTCCGGTTTCCGCTCAGACCGCCTAACAAATGGATCCGCTCGACGAGCACGCCGTCCGGCACAATCGCCAGATCGACAGCACCGTCGCCTGGTTTGAGCGGCGCCTCAACGCGATCGTCGCTGATGCCCAAGCGCGCCTGACCGCCGAGCTGCTCGGCAACCTGCAGCAGGTCGATGGCCGACTCGTCCTCGGCCGCGATGGACTCGGTCAGGTGGTGCGAATCGCGCAGAGGTTCAAATCTCTGATGAACACCGCGGGTTTCCCGCGGCTCATCAGTGACCTGCACGAGGCGTATGCCCGGCAGATTCCGACGCTGTCCGAAGCCCTGAAAATTATGGGGCTTCGGGCGCCGCGTTGGGGTGACGCCGACAAGGCCTTCTTCGAGCGAAACATCGAGGCGAGCAATCAGACAATTGCTGGCGTAGTCGACCTCGTCGGCCAGCGAGCCAAACAGCGCGCGTTGACATCGATCAACGGACTTCGGCCGGCGGACTTGGCGGCGGTGCTCGCGGCAGAGCTGCACAAGACTGGACCGCAGGCGGCTGCGATCGCCGACACCGCGATCACGGTGCACTACCGCATGATTGCTGCGCGAGCGTTCGACAAGATCGAGGCGGCGGGCCCGGCGCTGGAGTTCAAATACTACGGGCCCCGGGATCGACTGAACCGGCCGTTTTGCCAGCGGCTGCTGAGCGTCGACCGCGTGTATTCGCGCGAGAACATTGCACAGATGGACAACGGTCAGGGCACCGACGTTTTTGTGGCGTGCGGCGGCTACCGGTGCCGGCACCAGTGGCTTGCGGCACTGACGCCGAAAAACAGTGCAGCGCTGGATATCCCTCCAGTCCGGAGCCCATTGATTGAGCCAGGGTCTCCGGAGATCGCTCGAGCTTTTGAGGCTGCGTTCGAGGATTCTCGCCTGTCAGCAGGCCTATTTCGCGCGGTTCCTTCTGTGCCAGTCGAACTGGTATCAGGCAAGGATCTCAGCAGCTACGTGCGCGGACCTGGGGGCGTTGCGAGGATCTTGCTGAATCCTAAAGATCTGGATCCACAACGCGGCGATGCGATCCGGCATGAGTATCTGCACCACGTGGACTACTCGCTGGCCCAGCCTGGCCAGATGACTGTCTCAAATGATCCAGAATCGCTTGTTGGCGCAGCGTTCAACCGAGCAAGAAACGAGTTCGTAAGCTTGCTGCATGACAGCAAGCGAAGCGCCCGCACGTTTCGTTCAACGCTCGGCGCCGTAAGCGACTTGGCCTGGCGCGATCTATACGGCTCGCTGAGCTTGAACAAGGTGGCCAGTGGACACACTGACGGCTACTTTATCGCGGACTTCGGCCGCGTAAATCGAGAGGCATTCGCCAATCTTGGCGCGATCTATGCTCGGCGGAGCGACGACGATCTCTGGTCGCTGGTGAAGCTGACCACGCCGGATCTAGCCCAAGCGTGGCTGGAATGGCTGGACTCGGTCAGGTAGGATGAAGACATGGAGACGCTTGCGCAACGCATGAACCGGCTCGATGTCGAGTACCGAGCTCTTTTTGGAGACGCGCCACAATTGCGAATGCTCGAAGCTATCGAGGGCGATCTTCAGACTGCCCTTGATCGGATCCAAGCCGCGATCGACACAAAGAAGCCGCTCGACCTACCCCAAGAGACCGACGCGGCCGCTGAGCTTTTCAGCGCACAGACCTAACCCCGCCGACCAGGCCGCGGCGCTAACCCCGTTGTTGGGGGTGCTCCGGACGGAGGATGCTGGGGTGGCTGAGGCCTGCTAGCCACCCAACCAAAAAAATGGCTGATATCGTCACGCCGGCGGAACTCGTCCGCATCGTCGAGCGCACGCTCCAGGACATCGACCCCACCGAGGGTGATCTCTTGTTCGCCGCTGAACGGCAGCGCACCAGGATCCTGGAGCGCACGGCACGCGGGGTGGACTTCGAGGGTCGGCCGTTCGCGCCGTACAGCGAGCGCGGCCCGTATTACCGCCGTGGCGTGAAGTACGCCTCGTATGCCGACTACAAGCGGCAGCTTGGACGCAACACGGTTGATCTGACCGGCGATCGCGCTCCGCACATGCTGCAGGCGACAGTATCGAAAGCGCGCGGCGCTGTCGAGGCCATCGTGGGAATCTACGGTGCCGAAGCGGATCGAGCATCCGGGCACAACGAGGGCAACCCTGGCAAAGGGCTACCGCAGAGGCGGTTCCTGGACGCCAGCGACGCCGACGTCGACGCGATGCTCGACGACATCCGAGAGCGAGTACTGGCGCGCACCACCTGACCCTTGATACAGATCAGCAAGCTTGCGCGAGACCTGGTGAGGGCCAGGCTCATGGCGTCATTTAACGCACGCCTTGAACAGGCGTGCACGGAGTTCGGCGTTGCGATTCCGAAGCCCATCGACTTCGAGCCGCGCGGGAAAGCCCGCAACTTTTTCCAGGCTTCAGTGCTGCCTGAGTACGTGGAAGGCAGCCGCGGCGGCGAGTACCCGTTGATGATGCTCTACGGAACGGGCTCTCAGAATCGCAACGAGCAAAAGTTCCAGACCTTCAGCGGTCCCGTCAATGTCTCGATCGACTACTGGATCGGAACACGCGACAGCAGTGCGCCGGTAAACGCCGAAACGCTCGTGGATGCGGTCGAAAGCGCGTTCTATGCGCTGTTCAACGATCCGGATTGGGAAGCTGCTTACTCCGGCGACGTGGCCTACAACGGCGATCTCGCCGTGGTACGGCGGCCGCTGGAACTTGCTGGACCGCACTGGCGGCAAGCAGTTGCAGCTCGTCTGGTCTTCGACGTGGCAAGTTAAGTGTGGCGCCTGCGGCCACCCGCACAATGCTCACACCCCAACAACAGCGCAGGCTGACGGCCTTTGCGGCGGCCGCCGTGCGCGCCGAACGGATGCTGGGATATCCTGCCGAGGCGATCGTGGCGCAATGGGCGGTCGAGTCTGGATGGGGCGCAGCGGAGACAGGCGCCAACAACGTCTTTGGCATGACCTACGTCGCCTCGCGCCACAAGGCATATCGAGACGTGCCGACACGAGAGTTCGTGACGTGGGACGAGTTGCAGCGCTTCCAGCCGGCGGAACGAGCCAGCGCTCGAACTCCCGAGAACATCGTGCCCACAAAGTATGAGGGTAAACGCTGGCTGACGATGACACGGCGCTTCGCCGCGTTCGACTCGCTGGAAGACGCGATCGCAGATAAGGTGCGCCTGATCACCCTCAACCCGCGCTACGCCACCGCGTGGAAGGCATACCAGACCTCCAAGCGCCCCGCAAATCTTCTGCGCGGAATTGCAGCAGCCGGATACGCCACCGACCCCAATTACGCGGGCATCACGACGTCGATCGCCAGCGCTCCCGCGGTCATCGCCGCGATCGCTGACGCACGCAAAGACAACTAAGGAGCCACCATGGCCAACTCACTCAATCGCAATCGGCGCATCTATTTGCAGGACCAAGCAGACCTCCTGACTATCCCGAATACGGCCGGCACTGCGACGCTCGCCCGAGCGAACTACTGCAATCACATCGACGTCAGCATGGATCTCGGGACCAAGATGCTGGTGCCGCCTGACGTCAACGGTACGCGCACGGTCGAACGCGGAGTTCCGGGTCGAAAAATGTCCACCTGGTCGCTCAAAAGCTCGTTGCGGGGTTCCGGCAATGCGGCGGCGCTGCCGCCGCTCAGCCCGGTGTTCAACGCATTGTTTGGCCAGGTGGCGACCGTTTCCGCGGCGGCCACGGGCAACGTGACCGGTGCAACCAACGCGTCGCCAGTCGTCATCACGCAAGTTGCACACGGTTATCAAACCGGCGACGTTGTGCGTATCACAAACGTCGGCGGCAACAAGGCCGCCAACGGCGCCTGGGTGATCACCCGCCTCACGGCGGATACATACTCGCTGCTCGGCTCCGTGGGCAGCGGGGCGTACACGAGCGGCGGAACTGCCGCCCGGTCGCGAATCAATTGGACGTTGACGGACGACATCCTCTCCTTCGTGCTGTGGCTGTTCCGGACGCCTGCCACACTCCAGCAGCGTGTCGCTTATGGATGCCTTGCGCGCCAACTATCGCTGCAGTTGGGCTCCGATATTGCAGAGATCACGGCAGAGGGACACGCGCCGTACCAGCTCGACAGCGACACCTTCCCGACAGAGGATCCAACGCTCGTCGCCGGCCTGAGCGCCTTTCCCGCCGAGCCAACCGGAGCTTTGCCTACCGATGGCGGTATTATCGCGGGATTCACCGGCCGGGCGGTGTTCGGCACGAACGCGTTCGCAAACATTCGCCAGGCGACCGTGCAAGTCGTGACCGGCAATGACCTTGTCCAGGACAATTTCGGAACATTCACACCAAACGAAGCGCTGGGAGATATTCGCTCTGTCACGACCAGCTTCACCGTGAACGACAACGATTCCGCGGCAGTGCAGGGTCTCTACGCGGCCTTCCTGGCTAAAACGCCCGTCAACATCGTCTACCAGATCGGCACGGCCGCGAACAACACATTCGTGATCCAGCTCGGAGGCGTGCAGTTCGACAGCTCCAGCCTCGACAACTCGCAACTCCGTATTGCGCGGTCGTATAACAACTGCCGCGCCACCGGCAGCGCACCTGGTGCGCTGGATGAAATCAAACTCTCGCAGATTTGAAAAGGAGCCTCCTATGCAAACCAAGAAAATGATCGTCGTTCTTTTCGGCGCCGTCCTGCTGTCCCTGCTGATCGTCGTCGCCATTGCGCCGGCGCAATCTGTCTCCTTCGACGACGGAGCCACACTCACGGATTTTGTGATCGATAACGACGGGCTCGCGTGGTTCAAGTTGCCGCAATACGGCAAGCGCGGGCTGAAGCCGGATGAACAGGCCAAGTTCATCGCGGACAAAGGCAGCGTGCGCGGATCCAACACGCTCCATCCAACGTCGCACTGGATGGTGGAGCAGGTGGCGGCGGACGCGATTCAGGCGTTTGGCTCGCAGGCCACGTTTCGCATCGAATGGGTGAACGCCGTGGGTACTTCCGGAGGCTACCAGCTCAACGTTACCGGAGAGCGGGGCTCGCGCCAGGTGTCGTGCGCGCAGATCGCCTGCTGGCGAATGCTTAAGGGGCGGCGCGCAGCGGCCGCTGATCTGCAGACTGCCCTAGTCGGCGTGCTATGAGGCTACTGATTTTCCTTTTGCTGGCGGCTGACGTTCTTCCTGCCGCCTGCATGGTCGCCGGCACGGTGACCCAAGTCCACGATGGCGACACGTTCCACCTCCGCGTGTCGAGCCGTGTGGGCTCCTGCCGCGATATGCGCGATGTGGTTTCTATCCGCATCGCGCATATCGACGCGCCGGAACTGCGTCAGGAATTCGGTGCCGAGGCGGGTGACCAACTCGGTCATTTGATCGCCGGGCGGGAAGTGGCCGTGTCGGTTACTGGCGCTTCCTACGGTCGGGTGGTCGGGGATGTGCAGTGGGGCTACACGGACGTCGGCGCAGCGATGATCGACGCCGGCGCGGCTTGGCTTTACCGGCCACCGGCGCTCGTGCGCAGGTGGCGGATCCGGACGCCGCGCCGCGATCGCGAGCTCGCAGCGCGCGAGGCGGCAGCGAAGCGCGCCAGGCGCGGACTCTGGGGCATGCCGAAACCTGTGCCGCCGTGGCGCTTCCGGCATCCCGCGGCCCAGTGACTATCCGCATTCGAATTCGATTTGAGGAGACTGACACCATGCGTTTTGTTCAGTTCCTCCGAAAGGCAGTTGGCCTGATCGGAGGCGTCGCCGTGCCGGCGATCATCCAGAGCATCAATCCTGCGATGGCGCCGGTGGTGCAAGCGGTCCTGAGCGCGGTTCTCAGCGCCGAAGGCCGTCATGGCGCCGGGCAGGGCGCGGCGAAAAAAGACTGGGTGCTGGAGGTTCTCCAGACCAGCTCGCCGCTGATCATTCAGACAATCGAACGAGCGACCGGAAAGGAGCTCGCGGATGACGAGGCCTTCGCCGCCGGCATGTCTCAGGTGGTCGACGGCTTTGTAGCCATTCTCAATGCGTTCCGCATCATGCCGAAGCCGGTCGCAGCGGGAGGCACGAAGTGAACTACGAAAGCACTGTCACCTGCCAGAGCAAAACTTTCCCTGGCGTGACGTTCGTCGTGCGCCGGTTCACCGCAGGCATGCGCGCCCGGCTACGACAGTCACTCGCGAATGTGTTGCGAATCCACCGCGAAAACGCGCGCAAGAGGGAGACCTGGCTCAACCAAATCTGCGATGAAAAAGGCATTGACCGGGCCGACCGCGGTAGCGTGCAGATCGAGCATCTCGGGGAAGACCGCCAAGCCCAATTCGAGGAGTTGCTCGCCCAGGACGATCTGCTCACGGACACGGAGTGGAAGCCGCGCCACTTCGACGCCGGGTTTGTCTCGATAGACGGGATCACAATCGACGGTCAGCAGCCGAATGGGCAACTCCTGCGCGACTCCGGGCCGCAAGCACTCTACGCAGAGATCCTCGACGAGATCTATCGACAGATCGGTCTCTCCGGGGCCGAGGCAGAAAATTTAGGATCGCCTACCACTTCGGGCGCTGGGGTGGATGGCAAAGTGAGCGCTACGACTGCGCCTCCTGCCAGCGAGACGGGCTCTACAGCTCCCGAAACTGCCGGCTCTATTACCCCGACGACGTAGCGCCAGGCAAACAGACGTGGCGCCCCGAGTCTTTCACGGAAAAGGGGACGCCGATCATGATTGAGGGCGTCGAGTGCGATGAATGCCCGGTCTCGCTGATCAGCCTGGAGAGCCTCGCATGGCTCGATGACTACTACCGGGCCCGACGCGCAAAAGAGGCCTTTGGTTCCCCGCCCCATTCAGGAGGACTCGAGGCCTGGCCAGCACGTGACCTAGACGCGCTGGACCTGATCCAGATGGAAGACAACAAGTATGAGCACGCGAAATATGACGCAGAGCGCAGTGAGCGCTGATCTGCTGAAGATGCTGCAGTCCGGATGGGCTCGCTTGGCCGCCGTGGCCGGGAGTCTGTTCCCATCCATGCCGGTGGCACTCGAATTCCTGCTGGTGCTGTCCGCGCTGGACGTCATCACCGGGTTCACCGGTGCGGCATCACGAACCGAAATCGACTCCGCGAAGATCCGGCGGGGCTTCTGGCGGAAACTCACACTCTGGATCGGGTGTTGCTCTGGCTACTATTTTGATCGCCTCATATCGCTCGGCGCGCTTCACGTGCTGTCGGTCGAGATCGCGCCGAGCGTGGGCGCCGCCCTGACGGCCCTCGGCTGCCTCCAGGAATTCACGTCGATTCTGGAAAATCTCCGGGCGGCGGGCGCGCTCACGTCTGGCCGGTTTTCGTGGCTTGTCTCGCGGCTGAAGCAGTTGCAAGATGAGCCCCAAAGCGCGCCCGAGGCTCCGGTTCCGCCCAAGCTGTCGTAGATGTCCCGCTCCGTCGAACTCGTATTTCGACTGCGCACCGAAGGGCGCGAGCAGGCTGAGGCCGTGCTGCGCTCGATTCGTGGGCTGTCGTCCGAGATTGAAAAGGGCAGCGCAAGCTTCAACTCGCTTGCTGGCGCGAGCAAGACCGTGGATGGCGCGTTCCAGGCGCTCAACGTCAACATGGCGAAGGCGCTGACGACGCTCGGTGCAAGCCCTGCCGTAGTCAATGCATACACGCAGGGAATCACCAATGCCGCGGAGCTCACCGGCGCGTTTTCGTCGAGCACTCTGCTCGCAGCTGGTGCCGCAGCTGGTTTGGTTGTTGGCCTGGCGGCCGCCACGGGCAGCGCCGTCAATTTCGTCAACGGCATGGGCGATGCCGCCGAGAAGACGCAGAACTTGGCGGACCGCCTGGGAGTAAGCATTTCGTTGACGCAGAAGTGGCAGGCGATGGCGCGCATCGCTGGCGTCAGCATCGACAGCCTGGCGGGTGCGTCGCGCGCCATGGGCGCGGCGTTGGAAGACTCTGCTGGCAGTGGCGCAAAGGTGTCCGACGCGTTGCGCAAGATGGGGGTGGCGACTTACGACACTTCCGGGAACCAGCGCGAGATGGGCGCCGTGCTGGCGGACACATTGGTTGCGCTTTCGAAAATCAGCAACAATTCCGAGCGCGTGTTTCTGGCACAAGCTGTGCTCACGCGTGGGGCGGCGCGCGAACTTTTGCCGCTGATTGCAAACTACAAGGAATTGAGCGCGACGGTCGCGAATCTTGGGGTCGGCGACAACGAGGGCCTGGTCAAGGCGCTGGGCAAGGCCAATGATGAGGTCGATAAGCTCAGCGTCGCGTGGGACCGCTTCAAGCAGCAGCTCGCCGGCGCGATCGCTCCCGTCGTTATTCCTGTTGTCACTCAGATCACGGCTGCGCTGCGGTCTCCGGAGCAGGCCGCCAAAGAAGCATTAACACTGGCTGGGTCGACCCGTTCGTCGGCCTTGATCGGGGCCGCTTCTGTTGCGTCATTGATTGCGACTTTTTCTGCTGATGGCTTGACTGCAGAGCAACTGGCGAATGCGGGCAAAAAAGCGAAGGATCCTTTTACCGTCACCACGCTGCAAGAAGGCGCGGCGATCGCTCAACGAGTCCGCGAATCGATCGGCAACACCAAAGAAGGCCTTACGCGCAGTCTGCAACAGGTCGAGAAGCAGATGCGCGAGATCGAAAACGTCTTCAACGGGTCTCCGCTCACGGCCGATGCGGCCAAGACCAAGGAAGCTGAACTCAACAGGCTTCGCGCGCAGGCCGATAGCTTAAAGGCTCGCCTCAAGAAGTTCAGCGAAGACGCGCGACTCGGGAAAAAAAGCGAAGGAGACGAGGAGCAAGCGGAAAAACGACTCGTAGAGCAACTCGGAAAACAGCTTAATCCGCTTGAACGGATCAATCTGGAACATGAAGGCGAGATCGCGCGCTTGAAGAAAAAAGGCGAGCTCACCGAGAAGCTACGGTCGACGCTCGAAAAGATTCGAGATCTCAAAGTTTCAGAGACCAATGCGGACGGCTTTATCGGCTTGCCACTTTCGCGTCGCTCAGTAGCGAATGAAATCGACGACCGACTTGCAGGGATCACATCACTCACTCGTCTGCGGCTGAACAACTCTTCGCTCGAAAGCAATTTTCAAGCTGCAGCGTTAGAGAGCCTTCCCTTTCCGCGAATCGGCAACCAGTCTGCGACAACAATTGCGCAGGCGCTGCGTGAACAGTTTAAGCAGGCAGAGAAAGATCTGCAGTTCGGAGTTGATCGAGCGCGTTTGCAGTCAGAGCTGGATGTGCGTCGATACAACGCGTTTGCTCGACCTGACGAACAAGTAAGTGTCATTGAAAAAACTGCAGCGCGCAGGCTGCAGGCGGCGTCCGAGGTGCAGGCCCTCGAGGGGCGAAGCCTGGTCAACAATCGCGAGTACGAGTTGGAGACAATCAGAATTCGTGGCGAGCGGGAGTTGGAACTCGCGGAGCTCCGCAAGCGCTCCGTGGAGCAGTACCGCGACTCCGCCGGGCGCGTTTACGACGCGCTCCGCGCTGGCGGCAGCGGTGGCCTCACGACGCTTCTCCGCGGCCAACTCGACATTCAGGGCCGAGCGCTTTTCCAGAACATCTCGACCAACTTGTTCTCGGCCGCTGGATCCACGCTAGGCCGCATTGGCCAGCAAAGCGGCCTCGGCTCCCTGCTCCGCGGCACGCTCTTCGATCCGCAGAACGCGACTCTCGACCAGGCGCTGACGCGGAGCGCCGATTCGACGGACAATCTCACCGGCGCCGTCGTCGACCTGACGTCGACGATGCGTGGCGCCAGCGCGACGCTTGGCTCGTCCGGCATTCCGATCGGACTTGGCGGCTATGCCGTGCCGGGTTTCATTTCAGACGCGACTGGCCTGACTGGGCAAGGCAACCGCACGATCGCGTCTCTGTTCAGCCGGTCTGATTCGTTTCTCAGATTGTTTGCTGCAAAGCCTTTGGGCATCACCGGGTTTGGCGGCGGGCGCATTACGGGCGTGAACTCGCCGGAGGCGACTCGCCTCGCAGACTTCGTTCGTGGTGGCGGATTGGGGACGGGGATCGTGAACGCAGATGGGACGGTGCCTTTGGGCGTCTCCGGCGGCAGCACGCTGAGCACGCTGCAGCGATCTGTTGGCATAGCCGGATCTTTGGCCGCAGGCGGCGTCGGAGTCTATGCAGGAGTCCGGCAGGGCGGCCTCAGCGGAGCGCTGACCGCGTCTGGATCCGCGTTGGGCGCAACAGCCGCCTTGTTGCCACTGCTTGGCGCCACGGGGCCGCTGGCACCAATCCTCGCCGGTGCGGCACTTGGGGTCGGTCTGCTGAAGGGATTCCTGCCGGACCCCAAAAAGCAACGCGAGGAGTTTCTCGCCAGCGAGATCAAGGCGCGGCGCTACGAGGCGCCGGTGGGGCGCAACGCGGATGTGGACCTGGCCGGCAACGAGATGTCCGCGGACAAGTACGGTCGCGCCCGCGTAGTCGTGATCCAAAACATCAACGCCTTGGACGCGCAGTCACTTATGGATCGCAAACGCGACATCGCGAACGCGGTGGGATCGGCGCTCCGCGAGGGCGGCACGGATCTGGGTGATGGCATCCGCGGGGAGATCTACCGATGATCATGTTCGTGATCGGCATCGCGATTGGCTTGACCATTGCAATCCCGCTACTTGGCTCTGTTGGTTCATTTTCTGTCTTCGCCGTTGGCTGGTGGGGCTAGGTTGGTGAGCAGATGTGGCGACGCAACGCCGCGCGCCGAGCGGTCATTGCGCCGCACGGGCAGCGATCAGGAGACCGCGGCCTCCCCGGCCCAGCTCCGAACGTTTTTCGGGCCTTGCTCGCCGCGCGTCTCTTCGCGCTCAGATCCCCACACACCCGCCGATGACCCTGCGATTCGTCCACGCGCTCGCGCCAGGCCGCGGCTTCAGCCGCGTTTGTGAACGTGGCAGCAGGATGCCAACCATCTGTTTGCAAGTATTCGCCGATTAGTTCTGTTTTCGTCATGTTAGTGTCTCCTTTTTAGTATTCCGCTCGCTCTGCGAGCTTGAGAAATTCCGACCAAGGCATCGTGGCCAACGTTTCGCGCGGCACGACGAGATCTTCCCCGTCTGGGCCAACACCAACCGCCATGCCGCGAAAAATATAAACCGTTTCGTCACTCGGGACTCCGCAATGCGCGTCAAAGTATTGCACCAATTCGCGCGCGCCTTCTGTGCATGAGTAGCCGCGCAAGAGCTCAACATCATCATCAGAACCCCACGGCGCGCTGTACGCGTTTTTTTCACTAAACCGTTTGCAGGTTGACCAGTGCACGCGAAAGTAAATTTTGCCGTTTTCCATGGCGGCCAGGATCTCGTCGAAGCTCATGATTAAGCATTGCATTTTTGCTGTTTTTTGTCAAGCACAAAATTCCCGAAATTGATATGCCCAGCTTCCCCGCACTCCGGGACGGTAGCGTTATGCGTCTCGGCTCAAGTCTCACCGCCGGCGCAACTGCGCGCGTGCTGCAATTCGACGATGACTCAGAGCAGCGCTGGATCGAGGCTCCGCCTTTGGTTCGACGAACGCTCGAACTGGGGCATATCAACGCATATGACCTGGCCAACGTCATCGAGTTCTGGCGGTCAATGAAAGGCCGGTTTGACGCAACCTGGGACATCACGATCGGCGGCCGCACAGAGCGCAACCTGGCCTTCGCGGACGACACTCTCAACATCGAGCAAACGTTGCCGGGGCGCTTCAATCTGACGCTCAAGCTGATGCAGACATTGGCAGCCTGACTAGACTTGTTGCAACGTCTTCATCTTCGTGATACGCTCTCCATGTCACCTTTCCGCGAGAGACTTCCCCCGACCTTACCTCTCCACTTGTAAGGTCGTTCTCTTAATCTTCGCCATCCCCTGGCGCGCTTTCCACAGTGCCCACATATTTCCCACAGCTCTCGCCGAATGGCATGACCATGCAGCGACCAGCAAGCGTAAAGCTCCAGACGCTGACAGTGGTCGAGGAGCAGACAGGCGGCCAGCGCCTCGCGCGGGCGATCCGCACCGTGCCGAGACACATGTGGCCGCTCACTTACGCGATACTTAGTAAGTCGCAAGCGGATACGTTGCAGGCTTTCTATCAGTCGCAAGGTTCGATCGCGCCATTCACCTTCCTGGATCCGCTGGGCAACCTCTGCCCATACTCCGACGACTTTTCCGTCAGCGCTTGGGAGAAGTACTCGGTCACGCTGGATGGCGCGCCGGTGGGCGATCCGTTCGGCGGCCCGCGGGCCACTCGCGCCACGGGCGGCACAAACGGCATGCTCGCAACGACGGTGCTTCCGGACGGCGGAGCAAATGGAATCGTGCTTTGCGCCAGCGTCTACGCCTGGTGTGCGTCGTCGCAGCAGCTCGCCATCGGCTTCGTCGACTCGGGTTTCGCATTGCTGGCCTCGCGGACGTGGCAATTGCGACCAGGCTGGCAACGCATCTGGTGCAGCACGACCTTGGCCACGGAGAGCTACATCCGCATGCTCATCGGTGGACTCAACACCTGGGGTGGCTCCACGCTGCAACTGTTCGGCGCGCAGTGCGTGCCGATGTCCGGACCGGGAGATTACCAGCGATCTCCGGGCCGGTACGGCCTGCGAAACGTCCGCTTCGATGGTCCGCTGGAGATCCGCTACACCGAGACGGGCGCGGCGGCATCACTTACGTTGATCGAAGTCACCTAAGGAGAACGAAAATGAAAGCACTGCTTCGCCAAAACCAGCGTCAATGGTTTGGTCCCACGGTCTGGGAGTCGTCTACGAACGGCGCCGTCATCACCTGGACCTGCAACTACGCCCGCATGACTCGCGACGAAGACGTGGTAACAGCCGCGCTGTTGCTGACAGATGCAAATCAAGACGTCAACAACTACGTGATCGGCGATTTCAGCGACGATCTCGAATCGCTCGGCGAAAGTCTGGCGGCCATCGCAATCGAGACACTGCGATCGCGGCTACCTCCCTCCCTGTTCACCGGCGAGCTCGCAGACAACCAGAACTGGGATCCTTGCGCGGAGAGCCGGGCATATCCTCGCTGATGTTGCGCAGCGCCTTTCTCTCGTTGTTCGCGCCACGCCGGGCACACGACGCAGTGCCGGTCGACGACGCGCGGCTCAACGTCTTCGCGGTTGAGTACAACCGCTACGTCGACGGCCTGCGTAACGGGCACATCGACGCCCGGCAATGGCGGCGCGTCTTGGCCGCCTGGACAGCCATCACCTGATGCCCATCGGCACGATCAAAACCGCAAAAGAGCTTGCCACCGGCTTTCAGCCGCTGCTGCTCGCCGTGTTGACCTTCATCGACGGCAGCACGCTGCGCCTGTCGACACATGGTCTCAACACAGCCGACGGTGGGTTCTCTTATGCCGGCAACGCCTATCTGCCGCGCATCCTCAATCAAGACATCGCAGCGATCCAGGCGCTCTCTGACGGTGGCGTGGATGTGCCTCCCACGGTGACACTCCGGCTGAACGATGCCGATCTTTATCTGTGGACCAACTACGAAAAGACAAAAGGTTTCCGGGGCGCACGGCTTACACTCACATTCGTGTTCTGGCGAGTCGGGGCGGACGATTTCTCCAGCGACTCGATCACCCGTTTCACGGGTGTCTGCTCTGCGCCGCAGATGGATGAGTCCACGCTGACGGTCACGGCAGCATCGACAATGTCGCTGGCCGCGACGACGCTTCCGAGCATCAAAATTCAGAAGCGCTGCCCGTGGATCTTTCCGCGAAACGCGGCAGAGCAGCAGCTCGCGGCCGATGCTGACGACTCGTGGTTTTGGGAATGCGGATATTCGCCCGCGGCGGCCGGCGCGAACGCTCGCGGAAACGCAGGCTTCACGTCGTGCGATTACAGCAAGGCGGCTTGCCAAGCGCGTGGCATGTACGGCACGGATTCCGCGAACCGCACCACGGCGCGCTATGGCGGCATCCAGTGGGATCCGCCGAAAAATTGGAAGTCGCGGTCATACCTGAGCGGCAAAGACGTGGAGGGCGTCAACAGCTCCAACGAGGCGAAGTACGACGATCCCGTGCCGTTGGTGTACGGAACGACCTGGCTCGAGCCCGTCATCACGAATATCCAGGGCGATGGCAACACCACGCGTTTCGAGTGCGTGCTCTGTTACGGCTTCATCGACGACATCCAAAAAGTGATCGTCAACGATACCGAGATCCCCGCCGCGCATAATCTAGACGGCTCGAACCGCGTGGTCCGCGATCCCAACTTCGCATGGTACTTGGTCAATCGCGGTGCTCGCACAGGCGGCGCGAATGCGCTTGCAGGGTGGGACAGCACGGGTGATCCGTACGGATCGCTTGCGACCATTGCGGTTGTTGTCACAAACAAGATTGCCGAGAGCTCGAGCGCGCCTCGAGTGCGCGTGCTGATCTCGGGCCCGCGCGTCCGCGCCTACAACGGCGCTGGATCCGGCGATTACGACTGGGTCTTCGGACCCAACATGACGAGCTGGTCCGGCGGCGGAAGGAACATGAACCCGGCGTGGATCCTCATGGACTTGATGATCTGGTCCGGGTTTACCTACGACCAGCTCGATACGGAGAGCTTTCGCACGGCGGCGGGCATCTGCGACACGCTGGTCAGCTACAAGGCTCAGGACGGCAGCACGCGCCAGCATCCGCGCTTTCTCGCTGGCTTCGCGCTCCGCAAAGCCCGAAGCGCGGCGGAGATCATCCGTGGCCTGCGAAACACAATGCGCGGGATCCTGCTGCCCGCCAGCAAAAACACCGGTAAGGTCCGCCTGGTCATCCGCCAGACGCTTGCTGACCAACAGCCCGCGCCCGTTGCCGGATCGAACGATAACACCGCGATCGCGTCGAAGCGAGCCGATGGCTCGAGCGCGAACGGCTATGCCGCTTACACGTTTATGCCCGGCTCCATCCTCCGTGTCGGCGACAAGAGCACGCTCAAGCTGAGCACGCGCTCGAACAGCGAGCTGCCAAATCGAGCAACCCTCCAGTACGCAGACAAGGACAACAACTGGGCGATCGACAGTATCGCGATCAACGACACGGAAGGGCTGCAGCGCGGCAACAACGTTCAGACGGGCGCCACGTTTCCGCTCGACGGCATCTGCAGCTTCGATCACGCGCAACGCGCCATCGCCACCTACCTGGCAGAGGAGCTCCGCGGCAACCCCCGGACAAACCCGGTTGGCGACGCCGGCGCTTCGCTTCAGGTGGAGTTTCAGACCAGCTTCCGCGCAATCAATCTCGAGGTCGGCCAGATCTGCAAGCTGCACTACCCCGACCGCGGCATCAACAATCAGTTGATAAGGATACAGGGCATCCAGGCCGCCACGAACTGGCAGACATGTACGATCACTGCCCGCTTCCACTCGGATGAGTGGTATCTCGATGCGTTCGGCCAGGGCGATCCGGCGCGTTTCGCTGGCGGCCAGCATAACCGCCTGGCCAGGCCGGCATACCCGTTGCTGTGTCAGACACAGACGCCGCAGGCCGCGTTGCCGGATCCGATGCGCGGCTGGGAGGGCAGCTTCGCGCTGCGTAGCACGCCTGACGATGTGGGGCGCTTTCATGCCAGGCTCAACGCGGTGCCTCCGGTCAACAGCTTTTCGACGGGGTTGAGGCCTCCTTTCGTCCCGGTGCAGGGCAACACGGCGCCCACCGGCGGGCAGCTCGCCGGCAATCGGGATTACTATGTAGCCCTTTGCGCCGTGAACGCGGACGGTGAGATCTCGCAACACAGCGAAGTCTGTCGGATCGCGGTGCCCGTGGGCACCAACACAAACGTGATCACCGTGCCGCGGCTGGACTGGGATGCTGCCACGACAAGCTATGCGCTGTTCGTGGGTTACGAGCCTCATCGCCTTTGGCACCAAGGAGCAGATGCAAGCACGCCGTACTTCACGGGCACCCCGTCGAGCGTTGATTTTGCCGGCCCGATTGATCTGCGGCGCTCGTTGATGCCGGTACCGGATCCTGAGTTCTATTTTTTGCGGATCAAGGTGAAGAAAGCCCGGAACCTCGGCGTGGCCGCGGTTGAGATTTCGGCCTC
>FRDC01004940.1_pt1 | contig 23476 bp, 37 predicted proteins | sample 1106171 | NCBI WGS metagenome assembly FRDC01 (sample SAMEA3930566, study PRJEB13176) | freshwater metagenome | biome: Drinking water system; feature: drinking water; material: water | place: Singapore | collected 2014-12-20 | reverse complement strand
CAATTTTTTGTCTGCTGCGAGATATTTCTCGTATGTGTCCACAACTACACCACGAGTACCATGAACACCCATGACAAACGGATTTCCCCAGATACTCGGACGGCCAACATACACAGCTTCGCTGCCTTCGGGCAAATCACGCAAGTTCTTCTTGTTCCATACCCTCGGGTTCATAAAATCCTCGCTGCACCGGTGAGACGTTTCCGATCATCCCCAGCTGTGGCTTTGATCTTTTTCATCCCGTTAGGGTTGTTGACTGCGTGAAATACGCCGAGGTTCCAACCGACCTTGAGCTCGCCGGGGACGGTGAACTCACGCGACTGTGTGCCGCTGCCATGCCGCAGCCGCACATCGACATGCTTCATAATATCAGCATAGAGCCGCTGCTCGTCGAGGCCGTCGGGGTACTGGAACACGACGGAGTCATGGATTTGCAATAGCACTTGCACATGGGGCATGTATCGCCAGATACGCCACAGAGCGAGATTGTTTCTGACTGCGGTGCTGCTCTGCGGCCCGAAGGCAATCGCCTCACGCAGCGTCGCTTGATCGTTGGGGCGACTGAAAAAATACCTCGTTGCGCCAAACGGTGTGGTTATGCGCTGGACAGTCTCCAGCTGCTCGGCGACCCACTGCCACCACAGCTGAAATGCCGGATATGCTGCCCTTGGCCCATAGGCGTAGGCATCTTGAAAGTCCTGCATCACGCGCTGGGGTACTTTGAGCCTTCGCGCTGCTGTGAGCGCAGTCCCCATGTAGTTGGTCAGAAACCCGCCGCGTTTGCTGATGTCTCGGTGACTGTAGTGTCTGTAGAACAGCCTATCCGCGATGGCACGGTCCTCGGCCTTCTTGCCTGTCCACGGCAATTCTGGCCACACCATACGAGCTGTCTGTGTGTGCAAGTCCCCCGCCTCACAGGCATCGAGATACTTCCAATCGTCGAACAGCACTCCGTGAAGCCAGCCGACTTCATATGCCTCGGCCTGTTCAAGGTCCATGCTGCCAAACTTCATCCCCGGATCAGCAACGAGCATCGAGCGGACACTCAGTTCCCCGTCTTCGATGTCATCGTCACGTTTCCAGTTCTGCGCATTGCCGCCTGTTCCAGTGGAGCTTTTGCTGCTGCTGAAGCGCCATGTCTCGGTCCCGGCAATATTGATGCTGAACCGATACCGACCATCGTTGTCGATTTCGGTCTCGAACATCTCGCGGAGCTTGCTCTTATCTCGGATCGCGAGAATGGTCGCCACAATCGGGCGAGCATGAATGTAGAGCTCTAGCTTCTCCAGCGACTCCCGGTTCATCGAAAGTGTCTTCACGCCCTTGTTGTATGTATGCACTGAGGGCAAATGCATTCGATTGTAGAAGAAGTCCTTCAACTGCGCGGTGCTGCGTGCATTGAGTGGCTTATCCCACACGGCCACGGCGAACTCGTCGAGGACTGCCTGCAGCTCGGCAATCTGCCCATTGAGCTGCACGATGGCCTTCTGCCGTTCGTACTCATCGACCCGGATACCTCGTTGGGTCATCTCCAGCACCGGTGCTTGCAGCGCACGCTCAAAGTCATACATGAGCCTGCCGTGGGCACGGTCGTCCTGCATCAGCGAGGACAACTGCTCATGGACTTCAAACGTAATACAGCTATCAAGACCGTTGTATATCTGCTGATCGTGTTCGGTCTTGACGCCCTGCTGCAGCGTCGATGTGTCAATAACCGGCATCGGCTAGGGCTTCCCGTGCTCAGCAAGCCATTGCGATTTCAATTCATCGGCGAGTGTCTTCCCGGTGTTGGGGATGACCTGAATGCAGCGGTCATCCCACAGCTCTGCCATCTGGAAGTCCTTCACCGCGGTCACGAGCAACGCAGGCAGCTTGGCCTCGTGGACAAGCCAATACTGAATAGCACGGATCACATCCTCGCGAGTGAACTCGCGCCCGGTGACCTTGCACACATCACTGTCGAACGCAACACGGGCTGTAAAGATGCGCACTTCGCGGCCCTGTGCGAGCCAACCGCGAATGCGCTCGACCATCAACGGGATCGGTTTGCCGATGATGTTCCACGCCTTCCAGGTGTCATAGACTGCCAGCGTGCCGTCGAGGTCCACACCGATCCATGAGTTGAACCCTGCGCTGCTCATCCATGACCTCCGTTTTCCCAAACAATTGCCCAGCTTATTCCCGACGGGTTAACGTAGCCTATCGGCTTTCGTTGCAGTCGACTGTATTCGAGTTCTTCTTGCACACCTTTGCTGTCAGCCACGCCGTTGACATTGACGACCAACAGTCCCACGCTGGCGTCGATCATAACGTGGTTGTAGTCTTGCCAGAACGCGGCATCCGTTGGCATGTCATGCAACCGGGCGGTTTCGTGACAATGCACGATTGGGCTGTAAACCCAAATGCCCTTGACCAGCAGCCACGCTTTGCAATCGAGCGCCTGTAAATAGCGCTCGTGCATGAGGCGTTTTGAGCGTGCGCTGTATGGCGAGGCGAGATAGTAGAAGCCCTTGGGGTGGGCCGCGTGGGCTGCCGTGCTCATCGCTTGTCCCCCGAGCCGCTCAACATGCCACGTTGCTGCCTGTCGAGCAGTTTCTGAATGTTCATCGTGGCAATCTGTTCGAGCGTGTACCCGAGCTCTTTCGCCGCATTGGCGATGTACCAGAGCTGATCGCCGAGCTCTAGCGCCATTGCCTCGCGTGCAACACGCGGCAGCTCTTTTGGGCTGTCCCCCGGTTGCGCACCGGCGTCGCGGAGTTGCTTGCCGACTTTGTCAGTGAACTCACCGGCCTCGCCCGCGAGCTTCAGCCCGCAGTAACAGAGGCCGAAAAATGTCCCCTGCCCGGGGTAGATCGCAGTTGCCGAGGCCGCAATTTGATACCCGTTGAGTGAGCCATCGACGACAGTCTGCTGAATAGGCCCACTGTGTATCTTTGCCGTGTTCATCGCCTTCTCCTGTTTGTGTAAATCCCACGCAGCGATCAGACTTTCCTTGTTGCAATTGCTGCGTATGCCACGGCGTTTTGGACAGCTGCGGTACTCGTCTTGCTCACGTCCACACCTGCAGCCTCTATCGTGGCTCATGCGCTACTCCTCTCGCTTGAGTTCTTCATGCTTCCCACTGCGCATCAGCTTCCACGCAGGCTCGTCGGTGAATATCGACCCGAGAAACCCGAGCCCCTTCTGCAGCTCTGGATACATCGAGTGCTGTTCGAGCATGGTGTCTTGATAACAGTTCCGCATACGCAGCCCTGCTCGCCACAGATAAGCCATGTCAAACATGCCGTTCTGGAATATCTTGACCGCCGGGCCTGCGAGTACCGACTCCACCAAGTCCCACGCGATGCACTCTTCTGTGTCCGTGGGCCAATAGCTCTGCCAGCTGCCTACGGCGTTGCGTACCGCGAACGGCACCACGAGTGCGTCGTCGCGGCTCCGAGCAAAGCTGATCATCTCTATTTGCCCCTTTTGGGTCTCGATGTCCGCGGCGTACTGGTTTGCGGGGCGAGCAAGCCATTCACGAACTTCCGTAAGTGTGGGGTTAACGGTAATCCTGCGCGACGGTCTGCGAATTTCAGGAAATGCGCTCTCCCGTCGGGATTTATGAAAATCTGCGATAACGACTGGCCGATGGGACCACAGCCGCATGACAGCACTTGGATGGTATGTTGGGAGTACTTTAACGCCACCTGGACCTGCAGCGACGGCGCCTCGTAGGGCACCGATTTTCGTGCTGCGGAGAAGCGCCCAACATGCTGTATTGCCGAGGGCAATGACAAGATTACGAGGAGCTGCTGCTAGCTCTGCTCGCAGGCGCGCAACTTCCGGGAGGTACTTCGGGTCAATGTAGTGGCCAAGTTTGAGTGGGGGCCAGCTGTAGTCCGACGGGACTTGGGCTTTTTTGACACAAAGGTTCTCCACAGCGTTGCCGCCTGGCGGACGGACGTTGAAGACATTCGTGCACAGCATCCCTGCGTCGTTGAGCCAACTTTCCCGCTCGCGGACCCACAGACTGTCCGAGGATTGCATCTTGCGGAGCAGACTAATATCGTGTGGCGCTACGTCGTGCCAGACTTCCCACAACATGCGGAATAGTTCTTTCCCGCTGTAGCCCGCGAACGGCTTCTTTAGCGCGTCCTCGGACTCGCCCCACGCCTCGCCCACGAGAACGATCTTCGCATCTCGTGGCCCGCTAGTGTGGGCAAAAGGCTCGGTTGACTGCATCGGCTAGCGCACCGCGAATATGATGACGAACAACAGCACGCCGAGGACTACCGCGAGGTCAGTTGCCATTACTGACTGCTCCCGGCTGTCACTTTGCGCAGGCCGCGGAATGTGCGCAGCGCGCTGCGCGCGTTGTCCGCCCATGTGCTGTCACGTTCGAGACCCAAGACGTAGCGAGCACCGAGACTCTCCGCTGCTCGCAGCGCGCTGCCGCTGCCGCATGTGGGGTCGAGCATCTTTGTGTTCTCGTCCACGAACATCTGCATGAAGTGGCGCAGCACCGGCTCCGGTTTCGTACTCGGGTGATGCGCCTTGTCTGTCGGCGCGGAGTAGGCATCGCTGACTGCTTTGACAATCAGCCTGTCCTCACGGCTCGCCACAAGGGCAGCCTCATAGATATGCCTTGCACGCCGCTTCGGGTCACTGAGCACACCGACATTGTCGGACTTCACCCATATGAGTGGCTTGGGCAAAAACACCAGCGAAGGTGCGAGTGCTCGGAACCGCTCCACAGTCTCCCACATGACTTTTGGCTCTGCATCGAGCCAGAACATCAAATGCGCCGACGGATGCATGAAGCGGTCGAGGTTCTTGCAAAAGACCTCAATCAGCTCCCAATAGACATCAGGGGCATCGTCGTAGGGCTGCTCGGTAACTGCGGTGCCTGACCCAGCAAGCCAACTGTCACGGCCACTTTGCGGGCCATCGAACACATTTCGCCCGTAGGGGAAGTCACAGTGAACAAAATTGAACTTCGGCCCTGAGTAGTCCACAACCCACGACTTGAAATCGGCAACGAGAATGCTCTCGGGCGCTGGTGCGGGCGCGGTGATGGGCGGTGACGCAGTTTTGCCCAATGGGGCCGTTTCGGGACGAATTTGCGTGCCCGTGGATGCGTTATTTTCCGCCCCATGGGCCGACACAACGGGCGGATTTTCATTGCCCTCGCCACTCCCGGATGCCGCAGGCCCCGCCGCAGCAATCGTCCCGAACACCGCGGCACCGACCTCGGCGAGGTCATTGAGCATATCTGCTTCGGCGCGCTTTGCGAAGCGCTGCACGATGTTGTATGCTTCGCGAACAGTCGCGCAACGCGCGAACCGCGGGTCGTCGAGGTACTCAGCCACCGCGAGCATCTCGTTGACTTGATTGCTCCGCGAAAGCGCCCGTGCCGTGTCCATGGCGGTCCACTCGTCCGCGCCTTCGGCAACCGCCCGCTGCTGATACAGATTGTGCAACTTGGCCACGCTGCGGACAGCGTCTCGCCACGGTAGTTCCGCCCGATCGAGGTTTTCTTTCAGCTCTATCAGCTGCAACTGGTCCGCGGACATGTCCTCGACAAAGCTGACCGGGACATCAGTGAAGCCCGCAGCCTTAGCTGCTGTGAGGCGCCTCTCGCCGTAAACAAGTTCGATCCGGCCACTGCTGCGACTGCAGAGCAGCGGCACCACGACGCCTTCGCGTTTGATGGCTGCAGCGAACCCATCGCGCTCGATGTCAATTTCGCGTCGCTGGCGAGCATCGCGATTGACTATGATGCTGTCGATTGCGATATAGGGAACGTCTTTCAGTCTAACCGGAGCCATGGTGTGTCCTCTGCGAAGAAGGCCCGGCGAGACAACAAGGGTCCAATCCCTGCCGTCTCGCCGGTAGCAGCGCAGTTGCGTCACATCTACGCTGCTATTTGCGACGGTTCCTCACCGTCCCTGTGAGTGACGCTCTACTGCGCCGCCCGCATCGTGCGAACGTCGTTGAACGACGGGCCATCCGGCTCCTTCGGATTGGGCCGCTCAGTGACCTCGAACATGACCTGCGCGTTCACGGCCTCCGGCACAGTCTCGCCGAACGTCCGCCCCGCAGTCACCACGCCGATGTTGTCGAGGAACTGCTTGGTCACCCACTCGTTCCCGCCGCCGATCGGCATTTCACGCGAGAGCTGGCGCTTCGACAGGTCGATGCCTTCGAGCCGCTCCGGCGCCACGTCTTCGCCCGCGCGAGTGATGCTGAGAGTGAACTTAACCTGGGGGTCTTTCTCGCCGGTCTCCTTGTTCTCCCAGCGGCTTTCCACCCACTCGAACTTCTTGATCGTGCCGTAGTATGTGCCTGCTGGCAAGCTCGGCGGGCGCTTTACGTCGTCGAGGGGTTTGGAAAGCAGTGTTTTGAAGTCGATAGCCATAGTTGCTTCTCTCTGTCTGTTAGGGGCCATCCGGCCCGTTGATCGTCGGTGGTTCCGACGATTTCGTTGCAGCCATGAGCAATGTGACTCGCTCACGTTTCGCTGCGGATCGCTTCTTCGCCTCGCCGATGTGATGGGTGAGCAATCGTGAGCTCTCCTGCAGTGGCGAAGCGATAGCTATTGCGTCGAGTAGGGCCTGTTTCGGTTTCTTGTTCTTATTCGTGGGCTTCTCGATGATGAACTCTGCCGTGGTATTGCGATAGCTGCAGTCATTGCAGTGCCTGCGCCGAAACAGCACATAGATGCCACCGATGCTCCTCTCGCGGGTGTCTTTGACGAACATTCTCCCGGTGGAGCACTTGGGGCATGGGAAGTTCCGTGCAAGACCACGCTTCATGGCAGTCGGCTCAGCATCGCGTTACTTGTCTGCGCGATTGTCATTTCAAGCTGCCGAACAGCAGCAATCATCTTCTCTTGCCCATCGGCAAGCCGTCGGAGCGAAATCGCGATGCTTGCCATGCCTGGGTCGTGGTCGATCACCGCGATATTCGGCTTCAACTGGTCGATTGTGGACTGGTAGGTGCTGACACGGTCAGCGCGCGACTTGGGGTTGTCTGACATCAAGCAGTCCCCGCAATTGGTTTGCCCTGCGGGGGCGATGCAACAGCAGGCACCGCGTGCGGCTGCGCTGCCGCTGGCTGTCCTTGCCCCTTTACGTCACGGAAGAAGTCCGCCAGCCCGGTTTCTATGGGGTAGTCCGCTTTCGTATTGTGCGGGTTGGAGGTCTTAAGATCGAGCACTCCCGTAGGAACGGTCTTCAACCGCCGCTTGGCGTTGGTGCCAATCCCGGCGAGTTCGACCTGCAGCGCGTTGTTGAAGTAAATCCCGACCTCGGGCGGGAGCGCCTTCCCGAGCGTATTCGGATACGCCTTGGTCTGCCCTTGCACATCGACGTACTTGTAATGGCACACGAAGACCACGTTGCACTTGACTGACGGGTCCGTAACCATCTCGAACAGCGATCGTATCAGGTCTTGCCCTTCGCCCCAGTCACTTTCCCACGGCTTCTGCCCGAGGCGCCCGTTCATCTGCAGCACAAACCGCAACGCTGCTCGCGAGAGCGTGGTCAGGCTATCGAACACGAGCACGTCTTTCGGTGTCCACGACGTGATCGGGCCGTAGTCCACGAAGCCCGGCTCGCCCGCCTTGCCCTCGGTCCACTTTTCGAGCATCGCAGCGGTCTTCGTCCATGCTTCGCTGCGCTGTGGGATCAGCTTCCCGGCAACGTTCTTCCTCGGCTCGACCAAGGAGAAGTAATCAAACCGCTGCGCGGCATCCTTCGGGTAGGGTGACTTCGGGTCCATGAGCAGCGCTCTCACCACGTCCGCGCCGTTGTCATAGTCGAGCATCCGGACGTTGTAGCCCGCCGCTGCGAGGGCGCACAGTGCGCCCGATTTCCCGGCGCCACTGTTGCCAATGAGGAGCATCTTGACTGTTTCGGCACTTTGATGTTGTGCGATTTTGGGCATCTGTCAGGCCCCCACAGTTGCGTGAACGGCGATGCCCGCAACGAGCAGCACCCTGAATGCCCAACAGAATGGGCATTTCGGCAACCAGAATTCGCGCGACCAAAATGCGATCGACTCGCGAATGCCACCGCAGACTAGCCCGAGCAGTCCTGCGAAGGCTGCTGTTGTGTAGAGAAAAAGTGCCATGCTTTGTTGCTCCTGTTGCTGTGTGCTGTTGTTATTGGCTTCTGACTACGAGGGGGTCCCATGTGCGCTGCACGTAGTCCGCCGCGAGCCACTTCTGTCGCGTCTGCGGGCTCTTGGCACACACTCGGCGCAGATCGCAGCGGAAACATGCCTTCTCGTTCATGGGCCAAAAGCCCCGCTTGGCGTAGTCGGCAAACCGATGAACGAGCTCTCGGAAGCCATCGTGCCACTCGTCGAGCTGCGCTGCTGTTCGGGGTGTGTGACCACGCAGAAACCGAGTAAACCCCACAGCGATCTGCGCGGCGTCAATGATCACGCCAGACGGCTGCAGTCTGTAGTGCACCCGCGTTGCATGGGTATAGCCGGACATCTGATCGTCGGGAGAGAACTGATCGAAATATGTCGAGGCCGCTGTCCCGATAGTGGCTTTGGTGCTCTTCAGATCTGTCGGGAAGATCATATCGTTGATACTGACGATGCGGTCAATGTGACCGCAGAGCAGCACCGTCTCCCCAGCAACCCGGATGCCGCTGTCATAGCGGAAACTCAGCTCCACCGCCGGGCGGTTCTCACCGAGCATAACAGTCTGCAGTGGATCATCCTGCCATTGGTCGAGATACCAGACAAGACTGCGAATGAGTGTGAAGCGGTTTTTCGTGGGGTGGTCAGAGAACCACGGGCGCCCGAGCGTCTTGTCCCATGTGGCCTGCAGTGTTCGGGCCACGGCCACATCGAGAGCGTCATCGTGAGCCGCGCCATGTGCACGTTCCCGATAGTAGCACTCCCGCCCCTCATGCAGCCAGATGCCAAAGGCGAGGTCCACAGACTGCTGCTTGCCGCGCCAGCCTTCGATGATGCTGAGTTGATAGTACCGCGGACATGTTTTGGCTGCGCCACGGCTGACACTGTCCCACGCGAACTGCCACCCCGGCAGGGCCGTCGAGAATGCGCTATTTGTTTGCATCAGCCTGCCCCCGTAGCATATCCGCCATGTTCTCCAGCGCGTGTGCGTCTTTGTCACTCGCGGGGGTGATAATGAACCGTTTCCCGTCGAACTTGCGCGACAGCGCGGCCTGATGCACAAGCGAGGCCTCCATCTGCGGCACGTCATCGAGCACGCGGGCAGACATCCTCGGCTGTACTGCGATGATGAAAGTGGGCCGGTCACGATACTGCTTGTCGACCAGCCATGAGTCGATCGAACGGCGGACACTGTGATCTGCGAGCACTTCCCATGGAATGCCGATGAAACGCCGACAATAGCGACGAGTCAACTCTCCCCGCAGGTCATTTGCGTTCACGTTCTCTCCGAACGGGAAGACTTCATCAATCGAGGAAACCGCTCCGTGCGTCGCACGATAGCCGGTCTCGTGCTCGACAACTTCTCCCCACAGTTCTATCTCACCGAAGATAAGCGCCTCGTCGTGGAAAACTTTTTGGGTGCTTCTCCCGGCTAAACGTAGGCGCACTTCTAGCACGAACATGTCGTACTGTTGGTGAGTATGACGCGACGTCTTGTAGGCGTGAACGCCAGCTCCGAGCCCCGATGGGCTGTGCTGTCCGCCGCCGGTGAGCGCGCCAGTCATCGGCTCCCAGCGATCCCATGGAGTTTTAGCTGCCACGCTGTGCAAGTCAAACCCGCGCAACAGCCACGCGCGATATCCGGTGATCTCACCGAAGGTGTGCTTCTCGCGCGGCAATTTGCCACAAATGTCTTCGATAGGTGGCGGGCCAAACGGAGCGCCATGTGGGAACAACTGCTGTGAATTGGCCAGTGCCAGTGCCTGCTGCGCGGTATAGCGTGCTTGCGCTTTTAGCGCGTCATAGTGCGCTTGCGCTTTTAGGGCGTCTTCATGGGCTCTTTTTGCGGCTGCCGTTGCGGCACCGATGGGACCGCCGAGGGCGTTCGCGAGGGCGTTTGCGGTGTTGGCGAGCGCGTTGGCTCCGCTGGCCCCACCGGGGGGTGATGCAACGGGCTGCGAATGTGACGCTTGAGCGGATTGCCGATTTGAGCCATGTTGGTGTCTCCAGATGTCATCGCGGGTGAAAGAGCAGAGCAGCTGTCGAGCGGAATCGAGGACCATGAACTTGCATTGGTCCATCGCTATATCATAGACTGCATAGTAGAACTTGGGCTCACCAGTCTGTACGTCTGGAGCTGTTGCCCGATTGAGTGTAGTTTTTTGCAGCACAACCTCGTAGTGCGACTGCTTGTCCGCCGTGAGCTTTTTCCACAACAGCTGCTGCGCGTAGCAATCATAAACAAAGTCTGCTGCAGTGTAGGCCATGTGCTGATGCCTGTAGCTGTGATCGTGCCGTTACTGTTTGCCGTCAAGGCCGAGCAGGCCGAGTGCTTCGAGTCCTACAGCCTGCGCAGGGGCCTTTGGCGTTTTCGGTCCCGCTGCGGCCTTCTTGGCCTTGGGCGCAGCCTTGCCAGCAGCCTCCGCTGCGTCCCACGTCAGTCGTTGCCGCCGCAGCTCTGCCACGATCTGCCGCCGGTCCTGCTGCGTGTACGAGAACGGATCACGCGAGAACAGTTCGTCGATGCTATGCGGCGCGGCCTCAACTAGTGGCGATATCTGCACGGGGGCAGTCTGCGGGTTGTCACTTGACATCGGGCTTTGCCTCGGGCTTCGCCTCGATCTGCGGCGCTGCGGGCTTCTGCTGCTCGGTGAGCTGCACCTGCAACTTGCCCATGAGCCCTGCAACGTCGCCGAACGGGAGTCGTTCGAGGCCCTTGCCGATCATGCTGACTTCCGCGCCCGACAGTCCGGAGAACGTATACGTCTTCTCCGGCGGGGCGGGCACCTGGGTCATCTGCGCGAACGCTGAAATGCCGAGGATTGCCACAATGGCGAGCCCCACACCAACAGCTGCGCCGGTCGACTGCAGTGCTGCCTTGCCCTTACTGCTTCGCATCGTCCATCTCCTCTTGACTGATCGCATCCGCGATTGGTGCTGCGCGGCCCATTGCCTTGGCCTCGATCCCGTCGAGGAATTTCCGCACAATGAGTCGAATGACCTTGCTGTGGCCAACGGTCTGCCCGTACAGCGCATCAAGGCGCTGCTTGTCGCGCTCGTAAATCCACGTATGAATGCGGACCTGGGGTTCGCCTTCGCGCTTCTGCCGTGGCATCAGACTTCCCCGAGGGCGGTCATCTTGCCGAAGCTCTCCTGAACGAGGCCCTTGGCGTGGCGAGCACGATAGTCGAGCTCGTACTGAACGTGCCACAGCCCTTTCTGGAGATCCTTCTCGACCGGCTCGCCTTCCTTAAGCCCAGCGCGGATGAGGTATTTCAGCTGCTGCCCACGCAGGTAGCCAATGAACTGCTCATGGGTGAGCTTGGCCTCGATAACCTTGATCGTCTCGTAAATGATATTCCCGCCGTAGTGGGGCGGGTGATTGATCTCGCTGTTGCCCACGGGGTCGGTCTTGAAACTGTACGCGGTCTGCACAGCCTGTTTGCGTTGCTCAGCCATGGTCTGCTGCTCCCTGCGCTTGTGGCGCTGTCTTGATGATCCATACTTCGGACTCGTCGTCCGGGCTGCGCCGAAAACGCAGCCGCTCTGCGTAGCCCATGGACTTGGCCACATGCTGCATTCGACTAATGCACAACCTCGCATCGCTGGCGATCACAACCACTCCGTGCGCTGCTGCGAGCGCCCGTTCCATGTGCTCGACTGTCGGGTCTGTGCTGTGATCAGCCACTGTTACAGCCCCGCCGGGAGACGCACAGGGCCTTCATCGAGGTCCGTGACTGCGTTGGTGACTTCCAGCGCGGCGTCGATGGCTGCGGCCTCGCCGCGATACATCATCAGCGCTTCGTCACGAGCTTCCGGGCTATAGTTTCGCACCAGCTTGACCTCGAAAGCGACACCCGTGGACGTATTGGGCATCATGCCCTCCTTGAGCCCGCGGTCTGTCTGCAGCTCCCACGTGAGCTGGTCCACCGCGGCGTACTCGCGGCGCCGCCAGACCCACTCGGCGATGGTCTTCTGTACCATCCGGCCGCCGAGTTCGATCGAGACCTTGGTTTGCAGGTTCGTCCTCGCAATCGCGGTGAGCAGTCTGATGTTCTCCTGAACGGTGTCCTGCGCGGACTGAGTCCATTCGCGGACCTTGTCCTCGGTGTTCTCGTACTTCGGCGTCTCGTGTGCGAAGCGTGCGCTGTTGTCTTTGATCAACAGCTGCAGCTCCTGTATCTTCTTCTTGTTGGCCTTGATGCGCTTCATAGCCTCGATGATCTTCATTCTGCTTCTCCGTCGCTTTGCTGTCATGCGCTGCGATGCATGACTGTATTCCACCCATCAGGGAAGCCCCACAAGCTCCAACTTGGCGTTAACTGTTGTGGGGACGTTTTGACCGCAACCTTCTGTCTTTCGTACTTCTGTCTTGCCGCTGCTTACAACCTTACGGACTTGCCCGCTTGAGGCTTGCGCACTTGACACGGCCATCGCCGCGCGTTGTGTGGCATTTCCAAAGGCCACGGTAAAGGGACTCGAACCCTCGCCACACAGTTTACCAACTGTTGCTCTACCCTGCTGAGCTATACCGTATATGCGAGTATGCCCTCGCTGCTTGCCAAGATTGGTTTTTATCTCCTGATGTTGGAATTGATCACGCAGGGCTGTTGCCTTCTCCCTGCGTTATGATGTCGTCGAGTGCCTGCTCGGCCACTGCCGCCATAGCGTTGACGCGCCGTTCGGCCTCGGCGCGGACTGCCGGCAACGCCGCTGCGGCTGCTACGAGCGCTGCGTGCTGATCTCGGCTGATGTCTTCAACGTGCTTGCCTTGGCTGTTGAGCTGCTGCGCGATGACGATAACAGCAATCCGCTGTGCTTCTCGACCGATCGGATCGACAGCCCTCGGAGAGAGCACACCGAACTCATACTCAGCATCATATGTGTTGAACTCGTCTTGCAGGCGCTTCTGCGCCAGTTGCGCGATTGTGGCTTCCCCGGCTGTGGGCTGCTCGGCGAGAATTTCCTGCCGCGTAGCCTTGACGCGCTTAGCGAAATTGTTCCGCACATTCTCAGCCCGTGCCATGTTGAGTGCCTCGGCCTCGGCGCTGTTGACTGTATGCCCTGCGGCGTAGGGCCACTTTACAGTGAACTGGACGCCTTGGATGGTCATGGGGCGAGATGCAGGGAGTGTGGGCATGGGGAATGTCCGAAATGTGGGCCGATATAGGTGCACAGGATCGCACGGGGCGCGGGCACGGTCAACGGAAAAGACAATAGGCCACAATAGTTACAACGAATGTGGCCCATCGCCCCGCGGTCTTTAGACGGCCCGTTTGCCCGTCAGCGCCGCCTATGTCCGTGGGCGTTTACTGCTGCCTGCTGGGTTGCCCGCTATCCCAACAGTTCGGGGCCAAACAAAGCATCCAGCCCAATCGGTTGTGCCGATGGCTTGGTCGAGGCGCGTTTCTCGCCCCATGGCCTTCCCGCCACATCTACGTTGAAATCGTACTTGAACCGATCACGAAGAATCGCTTCGGGATCATCGAGCCATGCTTGCGCAAACGCCTGCAGCTCTTCCTGTGGAACCGTGCAGTACCGAATGCCCCACGAGTTACTCCGCGTTGGCACATGTACCGCAATGGTCCACTCGACAGTGCCACCGGACTTCAGCCCTGGGTCCATATACAGAGTCGGCAACCTGCCGATGGCCTGCCCACGTTCGTCGAGCAGCTTCGGCGTGGCCGGGTCATGCTCACTGTAAACCGGCCGTTTGGGGTCAAACAGTTTCATGTCTGTTGCTCCTCAGCTCTGCAGCCTGTCTTGTTTACCGCACACGCAGCAGTACCCATTCATTTCTCGCCAATCGTGCAGGTGGAGTCGGCTTTTGTGCCGACTCCACCACAGCTCTGCGCTGCTCATATCGGCTCTCCGCGCAGCTGCTCCCCGAGCGATATGATCTTCTCGAAAAGCATGTTCTGCAGCTCCCGACTGCCATCGGTCACCTTGTATTCGAGGTGCAAATACTCCTCGATCAGCGAGTGCGCCATGCTCTTCACACCTCCGGCGAACGTGCCCTTGCCAATCCAAATCTTCCTCTGCTCGGCCATGGCGAGCACCCCGTGGCCGAGATCATCCACGAACACGACATCGTACTTGAGTACATCATAGCCGATAGCCTTGGCAAATGCCACACCGCGCTCGAAGACCTTGCGATCGACTGCGTTGAGCTCATACCGCGCGAGATCATCCATCGGAGTCCGTCCACGATAACGCGCGAGTGCTGTCCGGGCGGCGATGCAGGCACGCGGACCGAGCTCCTCGGCCACTTTGAGAAACGCATCACTGAACGGTGCCATAAACACCAGGTGACTATCCTGCTCGTAGCTCTTCTCTTTGCTGTCGAGCAGGATCACGCGAAGCAGCTCTTCATCGGTGCATTGACTGATGCCCTCGCCGACCTTGTTGTTCGCGTTCCACAGATACATCAGTGTCCGATCCTCGGTCAGCTGCATCGCCGCCTTGATGTTGTACACATAGCGCGACTCGGCCTGCAGCGACATGACTTTCACGCCGCGGTAGAACATCGCCCCGTTCTGTGCCCCGATGGGCTTGTGAATGGCGAGAATGTCATTCTCCCACAACGGCTTCGTGGACAGGAACTGCATGTCACGGGCGAGATACGCATTGTAGAACTCGCTTCCGACAACTGTGATGGTTGTCGTCTCCGGTTGCGGTTCTGCCACGTTGCTGACTGCGCGGCCGTGCTCGTCGAGCATGTTGCTCCACAGTTCCCGGAATGCCATAGGCACGGTCCAGTTTTTCCCCAGCTCTGTGGTGAAACCGAGGGGCTGCTCGTTCATGTAAATCAGCTCGAACGCCTTCCCGCGGATTGCCTGCTGCCGGCACACGAACCGAAGCTCTTCCTCACCGCGCCACACAGTCACCTGATGTCCCGTGCGGAGCAGCACCGCGATTGCGTACTTGAGCCCTGTCCCGAAATAGCCAATGGCGTTGCCGCCGGGCTTCACGTTCACGCCCATGGTGCTGATCACGAGCGGGTCAATAAGCCCGGCGTTAATCAGGCTAACCGTGGGTTTGTTGCTGGATGCGATCATGGTCTGCGATGCCTCTATGGGCGCGGGATGCGCCATTGGGGATGGTAGCATAGCCCTATGGGCCACGCAATAGCATTATTGCAACCCTGCCATGCGTCATTTGCATAACTACTCCAGCGGCTTCACTGCTGTCTGGCTATTCCTGCTGCAGACTTCTCAGGTCCACGATTTTGCCGCCATGGCCACTCACACGAACAACAACATTCATGAACTCTGCGATGTCCTGCTTGAACGTAACCCGGCGGATACCTGTCGCGCTCTCGAATACACTAAACCTGTCAGCACCCCACTGATAACAGACTTCCGTCTGTTTGCCGGGTTTCCCGGCAGCGCTCCATGCGGCCGTCATGACGAGCCAGCCTTCATGGTTGAACACGAGAATCATCGGTTTACTCCTGTCTGCTTTTAAGCTGCACATCGCTGAATATGTGCAGCGCTCCTCGGACCTCCGGTACAATACACTCCACGACATAGCGCGGCTTCCCAGCGAGCGTGCGAAACCGGCTCACCACTACACCGGGCCACTTGTACCCGCGACGCTTTTCGACCTTGGCCCGCAGGCCAAATTTGAACGGAGGCCTTTCATGCATTCTGGCTGTCCTCCTTGTCGAGCACGTCGAGGAACTCCTTTGGCAAGTGGACGTTCTTCATCTCTCGAAGATCGCGGAAAAAAGGCGCAATCTGCTCCGGCGTGAACTCGGCCAGTCCGCAGCCGATCGCCACCACGTCGAACTCCACATCGGGCATAGCCCGCGCTACCGTAACAAACGACTCAACATACATCTGAACGATGTCGAGGCTCAGCACCTGCAACTGTTTGTCTTTCGTGGGGATGGCAAAACTATCTCCGGCGAAACCCCAGCCGCGCCCCCAAATCGCCCCATGGTGCATGTGAGCGTGCTTGGCACTGCCCGCACCGTGAATGCCTGCGAGGTTGCTCCCGAATACGAACACCCTGCGTGGACTGTTGTTGCCTGCGTTTGTCATCTTACCGCTCCCATTTGCATTCGACTGTGAGGATGCATCACCGCTGCTTCTCGCTTAGCGGCGGTCAGTGAGAATCAGGTGTAGATAAAAAACTCGATTCTGGTCGGTATCGTTTCGGCGATCTTGGCTGTCATCGTTCAATCTCCTTGTGGGCACATCAGCGCCCGATTGGCCTTTTCCACTTTTCTTTCGGCCAGACAGGATCACGAAAGCCGACTGCCTTCATCGTCCAGTCCGCGCGTCGGCATGTCTGGCGAAAATCCATAAAGATCGAATAGACGGAGTCGACCCGGTTGCGATAGCAAATCCAGAGACCGCGATAGGTCATCGGATTTTTCAGTTCCATCAACGCAATCTCCGTCAGAACAACGGCGGTCATTGCTGTCGACGCAGCCAAGGTCATTAGTAAAACGTCCATCGTCACATTCTTCTCCACTGTGTCAGGAGGTGATTTGGCCGCGATTCGACATTTTCTAGAAAAACCCCCCAGTCCTATGACTGGCTGAAAGCTGCTTCGTGCGATCTGACGTCATTGTTCTTTCTTTATAGGCTTACCACGTTGACGTTGTAAGCCGTCCGCGTTCCAACCCACTCCTTGTCGGCATTCACGAAGACTGAGGGAATGAGCTTCATCTTGACGAGCTGATTGCGTGGCCCGTGGTGCTGCCGCCGTACATGCGCTCGCCGTAGATGTGGTATCCTCGTTCCACCGGGCTGTATTGCGCCCTCACTGCCCGGCTCCGCATCGTCCATTTGCCTCGGGAGGCTAATCGTGGTCACATACTCGTACTTGTCCTTCTTCCCAATGCCGAGGCGGACACTCTTATTATGCTTCGTTGTCTTGACGACGTTGCGTGTGGCGAGCAGCACTATCAGTGCCCCGGCCCAAATCAGCCGCTCTTCCTCGCTGTTGTGGCAGCGATCCCGGCCAGGATAGCGGAAATTTGCAAACTGCGCGTTGCCGTTCCCAATTCATCGGCCGTGCAGCCACAGAAAGAGCCGTGCCGCCGCAGCACCACCGATGGCAGACGCGGTCGTAAAGAGCACATCCACGCCTGACAATGCCCCCTTGGCGCTGTATTGCATCACTAGCATCGCTGCTGCGATGACTAGCGCTATCAGCGCTGTCTCTCCGACTTCCTTCATGCGAAGTCCTCCAAATTGGCCTGCAAGAGCACCGCCTTCGCGCGGGTCTCTATGACGTACTTGAGGTTCATTTCCTGCTCCATTTGCGGCCCTTCGGGGTTCTTCTTTGCGTGCTTCGAGGGCACGCGCCATGGATCGAGATGCAGAACCGTGTGCCACTCAAGACCCTTGGCCCTGTGGCCGGTGCCCAGCGTCACTCCACCACCACGCTCGAACAAATCACCGAGTGCCCTTCTCAAGTCTCCGGCACTCTTGACACCGTCGGCCTCGGCAACTGCGATGAGACACTCGGCGCGGTCTTCGATCCCGGCGAGCTTTTCCTCCTGCTCATTGGCCATAGCGAGGCTGCGCTCCTTATTCCGCCATTCGTTGACTGCCCGAATGACATCGAGGTTGCTCATGCTGTCTTCTCGGGCAATCTTCCGTGACAGCGTCACCAGCGACTTGCCGATGTCCCTGCCGAGCATATTCACGCCGATATTGCGCCGAATCAGTTTGAACGCGATACTGAGAAGGGGCGCGTTATTCCGGCACAGGATGGCGATGTCCTTGAGCGGTGCATGTTCGATCACCGCTGCCATATTCCACGTCGGTCGCTCGACGGCCTCGTTGCCGTTGCCGTGCTGCTGCTCTTGCCGGGGCAGTTGCTCGAACGCGCCCTCGGGGGCCTGAGGCGCTGCCCGGTAGCCGAGTGCGTGGTGCTGTTGTCTGCGGACTACGACCTTGGGGCACCGGAACGTTGTCGCGAGTGGCAAGTCCACCCACTCTGAGCGCAACGCTCTGAGCTTCCCCATGCTGCTGCTGTCCGCGCCACGGAACGCATAAATGGCCTGCTTCGGGTCGCCACAAATGATGNNTGAGCCTGCCCTTCTGCCCTGCGGTCATGGCCACCTGCAAATGGTTGAGCGGGCTCAGGTCTTGCGCTTCATCGACCATGACCTGCGGATACACCGCATACAGCCCACCGTACAGCGTGCTCATGTAAATCTGATCATCGAAGCTGATAATCCCCGCGAGGGCCTGCTGAACGTGCAACAGCAACACCGCCCGCGATAGCTCTATGAGCCTTTCCGCATCAGCACCGAGCGTGATCCATTTCTGCTCGGCAATCTCCTGCCAGTTGTCGGGCGTGTCCCACACGATGCTCTTCGTGGGCGTGGTCTGACTGTGTGTGAGCCCTGCCTGCATGGCACCAGCGACCATTCCGCGGATGGCTTCCCACTGCTCGCCGTTAGCCTCGAAGCCCTGCTCCTTGCACACTGCCTTGATGCAGTTGGCGAGCTTCTTCTCTTCGAGCACAATCCGCGTGCTGGGCTTCTTAGCCCGGACTGCGGCTGACCATGCGCGATGGCCGAGACCGTTCATGGTCACACATTCGAAGTTCTTCGGAAACCGCCGCTGCAGCTCCAGCGCGATCTTCTTGTTGAACGCGATGGCAATGCTGGGCACCCTCGGCAGTACCGCCGCGAGCATCTCCAGCGTGGTCGTCTTGCCGGTCCCGGCGTAGGCCGTGATCATCATGCTGAGCGTGCTCTCGCGGCCCGCCTTGAGGATCGCCTGCTGTTCTTCCGTCGGTTGCAGCCCTGTGGCTGTCGCTGCGCTGCTATTCATTACTGTCACCGTCCTGTAGTGAACGCGGCCACGGTCGGCGCGTTTTCAAACTTTCTCCGAGCTTCTCTAACAGCCCCTCGATTTGGGCTGCTAACTGCTTACTGGCGTCTGTGGGCGTGTGGGCCTGCATGATGGCGAGCATCTGCATCCGACTCATGCGCACGCTGCCGTGGAAACCGTTGTGCCTCCACGCGAGCTGGCGTCTGATCCAGCCTTTCGTTGGCAGCTTCGCCGCGGGCTTTGCTGCTGTGCTGCCCATCACAGCCTGCTCAATGCCCTGCTCGGGTCCGTGCTGCATTGCAGCGGCAGTGGATGGCACCATGGCTCTACCCTCGGCTGCGCTGCTACAGGCAGCCCCGAGAACCACACAGGCTTCCCGCCGGGAGCACTGCCGCCGAATAGCGTTGTCGGGTCGATACCGTGGCTGAGGGCGATTTCTCGCCACACCTTGCGCAGCTTCTCGGCGTTGCTAAATGGCCACCGTGGAAGCGCGCCCATTAGACGCTGCTGTTCCGCAGCCGTTAATATAATCCGCATACGCTGCGTGTTGTTGACCGAAACCTGCTGCCGTTGTTTTTTCATTGCCTGCTACTGCCTGTTGTGATCGAGTGCTAACAGCCCTGCGGCAGGATCACTGCTGCCGCAGGGCTGTCGCGTGGGCTGTCGCTACTTGTCGACCTCGTCCTCGAACTCGTCCTCGTCCTCGAACTCGTCCTCGAACTCGGCGTCCTCGGCGCTCTCGGCGTCCGCCTGCTCCCCTGCGGGGTGCCCGGCGATCTTGCTCTCGTCGAGCATCACCAGCGGACTGCCGTCGCCGAGGAATGCGAGCCTTGCCTCTGTTCCTGTCGCGGGCAGCTTCCCCGCCAGCAGGTCGTTGAGCTTGAGCATCCCGCCTTTGACTGCGGCCTGTACAGCTGCGCCCTTCGGGGCCTTGGCCGCGATGTAGCCGACTTGCCATACGCCCTTCCCGTCTTGCTCGTATCCGGCAATGAGCGCTGCTTCATCGTATCCGAAGCCCATGGCCTCGATGCCCATGGCCTGTCGCTGCTCGGGGCTGAGGCCCTGCAGCGCTCCCTCGGCTGTGAACACGGCCACGGCCTTCTCGTCATAGGCGTTCGTGGGCTCCGGTACGAGCACCAATGCGAGCCCAACAGGGGCCTTGGCCAGAATGGCCTTTGCGGGGGGCCGGAAATGCCCCCCGACAAGTGGAAACTGAACAATTGCCATTAGCTGTCTCCTCTGCTCTTCACAGCACTATTGCTGCGAACCGTCGGGCGCTGCGTTGCGCGCCTGTTCGTGCTGCTTCACGGGCTCGATGATCTTGCGCTGCAAATCGTCTCGGAACTTGAGAGTCTGCACAGTTTGCTGCTTCGGGTTGAGTTTTCCGGTCAACGCGAGCGCTTGCAGCCCAATCGCAATTCCCGTGCAGACATATTTCCGCTGCTCCGGCGTGTAGTCGGCATAATCGTCCGCCCCTTGCTCGGCCTCGTCGAGCTGCTTTGAGAGATAGCCGCAAAGGCTTTTCAAGAGAGCATTCTCGACCTCGCTTGCAGCGAGCAGCGCCGCGTTCCAGCGCATTTCGCTGATCATCTCGATGTCTGCTTGGCTCTTAACGAGCCCCGCGTCACGAAACTTGTCGATCATGCCTGCGGCGACGGCGAACATGATCTGAACGCGCTGCATGTTCGTGCTGCCCACAGCAATCTCAGCGAGCTTTGCAAACGCATCGGCGGCCTCGCCATTGCCCTCGTCGCGCATCTTCTGCTCAATGCGCTGCTTTTCCGCCTGCAGGTCTTCTGTGTTCATCACTTCTCTCCGTGTTGGCACCCATGCTGTATGGGTGCTATGCCGTTAACAGCGACTACAAACTGTCGAGCCCGAGCTCTGCCAATGAGGCGACGTGATGCCCGTCGGGGCTGATCTGCTTCGCGGCCCTGTCTGTCCCGGCCATGGCCTTGAGCATCTGTTCCATTTGCCATTGCGTTTGAGCACCGGGCGCGCCAATGCGGGCCGACTGCTGCGACGTCTCCCGGTCATGCAACAGCCGCAGGAACGCATACCATCCCTGTTGGGTGGCCTTCGGTGCGGTCCCGGAGTCGTTGTACTCCACCCCGCACTTATCGAGCGAGAGCTGCACGGTGTGCCCCTTTTCGTGACCGTCCGCTGGAGGCACCCTGATGCACAGCTTCCCTTGTGCGATCCATACATAAACGGCTGCCTTGGGTAGCGGATACTCTCCGACCTGGTATGCCATGACTGTCAGCCCTCCTTGCGCGACTGCAGGGCCTCGATCTGCTCGGCGAAAGCCCCGGCGAGCCGCATATTGGCCTCGGTGCGATCTTCTCGGGGCTGCCGCTCACGGCGAGCCTTGGGCGCTGCTGGCCTGCTGCGCGGGCCACGACTGACAACGATGGCCCCGGCCATGGCCTGCTGTTCGGCCTCTGACCTGCCCTGCCCGGAGAGGAATTTCGCGATCTCCGCTTGCGTCATGGCTTTGACAATTTGCGACGCCTCGGCGCGGAGTGCTGGCGATAGCCCCCGCTGGTGCAGCTTCCCGCCGCAGATGCAATCACAATCATCGCCCTTGGCCGCGTAGCAGCGTTCATCGCACCGACCGATGCAATTTTCCCCGCAGTAAACAGCAATCAACGTGCTCATGTCTCTGATCCTTCTTGCCGTTTGAGCTCTTCAATCTCCGACGCCTGCTCGGCCTTTTTCGCGGCCATGAGTCGGACAAGGGCCGCGTTCTGTATTGTGTTCCGCATTGACCCGTAGCCGCACTCGAAAATGGCCGCGATGTCATCGAGCGACATTCCGTCGAGATATGCGTCGAGCGCTTCGAATTGCCAGCCCACGGGGCGACCTGATGCGGCAGCCCTGCCATTCATGGAACGCAAACGCCCCTCAAGGCTGCGCTTTGTCTCTGTCCTGCTGCTCATGCGGCACCTCGGCCTTGCCGGGATGCCTGCCGGTCTAATGCGCGCTGCAGCGGGCTGGTCGAGCCGACCAGCCCCAGGTCCGCCCCGATGTCCGGCACGCGCCCCCAGACCTTAAACTCGTCGGCCTTGGCCTTCTGCCTGTCCGCATCGCGGTAGGCCGCGACCATGATCTGCACAGCGTCGAGGCGCTTTTTGCGCAGTTGCACATACTGCTCGAAACAGCCCCCAATTGACCAATCGAACGCTGCGTTGGCGAGGCGCTCGCGCAATTCACGCGGCAGCGCGTCGAATGCCTGCCATTTAGGGTCGCCGCGCCATTTGCCGCGATAGCGTCGGCCTGCGCCCTTGAAGCCCTGACTTTGTCCGCTGACTGTCATGGGGCAATGCCTCTTTCGGTTGTCCGCCTTTCCNNCCGGGCAGCTCCTGTGGGACGATGTCACCCCGTCGTCATTCCGTCATGGGCCGAACCATGGGGCGCGTTACCATGGTCTATTCTGCCCGTTCCAACCAATCCGCCTTTGTCCCGTGCCCCGCGCATGGTGCACCTTATGTGCGATGTGTGTCACGGTTGGGACTAAGGGAATGTGACCGCCGACAGCGGCCCATGACGGAATGACGCCATTGCGCATGGTGCCATGGGGCGATGCCCCACGCAACGCCTCTTTTTGCATACCTGATATGCGCGGTTTGCATACCGACTGCAAACCGCGCATCTGTCACTATGCCTTTCGACGCGGCACGAGCCAATCATCGGCTTGCACCTCGGTCATAGCGTAATCCCGCATAAGCAGCCTCACACATGTTTCATAGCCCATGGTCCCAGCTTGGTAGCGGTCTTTGATTTCCTGCTTGGTTATCTTTGCCATTGGTTTTCCTCGTTGATGAACAGGAGTAGTATAACACACTCTACTGCGATTGTCAATGGCACTGCTATGCGGTTTGAGCATGGCTGCTATGCGCCGACTGCGCTTGCGCATCGCAGTACTATGTGCTATACTGTCTTCATCAAATCGGAGTTGCCTGTCATGGAACTGTTGCTATTCATTGCCGCCATCGCTATCGGGGCCGACCTGTTGCGGAGTCGATTGGCCTAGGGCCAATACATCTGCGGCAGTCATGCCTTCGGGCGTGGGCTGTGGGCTGTTGCGCTGCGCGGACTGCTGCCTGTTGCGTTGCATCCGCAGCGCGTTGCGTTCGTTGCGACTGCGCGTGAGGCGCGAATGGGTTAGCTCTATCTGCACCGTGACGAGGTCATTGACCGCCAACGGCGTCAGCGCAACCATCTCGGCAAACGTGGCGAGCGCTGTTCGGGCGTCGGCGTCGGACATCGTGGCTGATGCTGTTAGGATGGCCGATGCTTCGGCTTGCCGGGCAGCGTATGCCTGTTGGGCGTTGTTGGCGGCACTGAGCAGTTGCTCGTAACGGGGGCGCGTAATGGGCATGATAGGGCTCCATGAAAGCGGGCTGATGGCGTGGGCGGGGATGGTGGCACGGGCGCGCGGGAATGTCAATGGGGTCGTGCATATGCGCGGGGCATATGCCCCGTTCAATGCCCCCCATTGTGTTTTGAACCTTTATGACATGGAACCCGGCCCTATG
>FRDC01004921.1_pt1 | contig 23489 bp, 18 predicted proteins | sample 1106171 | NCBI WGS metagenome assembly FRDC01 (sample SAMEA3930566, study PRJEB13176) | freshwater metagenome | biome: Drinking water system; feature: drinking water; material: water | place: Singapore | collected 2014-12-20 | reverse complement strand
GCGAAGAGGGCCGGTTGCGGGCCCTGGCTAAAGATTTGCCAGAAAATGTTATTTTTGAGCCGTGGACGGAAGAACCGGAAAAATATTATCAAAGCGCGCAGGTTTTTTTGAACACTTCTTATTATGAGGGTTTTGGGCTCTCTTTGCTTGAAGCGGCGACGGCGGGTTGTCCGATTGTGACCACCGATGTTGGTTTGGTTGGTTCGGTTTTGACGGAAGCTTCGGTTTTAGTGTGCAGTCGGCCGGAGATTGAGTGCATTTACCAATCCCTTTATCGGCTTTTGACCGACCAAACGATGCGGCGAGAGTTGTCCAAAAGAGCGAAAGAGGCAGTGGCGGAAATGGGCAGTCAGGCCGATTTTTTGGCCAAAATTGAGCGCGGTTGGCAAATTGCCTCGCAGGGCGCGGGGGCGAAATAAAGATTATGAGATTGCTTGTTTTTACTCAACATGTTGGCACCGATAATCCAGTGTTGGGATTTTTTCATGACTGGTTAATTGAGTTTGCCAAAGGCGTGGAGCATTTGACGGTGATCGGCCTTTCGGTCGGGCAATATGATTTGCCTAAAAATGTTTCAGTGCTTTCTTTAGGCAAAGAACTTGGCCGGTCTCGTTTGCGGGCGCTATGGCGTTTTTATTTTTATTTATGGAAATTGCGCGGGCAATATGACGCGGTTTTTGTGCACATGAACCAAGAATATGTCCTTTTGGGGGGTCCCCTCTGGCGACTTTGTGGCAAAAGGGTTTGTTTTTGGCGGAATCACCCAAATGGTTCGATTTTAACCAGCTTGGCTGTCTTTTTATCTAACAAAGTTTTTTGCACCTCGGAAAAAGCTTATGTGGCAAGATTTGAAAAATCAAGACTAATGCCAGTCGGCATCGACACTGATTTTTTTAAAGAGAATAGTTTGGTTTTTCGAAAACCAAACTCATTTTTATTTTTGGGGCGAATTGATCCGGTAAAAAAAGTTGAGGTTTTTGTTGAAGCGCTTAAGGTTCTAAGTGAAAAGGGGGTTGATTTTACGGCTACGGTTGCTGGCGAATCATCTCCTAAATTTGAGGAATACGGAAAAACGATACGAGAGAAAACAAAAGAATATGGCTTAGAAAAAAAAGTCGCCTTTTTGGGCGCAACTCAAAAGGAGCTGTCACGGCAACTCTATCAAGAACATCAAGTTTATGTAAACCTGACTCCCGACGGAAGTTTGGATAAAACAATTTTTGAAGCCATGGCTTGTGGGGCCAAAATTGTAACCCCCAATTCTTTTTTTAAAGAAATTAAAGATTTTAAGTGGTTGGCTTCTGATTTAATTGATGTATATAAAATATCAGCCACCATGGAGATTTCTTTAATAGAAAGCTATAATCAAGATCTTAAAAATAGAATGAGCGATCTAGTTGATAAAAATAGTCTTAAGAGTTTGATAGAAAATATTTTAAATAAAATTTGAGTATTGGCTTATGTTTTTGATAATAAATTATGTGTGGAATATCTGGATTTAATTGGGGAAGTAAAGAAGGAATTGACTTAATGGTCGAAGCGCTTAACCATCGCGGGCCAGATGCGCGCGGTGTTTATATTGATGGGCAAATATCTCTTGGACACAATCGTTTAAGTATTATAGACCTTTCTTCAGAAGCCAATCAGCCGATGTTTGATAATAAAGATGAATTGGTCGTTGTTTATAATGGAGAAATTTACAATTTTTTGGAATTAAAAAAAGAGTTAAGCGGAGAATATGAGTTCAAAACCAAAAGTGACACGGAGGTGATTTTGGCCGGATACAGAAAATGGGGCAAAGAGGTGGTAAAAAAATTAAACGGCATGTTTGCTTTTGCCATTTATGACAAGCGAGATGGGTCGCTTTTTTGTGCCCGAGATCATGCTGGCATAAAGCCATTTTATTATTTCTGGGATGGAAAAAGATTTATTTTTGCTTCAGAGATAAAAGCTATTTTGATTCACGGGGTTGATAAAAAAATCAACAGAGATGCCCTCAATCATTATTTTCGAGTGCTTTATGTCCCGTCGCCAATGACGATGATTGAAAATATCTTTAAATTAGCTCCATCTCATACTTTGTTTTTTAAAGACGGACAAGTTTTAATCGAAACTTACAACAACTATGATATTGAAAAATCGCCTCAGTCCTACAAGTCGTCAGTTTTAAAAGTTAGAGGAAGAATTATAAAAACAGTTGAGGCCGAGTTAGTTTCCGATGTGCCTGTGGGAGTTTATCTTTCCGGAGGGATTGATTCGAGTGCGGTTCTTTTTTCTGCCCTACAATTTCAATCTAAAATAAATGCTTTTTCGATTGGTTTTGATTTGAGAGTTGATGAAGAGCGGGAAAAGTTTAATCAAGATTTAGAGCTGGCCAAAAGAACGGCCACTTATTTTGGGGTTAAACATCACACTCTCTTTATCTCTGCCAAAGACGCCTTAAATTCTTTTGAAGAAACTATTACTCACAACTCTGATCTGGTGTCTAACCCGACAAGTATTGCCATGTTTTTGTTGGCCAAGTTTGCCCGAGAGAAGGTAAAAGTGGTTTTAAGTGGCAATGGGGCGGACGAAATTTTCGGCGGGTATGTTCGATATAAAACAGCTTTATTGGCTAACTATTATAAGTTTTTGCCAAGTTTTGTCCGGCATTTCGGCGACTATCATAAAAAATTAGCCAAATTAAATTACAAAAAAGAAATAGATTTGTTTGCTCAATTTATGTTTGAAAAAGATGAAAGGCTGGAGAGAGTTTTAAATAAAAAGTTTTTCCAAGAAGGCGATATCATAAAAAATTTTTATCAAGAAGGATATTTAAAAAACGCCTTTGATAATCCGGCCGATTTTTTGATGAAAATAGATAAAAAAAGTTGGTTGCCAGATTACTTTTTTTCTTTGTCCGATCGAATGTCTATGGCTGGGTCGCTTGAAGAGAGATCCCCTATGATTAACCAGAATATTGTTTCTCTAGCCAATTCTTTGCCGACTTCTTACAAAGTTAGTTTATTGCAAACTAAAAAAGTTTTAAAAGACGCCTTCAGGGACGATTTGCCAGATTTTCTTTTTCGGCAACCTAAACGCGGTTGGTTTTCGCCTGGGGCGAAGTGGTTAAGGGATAAGGATTTTTCTTTGTTTGCTAAAGAGGCTTTGAATAAAAATTATTATGATGGGACAGAAGATTTATTTGATTGGTCGGGAGTGTCCGAGATGTTAAGGAAACATCAAACCAAAGAAAAATATAACTTAACTATTCTTTGGGCAATACTTTCGTTTCAGGTATGGGCAAGAAAGTTTAAGGCTAGATTATGAAAATAATTTATTTTGCCAACGCGCGCCTGCCGACAGAGAAAGCTCATGGAATTCAAATTATGAAGATGAGCGAGGCTTTTGCTGACTTGGGTCATGATTTTGAGTTAGTTGTTCCAGCCCGAAGAAATTTTATGAAAGAAGATCTTTTTGATTATTATGGTGTAAAAAGAAATTTTAAAATCAGAAAAATCTTTTGCTTGGACACCATCTCTTTTGGCTTGATCGGCTTTTTGATTCAATGGTTTTCTTTTTGTTTAAGCGCTATGGTTTTATTTTTTTATCGCCGAGCGAATGTTTTTCTTGGACGAGATTATTTGGTTTTGACCGCCTTATCTTTTTTTGGGAAAAATGTTTGCTGGGAAAGTCATACTGGTCAGTGGAATTTTATTGTGTCGCTGTATGCAAAAAAACTGAATAATAAAATGATTGTTATCAGTCACGGATTAAAAAATTTTTACATTTCAAAAGGAGTAAAAGGGGAAAATGTTTTTGTTGCTCAGGATGGGGTTGATCTTGCTCAATTTCAAATTGATTTGTCAAAAGATCAGGCAAGGAAAAAATTCGACTTTTTGGAGAACAATAAAATAGTCATGTACACTGGTGCCTTGGGTCTTTGGAAAGGGGTGGCGACTCTTTTGGAGGCGAGTAAGATGTTTAAAAGTGAGGTTCAGTTGGTTGTTTTGGGTGGCCGAGAGAGAGAAATTGAAAAGTTAAAAATTGACTATCCGAAGGTTGTTTTTCTGGGCTCTAAACCATATAAGGATATTCCAATTTATCAGAAGATGGCGGATGTTTTTGTTCTGCCAAATACTGGGAAAGATAAAATTTCTGTTTACTTTACTTCTCCGCTTAAACTGTTTAGTTATTTGGCATCTGGTGCCCCGAGCGTGGTTTCGGATTTACCAAGCATTCGAGAGGTTGTTTCAGAAAAAGAAGTCGTTTTTTTTAAACCGGATGATCCCAAGTCTTTAGCCGAGGGTGTTCATAAACTAATTTATGATCAAGAGCTTTCGGACAGGTTGAGTAAAAATTCAATGGAGAGAGTTAAAGAATATACTTGGGCAAAAAGAGCTTATAGTATACTTCGGTTTATTCATGAAAAATAGAGAAGAAATTATTCAGCATGGTCGAGGGGCAAACATAGATTTTATTGGAATTGGGGTTCCGCGAGCGGGCACAACTTGGCTTGCCCAATGTCTTCTCGAGCATCCAGAGATTTGTTTTTCTGAACCAAAGGAGACCAACTTTTTTAATCGCTATGCTGGGTACTCCTATGCCCATCATTTTAAACATTGTCCGGTTAAATCTGTGAAAGGAGAATTTACCCCGCTTTATTATTTAGATGAAAGTATTGGACAAGTTATTGTTGAACTTTTTCCGAAGATAAAATTAATTGTTTGTTTGCGCGATCCGGCAGAGCGGGCAATTTCGCATTATGTGTATGACAAAAACAGATTCGGCAATCGACGCTCTTTCCAAGAAGTCATGGATGAGAAAAATAATTTTTACATTGACAGCGGTTTTTATTACAAACATTTAAAAAAATTTTTAGATAATTTTTCTAGAGATCAGGTTTTCTTTGTTTTTCAAGAAGAGATTAAACAGAATCCTAAAAAAATTGTAGTCGACTTATTTTCTTTTTTAGGAGTTGATAAATCTTTTTCTCCGCCATCTTTGGGAAAAGACATAAATTTAACCAGTAAATCAAGTTATTTTTTCCCCTCGCTTAATCGGCGGGCAAAATTGGCAAAAGTTAGATTGCAGAGCTTTCGACTAGGCAGATTTTTTTTAAAAGTGATAAAATTTTTGGGCTTACATTTTATTTGGCGAAAATTGCTTGACCTTAATTATCAAAGCAAGCAAAATAGTTCGATCGAAATAACCGACGAAGAAAGAAATAAATTAAGAAAGATTTACAAATCAGACAGTCGGGAATTAAGCCGAGCCTACAACTTATCACTTCCATGGTCTCACTAAAAAATTTTTTGATTCTTATTGCAGTGGCGATCTTGGCTCTTTTTGGCCGGCGGGCAAAGAAACGCAAAAATTATCGAGAAATTCGCTCGGTTATCGTGGTGCCGACCGGTCAGATGGGCGACATGGTTTGCAATACGCCAGTTTTTGCGGCAATCAGAAAACATATGCCGAGGGCTAAAATTGCCTGCCTGGCGCGTTTGGGTGTGGTGGAAGAGGTTTTTGCCGATAGTGGCCTAGTGGACGTTTTCTTGCCATCAAGGGTGAGTATTTTTCGGCTGATTAGAGAAATAAAATCTTTTTCTCCCGAGGTGATGCTTTTGACTGGACCAAATTTTTATTTTCCAGCTCTAGCTTTTTTGGCCAAAGTGCCGTGTATTATTGTTCCCGCTGTTAAGAACAGACCCACCCCACTGGAGACCAGGCCTTATAAATTTTTGAGATTATTTTGCGCTACTTTTCCGTATTATTTTTATAAATATGCTCCGCGAGAGAGATTAAGAGTCCTTGAGTCGATGGGTTTGGTAGAAGAAAATACTAAAAAACATTTAGCTTATTCGGAGAGGGCTAGAGAAGTAATTGAACAGATATTTACTAACCGATTTCTAAATCAAAGTGATTTTATTGTTGGAGTTTCTCCCTCGGCTGGCAACAAAATAAAAGAGTGGCCGGAAGAAAGATTTGCTGAATTGGCAGATTATTTAATTGAAAAATATAAAGCCAAAATAATAATTATTGGTAGTAAAGATGAAAAAAAACGAGTGGGCAAAATGATTGAGAGCTCAAAACATGCAGACAAATTGATAAACTTGCAAGGGCAATTAAGCATAGATGAGTTGAAGGCCTTAATTGCTCGTCTAAATTTATTTATTGGGGTGGACACCGGACCAATTTACATTGCCGAAGCATTCGAGGTGCCCACGGTAGATATTGTCGGGCCAATAGACGAAAGAGAACAACCGCCAATTGGTCCAAGGAATAAGGTTGTCGTGCCACCCCCACCGCGCAACCCAGAACTTTTTGTTCTTGATGCCAGGGTGTATAATGTTGAAAAATCTTTACAACAAGTTTTATCTATCGGAGTTATTTTGGTAAAAGAGCAGATAGATTCTTTGTTAGGAGAGATTCTTATAAACAAATAAAATATTATGAAATTAAGTTTAGTTATCCCCACCTATAATGAGAAAGAGAATATTGAAAAATTAATTTCGTTGTTAACAGATAATTTTTTGAAAAATAAAATTGATGCAGAGATAATTGTTGTAGACGATAATTCCCCTGACGGGACAGGGGACATACTTGACGGTCTTGTGTCTAAATACCCAAGTCTTAGGGTGGTGCACAGGTCTGGCAAATTAGGCCTTTCTTCGGCTGCCCTGGATGGCTTTCGAATTGCCAGGGGTGAATTGGTTGGACTTATGGATGCGGATCTAAGTCACCCGATAGGGAAAATAAAAGAGATGGTTCAGAAAATAGAAGAAGAAGGCTTTGATTTGGTTATTGGCAGTCGATATGTGAGGGGTGGCAGAATCGACGGCTGGGGTTTGTATAGAAAGATTTTGTCTAGAGGGGCAACTTTTTTGGCGAGAATATTTGTTGATACCATAGATCCAATGACCGGTTTTTTTATAACAAAAAAAAGGCTTATAACTTATGAAAATCTTAACCCGAAAGGCTTTAAAATTTTGCTAGAGCTTTTAATAAAAATAAAATTCGAAAAAATAGCAGAAGTGCCGATCATTTTTACCAACAGGGTAGTTGGCAAAAGCAAGGCCGGGACGAAAGAAATAATCTTTTTTCTTAAAAACCTTGTTGGGTATATACCATATAGGAAAGAAACCATAATTCAATTTTTAAAATTTGCTTTGGTTGGTCTTTTTGGTACTGGGATAAACATCTTCGTATTACTTATCGCCACAGAGTATTTTGGTATTTATTATATAGTTTCCTCTCTCCTGGCCTTTTTAGTAGCTATGACTGGTAATTTTTTCTTAAACAAAATTTGGACATTTAATGAAAAGGTTAAATCTAAAATTTTAAAAAAGTATTTTGACTTCTTTCTTGTCAGCACTTTTGCCTTGTTTATAAATATAGTTTTTCTGTATGTCTTGACTGAATTTTTTGGAATACATTATTTGATTTCTCAATTTGTCTCCATTGGCTTTGGCTTGGTGGCCAACTTTGCTGGTAACAAAATTTGGACATTTAGTAGGTCGAATTATAGGTAAAAATGAATTTTTTCAAATCAAAAGTTTTCTTTGTTTTAGTTTTTTTGTCTTTTTTGGCCACTATTGTTCCGGTTTTTTTTACTATAAATAGGATCGGTGGGATAGAAGCTTGGCAGGGGGTTTTGCCAAAAGGGACAACTGATAGCTTATATTATTACGCTCGCATGCATGAAGTTCTTGATGGTCATTATTTTATAGGTCATCCGTATTTATATGAACATAGAAATTCTTTTTCACCAGCTTTCTTTCTTTCTGATGTAATTTCTGTTGTTCCAATGCTCTTCGGGCTTTCGTTTAATCTAGGAGTAGTTCTTAATATTTTTATTTGGAGTTTTGTGTTTTTGGTTGCTTGTTATAAACTTCTTCGTTTTTTTGGCCTATCTGTCAAAGCTTCAATATTTTGGTCTTTAATTTCTTTCGTTGCCTCTTATTCTTTTGTGTTGAGACCAACAGTAATGCAGGTTATTTATCCGATTTTCCTTTTTTTCATGTTGGCCTTTTGCCAATTTCTAAGAGAGCCGCAAGTTAAAAAGAGAATAATTTATCTTTCTCTAGTTTCCGCACTTTCTTTTTATTGCTATACCTTTTTGGCTTATATAATATTTTTAACTCTAGCTTTTGCCGTGGCTTTTTTTGCAGTACGCAAAAATTGGTATGTGGTTCGAAGTTTTATTTTAGTTGCCTGTTGGACTTTGATTTTTATTATTCCAATAATTATTTACACCCTTTTTCAAATAAATAGCCCCTACTACTTTGAAACTTTTGATCGAATAGGCTTAGTTTATACCCATCTTCCAGCGGTTGAGGCCTTTTATTATGGTCGCTGGCTTGTTATTGGCTTATTGGCTTATTTTTTTATCAAAAAAATACAAGCCCCGGATGATCAAAAAAATATAGAAAAGACGATTTTCTTGTCGGCAATTAGTTTTGGTCTTCTGATATCCTCATTTCTTAATGTTTTTACCGGAGTAGAAATGACTTTAGCGGTTCATATCGGCAGGTTTGTGTTCAGTTTTATGCCATTGATGTTTGGATTAATTGCGCATGATTTGTCCTTGTCAATGAAAGCAAATAACCGCAATTTTAAAAATATTAATTTTCTCATAGCCGTTTTATTGATTCTTGTTTTATTTATCGGAATTTTTAAAAGCCTGCATAGGGGGATAGAATTTTTTAATTTTGATAATCGCGGAGAAAAGACGATCAAATCTCAAAACTTGGCTAAACCACTTTCTTGGCTTGATAAAAATGTTTTAAATGAGTCAGTTGTTTGGGCCAATGAATCAATTTCAAGATATGTTCCAATAATGACTAAACACTATGTTTTGTTTAATCAGTCAGCTGTTTTGCACAATGTTTCTTCTAAAGAGCTTGAGGATAGATATCTTCTTTCAAAAAGTTTTTCAAATGTCGGCATTGAGGACTTAAAGAACGACTTCCCTTTATATGTTGGAGCCGGAGCGGGTAAATTAAAACCACTATCAGAAAATCAAAAAGTTACTTTTTGTAAAATTAAGCGGTTTTTGAATTTGGCTAAGGAGTGCCCCCAAATGGTCGATCCAACTACACTAATTGGGGAAAAATATTTTATAGACTTAAAAAATAGATTTGAAGTTATTGAAAAAAATCAAAAATATTTCATAAAACAATTTAATGTTCAATATTTGATTATTGAAAAAGAAAGAGACGAATTTGATATTTCTGCACTAAAAAATCGCAAGGTTCTTTATGAAGATGAAAAATTTATTATTTATTACTTAGGAGATTAGTTTAATTTTTTATAATTAGCCCCTGCCAGTAAGTGGTCCTAATCGGCGCGATCTTGTGTTTTTTAGAAAATTCTGAAACGGCTTTCTCTATTCCTGGCCAGTTTTTTGTTTTGTAATCATCTAGCAAAATGACCCCTCCGGCTATCATCTTAGGGTAGAAAAAATTTAAGGCGTCAATGGTTGATTCGTACAAGTCGGCATCTAAATAAACGAAGCAAAATTTACCCAAACCCAAACCCTCGGCGGTTTTTGGGAAAAAACCTTTTATTAATTTCACATTTTTGCAATCTGAAAAAAATTTTTTTACTTCTTCAAGGTTGACATCGTTAAAAAGGTTGTCTTTGTTTGGTAATCCGCTAAAAGTATCAAATAAATAAAATTTTTTTTCAGGGAAACATTTCGCAATCATTTTTGCTGTTCCGCCCTTATAAACCCCAAGTTGAGCCGCCGCCGCATCGCTATTGGCGACACTTTTTGCGAATTGATAAAGCATATAACACCTATCTACCTTAACGAGAGTCCTGTTTTTTATTTCTGAATATAGTTTCAAAAAATCTTGATCTTCTGTCCAAAATCCAGAATTAGTTCTTTTGATTTGCAAACCAGCTGGTGATAGTAGGCGATTTATTATTTTTTTAATCATAATGTTGATTGATTCTAACCGTTTTGTTACTCTTTCAGCAAGAGCCTCTTGTTTTTCATGTCAGCCATACTTAGAAAAATATTATTTTTGGCTAAAAATCTTTTTTGGGACAGAAAGTTTTTTAATTATACTTGGATTGGGGTTTTTGTATCTTTTTTGAACATTTTTTTAATTTGGTTTTTAATTGATATTATTGGCCTGTCGACAATATTTGCAACTTCATTGGTTATTTTTGGGACATTTATTCTTCGTTATGTGCTTTTTTTATTTTTTGGATTACTAAAATCCGATTAGAAACTTTTTAATCTTTTTTCAAGGATTTTTGGCGTATTTCAAAAATTTTCCCACTATGCTTTAATGCACCTATGGCTTACCCAAAAATATCTAGCTTATCTATAGTTATCCCAGCCCTAAATGAAGAGGGTAATTTGGTGATTTTATATAAGGAAATAAAAAAAGAGCTAAGAAATCTATCAATTAGAAGTGAAATAATTATTGTAAATGATGGATCTACAGACAATACAGAAAAAATCTTGGACGACCTTTCGGTCAATGATTCAGATCTTAAAGTTATTCATTTAAGCCGTAAATATGGACAAACTGCCGCCCTTGCCGCTGGTATTGATGTTGCCACCGGAGAAGTTATTATTCCCATGGACGCTGACTTACAAAATGACCCAATAGACATACCTAGATTTTTAGATGGTATAGAAAACGGTGGATATGATGTAATTTCCGGTTGGAGGAAAAACAGACAAGATGATTTTATTAGGAGATTGCCATCAATGATTGCCAACAAGCTAATTTCTTATATTACGGGAGTCAAATTGCATGATTATGGATGTACCATGAAGGCCTACAGGAATCATGTCATAAAAAATATTAGATTTTACGGAGAAATGCATAGGTTTATACCTGCGTACGCTCTTTGGCATGGGGCAAAAATATCAGAGATAATAGTTAATCATCGGCCAAGAATACACGGTCTTTCAAAGTATGGTATTTCTAGGACCTTCAGAGTAATTTTAGATCTCTTGACTGTTAAATTTATTATGTCTTATCTGACTAAGCCAATCCATTTTTTCGGCTCAATTGGTTTGATGGCTTTATTTTTGAGTTTTGTTTCAGGATTTGCTTCTATCGCTCTTAGGCTTTTTTATGACATTCATTTTATCAGAACACCTCTTCCTTTACTATCAACATTTTTTGCCTTAACTGGCCTGCAATTTATTTTAATGGGGATTTTGGCCGAAATTCTCATAAGGGTCTATCATGAGCCACAAGGCCGATCAACTTATTTGGTGCGTCGAAAAAACAATCTTTAAATTTATTATGTCTGTTCATGGAGAAGAATACATAGTCGATCATTATAACTCTCTAGACGGTAAGGATTTCAGAAATTCTAATCTTTTTCGACTCGTGTCTAAAATGGTATCTGGCAACAAGGTCGTCGAGATTGGCTCGGGAAATGGTTTTTTTGCCAGTTTGTTAATAAAGAGCAAAAAAAATGTTTTAGGCATTGAGCCAAGTCTTGAGATGATTAATCTATCTAAGCGAAATTATCCAAAATTAAGAGTTATTTCTGGATATGCCGAAGAGTTGGACGCTTTAACTAGAGAGAAGTTTGATTCAGTGATTATGATCGATGTTCTAGAGCATGTAGAAAAAGACAAAGATCAGATTCTAAAAATTCATAATGTTCTTGAGGCCAACGGGGAAGTCATTCTTGTGGTGCCGGCCTATAAAAAACTTTATGGCAGACGCGATAAACTTATGGGGCACTTTCGACGATATTCCCAAAAAGACCTTTTTTGCTTGCTTGAGGCAGGTGGTTTTAAGGTTTCTTTTGTTAGATACTGGAATGCTTTAGGGGTTGCGCCATATTTTTTTTACGAGAAAGTTTTGCAAAAACCACTAGAAACATCCTTAAGAAAAGAAGGGGGCGGTTTTTTTTCCTCAATTATAAAAAAGTTTTTCTGGTTTTGGTTTAAATATATAGAAAATAATTTTGATTTTGGTTTTGGACTTAGCTTAATAATAATTGGCAAAAAGATACAATAAGTTTATGTTTATGGTTTTCAAAATAATTTCTAATCACAAGATAGCTGTCTTCCTTGGCGTTCTGTGTTCAATTATTGTTGCTTTTCCACAGATTTATTTTCGAGCAAGTATGGACGATAAAAACGAGCAGTTTTTTTATGGAGGCATTGAGCTTTTGCCGGATTCTCCTTGGTCTCCCAGAGTTCGAGAAATTCAGGATGGGCACAATCTTGGGAATATTTATTACAAAGACAACAAGGACGATCCTTATATTTTCCAGCCTCTTGGTTCGGCGGTGGTTGCATACACCGGCAAAATTTTTTCTTTGAATATTAATAATACTTTGCTTTTATCTCGTTTGATCTTTACTTTTATTGCTTTCTTTTTGGTATATAGTTTTGTTTTCTTATTCTCTAAAAATAAATTAATTTCTTCATCGATTTCCTCAATGATTATTTTGGCCGGCTCTAGTATGACTTTGCATGGATTAAAAAACATATTAAATGGAATTAGTCCAGATCATTTTTTACAGATTTCACTGCCAGTTAATCCGGCAATGATTTATATATTCTTCTTTTCTTTTTTGATCGCTTTCTATAAATTTTATGAAAAGCCAAGTTTTTGGCTCGGTCTATTGAGCTCTTTCTTGTTGTCTCTTAATTTCTATAATTATTTTTATTCGTGGACTTATCTTTACGCTTTTGGATCGATCTTGACAATTATCCTCTTTTTGAAAAAATGCTGGCCAGAAGCGAAGAGGGTATCTTTTGTTTTTTTGGGAGCTTTAGCCTTCGCTACTCCATATTTGTTTAATTTGTTCCTGGCTAGTGGTTTTCCGACATTTGCCGATGTGGCGATCAGGAAAGGAATTATTGAGTCGAACGATTTATTGTTTATTGGTTTTGTTCCGATAATTGCCATTGTCTTTTATTTATTCTTTTACTCAAAGGATGATAAGTCTAGATATTTTATCGGACTCGCCCTCTTGATAACTCCATTTTTGACAATGAATCAGCAGATTTTGACCGGCAAAGTAATGCAAGCCGCGCATTATCATTGGTATTTTCACAAACCTATAGCAATTATCTTTATTTTTTTGGTATTTTTTGAATTACTTTCCAGAAGAAGTTATTTTTTTGTTGCAAAAATACTCGGAACCGTTTTGATTCTCGGGAGTTTGTTTGTTGGCTCATTTGTTCAGGTTTATTCGTATTTCTACGACGAAGAAGAGGGAGGTAAGTCCCTTTTTGAAAGGCAGAGTTATGGTGTTGTTATGGATTGGTTAAATGAGAATGCAAATAAAGAAGAAGTGGTTTTGGGGAATGAGATGATTTCGTCACTTGTTGTTATTTATACTCCGCTTAATGTCTTTCATCATAGGGCTGGTCTGTACTCTCTTTCAGTTACAAACGAGCGCTTGGTAGAAACCATTTTTACTTTTTATAGACTAAAAGGGATTAACGGAAAGGATGCAGAGAAAACTTTTTTTGATGATAAGGTTTATCTTGCCTGGAATACTCACGGTATTTATTATCGAGAGTTAACTGGTTCACAGGAAAATTTCCCAGATGAAAAAATTAGGAGTTTAATTGATGGCTATATTAAAACCTTAAACACGAAATCTTCAGTTTGGCTAAAAGATATCTTTAATAAATATGAGGTTCAGTACATAGTTTGGGATAAGGTATCCGATCCAAAATGGGAACTTCAAAAATATAGTTTCTTAAACAAAGTTGTTACTTTGGGCGATTTTGAGATATATCAGGTAAACAAAAAATAGATATGCTTGTTGAAAATAACCAGATTATTTTTGATAAATACACAATTCGGGGTAATCAAAATTGGGAGGAAATGATGACCAAAAATCCCCGCTCTTTTAATGCCTATCAACAAGCGCGGTATGAATGGATTTTAAGATTGGTTGGTGAAATTAAGCAGAAAAAAGTTTTGGATCTAGGGAGCGGGGGAGGGTCTTTAACTTATTTATTGGCCAAATCTGGCGCGGAGGTTATCGGGGCGGAATATGATGAATTGGGGATTAAATACGCCAGAGAGAATTTGCAAAATGTTTCTAAAGACAAGAATTTGAATTATCAATTTGTTCAGGCTTCGGCTTATAACTTGCCATTTCCCGATGATTTCTTTGATGTGGTGGTGAGTTGTGAAGTCATTGAACATCTAGCAGAGCCAGAAAAAATGCTCAAAGAAATGAAAAGAGTTCTTAGGAGTGGTGGGAAATTTGTTTTGACAACCCCATATCGCCTGACAGAGTTTCCGCAAGACCACAATCACGTAAGAGAATATTTTCCGGAAGAGCTTAGGGTTTTATTAGAAAAATATTTCAAAGCTGTCGAAATTAAATTAACTCATCATATTTTTTGGCGAGCGCTTTACACTTACCGTTTTAATTTTTTTGGTCGCCGGCCGGCCGGAAGATGGATTATAAATATTCTAACTTTATGGTTTAAACGGAATCCATTTATGATTGATTATCAAAAATTGGGTAAATTTGATTTATTTTCAACAATTTGTACCTTTGGACGAAAATAGGCTATAAATAAAAAATGAGAATAGTCTTTCTTCAGGACGATTTTCCGCCCGCAAGTTTTGGGGGGGCCGGGTTTTCGACCTATGAATTAGCCATGGGCATGAAAGAGGCGGGCCATGAGGTATTTGTTATTACTGCCTGCCGAGAAAAAGCCGATGCCGGGGAAATATTTTTTAATGGTTTAAAAATTTTTAGAATTTTTAGTAATTATTCCTCTAGGTGGCGGGCTTATTTAAGCGTTAATAATTTTTCGGCGGTTAGACAGGTGGAAGAAATATTGAAAGGCCTAAAAATCGATGTTGTTCACGCCAACAATATTCACTACCATCTCTCTTTTGCGGCCTTAAAGGTGGCAAAAAAATATGCTCGGACGGTTGTTTTTACGGCGAGAGATGTTATGACGGTTTGTTGTGGCAAATTGGCAACAGATAGATATTTAAAAAATTTTGACGTGCGAATTGGTTTTTTTGATGATTGGCGAAGGGTGGGGCTAAGGTGGAATCCTTTTAGAAATTTTCTTATAAAACGCTATTTAAAATATGCCGACAAAATTACCGCTGTTAGTAATGAATTAAGAGACACGCTTCTGGCTAATGGTATAAAAGGTGTCACAACTGTTCATACTGGTATGGATGATAGCGTGTGGCGAATTGATGAATCAGCGATCTCTGTGTTTAAGGAAAAATATGATTTAGTTGGCAAAAAGGTTATATTTTTTGGCGGTCGCTTGAGTGCGGATAAGGGTGGGGAGAAAAGTATTGAAGCCATGAAGTTGGTCGTAGAGAAAATCCCGGAGGTTGTTCTTTTGGTGGCTGGCAAAATTGATTGGTATGCTGAAGAAATGAAAAAAATGGCTAAGTCTTTGGGTATTTTAGAAAAAATAATTTTTACCGGCTGGATTTCTGGTGAAGATTTAAAGTGCGCCTATGGCTCATCTGACTTTGTTTTAGTTCCGTCCGCGTATCTAGATCCATTTCCTAGGGTTGTTTTGGAAGCCATGGCATTAAAAAAACCAGTCGTAGCCACTTGTTATGGTGGGGCCAAAGAAATTGTTGCAGACGGAGAAACCGGCTATATTATTAACCCTCTCTATCCAGAAGAAATTGCCGAGAAAGTTATTAATTTGTTAAAAGATAATTCAAGATTAAATATTTTTGGCGAAGCTGGTTATCAAAGATTAAATAAAGATTTAAATTTTAATGATTATGTTTCCAAATATCTCAAATTGTACAAAAAATTATCTGGAGAGATTTCTAAATAAGATGTGTTAAATTTTCTCATGTTAAATAAAAAAAACAAATCCAATATCGCAGTTATTTTCGGAAAAGAAGTTTCTATTAGTCACCTCCGTTCTTTCGACTGTCAGATTGTCTTGGCAGAAGATTCTTTAAAAGACAAAATAGAGTCGGCTGGATTTTTTTGGGAGTCTTTAGAAAACTTAATTGGCTGGGAAGACATTTACGAGGCCAATAAACTTCTAAAAGATGTTTCAAGCACAAAACTTCCAAATGGGCAACTTGTTTCAAAATCATTTTTATATAAAGGGTATGAATTATGGTGGGCAAATTACAACAATTTGTATTTGTATTTTTGTCTGCCTTTTACCAAATACAAGAATTTACTGAATTATTTAAAAAATTTTGATTTGGTTTATCTCTATAAACCGGAATATCAGAGCTTATTTTCTACTTATTTAAAGGCGTGGGGTTGTCGGGCAACCACTATTCAGCAAAAAAAGTTTTTGAATTTCGGCATCTTTTTGCAGGTTTTACTGACCATGGTTTCGTTTCCGTTTTTAGTTTTTTTTAGGAAAAAAGTGATGGTTTTTACTGGAGACAAATTTGCCGAAGGCAAAGATTATGATTTTCGATTGGAATTTATTTACAAAGAATTGCGTGGGCGGAACATCCCATTTTTTGAGGTTATCCGGAGCTTGGAAAAATCAAAAACAATTTTACAAAATTTTTTTTTGAGGAAAAGGCCGGCGGTTTACTCACAAGCAGTAGTTTACATGGCAAAGGTAATTTGTTTTTTTATGAAAACAATTAGTTTTGATCGAAAAAAAATTACTGAACAAAATTTTTCTTTTATAGAAAATAAGGAAGAGAGGTTTAAATCTTTGATTGCTGTTCAATATTTATCTGATGTTTGGGTAGATGTTTGGGCAATTCGTCTCATGAGAATAATTCTTAAATTTACTGGCGCCAAAGCGGCCTATATAACTGCCACCAGTGAGAGAAATTTTCATACTGTTTTTGGTTGCAAATTAAACAATATTTCTACCGTTGGTATCTTGCATGGAGTTGGTTCTCGCTGGGGTACGCCTTATGATTTTTTGCCCGGGTTTGAGGGAAAAAAATTTTCAGTTGATAAATATGGACTTTGGAGTAATTGGTGGAAAGATTATTACACAAAACACAGCCGGGCATATGAAGAAGATCAATTATTTGTTTCTGGGCCGATGCGTCCGCCAAAAACCTTAGCCAACAAAGAAGGTGAATTAAAAGAGGGCGGTGGGTTAACTAGAGTTTTATTTGTTTCAGAACAGACAGCCAACTATCAAGAAATAATGCCATATCTAGAAGAGCTTGTTTTAAAAAAAGACATAAGTTTATCAATCAAATTTAGACCATTTCGTGATAAGTTTGAAAATTGGTTAAAAGAAAATCGCCCAGAGATTCTGGAGTCAAAAAATATTAAAATTTTTAAATGTCCGATGGCCGAAGCTATCGGACAACACGATATAGCGGTTGGCTGTCATAGTACGGGAGTGTTAGAGGCACTTCTTCAGCTCAAAACGCCAATTTTTATTTATACTAAAAAATGGGGTGATTATTATGAGTTTGGCGAATCGACCAAAAAGAAAGTTCTGTTGGTGGAAAGTCCGCAAGAGTTAATGGAGAGAATAAATTCTTATAAATCTGTTCCAAAAGAACTTATAGAAGAGATGCGGGGACAATATTTTGGTGACCATAATAAAAACGGCAGCAAATGGGTGGTTGATCAAATTGAAAGTTACTTAATTTCTCGTCAAAACCACTTGTGGTAATATGGACGGTAAGCAATAAAATGTGTGCCATTTTGGGTATTTGGGATTACAAAAATAAAATAGATCGCGGACTTTTTGGTAGCATGCGCGACACCATGCTCCATCGGGGCCCGGATGATCACGGATTGTTCGTCGATCCAAAAAACAATGTCGGCCTAGCCCACAGAAGGCTTTCAATTATTGATCTTTCCTCGGGCGGCCATCAGCCAATGGAAAAAGATGGCCTGGTGGTTACTTATAATGGAGAAATTTATAATTTTTTAGAGATAAAAAAAGAATTAGAAGAACTGGGGGTTAAATTTTTTAGCAGATCAGACACAGAAGTTTTGCTTGAGGCCTATAGGTTTTGGGGAGAGGGGTGTGTGCGTAAATTTAGAGGAATGTTCGCTTTTGGAATTTATGATCAGCACAAAGAAGAGTTAATTCTTTGTCGAGATCGGGCTGGAGTTAAACCACTCTATTATTATTTTGATGGAAGTCTGTTCATTTTTGCTTCTGAAATAAAATCTATAACAAAACACCCGTCGGTAAAAAAAGAAATAGACTTTGATTCTTTGGCTCTTTATATTCGCTTTGGATATGTTCCAACCCCGGCGACTATTTTTAAAAATATTTATAAGTTAGAACCAGGTCATTTCCTGAAGATCGATAATCAGGGAAGAATTGATAAAAACAATTATTGGAATATTGCTGATTTTGTTAAAGAAGAAGATCCAGCAAGATTTGAAGAAGCAGAAGTTTTAAAAAATACAGAAAATATTTTAACGGAAGCCTTTAATCTTCGAATGGTTTCTGATGTGCCGGTGGGGATTTTTTTAAGCGGGGGGATAGATTCTTCTTTAGTTGCGGCACTTTTGAAAAAAAATTCCCAAAACAAACTCAGCACTTTCACCATCGGGTTTAAAGAGAAAAGATTTGACGAGGCAAAATATGCCCAAAAAATTGCCCAACATCTTGGCACCAATCATCACGAACTTTATTTAGAAAATGATAAGGCCCTAGAAATAATTTCTAAATTACCACAAATATACGATGAACCATTTAGTGCCGCTTCGGCTATCCCAACTTTTCTTGTTTCTGAATTTGCCAGAAGTAAAGTCAAAGTGGCCCTTTCCGCTGATGGGGGTGATGAGTTGTTTTATGGTTATGGCAAAAGATATCCAATGATTGCCGGTATGTACGAAAATTATTCTAAGTTGCCAAAATTTCTAAGTTTTCCAGCTGGAGCTATTTTAAAAAAATTACCAAACTCACTACTTGAAAAATCTGTTCGAGCCCGGCTAATAATTGCCCATAGAGATTTAGCAAAAACCTATTCAGCTATAAGTAAAATGGTTTACTCTGACACCCTAGCTCGCCAATTTGTTAAAAAAAATGTCTCTGAAAAATATACAGAAATTCACTGGAGAAATTTTGATAAATTTAAAAACTTCTCCCCAATGGTTCAGATAGCTCTCTTTGACTTTTTGAGAGGTTTTTCTGACAACATTTTGACAAAAGTTGACCGGGCGAGTATGGCCGTTAGTCTAGAAGCAAGAGAACCATTTCTAGATCAAAAAATCATTGAATACGCAGTTTCTTTGCCGGTTAACTTAAAAAGAAAAAATGGAGAGGAAAAATATCTTCTTAAAAAAATATTATATAAATATGTTCCAAGAGATTTAATCGATCGTCCTAAACATGGTTTTAGTATGCCGATCGACGAGCTCTTGCTAAACAGCAAAAGAAATTTCGTTGAAGAATATTTAAATGATGCTAGGATAAAAAAAGAGGGTATTTTAAACGATCGTTTGGTTAGAGGAGAAATGCAGAAATTTTTTACCACTAAATCTTCGGCCGGGGTCTGGCGCTTGGTTGCTTTTCAGATGTGGAAAGAATATTGGAGCGTTTAATTTATTTTATTCTTGCTGGCAATTTTCCAGACAGAAATGTTGATTAAAATACTTATAAAATCTTTAAACGTGAAGGCAATAACTAACCCCATAATGCCTCCGATTGTTCCCAGCAAAACATAAAGACCAATGGTTATAATCGTTTGGAATATTCCATTAAAAAAAATTGGACGCAAGAATTTTTGAGAAACCATCAGCAAGCTGATATACCGGTTTGGGATGGCAAAAACAAAACTTAGGGAAAGTATTTGGGAGTAAATTATTGCTTCGGAGTATTTGGGCAGCATGTATTTAAAAAGGTACGGCGCGACGGCGATATATAAAAGAGAAAAAATCGCTCCGACAGCCACGCCCTGGAAAATTCTTTTGTAAAAAATGTAATTTATTTCTTTTGGTGTTTTGGTGGCAAATTTCGGGAATCCTAAGGCGACTAATTTTTTTAGAAAAGTAATGATTCTTCCTGGGATAGCCATGGCGATGGTGTAAACGGCCAATTGAGCTGGTCCCCAAAAATGAGTCAAAATTATTTTATCTATTTGTCCGCCGATTGGTTCCATAAAACCAATGAAAGTCAAATTTCGCCCATAACTTATTGCCCCACTGGAGTCTTGACCTTCTGGTGGGTTGTATTTAAAAATTGTTAAAAAATAAAACAAAAGGTTGGCCAAAAAAGTTGTGCCCGTGTAGGCAATAATGAGCCAAATAGTTTCTTTGCTCAACAAAACAGTTACTATCATGCCCACGGCATAGATAACAGTTGAAAAAATCCCAAAAAGGCTCAAAAATTTAAAATTCTTTTTACCCTCAAGATACGCTCCATAGGTGTTTAAAGCCAAAGTGGGTGGAATAAAGAGCCCCATTATTAAAAACGACAAAGAAAGCAGAGAATCATTTTTTAAAAAATAATAACCGCTTAAAAATAAAAATACGATCAACATCATTAAATTCCACCTCAGTTGATATTTGATAGATTTTCGAAAAGAGCCGTCATCACCCCCGGCAACAGCTTTGGCCACGGCGCTGTTCATGCCAGTCAAAGAAAAAATGTTCACAACCGCGGCCAAAGAGAGGATATAGCGATACATGCCGTATGTTTCTTTAGGCAACAAATTGGCCAAAAAGATAATCAAAAGAAAAGAGATTAAGTTATTGAAAGTATGGCCAAAAGTCAACCAAAAGCCGCCTTTGGCGGCGTAGACCATGTCGGTTTCGAAAAATTTTTCGCTTTTGCGCAGATTTTCCCGCACCCAGCTTCTAATGGTTGACAGATTATTCATTTTATTATGTTCATACTAAATTAAAATCCTTAATTTTAAAAGCCGTTTGGTTTCGTGTTATACTACCTAAAAGCATATGATTGGGCGGGAAATTTGGCGGGGGATACTGACGGCTGGGCTATTTTTTGCCCCGTTTTTAGTTTTTATTGTTTCCAAAGACATGTTTTTTCCGTTTATTACTGGAAAAAATTTTACTTTTCGCATTATTACCGAAATTCTTTTTGCCGGTTGGTTGATTCTACTTTTTTTTGACCGAAGTTTATGGCCCAAACGCTCGGCGGTTGTATGGTCATTTTTGGCTACCACCACCGCGCTTATTTTGGCCACCATTTTCGGCGAAAACCCAATGCGGAGCTTTTGGAGCAACTATGAGCGCATGGAAGGCCTGCTCGGTTTTTTGCATCTCGGAGCATATTTTTTGATGCTCGTCTCTCTTTTTCAGGAAAAACATTTTGAAAGATATTTTCAAGTTTCTTTTGGGGTTTCAATTTTAATTAGTCTTTATGGCCTCCTTCAGGCCGCTTTTCCAGAAAAATTCACTATTCATCAAGGCGGGGTGCGAGTGGATGCTTCTTTTGGTAATGCTACCTATTTGGCGGTTTATGAGCTTTTCCATATTTTTATTGCCCTAATTTTGCTGGCCAAAAATGGTTTTTCGGGCCGATTGAGGCAAATTCTTTATGGCTCGGGCATAATCTTATCTCTTGCGGTGCTTTATTTAACCGCGACCAGAGGGGCAATCTTAGGTCTTTTGGGTGGACTTTTTGTTTCCGGACTTTCTGTTCTATTTTTTGAATGGCGCAATTTGCGGGTGCGCAAAATTGGCCTCGCCACCGTTGGCGTCTTGATCCTTTTGGTCGGCCTTTTCTTGGTGGCCAAAGATACCAATTTTGTCCGCCAAAGTGAAGTTTTGGCGCGTTTTGCGACCATCTCTTTAACCGAAACAACCACCGAATCCCGCTTTTTAATTTGGGGCATGAGTTTGGACGGTTTTAAAGAAAAGCCGATTTTAGGCTGGGGGCCAGAAAACTATATCAACCTTTTTGCCGAACATTATCGCCCAGAGTTGTACCGCCAAGAGCCGTGGTTTGATCGGGCGCACAATGTGGTTTTTGACTGGCTGGTTTCAGCCGGCCTTTTGGGGCTTCTCTCTTATTTATCGCTTTTTGCCTCGGCTGTTTATTTGATTTTAAAAAATCGCTCGGTTTTTAAATTTGGTGAATACGCCATTTTGCTCGGTTTGCTTTCGGCTTATTTTTTCCATAACCTTTTTGTTTTCGATAACCTAATTAGCTATCTATTTTTTATTTTAATTTTGGCTTATGTGCACATTGCCTCAAGAGAAGCTTTTGGCACTGACAGATCGACCGATAAATTGCCCGAAAAAACCAAAAAAGTTGGCCAGCTTGCGCCAGCCACGTCACTTATAAATCATGCCCCTCTTCGATTGATCGCCTCTCTTATGGTTATCTTGGTTTTTTCAGCCGGAATGTATTTTTTGACCTTACGGCCGATTTTTGGCGCTTCTTATATCACTGAATCTATTCGACCACACAAGTCGGCCGATGCTCGTACGCCGGGCTTTGATTTAAACAAAAACAAAATTGCTTTCGAAAAAGCGATCAAGAGTAGTCCTTTGGGTCGTACGGAAGCGCGAGAACAACTAATCCAATTAACCGCCAGAATTTTGGAAGTCAAAGAAGTGTCCCAGGCCGACAAAGAATATTTTAGCAATTTGGTCATCGCCGAATTTGAAAAACAAATTTTGGAATCTCCCCAAGATGTCCGGCATCATTTTTTCTACGGTGCTTTTTTAAATCGTCTTGGCCGATACAAAGAAGCCGAGATTCATTTAAAGAAAGCGGCTGAAATTTCACCCAAAAAACAATTTATTTTAATTGAGCTGGCCAGAAATTATGTTAGTTTGGGAAAAATAGATTTAGCTCGTGAGGTGGCCGAATATACGGTTAATCTCGATCCGCGCTACATTGAGCCGGTTTCTTTTTTTGTCGGGGTGGCGGTCAAACAAAAAGATTTTTCGGCAATTATCGAAAAAATCGAGCTCTCTGTCGGCCGAGAGCCGGGCAATGTTCGTTTGTTACCGGCGCTCGCCGCCGCTTATTATGAGATCGGTAAACGCGATGTGGCTATAGAAAAACTACAAGAAGCGATTGAAAAAAATCCCGAATTTCGTGCGGAAGGTGAAAAATATTTGGCCGAGCTAAAAGCTGGTCGCCCGATTTGATTTTCTGAAGATCTTTTGTTTTGAGAGGTCGTCCTTTTTTATCCTCAACTAAAACCCTAAATTAAAGGGACCATCCTTGGTAGCGACTCCATCGAACGCTTTTTTGCCTCCATATCTCCAACTAAAAGCCCCAAAGCAAAAAGGACGGTCCTTTTTGTTCTGGTGCTTAAAGGACCGTCCTTGGTTCCACCACTCACTGATATTTTAGCAAGCTTTCGTTTGCTTGATTATTTCCCTCCAATTGATAGGGTTAATTCGGTTTGTGAGCACCATGTGATTTTTTGATTAGGGAGAAGAATTGTCATGCGAAATTTGTTAGAGCGGGATGTCTCCGCCTGGCACCACCTCCGAACAGAGAACGAAAACACCGCTTTGGTGGTGGAAATAGTTGGCGGAGCTACTTCCGCCTGGTCCTTTCCGGTGATCAGCCGGGGAGAGGATTCAGAGCCGGACTGGGAACGAGCTCAAGAATTACTCACCAGAGTCTTGTCCAACTCTAAATTACACCCAAAGAA
>FRDC01000078.1_pt1 | contig 23562 bp, 22 predicted proteins | sample 1106171 | NCBI WGS metagenome assembly FRDC01 (sample SAMEA3930566, study PRJEB13176) | freshwater metagenome | biome: Drinking water system; feature: drinking water; material: water | place: Singapore | collected 2014-12-20 | reverse complement strand
CCCGAAGACAATCTCGAAAGTCCTTATGCCCGCGATGCCCTGCGCCAGCTCTATGTGCTGCTCTATGCCGGCAAGGTCGAGCAGTGCTCGCTCGCCACCTTCGAGAGCATGACCGGCCTGTCGCTGACCGACGGCAGGGGGTGCCTCAAGGACGAGTTGCCGCCGATCACGACTTTCCTGAACCGGCTGCTGGCACTCACCATCGACATGCAGAACGTGCTGTTCACGGTGTTCGAGCAGTTGCTTAGCGCCAAGGTCGAGAGCGCAATCGCGGCGGGCAGTTACGATCTCGGACTGGAAACGCTGAGCGCCGACAGCTTCACCGTCACGGGCAGCGAGCCGATCTACGTCCATCCGGCCACCGGCGCGGAGACCCGGTTGCTCACGATTGCAATGCAGGAGCGCAACCAGCCGGTGCCGCTCGAAAAGGCGTTCGAACTTCGGCGTGAGCCCGGCGCGCGGCTGTTGGTCAATGCCCGCTCGCGGCGCGCAGCAGTCCAGCTGCCGGCTCGCAGCCTTATGCTCGACGATGGCGAGGTTGAACGCCGTGTCCGGCTGATCCGGCCGATGGAGCGGCTGAACTTCGCCCTCGCCCATCTGCCCGAGACCCACTGGCAGGAGGTGGACGAGCAGACATTCGCGACAATCTGGCAAGACGAGGTGTCGCATGTCGATGAATTCACGACAAGCGAACTGCACATCGTCACCGGCCTCCTGCTGCCGATCTGGAAACAGCTTCCGGAAGAATCGACCCGTGTTTACCGGCTCCAGACCGACGATGGCTCGCGCATTGTCGGTCGCCGGGTGTCCGCAGCATGGGCAGCGAATGCGACGGCCAAGCCGGACGCGCCAGTCCTTTCGCCACCACAGGCAATTGCATTGCTGCGTGAAGGGCACGCGGTGCTCGACCTTGCCGATGGGCTGCAACTGCGCCGGTCGCGGCTGATGCAGGTGAACCGGATCGAACTCACCGGGTTCGGATCCTCGGCGGTCGACCGGCTCAAAGCCATGGGGCTGTTTTCCGAGATCATCAGCTGGAAACTGCGTCTGTTCGTGCCTGACGACATGGTGACAGGGTCGGGTGTGCTCGAGCGGCTGTTTGAACGGCACCCTTTGACGCGCATCGCCGACTGGAAGGCGGCCTGACATGGCCAAGCTCTCCACGCGTGCGGCAGAAGTGTCGGAACGGCTTGCGCAGAACGTGCAGGCCGTTTGCCACCATTATCTGCCCGCAGGCAGGCGCGAAGGCAGCTACTGGATGGTTGGCGATGTCGCGGGAACACCCGGACGCAGTCTCTACGTCCGGCTTTTCGAAACCGAACGCGGCGTGATCGCCAACTGGGTCGATGCCGCAACCGGCGAATATGGCGATCTCATTGATCTCATCCGGCTCAATCAGGGGCATGGGCGTCTGTCCGAAACCATTGAGGAAGCCGAACGCTTTCTCAGCCTGCCACCATCGGCTTCGGACGATCAGCGCAGTGCCGCGTCATTCACCAAGCCCGCGCGCGCAGGATCCAAAACCGCTGCCATACGCCTGTTTGCCGCCTCGAAACCGCTGACCGGATCAATCGCGAGCACCTACCTAAGGTCACGTGGCATCACACGTGTATCCGACCTGCCAGCCCTGCGCTTTCATCCGCGATGCTACTACAGACCAAACGAGAACGATGATCCCGCAACTGCGGGCGCTTTCCCGGCACTGATTGCAGCAGTTACCGACAACGACGGCTTGCAGACCGGCACCCATCGCACCTGGCTCGATACATCCGGCTGCGCGAAGGCCAAAGTCGCATCGCCGCGCAGGGCGATGGGCAACATCCTCGGCAACGCCGTAAGGTTCGGATCTGCGGATGATGTCATGATCGCCGGCGAAGGCATCGAAACCATGCTGTCATTGCGCGAAGTTCTGCCAACCATGCCGGTGGCAGCCGCAACATCGTCAGCCCACCTCGCAGCGATCATGTTCCCGCCGACACTCCGGCGACTCTATGTTGCGCGTGACCGCGATCTGGCAGGCGACGCGGCGTTTGGCGCCCTGACCGAACGGACGCAGGCAGGCGGCATCGAACTTGTATCACTCATACCTGACCTCGCTGACTTCAATGACGACCTCCGCCAGCATGGCGCAGGTGCACTGGCGAAACGGGTTCGCCATCATCTCCGGGAGCAGGATCAGACACGCTTTTCCGTCGACATTGGCTGAGCCGATACGGGGTTGGAGGATGGGGCGTTGGCGGCGTGCATGGGACTTGAGCCAGGACCTGGCCCAGCCCGGCCTCCTTCGAGCGGCGTCCGAGAGACCGGCTGCCGCGAGGCCGCAATGGCAGCCATGCGGCTATTTTCCGGCGGCGCATCCGCGCCTTTCCATCGCGAAGCAAAATAGCCGCCCGCCCGCCATCCTCCGCTGCGCTTCGGTCCATGCGGATGCAGCCTAGCGGCAGCCGGTCAGAGGGACGCCCATGAAGGCCGGGCAAGGTGCCCGGTCCCAAGGCCCCAAGGACCGACGCAATGACCATCACGCCCGATTCAGAACCCGAACACAAAACCTCTGCCACCGCCCATCTCCTCGATGAAATCGCCCTCTACGGCTATCGCCCCTTCTCCGATGAAGCCGATCCGCGACCGCTCCCCGAAGAGCGCATCGCCGCTGGCGCCGTCGCCGACATGTTCGATGCCCTCATCGCCACCATGATCGACACCAGGCTCGAACCCGATCTGGAAGACCTGTGCTGGTCACTCGCCAACCTCTTCCACCGCGCCGAGGGCCGGATCCAGCGCGACCTCGACGACAATGAAGATGCCCAGAAGCGCAGCCAGCGCGAGCAGAATGGCTCCGAAGTCAAGTCAGTCGAACTCGAACGCCTGCTCCGCGAAGGCATTGGTCTGATCGAACGCCGCAACGCCATGGAATTTATGCGCGATGCCGCCGGCGACCAGTTCGAAGCGCATTTCCGCAAAGCCTGGACCCCGCGTACCGGGTCACTCGTCAACCATCGCACTATGACTGCCGCCATGATCGACAGCCGGGATTATCTGGCCGCGAAGCGTCGCTCAGAGACCGAGCCGCTGCTACCGGTGGGTACGCGCATCGCGTTCACGTCCGGTCCTGACTACCAAAACCACACCCGGATCTGGGCTGTCCTCGACAAGGTGCTCGCCAAATATCCAGACATGGTCCTGTTCCACGGAGGCAATCCCACCGGCGGCGAACACATCGCTTCGCTCTGGGCGCGCAATCGCAAGATCACCCATGTCGCGTTCCGGCCAGACTGGAATCGGTTCAAGAAAGCAGCGCCATTTCGTCGTAATGATCAGATGCTGGTAGCACTGCCCAAGGCCGTGGTCGCTTGTCCGGGAAATGGCATCAATGCCAACCTGGTCGACAAGGCGCGCAAGATGGGGATTACTGTTTGGGCGATTGAGTGAGTGCTGTCGGCCCTGATTGCAGCGATCTTATGTGCCTAAACGCCGGCAGCTCGCGACCAGATTTAGTCATTCCCGACCATCAATTGCGACGTCTGCTTCCGCCGAATGCTGCCACACGGCTGTCGGGGTCGCGCATTGGTGCCGCTCATGGCCGGAGGTGGATAGGTAGGCGAATGGCGGCTTTCCTAACTTCGTTGCGAGCCTCATTGGCTGGCTTGCCCCCTTGCGATCTGCCACCTCTCGCCATGCAGCTCATGCCCGGCAAAGCCGCCGTATGGCCGTGAGGTCTGCCAGGGTAAGCGTGCGATAGCTCAGGCGCACAATGCCGGCAGCCTCCCACTCCTTCAGCACCCGATTGACGGTTTGCCGCGATGCACCGAGCATATGAGCGGCCTCCTCCTGCGAGAAACGTAGCACTGGCGCATCGCCCGCCTTGCCGCCTGCATCGATCATTTGCACGATGATCCGCGCGAGGCGCTCAGGCAAAGGCAGCAGCACGGTGTCGTCCATCCGGCTCAGCACCGCCTTGTAACGCTGGCCCATCATGGCGAGGAACTGCCGTAGATAATCGGAGCGGTCGTCGATCAAGGCGTGCAGGGTGGCAGCGGGGACCATAAGCACGGTGCTGTCAACGGCGGCCACCGCATCATTGCCGCGCGGCTCGCAGGTGAACAGTGATGCCTCGCCGAACCAGTGCCCCGGCGTCACCAGACCCAGCACCGCTTCACGGCCGACAGGGCTGGTGACACTCAGGCGAATGATTCCGCGCTCGACGCAGAACAGCGCATCGGGCGGCGAGCCGCGGCCGTAAAGCGCTTCGCCTCGCGCTAGCACGCGCTGCCGCGCATGGCGGCGCAGTAGGGCATCGAGCTCCTCATCCAGTTTTCCCGGTTCGGCCAAGCACACCCTCCGCGCCGCCAGATCGTTGAAGCAACGGCCATGTGGTTACAACAAGCGGCGCACACGGCAAGAGCGCGACCCACTCACCCCGCTAGTGCAGCTTTCAGACTGTCCCGCCGCGCCTTGAACATCGGAATGTCGTCGTAGGGGATGTCGGGATTGGTGCCGTTCCCCAGATGATCGAGACGGCTTCTTACGATCGGCAGCTGTTCCGGGCTGGGGTAGATGTAGAACCGGTCTTCCTCGATCGCCTTGAAAGTGATCGCAGCCACCTCTTCGGGCGTCAGCGTGCCGTTGGCAAGATCCTTGGCGGAGATCGCCTGCGTGGCCAGCTGCGAGCGGGTCGGCCCGCTGTCATTGACCAGATCAGCGGGGCGGTTGCGGTGGCACTGGCTGATATTCGTGGACACATAAAACGGGCACAGCACCGCCGCCCGCACCTGCGGCCCGACCAGATCGAGATCGTGGTAGAGACATTCGGACAAAGCCAGCACCGCGTGCTTGGAAACGCTGTAGATGCCCATTCCCGGCGCGGTCACCAGACCCGCCATCGATGCGGTGTTCACGATGCAGCCTTCATAGCCCGGATCTGCAGCGGCTGCCGCGAGCATGCGCGGGGTAAAGCTGCGCACCCCGTTGGCGACGCCATCGACATTCACGCCGAACAGCCACTTCCAGTCCTTTTCGGTGCTTTCCCAGATCGGCCCGCCCGATGCGACACCGGCATTGTTGAACAGCAGGTTGGCCGGCCCGAAATGCTGTTCGGTCGCGACCGCCAGTGCCTCGACCGAAGCGGCACTGGTCACATCGGTCAACACGCCGATCGCCTCGGCGCCGCCTGCACGCAGGTCAGCAACGGCCTGCTCCATCGCTCCAGCCTCGACATCGGCGATCACCAACTTCATGCCGCGCCGCGCGGCCTCCTCGGCAATCGCCCTGCCAAGACCCGAAGCCCCGCCAGTGACCACGGCCACACCGCCCTTCAAGTTCTTCATCCTGCACTCCTTGCTTTTTTACTGATGGATGATGCGGGCGCGAGGTGCGCCGGTTTCATCAATGACTGTAGGCGAAAACCGGATCGGTGAGATCGATCGCGGGTATCGCCTCGCTCTCGTAGAAATAGTCCTGACTGTGCTGCCATTCAGGCGTGTCCCCGCGCCGGGGCAGCCGGTCGAGGCTGCGGAGCAGATAGCCGGGGTTGAGGTAATCGGTATCGACCCACGGCTTCAGTTCCATGCCCTGATCTTCGGGCCTGAGCACCGGCATCACGCTGCTCGCGCCGCTTTTGTGCATGTGATCGAGCAGCCGGCAGACGAAGCCCGCGACAAGATCAGCGCGCAAGGTCCAGCTGTAATGGCCATAGCCATAGACCCAAGCCATGTTGGGTATGCCGGTGAACATGATTCCGCGATAGGTTATGGTCTGCGCAAAGTTGACCGGCGCGCCGTCGATGCTGAACGGGATGTCGCCCATCACTGCCATATCGAACCCGGTGGCGGTGATCACCACGTCGGCATCGATCCGCTCGCCCGAATCAAGCACGATCCCGGTATCGTCGAAGGTGCTTATCGTATCTGTCACGACCGACGCCTTGCCCGCCGAAATGGCCTTGAACAGGTCACCGTCCGGCACAAACGCCACGCGCTGCTGCAAAGGGCGATAAGGCGGCGTGAAATGCCGTTCGACATCGAACCCTTGCGGAAGCAGCGCCTGAACACCGCCAATCAGCATCGCCTTCAGCTTGTCAGGCGATGAATGCGCGCGGTCGAGCAGATCGGCCCGGTCGCGCACCACCTTGCGCCGCATGATCTCGTGAACCCAGGTAGGGTCCACATCCAGCCTGCGCAATTCCTCGGCCAGCGCGTCAGCATTGCGGCCAGCGGCAAAATAGGTCGGCGTGCGTTGCAGCATGGTCACGTGCGCGCAGCGGTCGGCCAGCGCCGGGATCAGGGTTGCCGCGGTCGCACCCGAACCAATCACAGTTACGTTCTTACCCGCCAGATCGAGACCCTCTGGCCAGTGCTGGGGGTGGATGATCTGGCCCTTGAACCTGTCCATGCCCGGCCATTGGGGCGTGTAGCCTTTCTCATGCCGGTAGTAGCCCTGACACATCCACAAAAAGCTCGCCTCCATCTGCACGACATCGTCGGCCCCTTTGCGTTCGACCGTCAGCTGCCAGCTGGCGGTTTCGTTGGACCAGTTGGCGGACGTGACGCTGTGGCCATATCGGATGAAGGGACCAAGGCCCGCATCGGCAATCGCATCACCCAGATAGTCGAGGATCTGATCGCGCGAGGCGATCGGCTGCCCGGTCCACGGCTTGAAGCCGTAGCCGAAGGTGAACAGGTCGCTATCTGACCGGGTGCCGGGATATTTGTGGATCAGCCAGGTGCCGCCATGGCCCTCAAGCGCTTCGAGAATGGCAAAGCTCAGATCCGGGCAATGCTTGCGCAGGAGGGTCGCGCTGCCGATCCCGGAAATGCCCGCGCCGACGATGATCACATCGAACTTTTCGGGTTGCTGCGTGCCTGCTGCGATATTCTGCCGATCCGACACCATCTGCCTCTCCACTCCTTTGGGGCGCGGCCTGTCCCCAGCCTGGCGGCGTGCTAGACCGAGCTAGCAGGCAAGACTGTCGCCTTTGGGCATTCTATCGGATTGCGAGCTATCCTCCCCTCTAGGTGGGCAAATCAGAAGAGGATGTTGTTGCCGCTTTGGGGGGCGCTTGCTGAATGGCGGCAAGCGGCAAGCGCTCTCGCATTAGCCGCCATTTGCGCTCTGATCATCGCAGTGTCGGCTTCTGGTAAAGCCGGTCATCTGCAAAGCGGTTTAGGAAGGGCAGAAATGTCCCAGATTTAGACATTCAACCCTTGGTGCCGAACTTCGGCTCCTTCGCTGACCACGCAAGCCCCACCCCGCACTCGAAGGCCAATCCGTTGGCCGACCCCAAGCCTCCTTCAATCAACCCGTAAAGGGTCCGCTACGCTGCGCGTGCGGCCACTGCGTCTTCGCCTTCGTGGTGATTGCGGCTTTGCGCCGTCTGTCCGGGGCCTGTCGAGCGGGGATGGTCCCTGCTCCGAGACAGGAGCTCGAACATGTCACTCACCATCGCACAGCGTCACGCCTGGAGCCTCGCCCGCACACTAATGGTCTGCGTGACCCTGTTCCACGCCGGTAACGGTTACGCCGCCGTTCCCTCGGCTGAATTCGATGGCGATGCCGACAGCGTCATCCATGAATATGACCCGTTCAATCCCTGACCGCGTCAGATTGCGTTGCGGCGCATGGCTGGATGCCCATCGGGTATTCCAGCCGATGCGCATTTCTGCTATGGATTCCATGCACATTGCGCTGCGGTGGAGGTGGAGAGCGCGTCCCTTGCCCTTGGTTCCAAGGAGGACGCCATGCTGATCGGCTTTGCCCTGATAATCGTCGCAGTAATCCTGTGCTGCGCGCTTCTATTCCGCCTTTCGATTTACGCCCTTCCGCTGTTCGTCGCGTTTCTTGCGGGTTCGGCGACTTACCGCACCGATAGCGGCATTCTCGCTGCGCTCGCCGCCGCAGCCATATCCGCGATCATTCTGCTTGCTGCAGCCCAATTAACACTGGCGTTCGCTAAGTCCGACCTGACACGTGCTGCGGTCGGCTTCGCCTTTGCCGCGCCCGCAGCCATTGCGGGCTATCACGCAGTCCACGGCATTGCTGCGGCGACCATGCCGCCAAGCGCATGGCAACACGCCTTGTCATTGCTTGGCGCTGCGATAATCGCGGCTGCATCCTGGACTCAATGGAGCCGCGCCCGTCCCTAGCTTTGCCATTTTCGAAGGCCCGCCCGGCAGGTGCCCGGCGGGGCTCGCACGGCCAAATCGGCCAGTACGCGGCAGGCGTTGTGTTCGAGTGGCAGTTTCTGCGTTCCTCTTCTTGGGTCAGCTTGGTCTGGGCGTTTGCGCGGTCGGAGCGAGGCCGAGAATTCGCAGCCGGTTTTGGGCTGGCCTGTGGCGGACCGATTGCACTGATCTCAATCAGGCCCGGATTGGCGCATGGCCGTTGCCGATATCTGAGATTGCGGTGACCACTAGGCAGCACACCGGTGACGACACCTTGCTCATCGCATTTCGGTCTTGGAAGTCCGGGAAGTGCCATTTCTCCCGGTCAAGTGTGACCCGAGCCCACTGCGGCCTCGTCAATGGCCGTGGTTGGCAGGGGATGGCTTCGCCGCTTGATCCCTTGCTGCAACGCCGTCTGCGCCAACTTTCTTCCCCTGGGCGTGCCGCCCATTCCTCGCGAGGCAAGAAAGCCGTCTGGCCGTCGTCCTCCACTGCGTTTCGGCCGTTCCGGTGCAGCGGGCGCAAGCCCCTGCCTTCAACCAGCCATCGAGGCCGCGATGGGCGCGGGTTCGACCAACTTGAAGGAATGCATCATGGCCAACATCGGAACTTTCACCAAGACCGGCAACGAATACAAGGGCGAGATCGTCACCATGTCGGTGCAGCAGAAGAACGTCCGGATCGTCCCCGAAGCCAGCGACAACGAAAATGCGCCGTCGCACCGGGTTTTCGTCGGCCGCGCGGAAATCGGCGCCGCCTGGACCAAGACCTCCAACGAAGGCCGCGAATATCTCTCGGTCAAGCTCGACGATCCCAGTTTCACCGCTCCCATCTTTGCCAACCTCTTCGATGACGAAGACGGCAAGAGCTTCAACCTGATCTGGTCGCGCGCCCGCCGCACCAACGGCGACTGACCGAACAGCCAGCCCCGCCCGGCACCTGCCGGGCGGGGCTTCCGACATTCTCATTCGTCTGCTGACGTCACTCTCACAAGGAGTTCTGAGGCTTCAATACCGAGCGCGATGGAAAGATGCTCAAGCTTGTCGACCGAGGCACTGTAGCGTCCACGCTCAAGGCTGCTGACATAGGTTCGATCGAGATGGGCCCGATGTGCAAGCTCTTCTTGCGACAGGCCAGCAGCCAACCGATAGCGTTTCAGATTCGCAGCCAGGACCTCGCGCAATTTCATTGCACGAACTCACCACCGTTGCAGAGTATTTAACCACGGAGTATACTCTTCACGACTGGGCTTCGGCTGAGTTCAGCAGGCTGGCAACGCGCACGGGTTATCCGCGAAAAGGTACAATTCTCTGCCCGTTGTCGAACAAGCCAAGTTTTCCCCATTTTGGTGGGTCTTGGTGGTAAGAGACTGTGGATGCAGAAACGAGTCGGAACCAAAGGCTCGGACCATGACGATTGCTTCTTTCGAAAACAGCCCGCCCCTCTCGGATATGGTAACGCCGTATGACGAACGCCATTTTGTCACGTATTTACGGCTACTTGACGCCGCCGACGAAGGTGCGGAATGGACTGAAGTAGTGCAGATCGTCTTTGGGATCGATCCTGCCCTGGAACCGGTCCGGGCGCGTCAGGTCCATGAGACCCACCTCGACCGAGCACGCTGGATGACGTCCCACGGCTACCGACATCTGCTCGATAAAAAGCAAAGAGGCTGAATTCTCGGAAACGGATTGGCCCGCTTGCCCTAAACGCTCCGTCAGAATTTCTGCGCCTCCGGGCATAAGCATCCCCAGATTTTGATACTTGCGGCTTACCGTTGGTTAACAAAGACTTGATGCTTGGCCTTTTTGCCTGTGCTTTGCAGGGGTCTTTATGCCCGGTGGTTCGTCATGGCGGTCACCATCGACCGCGGATCAATATCGCGATCACGACTATGCGGACTTCGCGCAGGAATTCCTGCACCGTAATGCCGACTACCGCCGCGATTATGCCGACACCCAAGAGCGCATTGCTCGCTTCCCATCGGTCGAACACCATGAAAAGGAGGGCCTCTCCCGGCGATGGGGCTTGAGCTTTCCCCACCGATCCGCAAGCAAACGCCCGCGAGTGCCCGGCACTTTGGTCGCCCAGCGCATCGCCGGACGTGATCATCGTCGAAACTGCTAAACCGGACCTCCCGCTGATGTGGCTGTCGAGCTGGAAGCCGCTGGCAGAGATATCGACATCAGTCGGCAAACATCTCGTTTATACGAGGGGCAGCTGCAGGCTGCGACTTTGCATTCGATACCGAGCCGCCCTGCCCGTTCCCGCCGTCTCGATACCGTGCGATGAGACCTATGAACTGCGCATCGCAGCTGTCACGCGTATGCATCTGATAACGCGCGCCTCCAGCTCCACATCCCAAGGCGCTCACGTCATCACGCACAATCAACGGCTGCGGTTGAGCCGCTTCCTTGCTATTCACGACGCGCTCGTGGCGGGTGCGTCTTCTCGTGACCTCACCTACGGCCTGATCTTCCCCAACCACCGTCCTCTTGTCGGAGCGACCTGGAAAGCCTCGAGTGAGCGGCGGCAGGTTCTTCGGCTGATCGCCCAAGCGCGTAGCCTCGTGTCCGGCGGATATCGCGATATTCTCTTACACCGCTGACCCAGACATCCGGGGTGACAGATTACGGCACCCGCATTCGGTCACTCCCTGCCCACGCCAATCCTCCGCCAAAGCTCGCGAACCCCAGCGACAGCCCGCTGCCGCTGCCAACCTTCGCCGGAGCCTTGCCATGGATGCCAGACCCACCCCCGTGACTGCACGATTTTTGCGGACGCCTGATGCTGCAGTGCACCTCGGGCTTTCGGCTCGCACACTCGAAAAGCACCGCTGTTTTGGAACGGGGCCGGTCTATCGCAAGCTCGGTGGCCGGATCGTCTATGCCGTGACAGATCTCGACGCATGGGCAGAGCAAGGACTGCGGCGGTCAACCAGCGATCCCGGCAAGGGCATCGTCCACCCAGCCAAGCGTCTTGATGGCTATACTCCGCCGGTCCGGCGCTGAGGCACGCAATGCGACGCCTGTCCGCCTTCCCAGCCAAGCCTGCGCAGCTTGACCTGTTCGTGTCCCAGGGCCGCGATATTGCCGCGCGCGACGCGCAGGACCTGATGGCCTGGCCGTTCTTCAGCCTCGCCAAATCAAAACGGGTCCGTCCGATCGACTTCCGGATGGGCGAGGTTACGATCCTCGTCGAGGCGACAGCCGAACACGGCATGGCGACCATCTGGGACGCGGATGTCCTCATCTGGGTAGCGAGCCAGATCGTCGAAGCGCGCGATGCCGGTCGGCCTACCTCGCGATTGATCGCCGCGACTCCGCACGAGATCCTTGCCTTCACCCGGCGGGGCACAGGCAAAGCCAGCTACGAGCGGCTGAAGGCCGGGCTGGATCGCCTACAATCCACCACCATCGCGACTTCGATCCGCCAGCGTGACGCGCGGCGGCGGCACCGCTTTTCGTGGATCAATGAGTGGAAGGAGCGTCTCGATCATTCGGGTCGCGCGCTCGGGATCGAGATGATCATTCCTGACTGGTTCTACGAAGGCGTGATCAATCAGGCGCTCGTGCTCACCATTGATGCCGATTATTTCGCACTAACCGGTGGTCTGGAGCGCTGGCTTTATCGCCTCGTGCGCAAGCATGGCGGCAAACAGCGCGGAGGCTGGAGCTTCGACTTCCAGCATCTGCACATGAAGTCAGGTGCGCTCTCCCCGCCCAAACGCTTCGCATTCGAGCTGCGCGACATTGTCTGCCGCCAAGCGCTGCCGGGATACACGCTTACCATCGAACATGCGCTCGGCCGCGAACGGTTGAACTTTGTCGCTGTCCGGCCCGATCCGTTCGACGCCGCAATGCGCCGTCTCGGACTGCGCTCTAGCAACCATCACCCTGTGGATATGTCATGATGCAGCACGGACTATCAGGAACCGCCCCGCTCGGACCATCAGGAACCGGAAGTTCGGACTATCGGGAACCGAAACGTCGTCCAAAGCGCCGAAAAACATCAGCAATTTGCGCCCTTAACTATCCTAACAAAGAATCCTTCGGATTCTTGCTAACGGCTGCGAGCCTGTGGACAAAAAGCGGGGCGGACCCCGAAAGGCCTGCCGGTACGAGGATGGGTGATGACCCGCAGCTGACCCATGTGACGCTGGTCTGGCGCGAGGGCCAGCATGAGGACTGGATCAAATTCGGTAACCCCGTTGCCGAACGGATCCGCAGCCGTAGCGAGCGGATCGAAAGCTATATGGCGGGCCAGGTGTTCGCTTTGGTCCGCTGGGCGTCCAACGATTATGGCACCGTCCGTTCAACCTTGGACATCGTACAAGCTGTCGGCCTAGGCGAGCATTGCGCAACCGTGCCGCAGGTCGACCCCGGCGGAGAACTGCTGCTTTCGGTCCATGGCTGGCCCAAGGTCGCGCAAGTCTTCCGCCTTATCGATGCCATCGAAGCGTCAGGCATAGACCCCTGCGGTGTTGCTCCGGAACATTGGCGACACATCCACAACAGGATGGCGGGCCGACTTACACCGCGTGAATACACGCCCGCGCGGCACCAAGCCTGGCTCCAGCGCAAGGCACTTTTGCCATGAAGCGGCGCAGCATGATATTTGCAGCCATCGTCGGTTGCGCAACGCTCTCGACCTTGGCCGTGCCCGTCGCGCGCTTCGCCGTGTGGAATGCGACCGCCTCGGTCCCCACCGGGCTCTACGCCATCCGTGGCAAGGCGAGCCTGCATGTTGGCGAGCGGGTCGCCATTGAACCGCCGCCCGAAATGCGCCGACTGCTCGCAGAGCGGCGTTACCTCCCGACAGGCGTCCCGCTGCTGAAGCGCATCGCGGCTGTACGCGGCCAGCGCGTCTGCCGAGATGCATTGAGCATTTCGATTGACGGCAAATATGTCGGCGCGGCGCGTCCGCGGGACCGTCTGGGGCGCGCACTGCCGACCTGGGCCGGCTGCCATGTGCTGCGCACCGGCGAGCTATTCGTGATGAACCCGGCAGCGCCCGACAGTTTCGATGGGCGCTATTTCGGCGTGCTGCGTCTGACACACGTCATTGGTCGCGCGGCCCCAGTCTGGACCGATGAAGCGGGCAATGGCGACCATGTCTGGTTCGCCGACCCGCGCGCCAACGAGACTTCCCTACCTTCAACCCAAGGAGATTGAACCCATGCGTATCGGAACTTTTCGTGCCGCCGGCGGCGGCTACAGCGGTCAACTGCGGACGCTGTCGCTGAGCATTGAGCTGTCACTCGTCCCGGCAGACCCATCGGACAGTGAGAACGCTCCGGACTTCCGTGTGGTTGCTGGCGAAGATGCGGACGCGCGCGAAATCGGCGCAGGCTGGAAGCATGTCGGGGAGAAGGCAGGCGACTATGTCAGCTTGCAGATCGATGATCCTGCGTTTTTGCAGCCGCTGCGGGCCAACCTTTTCAAGGGCGATGACAACGGCCATGTTCTGGTTTGGTCGCGTCCCGCGCGGCGCGAAAAGGCCAGCTGAGCCATGCAGCTCCGCCGCCTCAGCTTCGCCGCTTTGGCTGCGCTCGCTTTGTTCGGTGCCGCGCCTGCCTTTGGGCAGGACGCTGCCGACCCGACAGCGCCGCGCACCGTCGACATTGCAGCGTACGTTGCTGAGGCATCGCTGCGTTTCGGCATCCCGGAACAATGGATCTATGCGGTCATGCGGGCCGAGAGCGCTGGCCGGATCGGCGCGGTGTCGTCGGCCGGAGCGATGGGTCTGATGCAGCTCATGCCTGGAACCTGGGCGCGTCAGCGCGCCCGGTTCGGTCTCGGCAGCGACCCGTTCGACCCGCGCGACAACATCTTGGCTGGGACCAGCTATCTTCGCGAAATGTATGACAGTTACGGTGCTTATGGCATGCTCGCCGCCTATAATGCAGGACCCGGGCGCTATCAGGAGTGGCGCGATCGCGGTCGCCCGCTTCCCGCAGAAACCCGCGCTTATGTCGCAAAGATCGCACCGATGCTGCAATCGGACAACACGGCCACTGTCGTCGCCAGCATGTCGCCTGTGCCGCAAGTGCGCATTGCGTGGACGCAAAGCGGGCTGTTCACGGCGCGAACTGCCGCGACCGAGGCACCGCCGAACGCGGACATGAGCGAAGAAACGGCGGCTGCGCCACCTGCTTCGCTGCGTCCGCATGGCGGGCTGTTCGTCCCTGTCTCGGGGAACCGCGACCAGTGACGGGCCACCTCCCTTTCTGGCGCGTCATGGCGTGGACTAGCGCAATATTGTGCGGAAGCGGGGTTGCAGGAAAGGATGGGTCAGGAGGATGGCAAGATGAAAGCGGAGCCAGCCGCCGAGGTGTGGGGCCGCAGAATTGCGGGATTTTCACAGCCAGCCGCCCTGCCCCATGGCTGGCTCCAGTCTCGATAATTGTCGCAATTCCGCCGTTCAACGAGCCAGCCGCTGTATCGCATCGCTTGACCTCATGAGTGATGACGATCTGGAAATCAGGCCTGGGCGCATCCGAGATCGCAGTTCTGGCCAAGGCAAAGCGCGCACACTCAAAGCCCAACTGCGGGCACTTGCCAACCGGTCAGGCTGCGGCGGCCGGGCGGGTGGTTCCGCATCGCGGCGCAGCACAGGTCGCCTTGCCCGAGGCCGCATCGCAAGCCTGCAGGCAAGCTCCCGCGCAAGTCAGCGCCGTGTGATCGTCAAGGCAAGGATCGTGCGGCATCGCGGGGCGCGCTTCACTGCCGCGCCGCTGGCAAAGCACTTGACCTATCTCAAGCGCGATGGCGTGACCCGCGACGGGAAGGATGCGGCGCTGTTCGGCAGCGGCGACGAAACCGTCGACGGCGGAGCCTTCGCCGAGCGCTGCGCCGATGACCGCCACCATTTCCGCTTCATTGTCTCGCCCGAAGACACGGCCGAACTGGCCGATGTGCGAAGCTTCACCCGCGACCTGCTGACCCGGATGGAAAAGGATCTTGGCACAGGTCTCGACTGGGTCGCCGTTGACCATTGGAACACCGACAATCCCCACATCCACATTCTGGTACGCGGCAAGGCCGACGACGACCGCGACCTGGTTATCGACCGCAGCTACATCAGCGAGGGCATGCGGGCTCGCGCCGCGCAGCTGGTGACCATGGAATTGGGCGCACGGACCGAGCAGGACATTGATCGAAGCTTGGCCCGCGAGGTGCAGGCCGATCGCTGGACCGGTCTTGATCGCCAGCTGCAAACGCTTGGCGACGGCCTCGGCGGCGTGGTTGATCTGCGCCCCGATCCGCAGCGGATCGCCAACCCGGCCAACCAGCATCTCATCGGCCGCGCCACAAAACTCGAACGCATGGGCCTGGCAGAGAAAATTGCGCCTGGCTGCTGGCGGATAAAGCCAGCACTCGAGCAGACCTTGCGGGAGCTTGGCACCAGAGGTGATATCATCAAGACGATGCACCGCGCCATGACCGGGCACGGCCTTGCTGCTGAAGCGGGTCGATTTGCCGTTCATGATGAAAGGGCGAGCGAGCCTGTCATCGGGCGACTAGTCGAGCGTGGCCTGCACAATGAGTTGACCGGTCAGGCCTATGCCGTAGTCGACGGCGTGGATGGCCGGGTCCATCATTGCAAATTCTCCGACATCGACATGACCGGTGATGCTGCCACGGGTGCAATTGTCGAGCTCCGCTCCTGGACTGACCGGCGCGGCCGCGAGCAATCCTCGCTCCTGACACATTCCGACTGCGATCTTGCTAGCCAGGAGCGCAGCCGCGGAGCCACCTGGCTCGACAAGCAATTGATTGCATCGGAGCCGCTGCCGCTCGGTCCAGGCTTTGGCAGCGAAGTCGAAGCAGCGAAAACGCGCCGGCTCGATTATCTGGAAAGCGAGGGTCTTGCCCAGCGGCGCGGTGACCGCTTCGCCCTGTCCCGCAATCTGCTTGGCACCTTGCGCGAGCGCGACCTTGCCGACGCTGGTGCAGCACTTTCGCGTGAACATGGCTTGCCACACCGCCAAAGCCGATCATCCGGTGAGATGTCAGGCGTCTATCGCCAACGCATCCAACTCGCTTCGGGCCGCTTTGCGATGATCGACGATGGCCTTGGGTTTTCGCTGGTCCCTTGGTCAAAGCAACTCGATCGGCATCTCGGGCAATATGTGAGCGGCCAGCCTCGGTCTGGTGGTGGCATCGAATGGACACTGGGCCGAAGCAGGTCGATCGAGATATGATGTGGCAGGCTGAGCAGTATCGGCCCAATCTTGACAATCGCACCATCTGATGCGTATATTCGCGTCAGGAGAAACGATCATGGCAAGCGCAGCAATCACCCATCATGCGGCCCCGGCAGCAGCAGGCCTGCAGACCTTTTCGAGCGACGGCGACCGCAAGCGACTGACCGGCGCGGCCGTCAAGGCCGTGTTGCGGCTCGTCGATGCCTGGGGTGGCAGCAATGCCGAAGGTGCCGCACTGCTCGGCGTATCCGAGAGCACATGGGACCGGATCAAAGCGGGCAAATGGGATGGCACCCTGAGCCAAGACCAGCTGACCCGTGCCTCTGCCTTGATCGGTGTGTTCAAGGGGCTGCATCTGCTGTTTGCCGACGCGATGGCCGACCGCTGGCCGCGTCTACCCAACCGGGCGCCAGTGTTCGGCGCAAAGTCGCCAGTCGAGGCGATGATCGAAGGCGGCATTCCCCGCATGCTCGAGACCCGGCAGTATATCGACGCGCTGCGTGGCGGGCTCTGAACCGCACTACGCGCTGCCGCTGGTGCGTGAGGCGTTCCCGCGCACCATCAGGCTGGTCGCGAGCGCGCGGCTGCGCGAAGCCGTGCTCGCACCGCTGGTCGACGATTCCGAAGAGTTGGCGCTACTCGCCGAGATTGAGGGCGCGACCAGCGGGCGGTTGATTGCCGAGGAACGCGGGCTCGGTGCGCTCAGCCCCGAAGAACTGGTTCATGGCGTGCCGCATGCGCGCTTCATCAATGCCAGCTTCGCCTATGCCAAACCGCGCGAGCCGATGCGCTTCAACCCTGCAGACCGCGGCGCATGGTACGCAGCCCTCGCGGTCGAAACCTGCATTGCGGAAGTCGGGCATCACCTGACTAAGGCACTCGCTGACGCAGGCGACTTCAACGCGGTCGTCGAATATGGCGAAATGCTGGCGAGCATGGCTGGCGTGTTCGTTGACCTGCGCGAGGAAGCGGATCATCCCGCGCTCGATGCCGACCCCGCGACCGGTTATGCTGCTGGCAATATCCTTGCCGCGCAGGCACGCGTCGAGGGCCACAACGGCATCATCTACCCCTCGGTCCGCCACGCAGGCGGCACCTGCATTGCTGCGCTCTGGCCCAACGTTGTGCAGTCGGTGGTGCAAGGCGCGATGGTTCGGCTGACTTGGTCGGGCACGCCGGACTATACGTGGGAACCGATCTAGCAATCTGCGCCAACCTGTCCGTTTCTGCGCCAAGGCCTGCACAACTCAACTCCCCGCTTGCCAACTTCTCCGAAGCTCACCGACGTAAGCGTGAACGATGCGGAGTTTCGCAATGTCAGCTTCCAAAATCCTTTGGGGTCAAATCCTCGCGGTGCTGATCATCATTGTTGCGGGCGTCTGGTCCGCAACCCAATGGACAGCCTCGGCGCTTGGCTTCCAGCCAGAGCTCGGCGTGCCTTGGTTCCACATGTTCGGCCATCCGGTCTATCGCCCCTATGACCTGTTCTGGTGGTGGTTCTCGTTCGACGCATACGCTCCAAAGATTTTCGATACCGGGGGGATGATCGCCACCTCGGGCGGGTTCGCTGCAATTGTGGTTGCCATCGCGATGTCCGTTTGGCGCGGCCGCGAGAACCGCAATGCCAACACTTATGGCACTGCCCGGTGGGCCACCCGCGATGACATCCGCAAGGCCGGATTATTGGCCGACACCGGGGTGGTGCTCGGACAATTTCAGAACAACTACCTTCGCCATGACGGGGCTGAACATGTCCTGTGCTTTGCTCCAACACGCTCTGGCAAAGGCGTCGGCCTAGTGATCCCGACCCTGCTGACCTGGTCGGGCTCGGCGATCGTGCATGATATCAAGGGCGAGAACTGGGATGTCACTGCCGGTTTTCGCAGCACGTTCAGCCGCACCCTGCGTTTCGATCCCACCAGTCTTGAGTCGTCCGCTTACAACCCGCTACTTGAAGTGCGCCGCGGCCTCAATGAGGTGCGCGACGTGCAGAACATCGCTGATATCTTAGTCGACCCGGAGGGCAGTCTCGAGAAGCGCAACCACTGGGAAAAGACCAGCCACGCCCTGCTGGTTGGCGCTATCCTTCATGTGCTTTACGCCGGTGCCGACAAGTCGCTCGCTGGCGTCGCGGCTTTCCTCTCCAATCCCGAAGAAACCATTGAGAACACGCTCTATGCGATGATGGACACCACGCATCTCGGCGAAGCGGGCCCGCACCCGGTCGTTGCCAGCGCCGCGCGCGAGTTGCTCAACAAGTCTGACAACGAGAGATCCGGCGTGCTGTCGACCGCAATGTCCTTTCTGGGCCTCTATCGCGATCCGGTCATCGCCAAGGTCACCAGCCATTCGGATTGGCGGATCGCCGATCTCGTCAGCGGCCGACCGACGTCGCTCTATCTGGTCGTGCCGCCGTCCGACATCAGCCGGACCAAGCCACTGATCCGCCTGATCCTCAACCAGATCGGCCGCCGCCTCACCGAAGAATTCGATCCTGCGACCAAGCGCCAGCGCGTTCTGCTCATGCTGGATGAGTTCCCTGCCCTCGGCCGGCTCGATTTCTTCGAAAGCGCCCTCGCCTTCATGGCGGGCTACGGCCTCAAAGCTTTCCTGATTGCACAGTCCCTGAACCAGATTGAGCGCGCCTACGGGCAGAACAACGCCATCCTCGACAATTGCCATGTTCGCGTTGCCTTTGCGACCAACGATGAGCGCACGGCCAAGCGGGTCTCCGAAGCGCTGGGCACAACCACCGAACAGCGGTCGATGAAGAATTATGCCGGGCACCGGCTGTCACCCTGGCTTGGCCACTTGATGATCTCGCGCTCCGAAACGGCACGCGCTCTCCTCACGCCGGGCGAGATTCTGCAATTGCCGCAGACCGACGAGGTTGTACTCTTGTCAGGGGCGCCGCCGATCAAGGCGAAGAAGGCGCGTTACTATGCCGACCGACGGCTGCAGTCCCGTGTACTGCCCGCCCCCGAGGGCTGCGGCCAGCCCGCCGAAGCGCGTGCCACCGATGACTGGAGCGCTCTGCCCCCGATTGAGCCAGACCCCAAATCATCAGAAGACGGCGGCTGCAGGATCGATCCTGCCAATGGTGGCTTGCGGCGCGAACCTCACCTACCCGAACATGTCGAAGTGGTTGCGCGACCCAAATCTCCTGCAGCGGAATTCGACTTTGCCGAATCTGACGCCGCAGACGCTGACCAATCAGCCGCTGACAACGAGCGGATCCGGCGCACGATGGAACGCGGCGCACGGCAGGCCTCGCTCGACCTTGGAGACGGGATCGAACTGTGAAGCTGAAGCGCACTTTCCGGCTGCCACCCGATGTGATCGACCAACTTGCCGAATTCGCAATGCGCAGGCGCGTCGGCCAGCCCGATGTGGTGGAGGCCGCTCTGCGGTCATTCATGTCGCCCGACAATCCTGAGCAGCTCGAAGCAGCGCTCAGCCGCCGCCTTGACCGCATCGACCGGCGGCTTGGACAACTCGATCAGCAGACCGAGATCACCACCGAGGCCCTGGCCTTGTTCGTACGGTTCTGGCTTACAGCCAATCCGCCACTGCCGGATAGTGGCCTTGCCGCAGCGCAAGCGCAGGGCAAGGAGCGCTATGAGGGATTTGTCGAGGCACTCGCGCGCCGATTGGAGGGACGGTCCCGGTTGGGCGATTTTCGACTCTAAAGCGACCACTCCCCCCGCTGATAATCGGGTCGTTCTGCCAGTCAGCTAAGTGTTGAAGCTGCCAAGCCGTCAATCAAGAGGAGGCGGAAGGGGCATACGCGGCGGGGCGGTGCGCCACATCAGCGCGACTTCGTCTTCCGTCAGGCCGTAGGCACGTTCAACCATGGCCGCGAGGGCGCGTTCGTGGGCGAGCAGTTCGCCTCGCGCGGTGCGTGCGGGTTCGGCGGTTTCGGCAAAGGCATCACGGAGCTGGCGCAGCTGGGTGGGCGTCAGCGACTGGCGGCGCGGCAAAGCGGCACGGACAGCGGCAATGAAGCCATCGCTGTCGAGAAGGCTGGCTTGGCGGAGGGCGGTATTGACCTGCACATTTGAAAACTCGATCTGAAGCCAATCGGCCAATGACGATTCCGCACGATTTATCGCATCCTGCGATTGCTTTGCCAGAGCTACCAATTCCGCGACACGATCTCGCTGATCATCAGCCAGCGGTGGAATTGGGAAGTTCCTCACGTACGGAATGTCGAGTGCCAACGCCTCGTCCTTCTTGTGCGGGAACTTCTTGAACATGAAGTACCAACCGGTTGGGGCATTCATGCAAACCTGTAGCCAAAGGTCCGTGGTCGGCAATATCAGCGCCGAGTCATTCAGGAGATTGTCGCCATTATCGGCACAGATTTGCGCGTAGAACGCAATGCGCCGGATGAGTATTTTGGGCTCGTTGAACCGCTCATGATAATCGACGGAGTCTTGAATTTCATACCATTTGTAGGTCCCTACTTTCCTTCCCGGCCATTCCGCCCCCTTTGTCGGAGGCACCCAGTTCTCCGGCTTGGGTTCCAGCTGAGTGCGGTAGCGTTGCAGATGCCTCAGGACGCTGGGGTATTGTTCAATGTCGACTCCACGCCGAGCAAAGATCATCCACAGCCCTGCCCATTCGGGCGACCAGCGGCCAATATCCTGCCCACGCAGGTAGGGCTTGATGATCTCCGATGCCGCCGGATGGTCGCGGACCAGTTGGTCACGCGTCGCAGTGTCGATCAGGAAGGCTTCGTTGAAGCCGGTCTTGATCCCGTAAAGCGGGCTGACCCCGGCATATTCGGACAGCGGCACGCCGCGCTCGCGGATTTTGCGCAGCAGCGCGGCGACATCCGGCGGCTCCAGCACCCAGGGCTCTGCTGTCAGGTCTGATCGCGCTGCCCGGTAGGTCGCGGCATCCACCGCCAGCGCCAGCCCTTCACGCGGAACCTCGTCACGCGGGATAACGGCCAGATCGAACTCTTGGGGCACGTCCTCGCCGAGCGGCTTGCGCACGCTGATGACGCAGGGGAAAACATCTGCATCAGGAAACAGATGCTTGGCATGGCCGAAATCGGCGAGGAATTCGATCCAGACATCTTCGGCAAACAGTCGCCGCAGTTCCTCGGCATAGCCGGTCTTCAGCCATTTATTGGTAACGACATAGCCCATACGCCCGCCGGGCCGCAGCAGCTTGATCCCCTGTTCATAGAAATAGACATAGAGGTCGGCCGTGCCAGCATAGGTCGAAAAGCTCTTGGCGAGCGCGGGTTTGATCGCGCTGATTTCTTCCTGCCGGACATAGGGCGGATTGCCGATGACGGCATCGAAGCCGCCGGTGCGAGCGTTCGATGAAAGCTCTGCCCAGACACCGGGAAAAGCGATTTCCCAGTTGAAGAAATTTTGCTGCGCCACATGGCCCAGCGCATCGCCAATGATCCCGCTGGCCATTGTGCGGCGGCGATCATCGGGCCTGACTTCGGGCATCAGGCTGGCCTGTGCCCCGTCATCGCTATCGCCGTCCATGATCGCCAGATCGCCGCTGGCGATACGGCTCGGGTCGCCGAAGCTGCCTTCGAACACCAGCTTCAATGCTTCGGCCTGATCGAACTTGCGCTCGGCCTCTGCGGCACGGGTGGCGGCGCGGTCGATCCGTTCGATTTCCTTGGCCTTGGCAGCTTTTTCCTTGTCAGTCTTTTCAGGCATGGCGGCGATGCGTTTATCGCCATCGGCGCGGATTGCTGCTGCTGTCTCGCGCGGACGCTTTACGTTGGTTTCCAGCACGCCCATCAGCTCGTCCGCTTTGACCAGCGACAGCAGGGCATTCAGCGGGCGGCTCGATTCCGCGACGGTGCCGAAGAGCTGCTTTGATTGGTGCACTTCGGTCAGGTCGGTATCGGTCAGCCCCTCAATGGTTTCCATATGCCGCACGACATTGGCCAGCGGGGCAAGATGATTGTTGGCGATCAGCGATCCGCGCGCCTGCAACCAATCCATTGTTGGGCGCACCCATCCGCCCAGCACAGAATTGCCGCAGCGCAGATGGTGATCGAGGAAAGACAGCGGTGCGCCGACTGTGAAGCTGTGTAGCCAGAGCGAGACCTTGGCCAGCTCAACGGCCATGCGGTTGAGATCCACGCCGTGGATGCAGCGTTTGAGCACCATGCGCCGGACGATGTGGCGGTCCTCGAGCTGGTCCTCGACAATCGGCCAGCCATGGTCGCGCGCGTTGGCTAGGATGGCTTCACGCAGGCCAGCAATGTTTTGAACCAGCGGCGACGCATAGCTATCGCCCGCAATTTCCTCGGCGTCCCCAATCGCGGTGAGCACTTTGTCCGAGAGCCAATCGACCAGGCTGACCAGAAAATGCCCGCTACCCATTGCGGGATCAACAATCCGCAAAGAGAGCAGCGCCATCGCTGGATCATGCTGGGCGAGTTCCGCGCCTTTCAGCCCTTGTCCGTGGGCCGCCTCAAATGCTGCCCGTTTTTCCGCAACTACCGGGCCGACCGTTTTCTCAATAATCAGCGAAACCAGTGGCTCGGGTGTGTAATACGACCCGGAACGATGGCGGGCCTGATTGTCGGCTCGCGGCTTGACGCTGCGGGCCTCAAGATCTGGCTCCACGCCATATTCGAGGATGGATTCATAGATTGAGCCCAGCTGCTGCACCGAAAGATCGCGATAGTTGATGTAACGCAGTCTCCCGTCCTCGCGGCGGTGCGACAGTGCCAATATGACTTCAGCCAACACGGTGTCGGGCAAGCGGATACGCGAGAGCAGCGGAGATTCCGCTGCATCGAATAGGCCACCATTATAGGGCGGGATGCCAAGGCTGTCGTCGCCCTCGGCAATAGCCCCGAAGATCGTTTCGAGCCGCGACCAGTAGGCGTGGCTCCGCTCCAGGGGCTTGCGACCCTCATTATCCAGTTGCTCGATTTCCTGCCGCAGCCGGGTGAGACAATAAGGCGAATAGGGGCCAGTCTCATCGGGCAGAAGATTGCGGTCTTCGGCATAGAGAATGAACAACAGCCGGTAGAGAAGGAACAGCGCGGAGGAGCGTACTTCCTCTGCATAGGTCGCATTGATCTCGGCAGGCCGATTGGGGTCGGCCAAGGGGATCGCTGCGATCAACTTGGGAAACACGTTCGAGAAGACGGTTTCGGCGAGATCCTTTCGGACACGCTCTTCCCAGCGTTTCGTTTCATCAAGC
>FRDC01000278.1_pt1 | contig 23575 bp, 37 predicted proteins | sample 1106171 | NCBI WGS metagenome assembly FRDC01 (sample SAMEA3930566, study PRJEB13176) | freshwater metagenome | biome: Drinking water system; feature: drinking water; material: water | place: Singapore | collected 2014-12-20 | reverse complement strand
CCGCCCTCTCCGCCCTCGCCTCCGCCACCTCCGCCGCCCATGCCGCCGCCGCGCCCGCCGCCGCGCCCGCCGCCGAAGTCTTCGCTGGATTATCCCGCGCAGCTTCGATTGCCTTTCGCGGGCGGCCATCCTCGGGAAAGCGCGACTCGTAAACGGGCAACGCCAGTTCAGCGGAATAGATCGCTAGAGCGACGGAATCTTCTTTCGTCCACTGCCACGCGCGGACGATTCTCATTTCGGACCAGGCTTCCTTTTCTGGCTCTACGTTACGCACGCCTCGGACCTCGACTTCCGCGATAATCTCGCAATCGACCCAGAACATCGCATCCATCGCGAACCGGGAAGCATGGAAGCCGTAGCTGCAGCACTTAACTCGTGACGGGTCAGCGACCTTCTGCCACTCGCCGATCCGCCACTGTACATTGCCGTACTCGTTGCGGAAACCGGCCTTAAACGATTTCCAGAGTTTCATCCGATCTCCACCAGCCCGGTGTTCTTCTTCAGCACAATCCCGCCCGGCATCTCATCCCAGGTGCGCCCGTCGAGGATGCGGCCCTTTTCTTTCTTCCGCACGCCGCCCCACTGCTTGAAAAAGAACGGCACGCCCGCATCCTGGCACTGGTCGCGGATGTCGCGGACCCAATCCGGGTTCATCGGCCGCGCACCAGGCCCAGACTCGCCGCCGACGATCACCCAATGGATGCCGTCGAGGTCGAGATGCGGAAGCGGCCCGAGCAGCGGTTCGAGCGATAGAAACCGGACGTGCGCCGGCGTGTTCCGCAGGTACGGAATCCGCGAAGTGTAGTCCATGTTCTCGACCGACACGCCCATCCAGATGTTCGGCGTCCAGGTCAACTTAGAACTCAGTTCGTACAGCCGATCCGCTCGCTTCGTGAGCACCTGATAAGTGTGCTGAGGCGTCCGGTTCATGATGCTAAACACCTGCTGGACGTACTCCAGCGGAATGTCCTTGTGGAACAGGTCGCTCATCGAGTTCGCGAATATGACTCGCGGTTTCCGCCACCGAAGGGGATGTTCCAGCATGTGCGGCTGGAGGGTTAGTTTGAACTCATTGGCGTAGTTTGGTTGCCCCATTGCTTTCAAGCGGGCAGACCTGCGTTCTGCATAGCAGAACTTGCAGCCGGGGCTGATCTTCGTGCATCCCGTGACCGGGTTCCAGGTCTTTTCCGTCCACTCGATCTTGCTCACTGCGATGCCTCCGCCCAGACTACGGGGTTATTGGTATACGGCGCTCTCGATGGATGAAGCGGGTCGCCATGCTTCGTTGTTCCGATGCAATACAGCACGACGGGAGCCGTTTGCCGGAACAGGTACACGAGGTCCGGCAGGGCAATCTTTCGGCAGAGAGCGCGCGGCTGGCTACCCCAGGCGGCCACCACTAGATCGGCTTCGCCAAGCCACCGTTGGACAATCGCGCGATTCTGTATGTCAATCCCGCTCCACGGCGGGAGCGCCCAGGGGTTGGTACTCACAATCGGATTCAGGTTCACGACAACCGCGCGGCCATAACCCCAGCGACGTGCAAATCCGACAACCTTGCGAACGGTTGGGTCATCTTCCTTTTCGCCCGCCGTCGATGGGTTCAACATCGCGAATAGCGCCGTTTTGTCTGGCGCTCCGATCTCATCGCGCCAGTCGCGAACCAGATCAAAACGGCGCTTCCGATCTTCAGAGAATGTTGCGCTCCGGATCATGCCGCCGCCTTTCTGCCAAGTGTGCGCCCGCGCTTCAGCCGCTCGCGGATGGTGTCGGGTGAGATGCGAAACCAATCAGCGAAATCCTTTGCTCCCTCGGCTGCATCAGCATAACTGCCATCTTCAATACGGCAAACTACAAGCGGAATCAGAGAAGTAGTGAGGTTATTTGTCCGTACAAATTCCCGGTACAATTCAGCCCATTCCGCATCCTGGCCCGCAGCCCATCGCCGCGTACCTGGCAGCTCGCCTTCCGGTACACACTCCAGCAGTAGCCTGATAACCTCGTGCGGCATCGACCAGCCCCCGACGGCCGCGCACGCCATCCGCATGTACAGCCACATCAGCCACCCCGCGCGGTTGCAGTCCGCGATGGCTTGTGCGAGGGTCCGGTCGCCTACCCATTCGATGGCGTCCGAGCACGCGCCGAGTTCGGCGAGGCGTTTTCTTAGGGGAGTCACTGCGACAGCACCGCCCTTTCCACTTCGGTCAGATCCCACGCCGCCAGCACGATCCACAGATCCGGCCCCATGCGCCGCAGGAGCATTGGATCAACCGGAACAGCCTCCCAATCCGCTTCCCAGAGGATGTGGTAATTCCGCAGGTTCGCTTTCGGGCGCAGGTGAACCGGGATCAGCGGCACGCGCGCCTTGTGACTGCCGATCCAGCGCTCGCTCCGCGTCCAATTTTTAATCTCAATGCGGCCCGTTCCAACGTCCGAGGAGAACTCACAGGTAGAGCCGAATTCGTGCAAGATGCACCATTGGGCATCCGCGCGGCAGATCGCCAGCTTCGGACGGCCCACCGTATCTTTCCCGGCCTGGCGGATCGACTCCAGGGCGCGGATGACTTTCTTGCCCCGGCTGATCTGGCGATAGACCGCTTCGATCTTGCGGTCCACGTCCGTCTGCGCGTCCCGATGTTCGCGGTACTGGCGATACAGTTCCGCCGCCTTCTGTTGATCGACCGTGATGGCTGCTACGTTCATTTACGCCACCCTCCCCGCGTGCCGCTTCAGTAGATCCGCCTTGCTCCACTTCCGCGTGTCATCCTCCCAATACGTGCCGTTGTCCTTGTTCGCCTCATTCCAAGCCTCAATGGCTTCCGCCAGTTCCGGTGCGTCGTTCGGCTCCCAATCGTCGTGCATGTGGTTGTCCCGCAGATCGTCGATGATTTCTTCGAGATCAAGAGTCGGCGGCTCGTAGCGCGTGCAAAAACCAAACTCAGGCAGATCATCCGTGGCAACGCTGGTCAACAACTCCGCTGCGTTTGCGTAGAAACGCCCACCAAATAGGAATGGCCCGTCAAAGTCCGCGACCAGGGACGCCTTCTGAAGGCGTTCTTGGGTGGTCTTGTTCCATGCGCGATCGCGGCACTCATCGTGAGCCGCGCCAAACGCGCAGTATTTGCCACAATACATACAAGTGCAGCACTCTTCTGCGAATCTGCCGGAATTGTGGAGCTGATTGCATCTGCCGCACAGGTGCGGCTCGACGGCCTCGCCGTTTTCAAGGAATAGCTTCTTGGCGTCCATCTATGCCGCCCCCTTTCGCCACGCCTCGCGCTGCTTCCGCTTCGCCAGCAGCTCGTCGATGAACGCGGCCCGCTTCGGGCAGTCCTGAGCTTCGGCGGGCGGCGGCATCACCATCTCGCTCAGCCGGTGCTTCGCTGGCCTACCGCTCAGCAGAACTTGAGTCCGCGCGCCCTTCATGCCTGCCTCGCTTTCCTTGCCGCCCGCACAATCTGAAATGCCGTCTCCCACGACGTTTTGCGCCACTCCAATTCGCCCGGCCACTTCAGCCAGAGATCCTCGCCGCGACAGTCCACACCCGCGAGCGCCCCATCCTTGCGAAGCTCGACCAACTCGCCGATGATCTCCATCTGCTGGCGCAAGAACCACACCTGGCGCGACTCCGCAAGCGGTGCCGGCCGAAACTTCGCGATCGCTTCACGGAGCCCTGATCCGGTCACAGTTTTTTCGCCTCCGCGAGTTGCTTGATTGCGGCTGGTGCCGGGAGCCGCTTCTGTTCCTCCGCGCGTTCGATGAGGGAGAACTCGATGTCGCGCGCGATTGGGGAGTTGGTAGCCAACTCCGCGTTGCGCCCGTCAGCGGGCGTGAACCGCGTGCAGAACACCGCGCGGATCTCCGCGATGCCCGGCCACTCGGCGTAGGCCGCCAACACCCGCTGCTGCAGCCACTGAAGCTGCTCCGCGGTGGCCGCCATGCGCCCGAGCTCGTGCATCAGCGCCCGCTTCACGTCAAGGTCGCCGCCGGGGAAGTAGCGCAACAGCGAGAAGCTCGCCGCGCATTCGATCACCGCCGCTGCCTTCCGTTTTCTCTCAAATTCCTGGTCGCTCATAGCTCCCCTTTTGCTGTCAGATCCCGGATGTACGCCTCTGCTGCCTGACGGTTTACGCCGCCGCCCTGAACGGCCCGCGGTTCGCGGGTCGGTGGCTTTTTCGTGTATTCTTCCGCCTCGACCCACCGCGCGAGGTTCCGGTTGCCGCCGAAGTCGGCGTAGTACTGCGTCCAGGCTTCGAACGAGTCCAGGAACGAAGCCGCGACGCGCTCCGGGTCCCCCGAACTGGCGCAATGCATCACAGCCGCGCGGACCCCGATTTCGATGCCCGTCCACCGCTGCGATTCGATCGCCCGCCGCCGTAGAACGCGCTCCCACTCGTCGGCCTCCCACGTCCAGCCATCGGACACCGAGGGCGGATTCGCCGGGTCCGGGATCGGGTCCGGGGTCGCCGGCGCGTCCGCCTCCGCGCTCGCACGCAGTGTGTGTTTTTTTTCTTTTTTTTCTTTTCTTTTTTTTATTAGCATTGCGGACTCGGATGCGGTCGCAATGCGGTCGCATCCTATCTCGCTATCAGCATTGGCCTTAGCTTTGCCGCTTTGTTGCCACCGTGCTGACGCATTGGCCGAGTTTCGCTTGCCCTGCGCGAAGAAGTTCCTGCGAAAGAGCGTTGCCGGAGCGTGTTCGAGTGCATCCGAATCACGCCTCACGCGGGTGAAGTGCCGCTTGATTTTGGGCCACGTCCGGGCGAGTTCTTCGCCGGTGCAACCGACCAGCCGGCAGATCGTGGCGGGGTCCGAGGGGATGCTGCCTTGCGCGTAGCAATGGTCGATCAGCTCCCGGTAGATCCCGCGCCCAGCCATGTCGAGTTCCGCCCTGGTGCGGCTGGTCAGCCAGGACGTTAGACTCCAAGGGTAGTAAGACACCTCCTGATCCCGGTATTTCATGGCCTATTCGCGCCCCCCGCCAACACAATCAGTCGAGGGGCACTTCCCGCCAGCACTATCAGTCGGGAAGCCCGCGCCAACACTATCAGGCGCGGAACCGGCGTCAATACAATCAGCCGCCGTTGTTGCGAATAAACTTGCCTGCCGCCCAGCCAAGCAGTGCGGAGAAAACCAAATCCGTTCGCGGCCCGCGTTCTCTCTGCCGCGTCCGCTGCCTTGCAAGCCGTAGCCGCCGTGCGCCTTCCATGCGACACAATCCCATCCGGGCGGGAATCCGAAGTGCTCGCCTTCGTACCCGCAAATTGCTATGCGAAGCTGCGGGTTATCCCCATTGGCGATCGCCCACTCTCTGACGGCCGCCGAGACGTCGTTATCGTGCTCGGCGTAGATCCCATCGGCGTCGTCTGGCTGCGCGACTCGCATATCGTAGGGTGGGTCCAGGAACACAGCAGAAACACCATGCTTTACGGTCACCGATGGACCGAGCACCCGCGTCCACTCACCGCAACAAACGCGCACACGGCGCAGCCGCGCGGTGAGAGTGTAGAAGTATTCATAGAGAGCTGAAGTGGACGCATCGAAATGAACACCGTTGCCCTGGGAACTTAGCAGCGGGATTTGCTTGACGACTCCACGCCCCTTGTCTCCAAGATTCGGAATCTTGCGATGCGCCCCAAACTGAGAAGGCACACCCGGCTGCTTCGCGTGAACACCCTTTCCGTGGTGTCCAGAGTGGATTATCGGCCGCTTGCGAGACAAATCACCGTGAACGCCTCGCGCTGCCCTACCTGCGTTGGTTCTTCCCGTCCATTCCGGGCGGCTGCACCACCCTGATCCGATCCACTGCGAAACACCCCACACCCACCAGCCCGCAATCTTCGCGTCGTAGTAGTCCGGGTCCGTAAGCATCCGCTCGCGGAACTCCGTCTGGTTCACAAGCCAGCGATGCCGCGCGTGCAGATCGGCCTCGTTCACAGGCCAGTCGGCGAACCGCGCGACCTCATCAGGATCATGCGCCAGCGCCCGCCAAAAGTTCGCTAGGTAGGCGTCCTTGTCGTTCACCGTTTCCGTTTGTGCGGGATGCGGCCTACTAAGCAGGACCGCGAGCGACCCAGCGAACGGCTCGACGTAGTTATCCACGTTGCCGAATCGTTCCCAGACCAAATGGGCCACCCGCGATTTGCCGCCGAAGTACGGGAACGGAGCCTTCAGCGGCCCCGCATACTCGCCGCCATGCCGCTCTACTACCTCCTCGTGCGTCCAGTCCGACACGCCGAGGGCAGCGTCACGGCTTTCCGGCGCATCCCCGTGTTCCGCCAGGTACGCCGCCGCGCTGCGCTGTTCGGCGAGGATGCGGTCGAGGCTCACAGGCCACGCTCCTTGGCGTCCCGCAAGGCCGCGAGGATGCGCTGTTTCGGAGTGGGCTGCTGGTAGCGGGGGTCGGAGCCATCGTTCACTTGGAAAACCGTCAGACCCAATTGCCGGAAACGATACTCCAACCATTCAGCCTCATCAGTAGAGGGCCCGCCGCAATGCCCCATCGCGCAACATCTACCTAAGCGATCACTGAAGGTTTTTATCGTCCAGCGATCCTCCGTGATCGCCGTGAACTTGTTGATGAAATACTGTGCGTCCATCGTCATCAGCTCACCGCCACATCCCCCGGATCGGGGTCCGGGTAGTCTAAGAGGCTCGGAACGCCTTCGTATTCGGGGCAAGCCACCGGAGGCGTGGTCATCTTCTGGATCTGGAGCAGCTCGCAGAAGTGCGACACGTCGCTCGGGCGGAACACGAGGTATTTGCAGCCGTAGCAGGGCTTCAAAAAGCACCACCGATCTGCTGCCCGATTTCCCCGCTCTCGGTCACACCAAAGGAGGCCATGCCGGTCAGGAGCAACCTGCGATAGTCCTCACGGAATACGTTGAAGCTGTCCCAGCAGAAGGCATTCCGCTTCAGCGCTTGCGCGCGCCGGATGTACTCCCATTGCTCCGTGCGAAGCTGCTTGCCGGGAGCCTTAACCTCGAACTCCATGTGCAGGTAGAGGCCACGATCGAGGCGCAACGTCGCGGACCAATCCGGCTTGCCCTTTTCGCCAATCCGCACCACGTTGCTGTACTTCATCGCCCGCTCGCGGTCCGCCGGCGACTTCGCGTCGCGCAGAGCCGCGAACACGCGGAACGGAACGAACGTCCCGACGTGTTGCCGTTCGACTTGCCAGCCGTGCGCCAGGAGGAAATCCCGGATCTGCTTCTCGACCTGGTTCTCCGGTAGATCCTCCTTGCGCTTCTTCCGCGGAGCCCGCTCCGGCTTTGAGCCAAACTTCGGCTTGCCGAGGAACAGCGCCGCCTGGTCTGGTGTGAGCCGGAGCTTCGCGGCCATCAGTTCGCCCTCGCCCCTTCGCGGCGCTTCATCGCGCTGCGGCTTGCGAGCGTCTGATTGCCTGCGAGCACTTCCTCGGAGTCTTCGTCTTCGGAGTCTTCGTCTTCTGAGTCTTCCACTTCCTCGCCGTCTTCGTCCTCACCGTCCTCATCCTCCGACTTCGCCTTGAACAGGCCGACTTGCGCGGCCGTGGCCATCGCCGCCCGCTCACGCTCCTTATTCGCCGCCTGAATCACAAGGTTCAACTCATCCGACTTCAGCGCCTCGAACGCATCGTCCACCGGCGAGCACGCCTCGTTCGCGAAGGTCAGCCGGAGCATCAGGCGGATCTTGTTCTCATCCTTCGGTTGCCGGATGCGGAGCCCATCGATTTGTACCGGCGTGATCTCGTGGCCATCCGTCTGGTTGTACAGATCCCGCTGCGTGGGCACGATCTTGACCCCAGGTCCGAAGTAGGTGATGTCGAGCTCGGGGTTCCGAATCCCGCGTCGCAACATCCCGGAGTCGTCGTAAACGGCATCCTTGATCCCAAGGGCTTCCGCTACGAGCTGATCGAAGTCGGCGTACACCGTCAGCCGACCGAGCACGACATTGTTTCGCGCAGACTTCGAGAACGTCTGCATCGTCGCGCCTTTCAAGATGATTTTTCTTTTCGCCATTCGCTATCCTTCCAGCACCTCTCTCCGCACCGCCGCGACCCGCGACGGAAGCGCCCTCATGAACATTCGCCCTGCCAGCGCAATCGTGCGCCAGCCCTGCTGTAGAACCGCCTCGGCCCACAACAGCGCATAGATGGCCCACACGATGGGACTCCGGCCGGTGCGAATCCACAACAGCACCGGCAGTAGCACCGCCGCGACCTTCATCACAATCAATGGAAATTCAGGCATCATAGGAACGTTTCCGCCGCCAATTCCTCGATCAACCGGAAAGGTGCGGGGCGGCTCTCGCAAACCACCCCGCGCAAGGGAAGGAGGAATCAGGGTAACCCACCGGAGCCCGCGCCTCCGGCTGCGCTGTCGCCTGATGTACAGGCTTGTCGAACGATGCGGGGCGGTGTTTCATGCGACGCCTCTGGCCCCTACGCCGTCGGCGGATCTCCCGCCGCACCATGCCGCCCCTGCAGATCGCTCGCCCTGGTACCGCTACTCACCCCGAGTGGCTGTACCTTTCCGGGTCGAGCGACCTGCACGGGCGTCCGCTTGCGCGGACCCCCGGCCCGCCGTCAGAACGGCAGATCGTCATCCCCCACGGCCTGCGCTGCCGTTTGCTGCGCCTTCGGTTGCGGCTGCGTCGCCCGCGATGCGCTCACCGATGCGCGGAGCTGCTTGCCGAACAGGTTGTCGAGCGCCCGAATTGCTTTATCCTCCGGAGGTTTCGCCGTGAAGCCGCCGCCCGTTCGAGCGATACCCCACTTCTCCTGCGTCCCGCTCTGCCCCTGCTCGTGCCGACAAAAGAACAGCGCCCGCTCGCCCACAAAGCTGTGATGGTTCGGCTCGTTGGGGTCCAGGAATCGGAAGCTGTCGCGGGTGTAGCCAAGCTGCAGAAGATCCGCGATGAAATATTCGGCGGTCTTTTCGGTGATCGCCCGAAAGATGGTGCGCTGGTAGCACTGTCGAACCGGCTCTCCGTATTCATCCTCCAGCACCTTCACCTTGAGGTAGAACTGCGTTGTTCCGGTCTTGGCAACAGTGAAGCCTTGCTCCACGATCTCGCACAGATAGTTTCCTTCCTCGTAAAATGGACTACTCATTGACGGCCTCCGTGCTCGGCATTGGCCGCGCTTCCTTCATTGCGGTCACGAAGTTCTGGTAGGCTTCGGCCGGCGAAGATCCCATCTCGATCTCAGGCGGAAGCCCCAAGCGGTTCTTGGCGTCATAGCTCGCGTGCCGCTCGGTGTAGAGCATCCGAAGCTGCCCGCCGGTGCCCTTGCCCTTGCGGTCGCCGGATTTCTGGGTATCCACGGTCACTTCGAAGTTGCCGAACAGCACCAGGTCTGCCCACTTCGCCGTGAGGCTCCAGGTCTTCGCGTGCAGATCCGGCTGGTAGCGGTCGTAATCCGGACCCTCGGGGTTCTTGAACGTGCCCACCTTCGTGTGGCAGAGGCAGATAATCCGCATCTTGCGCTCGGCCCGCACGCGGTCCAGAGCGTTCAGGAGTTCACGCCAATCCGCCAGCGATACTTCAAAGCCGCGCTGGTAGCCGCCGAATCCGCGGTCCCCCCATTCGCCGTTGAAGTCGCGCTTGCACACGTGCTCGTGGCACATCCGCTCAGCACCATTGAGAGCGTCGATGACGAGAGTCTTGTACGAGTGCTCCTGCTCGGTGAGCGCCTGAATAGCGCCGGTCAGCTCTGTCCAGGTCTGGAGCTCTGGAAAGTGCGGAATGGCAGGGAGCCGCCCCGCGTCGATCAGGGTATCCAGGCCCGTCTCGCCCTTTGTCATCAGAACAACGGGCTTTGGGAATTGCGCGGCCCATGAGGTTTTCCCCCATCCTTCGACCGCGTGCAAGCAGAACCGGCTCGGCAGATTCTGGCTGGAGCTGCTGATGTCGGCCAGCGTCATCTTAGGCGCTGGTGGCTGTCCCGACCGCGCTGGCCGGGGAGCTGGTGTTGTCATCGCTCATCCTTTCGTCTTGCTTCGCCTGGAACCACTTCTCCAGGCCGTAGTGCAGCAGTTCGCCGAAGAAAAGAGCTTCCCTTTCCTCGGCATCCTGCCTTTCGAGTCCGACTTCGTACTCGAAGTAATGCTTCCGGCGACACGTCAAGAACGACTGAAGCCGGGATTTCGTCAGCACGCCGCGCCCGGAATCTTCGTACACCACCGGCAGCTCCGGGTGAACTTGCGCCTTCCGCTGCCAGCGGTCGCTTTCCGGTTCGTCGTGCCCAGAACAGATCCCCAGGAACTTGCAGGGCGATCCGTACTGGAGGCACGCGCCGCCGTTGCGCGAGTGCCGGTTGTTGCGCCGCGCCGCTAAAATCTCCTGGCTGTGATCCCACAGATCCTCGGCGTGCTGATGGATCTCGGCGTCCAGCCGCAGGATCGCCCGCCGCTGGAAGTACCAGAACGGCCGCTCTGTGGTGTCCAGGAACAGGCGCCGCTCGTACATCTCCAGCGATTCGCGTTCCGTCTGCGCCAGGCTTTCGCAGGATTCGTCGCTGAGCTGCTGTCCGAGGTACGCCCTCGACATCAGCGTCATCGTCTGCTCTTTCTTCGTGAGCTTCTTTGGCGAGATAGCAGGCTTGCGGATCACATCCCAGATCCCGCCGTCAGCCTTGCGCCCGTTCAGCCACTCCAGCAGCATGTAGTGGGAGAGCTGCGCGTCCACCGCCAACTGCCGCCAGTAGGCTCCGCTCGGGTCGGCGATGTCCGCGCTCGTGGTCTTGTGATCCACGATGTACTGCCGGCCCTCGTACTCCACCCGCGCGTCGATCTTCCCGGCCAAACGGAAACTCCGGCTCCGCGCGTTCGTGGCCGGGTTCCACAGATCTGCCTCGACTACCTGCTCAGTGCTCAGCACGCGCCAGGGCGCGTCGTTCCAGCGCCAGTCGTAGCCCGCCAGCAGTCCGCGGCACTTCGCGGCTACCAGTAGCTGCGAGGGCTCCGTGAATTGCTGAGCGCGTTCGTTGATGGCCTCGAGCGCCGCCGCGAGAGCCGTCACCGCGCACCCCCAGAACCGGGGTGAGGCGCGACCCCGGAGTAATCAACAGACCGCCCTTCCAAGGCGAAGCTCCTTTCTGTTGAGTTAATTTGCGCCTCAAGCCTGATCGCCCCACAGAACTCGCAATCGCAGTCCTTGGGGTGCTGTCCGTTCGCCGCGAGCCATCGGAAGGTGCGGACGGTGCAATAGTGGTGCCACCAGGAAAGCCGCCGTCCGGTGCCGCCGCACTTGCGGCACAGAACGACGCCGCGCACGCTACGCCCCGGCCGCTGAGGCCCGCCGTGAAGGCCGTAGCCGTCGCAGTTCGGACAGCGGAGGATGCACACTTCACACACACTCTCGCCGTTCTGGTTGAGCTTCGAGCAGCGGTCGCAGAGTGACTGGCCGCAGTACTCGCAGCCGTATTCGCGTTCGCGCCCGCAGGTGCAGGTGTTCGGCAGTCCGCGCCGCGCGGGTTCGCACGGCACGCGGCCGTCATCCATTGAGCGCGAGGGCAGGGAGAAGGTCATACGCCGGTGTAGTCTCCTCCCCGGCAGTCTTTGAAGCAAGAGCAGCACCGCAAATCGCTATTCAATTGCTCGTGCTTGCAGAGCAGCTTCTTAATCCGAATCAGTTCACAGAGAACCATACTGAGGCCGCCGTTGACCTTGTCCAGCGCCAACAGAAATTCATTGAACGATTCCACGGCCTTCTTAATTGCGACTTCAGGGTCTTGCTCTTTCATCGCATCCACCTCAGCACCCACGCCGCGATCTCCAGCGCCCACAGGATCGCCACAAGGATCAGCGCCACCCGCCGCCACATATCGCGCTCCCGGCGCATCGCCGCGAATTGATCTGCTATCGCGCGGGTGCGCATGGCTTCAACCTCGACGTACCCTTCTTCACCGAGCGCGCGGATGTTTAGCTCCCGCCGCAGTTCCGCGATCTGACGTAAGGCTTCGGCTTTAGCCTCAGCCTCGTTCCGTTCCGGTAAAGCCGCCGCGCCCAGATCGATGTGCATCAGGCGCAGGAAGCGGCGATCTTCGTTGGTGAGGTTCATACGTTGCCGAAGATGTCCTTCTCGGCCTCCACCCATTCCTTGGCGTAGTCAATCTCGACCTTCTCTTGGGGTACGAGCACGGCGTAAGGCTCAAGGTCTTCCCAATTCATGTTGTTGCCGGCCCAATCGTAGAGTTCAAACCTGCTTAGGCCGCCATTGCGGATAAACCCGACAGTGTCTTCCTGCTCGGATTGGTAGTGCTTGTCTCGCGAATCCACCACCACTTGTAGCGACACATCCCACATGGTTCCATCCGGCATCGTGACGCGCAGGGTCGCGCTTGTCGGCGTGCGCTGGTAGCCAAGGTCGAGCATCTGGTATGGCTTCGGCATCAGTCCCAACTCCAGCGGTAAAGGTGGCCCGTGAACGGCAACCGCGATTTGAAGAAGCTCAGCGCCTCAGCCGCTCCACCAGGAAAGCCGTCGTCTCGGAACAGCCCCTCAACTTCTTGAGAGCTGAGTGCATTCTTATTCAGCGAGTCGCCGTCCGTGTCCAGGAATCCCGAGACGCAGAGGCTGGGGCTGGAACACGTATGAAGCACATTCGGCGTCGTCGCGGCATCGCAAAGCGGGCAATTCCGCCCAGAAAACGGCCACATCAGCTCAAAGTTGCTGTACTTCGTGGTCGGCTCCCAGATACAAATGTCCTTGCGCTCGATGCATCGGACCCGGCCCAACAGCCGCGCTTGCTTCGTGCGAAGCCCGCAGTACAGGTGCATCGTGTCGCCCGGTCCATCCGCGTGCTTTCGCACCCCTCGGATGGTCGTGAGCTTCGTCCGGTTGAGGATGGCTTGCTCGAACTGCGGCTTGAAGTTGTACAGGCCCATTACTCGCTCGCCTCCCGCGCGGCCCGCCGCATCGCTTCGCGCTCGCGGGACTGCCGCCGCCCATCCCATTCGACATAGGCGACCGATGCGGCCAGCACGACAAAGGCGAATACCAGCGTGCCCACCGCGATGAGTCCGATTTCGCTCATGCCGCCCTCCGGTACTCGTTCACTTCCTCGACCATCCGCGTCTCGACCAACTTCCGAGTCGCCGCGAAGTTCAGCAGCCTCACGGCGCGTTGCCGCGTAATCCCCGCCGCCGCCGCAATCTCGCCGGCCTTCCGCCAGGCGCCGTCCACGTAGGGCGCAATCTCGCGGAGCCAGTCATCCATGCGGCAATGCTCGTAGTGCGGCGTGATGGAGCGCGGGCGACGGTAGGCGATCACTGCTGAGACTCCCTGCTTCGCGCCTTCTCTCGCTCTGCTTCTCGCGAAACCCACTCCATACCAGCCGCGGTGATGCGATAGTTGTCGCTTACAAGCCCCATGTGCTGCGCCTTGATAAGCGTCTTCCATTGAGCGTCGTACATGACCTCCACGCTTCCATCCGTGTTTTGACAGTCCTGAAGCAACCGAAGCATTGGGCTTCTCTTGTCACCCGGAAGAACGTAGCGCGGACGCTTCGTCATCCGCGCCTCACTTCTGCCGGGAGAGCGGCGTCGCCCTCCCGGCCCTCGCTGCCAGCGAGGCTGACTGCGCCGCAGCGCAGCGTCGCGTTGGGGGTTTTCTCCAAAGCCACGCCAGCCCCGCCACCACCGGCGCGGCAAGCGCACAGAACGTGCCGTAGTAGGTGATGGCGAGGAGCGTGGTCATCCGCGCACCAGCCGGTAGAGGTCGTAGTAACCCTTCGGCGTGTCCCCTTCGCCGAGCACCAAGAACTGATCTACGGCCAAGTGATCCAGCGGCAACGTCTTGACGCCGTCCCCTTCGAACCGTCCGACAAACTCGAACCGCACCGGGAACTGAGGCTGAGGCAGGGGCTCGACGATGAGCAATGGCGTCACCGACGGCCCACCTGATTGGCGTAAGCCATCAATAGCTACGTACCACTCGTTTATCTTGAGCGAACGCATCGCCATCGCCCGATGGGTCGGCGGAACCAGCTTCAGCACTTCCTCCAGCGGCTTGCCATACACCATCTCCACAAGCTGGCCCTCGGTCAGCGTGCGCTCGTGCCAGTGCAGCAATTCCCCTCGCCTCATCCGCGCGATTTCGTTTTCCTGGTTCAAAATCTCAGCCGCGTTCACGCCGCCCTCCGTTCCCGCATCGCGGCCACGCCCTGGCGCACGACCTCCTCCGCCGACTGAATGGATACACCGAGCGAGTTGGCGATGGTCTTGAGGCGCGTGCCCCGAATCCAGCGCCACGTCTGCGCGTCCCGCGTGCAATCGAGCACGGAGAAGGTGCGCCTTTGACCCGCGATAACTGTCGGCGGATTCGGAGGTTGCGGGCGGCCACCGACTTCCGAGCGCAGTTTCCGCGCATGATCGAAGGCGATGACGGAGGCGGCGGGTTTCTTCATGTCAAATCTCCTGGGTGTCGGCGGGGTCGGGGGTGGAGATTGCCGGGGGCTCGCCGATGTACTCAGCCATTGCCTTGCGGAAAAGATCCGCCATGGAGCAATCGCGCTGAGCCGCGGTGATCCGCACGTGCCGGGCTTGTTCGCGACTCACGCGGAAAGTAAGGGTTACGCTGTCAAGCTGTTCGTCTTGCTGTGGTACTGTTTGACTCATTGGCGTCCTGATGTACGGAGTATGCCGTATTGACGGCATGGCGTCAAGAAGTTTTTTGACGAGATGATTCTAAATGTCTGACAGCAAATCGAAATCAGTTACGGTGCGGGTACCGGAAGAGGTGCACCGGCCCGCCCGAATCAAGGCGGCACAACTCGGCGTTTCGCTGCAAGAGGTTCTCTTACAGGCATTGCAGGATTGGTCTGGCGGCTCCAGTGAAGTGCATTTCACCCCAAACAAGCGATATGCCGCCCTGCTGGATCACCTAGGGAAGGTTTTGGAATACCCCGGCAAGGAGCGCTCCGATGCGATGATCCGGGACCTCGTTCTTTCCTGGTGGAAGCATGTTCCGAAAACGGAACAAGAAACTTGATGACAGATTGGCGGATTGACGCATATACTTGCATCGGTATATTGAGCATGGACATGTTTTCCAACCGCGACCTGGAAACCTCAGCGGAAATCCAGCGCATAATGCTTGCCGACATGGAGTACTTGGAAGAAGGCATCGAGCGAGGCATCATGCCGCCCGATGGATTCACGATCGACCACAACGCGCTTAGGGAGCGCCGCCTACCCTTCATTCAGCGCGTTGAGCCCGCTTCGGCTTCATCCCCGGCTTCCCCTGAGCCCGCGCCCAAACCGCCACAAACGGAATGGTCGGACTGGCGCAAAAACTTACTGGACGGCTTCCGATTCCGGGAGCCAGCAAAAGAACGTGCATGACCCCTGCGTGGGCAATTTCGCTGCTCGTTGAAGGCTTCGCGGTTTACGCCCTGCGGGAATCGCGCCTGCGATGGCTGTTTTACTTCCTCGCATTCGATCTGTCCACTTCCTTCATTTTCGTTTTCATTCCGCAAGGCGTCACGCTTTACGGAACAATCTGGATGTGCAAAGCGGCCATCATCATGGCCCTCTGGCTCGCCGTTCTCTGGGAGCTGGTGTTGCTCGAAGCCGACAATTGGCCGGCCTTCATCGCGCACGTGCTCGCTCCCGCCCTCGTGCTCGCTGTTACTTCGGCGGCCCTCCTGGGAGCCTTTGACCTCCAGGTGGTGCGCCCGAGCGCCTCGCTTCTGCACCTGGTTATGGAAGCCCGACGCTCGATGGCCGGGGCGCTCAGCGCCGCCGCCGCGCTTCTCAGTGTTGTCTACTTCGCGATGGGTCGCCAGCGCGTCTCAGTACTGCATGGCGCGACGCTGGCCTTGTATTTCGGGGTCCAGGCGTGGGGCTACCTCGTGGGAACGGCGATGAAGCCCGCCGATTGGGAGGCGCGCGCGTGGCACTCGCTCATCACGTCGCTTCACCAGGCCGCGCTCGGCGCGTGCTTCCTGGTGATGGGCTTCGTGGTGGCGCGCGAGGCCAAGGACCCCGCGCGCGTTGGTAGCTGGCTTAGCCTCGGCAGGGCCAGCAGATCGGCCAAGGCTCATCGGCCTGAGCCATCGGAACCGCGGTTACGGCAAGAGCCAGGACCGCGAGCATGATGCGAACGAGTTTCATTTGGAATTTCTCTTTCTGCCCAGAAAGGGCGGGTTGAGTGTGGATGGAAAGAGCGCCCGAACTGGACGCCCCAAGGCGATGAAATAATACGCCTTCAGAAGCAGGGTGAAAACGTGGAAGGTAAAGCCGCTATTGCAATCGTCGTAGCCGTCATCGCGCTGCTGCTTCTGGGGAGCCTTGCCGGTTCCCCACTTGCGGGACTGCTCGGCGGTGGCTACCTGCTGGTGGTCGCCTCGATCGCGAACGACACCGCCGATTCACGCCGAGGGACGCCCTATGGCGCGTGAGTGCCCCGTTTGCGAACACATTGATGAAGGACACGCTGCCACCTGCGAGAACTGCGGCCACCGGTACGCGGATCGCCGCGCCGCAGAGAGCCACCGGGAAGCCTCGAACAACAAGGCCATCATGCTCGCCGCCAACTCTGTGATCGTGCTCTGTGTGCTGGTCATGATCGTGTACCCCTGGACGCAACAGGAATCGAAGCCGAAAGAGATCCGGCCCGCGCCTATCGAAATGCGAGAGACCTACGCGAAGCAAGAAACCCTGTGCTTCGACGATGACGTTATGGAGGCCGGGGTCGCCGCCGTGAACAAGAACGACGCCGAAACCATCACCGCCCTGGTGCGCCGCGACAAGGCGTTTTTGATTCGCCGCGACGATCGCGTGAAGGTGATTTCGGAAGTCCAGCGCCCGCTGGTAAACGTGCGCGTGCTCACCGGCCCTTCCGCTGGCCAGCGATGCGTTACGAGCTTGAATCAGTTGAAGTGAGTTCGCGCCACCGCGCGAACATCAGCTCCGAATCCTTGTACCCGCCGTGCCCGGCCACGTCCGCCGTCGCATCCAGCACGCGCACAGAGGGCCACGATTGCCCGCGCGGTCCACGGTGGCCGAGCGCCCGCCGCGTCCAGAGGAACGCGCGGCGATACCAGTTCCCGAGCACGTCATCGCGCTCGCTGTGAACCACCAGCACGCGATCGCTGAGGGATGCGGCCTTCGCATACTCGCCGTTCTGGGCAGGGATTCGCAGCGACCCATCTGGGATTGCCGCGCCCGCCAGCACGCTCAGCCGGAAGGGATAGGCACACCAGCCCCAGACCCGCGCCCCGAGGGAGTGCGTCTGCACGTCGATGTACTTCGGCGCGAGCACTTCGAGGATCGACCGCAGGAGCGCCCCGGCGTCATCGGCGCGTCGCCACGCCGAATGGAAGCCGAGTTTTGGGAGCGAGCCCGGCCAGTAGAAACAGATCGCCACATCGTACAGGTCGCAGATCCGCTGCGCGATGCCGAGGTATGCCGTCTGCGCCGCTTTGAAATCGTTCGAGTAGCCATGAATCAGCACCACGACGCGCTTGCCCGCCGTGCGCCGCCCAAGCTCCAGGACCGCCGCATCGCCGCGGTATTCGCCGTTGTCGATCTGCGGCTCACCGAAAGCGTAGGCGTTGTCGAAGTCGCGCCGGATGGAGAGGTTGACGATCTTCATGCGAGTGAGTCCCAATCCGGCAGAGGAACAGTCTTCCCGGCCAATTCATGCTCGCAGTCGCTGAGGAACTGGATGTTCCCATCCGTCACGAAGGAATGGCAGCGCGGAGTGCCGTTTCCGCCGTGGACGAGCAGAGAAGGCGTGAATGTCGGTTTATCCAAAGATCCGTTCCACGTCCAACCGCGCCCATCTGGACATTCGATTTCAAAGGGGTGAGTGTACTTGCAGCCGGGGCAGTGAAACACATACAGTTTGCCGCCGCGTGGCCCGAGATTCCCGTCGCCCATGTAGTGAAGTTTGTTCATTTGACCGCCACCGTCATCGTCTGTGACCCGAACACCTGCCCGCCGGCGTTCACGTACTCGATCAGCGCCGTGTAGTCCCCATAGCGCGCGTCTGCGCTGAGGCTGCAGGGGATCGCCAGGCACGTGACCGGTGCCGCGACCGTGCCATCCGGCGCCGTAAGCGTGACCCGCGCGCGATCCGCGGCCGCCACCGGCGAAAGAGGTGGCGAGATTTGGATAGTGCGCGGTTGTGGAGCCACGGCCCCGGCGCGGATGGACACGTAGGAAAAGGCGCGAGTCGCGCCGGCCGCCTTCGCCCAATCCTTCGCCGCTTTGGTTCCGATTTGGCTCATCGGCGCGTACATCTCTCCGTGGAGTCCGTCATTGCCGGGGCCCGAGGCCACGCCGGAGCCGCCCCATCCGTCATCCGGATAGCCGCCGTAGACCGCAGAGAAGTATTCCTCCGCGCGCGAGCAGTAGGGTTCGCCGCTGATCTGGCAGAGCCAGGCGTCCCGCGCGATGATCGTGTCGGCCAGCGCGCGCGAGCAGATGGTCCGCGTCGCCTCGCTTTCAGAGCAGCCGGTGTCGGTGGTAACGAGGAACCCTGCAGGCGAGGTCTCCGTCAAAAACGGCCAGTGGGTGAAGTAGTACAGCCCCCGGCGGGCAATCCAGCGTGTGTTCCAGTTGTAGTTCGAAATCTTCTGGACGGCCGCAAGGGCATTCGCGGCGAGGGTGGTGTTCCCGCGAGCGAGCGCCACTTCGCGCGCCCACAACAAGCCCAGAGACGGGTAGGCCATCATGAAAGGCTGCGCGCCGTAGTTCCACGTTGGACCGCGGAACCTCGGATAGCTCCACACCATGCCCTCCAGATATGGGTCCGGTCCCGGATGCACGCGCGGCCGCGGACTCGCCGGGTTGTAGGTGTCCAGGAAGTACCCGCTCGCGATGTTGAAGTCGTTCGCGTAGAGCGCGTCTCGAACTTCAGCGTTCGGATGCAGTAGCGTGGTGAGCGCCGCGAAGATCAGCGCCCAGCCACCCTCGCGCGGCTCGTAAGTGCCTTCCTCCGGGTGCGCGCAGTCCCCGCAACCAGGAAATGTGATCGCCGTGAGTGCGTTCCTGACGATCTTCACGATCCCAGAATCCACGCCGCCGCAGCTCGCCACTTCCGCCGCGCAGCCCCAATCGGCAGGGCTATCAGTCATCGCCTTCCAAACCAATCCTGGGAAGCCCACCACGCGCGGCGCAGCGCCGCCATAGCCATAATCGTTCGGAAGCGTCCAGACCTTCTGCGCGTGCGTCTGCGCGTAATCGTAGAAACTGCTCAGCCCCGTCGAATAGAACAGATCCGCGAACCCGATAACGTTGTCGTAATAGTTTGCATTGTACGAACCGTCCGTCCACTGGATCCGACCTGGGACCGCCGCCCCGCTCCCCAGCCTGCGGTAAGGCTTGCCGGTCATCACGGGATAACTGGAGGCGTGATACACAGCCAGCGGCAGGTAGGTATCCGTGCAGCTCTGGCCCGAGTCCACCTGAATCTGAAATCGCCCTACGCCTGCCGGGAACCCAGGCGGGTCCCAATCCACCGTGACGAAGGTGACTGCTCGAACTGCGGAGCCGGCCGGAAAGCCGCGCGCGGCCGTTCCTCCCGAGCCTCGCGTCGTAAGATTGAGCGTGTCTCCGGAGCGCGAAGCGAACACTACGAACTCATAGCCCGCGTGCGAATCGTACTCCCACGAAGCGCCGTTAAACTTGCAGATCCGCGCCACGTTTCCGCCCGTCCCGGTTCCGCAAGCAGCGCCGACGACTCCATCGCCTTTGCCGTCCGACACCTGATAAATCAGGTCCGTGATGCCGGGAGCACCAGGAAGTGATCCTACGGTCGTTACCGGCGCAGCGACGATGAGCGAATCTGTGTTTCCCAGCCAGGCGAAAGACGCGCCGTATCCCGCCTGCACTCCGAGGGAAAGCTGCGTCTTGTTGATCGCCGCCGCCAGGCTGCCATCGCACGCAAAGGAAGTCCGGAACGTCGTTCCCGAACCATTGAGCCTCGCAGGTCCGGTTTCCGCAGGGTTGAAACTCACCGTGCCCACGCCCACCAGGTCACCGAAGAACTGCTGCGGGTTCCACGCGCGCAACGCCACCGCCCCTTTGTAGCGGGTCACGTCCGCCCCCGGCCAGGGGTTCGTGCCGTACCGATGCACCCCTCGGAGCACCTGTTGAAGGTTCGCCGAAAGCGGAACCACGCCGTTCGCATCGCTGGGCGCGATGCCAACCTCACCGATGTTCGATGTCGCTTCCGCTGTTCCATCGCTCACCGTGAGGGCGAGCTTCACGCTTCCCCTCCGGAACCCGCGCCCGGAGAGCGTGTAACAGTTCGTGCGGCTGGTGGTGATCTCATACGGACCAGCCGCCGAAACCACATTCCACCGGCAGGAAGTGGGAATGCCGTCCACCGCCCGAGGCGCGAACGGAGAAGCCGCCACCGTCCAAGTGACCCCGCTCCGAATCCCGAACGGAGCCTCAACCAGCGCGGACGGATCGCTCAGGCTGGAGGCCGCGTAAGTGCCGCTCCCTGCGTATGCCGTCCACACCGAGGAAGTGCCCGCCGCGGTGTCGGTGGTGTTGCCGTTGAACTCAAGACGCACTAGGTCCCACGATGTGCTCACCGTATCGGTCGGCGGCAGGCTGATATTCGAGTGCAGGCCGCGCGCCACGCGAACGAAATGCAACCGGAAGTTGCAGCCGGTTCCCGTGCCCGGCGCTCCGTAATAATCGGACACGTTCAGCAGCCAGCGACGGCGCGGGTCCCAATTCGGCACGGAATCGCTCATGGTCGCGCTGTAGGACTTCACGAGCGTCCCGTCCGCCTTCCACACGCTGAGGCGGGAAACTCGCGTCGAGGCCGTGTGGTCGTATCGCAGCCGTAAGTCGAAGTTGTTGCTCCCGTCGATGTTGTCAGCGATCGCGGAAAACACCGAGTTGCTGCCATTGAAAACAGCGAACGCGCCCCCAGACGCGCCAAATCCGAAGTACGCATTGGTGAACACCGTGCACGAGGCGGCCGGGGTGGTCGTTCCCGACATGCGGAGTTCCATCTTCCAGTCCGTTACGTCTGCTCCGGACGCCGGCGCGAGCGGGTCCACGCGAAGCTCGCGGCTGGGGTTATTGGAGCCGGGGTCCCAATACTGCGGCTGCGCGAAGGCGAGAGATACAGCGAGAAAGAGAAGTGCGGTTCTCACGGGATGATGCCTCCGAAAACTACGAATCGCGGGGCGCTGTTGGCTCCGGAGAGCGCCGCCACACCAATGTTGGTCACGGTGAAGAACGCTTCCGTTCCTGCCCAGAGTTCATCGAAGTACTCGCCGTCCTGCGAGATTTCGCATTTGATGTTCGTCCCTGTGCGACTGCCCCGGAAGTAGATCGGGCGACCGAAGTTGTGCGCTCCCCATGTGTCATAAGGTGCGGTGATTGCAGTCGGATCAGCGCCGGCAGTGGCAAAGTAGGCATTCCACCGCTCGACATAGAAGTACCCGGTATTCCCCCCGTTCATGGAGATTCCGCACGTCAGCAGCTTCTGGGTGCCGCCCGAGTCTGCGAAGGCGATCCCAACCATTACGGCCCCGTTCGCGTACTGGCCCAGCCAGGGGATGATGCCCACCGTGAACGAGAAGTCGCCTGCGCCTACGCTCTTGAGCCGCGCGGCTAGATGCGCGTCTGCGGGCTTGATATAGCGGACCTTCCCCGCCACTGAGGTATCGCGCGTCATCGCCGCAGCCCCGTTGTTTGACCAGGTGGAGTCATCGAAGGCGTTGAGGGGGTTATAGACCGTGCGCCCGCCGCACGCGCCATAGGTCTGGTCTTTTTTCAGGCAGTCCGTTGATACGCCGCCCGTCCCGAGCTGGTTTGCCGGAACAAGGGAGTTCGCTCCGAGCCCCGCATAGCCGTTCGCCGCACCCTTCGCGGAAGTCGATTGCTTGGCCGTCAGCGCGGTCTGAAGGTCCGTCTGGGTGTTGATGTCGCCGGTGATCGATCCCCAGGCCCCGCCCGCTCCCGCGCTCGCGCCCAGCACGGAAACTGGTCGCCAGCCGCCCGCCGCGCTGTCGAGCGCGGAATCATAGATCAGGGGATAGCGCCGCCCCACCGCCAGGTCGCCGGTGGATGCCTGCGTCGTGCCGTCCTCCTTGAAGATTTTCTTCGCGCCCGCCGCGCAGTGGTTGTAGGTGCTCGCGCCCGTCGAGGCGTTCTGCACTTCCAGAACGGCCATCACGCCGTCCACCACATCTGGAGCGTCCAGCGCCTGAGCCGTGCAGCCGGCGTATGTGTTGGTTCCCGTCGCCAGCACCAGGAAGTCTTGAAGCTGCGCGTTCCCGACGCGCGTAGCGAGCTGCCGAGGCCCGGTGAGCGGAGTTCCCTGCACCGTGACGCCCGCGCCCACCGAAGCCACCGCCCAACTCATGAGCGACTGGTTCAGGAAGTCGATCTCCGCCGCGTCCGAGCGAATTGTCACGCCCCCGAGCTTGATCGTGGAGATGCCGCCGCCGGGTCCGCTTCCGCAGACTCCGCTCGATCCGTCCACCTTCACGCAGTCTGAAGGCGAGCCCGCCACTACGCTCGATACCCCGGCCGCCATCTTCAGCACGCCGTTAAAGCCGGAGGCGTTTGCGCCGAGTCCACCGCGCGCCGCTGCCAGCGTGCCGCTGGCGATGTTGCCGGCGTTCGTGGTGTCCACGTTGGCGACGTTCGACAGCCCCACTGCCGTCTTGTCGAGCGTCTGCCAGGTCTTGTCGCCCCGCCAGTACTGCGAGGTGGTGCCGGGCGTGATGGTGGGCTCGCCGCCGCCCGAACCGCCCGCCAGGAAGCGCCAGGCCCCGGCCCCGTTCGACACCAGCATCCCGCTTGCGCCCTGCGACACGGCCACGCTCGTAGCGCCGTTGATGGTGTCCGCGCCGCTCCTGGCCAGGCTCGCGCCACCCGCGCCCTCGGCGCGGATGTACACGAACCAGCCATCGGGGTACGATGCGCCGGCGGCGGGAACCGTCACAGTCACCAGCGAGGCGTTGGTGAGGATCACCGTCTTTCCGCAGTCGCCCGCCACCAGGGTATAGGAGGTGCCGCTCTGCGCGTTCTGGACGGTGCGGCCGCTGAGCGTTCCGCTGCCAGAGATCGGCCCGCCCGCAATTCCGCAAGCCCCATCGACGGACGTGACCGTGCCCGCCCCGCCGCCTCCACCGCCGCTTCCGCCGCCGCCCGGCGCGGGCAACTGAGCCATCAGCGCGACAGCCGCGCATAGAAGTCCGATAAGCGTTCTCATGTTGTGCTTCCTCCCCTTTACTTCTGGTTCAACTGCGCGCGGACAGCCCGCACTTCGCGATAGCCGATCGCGCTCATCACCGTGGCGAGGCCCGTAATGAGCGCGAACAGCGCCCCGATGCCCTGCACCATTCCGCGGTACGTCGCGAGTTCCCGGCTTTGGTCCTCGACCACCCGGCGCAGCCCTTCGATCTCACGGTTTTTCACTTCGATCTGTTGTCCTAGGCTTTCGAGCGTCGCCTCCATGCGGCCGATCACCCGCGCCTGATCGTCGATCTGCGGTACAGGCGTTTGCGCATGAACACTCAGCGCAATCGAGCCGCCGCAGAACATCGCGACCAGCAAGACCGAAAGGCCCCAGGCCCCGGCCGCCATCCCGAACGAATGCAACCGCGCCCA
>FRDC01004048.1_pt1 | contig 23591 bp, 50 predicted proteins | sample 1106171 | NCBI WGS metagenome assembly FRDC01 (sample SAMEA3930566, study PRJEB13176) | freshwater metagenome | biome: Drinking water system; feature: drinking water; material: water | place: Singapore | collected 2014-12-20 | reverse complement strand
AACTGGTAGCCTCTATGTTCGCTACCTATTTCCCATGCTTGGAGTGATTCCATAATCCCCCACTTTTGAAAGTCTACGACCGTCGTTGTGTTCTTAAAGTCGTTAATTATCCCTATCCTATATCTCAGTACAATGTTGTCATAAGCTTCTCCTTGTTAAATGTTAAACTTGGTGCCCCAGGTGGGAGTCGAACCCACAAAACCTGGTTTCTAAGACCAGTACGTATGCCAGTTCCGTCACCAGGGCATTCTATTAAAATTTGGTCTGGGAGACGAGATTTGCACTCGCCTTTTCCCGCCTCCAAAGCGGCACCGATACTAGCTCCGGTCACTCCCAGTCGTTTTCCTTTCATATACTTGGTGCGGGTAGAGAGAATCGAACTCTCACGTTCAGTTTGGAAGACTGACATGCGGCCATAACATTTCACCCGCGCACTTAAAATTTTGGATGGGGAGTGTGGAATCGAACCACAATTCTCTGTTTCAAAGACAGGAGTCCTACCATTAGACGAATCCCCAACATATTTAATTTTCTTCTAACTTTTCCTCTAAGTCAGCGTAGAAGATGTAATCCGCTACAGCCTTGTTAAATTCTTTACCGTAACGAACAGTCTCGGTGAATTTCTTCAACTCGTGAACGTCCTCAAAGTAAACAGCTCCGGTATCGAAATCTGCCTTCGCTTCGGCTTCATTCATGTCTTCCCAAGGATCACATCCGGAGCAAGATCCCCAAGACCAAGCAGCGTAGACGAATCTACCCTCTTTAGTCGCTAACAGTGCAGCAGAACCTTGATAGTCAGGTTCGCCTTCTTCCCAAATGAAATTCCAGTCACCCCAGTTAGCATCAGCGAACTCGGACCATCGACAATCTGCGATCTTTAAATCTTTGAATTTCATATACTTCCTCATAAAGTTTTGGTGGACCAGCAGGGAATCGAACCCTGATCTATTGCTTGCAAAGCAATTATTCTCCCGTTTAACTACAGGCCCATTTATTAAATTGAACTGATTATAGCCGAGTGTTTATTAGAGCGCCGGCTGCGCTAGAGTATGTGACCACGTAGGGTCAATACCATGCTGTCCTTGACCGCGCAGATCGGCCATTGCGCGTGTCGCGCTGGCTGGGATTGCAATGAGGATGGTCAAAACAGTTTTCATACAGATACTATACCACAATTATTCGTTATTTAAGCAAAATTTTTTCAAATTCTCTATTTATTTTGTTAAAAGCAGCTCTTGCACCGCGTTCTGCATGGCCCTGGTGCCTATATTGCACCATGTTATATGAGAAGTGTTCGCCCTTCTTAACTATTAAGAAGTGCCCCTGCACCTTATGGACAACTTTAAACATAGTCTTCCATGCATCATTCTTCACTTAATATCCTATCCATCTCGGCTGCAAGCTTCTTCTGATCTCTCTTATCTAAACCAGTCGCAAGAGTGATAGCAAACGTCTCATTCCCATAAACACCAAGTACTTTTCCAGTTATATGGACGATGTACCAGGCTTCGGGATCAAGGGATCTGTCGTATCCGTAGTGGGATTCGCTTCGTTTGACTTTGAAATCTCTTCCTTGTCCAACGATATATTGTCCGAAGACTTTTCTGTTGTCCATTTTTCCATCTCTTGCTTTACTACTTTGTAAAGCTGGTTTCTAAAAGAAGTTTCAACCCAATCTGGTGGATCACTAAACATTTCAAGATATTCTTGAATCGGCATTCCACAGTCGTTATAACCTTCGCTCCACTGCTTAATGTGGAAGTTAAGTGCTTTTTTAAATCTAAGAACATCAGCAACTAGCTTTGGTTCACTGCAGGTCTTGCTCTTCATCTTCTCCATGCCGGTTGAATCTAGCTTATGGAAGAATTCTTTAGCAGATATTCCGTTGACATCATGGATCGGCTCAAAGATTACATCTCCGCCCCAGAAAGAGAACTTATCAAGGTTGTTCGTATAGAACTTCCAGTCCCTTTCAAAAGCTTCAGAGTATTTAATCTTTTTGCCCAAGCAAATCCTCCTCTATACTTTTCTGTATAGAGTTATAAAGTTGAGCTGCGCCTCTACAAGCATCCTGCATATTTCCGTATCCGTAGCTTCTTGTTGGTGGAAAAATCTTTTCTCCAGTTACTTTATCAACTATATAGTACTTTATACTTCTTCTACCGTCTGGTAGATCAGTATCTTCTCTAAGAACATCAAACATGCTGTGCCAATTTCTTCTGGCTATCTTTTTCACAGCTACCTCAGTAAAATATCGTCAACCTTTTCCATCTCAGCTTTTTGCAGAGGAAGGATTTGTTCATGATATTCCTTAGACATTCGTCTATAAACATCTCCGCCCTTTTCATCCCAGAACGTTTCTATACCAGCAATGATACCAATGAACGCTGCACCAAACACAAGAGATAAAATAAACGTCATGATGAACTGAGAGATCGGACCAATCATAAAAGGTGGAACACATAGTGCCATTCCAAGACCCATTAGCCAGATCAAGAATATGATGGTTATAATAATAGCGTCTTCGTCTTTCTTGAAGACATTAAATAAAACCTTTGATCTAATGCGAAGACTAAGCTTCACTCCCTTTGGATCCACGCAGAACCTCTCTCTCGAATTCTTCATCAACCGCTTCCCTCCAATTTTGGGATGCGATCCATTGTTTAGCATTCGCTGTACATTTAAAATACTTATCTTCAAAAGCAATACGTTTAGTGCCGATCCAGGCGAAGTAATAGCCTATGGAAGGGTCCAGTCTAAGGAAGAAATAGTTATACCACTCAGTACCGTCATCTTTAAACTCCAAGAACTATCTCCTCAAACTTTTTATTCACATGATCTCTATATGCAACTTGTACTTCTTTTGGAAGTATGCCTGTGCTAAATTTTTTATCTTTATTTGCTACATTGTAGTGATAGCTTTCACATAAAACATTATCTATCTCATAGAATCTCTTCTTCTTTTTGTTGGCCAATTTACTATAGGCCACCTTCTCATCGAACCAATAAACATAGAGTCGATGTTCAAAGTCTGGGTCCCTCTTAGGGAAGAAGGCCCATCTGTAAAACTTAGGCCAACCTGCAATAACAGATGCAACAATAAAAATAATTAAAAAAGGTGATAAAACTCCCATTATTTTGTTTTAGTTTCAGAAAAATGTGGTATATTAGATACATGACAAACGTAAACAACACCCTTTCTGTATTGAAATTGAAACGCGCCGAGCGTAAGGTGTCTGTTTTTGTCGTCTCAGTCTAAACAGACACCATTCCCCGCGCTCACAACTTAACCGAGATATGCCCGATTAGTTTAATGGCAGAACAGACGTTTTACATGCGTCTTGCGGTGGTTCGATTCCATCATTGGGTACCAAATAAGTTTATAAATGGGCGCTTAGTGTTAATGTAGCATTCCTACCTCTTAAGTAGCGGAGTGAAGGTTCAAGTCCTTCAGTGCCCACCAGTCATTGGCCGATGGTGTTTAACGGTAGCATTGCTCCCTTTTAAGGTGTCGGGTCTCGGTTCGAATCCGAGTCGGCCAACCATTTCAACTTCCAACTATTATTATCGTTGGCTGTTTTAATGGCATGACAATTAGCACACAATACTTGACATTTATCCATCTCTTCTTTAATAGAGGGGAGTGACCAGCCACGTTGAACGGCTGTACTGATTTCTAACTTTTTATCACGGAGGTGATCAAATTGTAACGTTAAGATGTGAGATTCACCACACTTGACACATGGATTTGCTTTAAGATGATTAGCAACTAATGTTTCTGCTGCCTGTCTGTATTTAGCAGTAGACTCTTTTAAGTTCTTTCTTCTTTGTGGTTTAGACTTAAATGTTCCATGGTCGTGAAGTTTACGACAAGGGATACACCAGGGTTGATAACTATTCTTCCTACGATGAAAGGAAGTTAGCGGTTTAGTTGTATTGCATTTATTACAGTGCTTCATCAAAAAGATTATACTCATGCCGCGTTCTTCTATGAGTAGGAAACCTGACTTTCAATCAGGAAAACCGAGTGCGAGTCTCGGCCGCGGTGCCACTATTCAAGTACTTTAAGTACTGTCATAAGTCTATCTTTAGCGTTCTTAACACAATTAGCTGTTCCTTTGTTTCCAGGAAAAGCTACAACTATTGCAGTTGGATTATCATCTAACATCTTTGCGTTTCTAATATGTCCTGCAGATTTGCCGTACTTAGTCCATTCAGCTTCTTCAGTGTGACATTTAATACCGTTAGCATCAGCCCACTCTTTAGCTAATTGATCTGCGCCAGTTGCTCCACCTTGAATAATAAAGTCTGGACGAATAAGATCCAACACTTCTTTAACTTTAGTCTTATCGAAGTATTCTCTACCGCCAGTTACAACTATTGTTTTCATGTAAGAACCTCATGTCCGTCTTTAGTAATTAAAACAGTATGCTCGAATTGAGCAGACATCGCGCCGTGCGCACGATGAATTAGAATCTGCGAGTTAGGTATTTCGATCGATTGGATCTCTACGGGGATTGACAAGACGAGCGGCTCAATCGTAATACATGTTCCTGGAATAAGCTTTTCACCTCGCCCCTTCTTACCTTGAGAAGAGACAAAAGGAACATCATGAAAGATCGTGTTGATTCCGTGTCCACCAATCTCCGGTGTAGCGTAGAAGCCAGCTCGTGTTGCAGCTTTATTTATTGCGAAGCCGATATCGCCTAGTGTAGCCCCTGGAGTGATAGCTTTGATACCTGCCATTGTAGCTTTACGTGCAGCTTCAATAAGAGCATCATCTTCCATTCCAACTCTCATAGACCAAGATGTGTCGCCATGATAGCCGTTTACAATAACTGTTACATCTATGTTTAGATAGTCACCGAGCTGAAGAGGTCTGTCATCAGGAACGCCATGACATACAATATCATTGACAGATGTACATATTGATTTAGGGAAGCCTTTATAATTAAGCGGAGCAGGAATCCCTCCGTTTAATATAATATAATTCCGCGCAGCGACGTCTAGGTCGTTTGTGGTGATGCCGGGTTTAACGAGATTTCGTAGGTGAAGCAGTGTCAGTGCTGCTAATTTCCCCGCTTGTCTCATTCCGTTCGCTAGATCGCTCATTATTCTCTTCTTCCATAAGAGTAAGCTCCATCATTATGTCTACAATGAGCTTCTCGTTCTGCTTCTTGTGCATCCAGTTGTAGGCGATTGATTCAGCGTATACTGGCCACTCACAAGGTCTAAGATTGTTTAATCTTTCTCCGTTGTGTCTGAAGACTGCGTAGTATCCGTGTTTGTCACTATCGATGTAGAAAATGGTTGACCAGTCTTCGATACGTCCTCCGGAGTTAATACTTCTTTCTCAAAGAAAGCGTCATGAACAATCCTGTGGTTAGGGTTCAATCTGACCCATCGATCAGCTTCCCATTCCGCAGTCTGCTTAGTCTTGAACTGACCTTCCAAATACTTGTTGGTCCCTTTGAAGCGAAGCATCCAGGTGATGTTCTCACCTTGAGCATTCCTAACGTCCATCACCTCAAAGATGTCCTCACCCATTACGTGGGTTTGAACTTGCTTAGATTGCAAGATCTTCTGCTGCTCTTCGTAGGCTTTCTTATTCTTCCAGTATTCAGACATTCCGTCACTCATTTTACACCTAACAGTTTTATACTATTTCTTCGCATGTCGACTTTGTTTCTAAACTTATCAAATCTTCTCAGTCCATCTGATCTATTGGTAGTTTGAACCGGTTCAACCTTACCGTCACTCTTTCTTATACAGATATTTCTTTTTCTATCTGTATACATAGCGTCATTAAGTTTTAATAGTTTCATACTTCCTCTGTGAGATTTTGATAGCTCGACTTAGTCGAGGCTCAGCACACCCGGTACCGTATACCCAATCTAAAAATTCACAAGAACGGATTCCGTATGAACCAACTTCAATACCATCATAGTTGATGTCATAGCCGTCTTCAGTCTTAACGATAGCTAATAGATTTTTATTCGGAACGATGGATTCAAAGAACATCATTGCATCTTTGATTATCTTATTTAACGTGCGTTCATTCACTTCATCAGTTATCATCAGCTCTGTCTTGATGAAACACTTCTTACTGAGGATGCCAATCGATTCATCTCTGAAGCATGGGGTAACTGTAAGCCACTTACCTTTAGGTAAACGACCTTTGTTAGCTGTATATAGAAGGCTCTGCTCGCCAGAGGCAACCAAACACTTCTTATTTGCAGGAATATAGTAGTTGCCTGCATCTTTAGGCTTAGTGATATTGCTTACTTCCTCAGAGACCCACCATGGAGCTTCCATTCGAGTATAGCCAGCTTCTTCAAAGAACTTAACGCTGTCAGCGATCTTCTGGTAATCAATCATTGATGATCCTCTCGATCTCTTCCCACAGCTCGGCGTCAGAGACTTCAACAGAGAATGGACAAGTCAATGCCGTTCCATCTGGATAAAGAATATCAGACTGTTCTTTCTGATATGGACCTGTCTCAAGGAGAGTGATCGTATTATGGGCTGCTTCAACTATATGAAACGTATTGTGATCTAATTCATACTTTGATCCTGGACCATACTCACATCGATAGAGTTTATCTACATATAGCGTCGGCTCTACAACCGGCATGTTACCCATCATTCCAGGCTTACATGTTAGCTGAACCTTGCAATGAGACCAACCTGGACGAGTTGCAAAGATAGTCTGAGCAAAGCGCCCCTTTAAGATAGTACTGGTGAAGTTATATCGATGGTTATGAATCTCGTCGTCTTTAACGGTTGGATGCCACTTCTCAGTGTAGAAGTGAACGCGATACCTATCGTTGATCTTTACTTGGATGAATCCGAGACCGAAGAAGTATAAACGTGTGCAATTCGCCTTCAGCCAGTTGATGTCCAATGCTTGTTCTTTGGTCATTTCCTAGCTCCTGTCTTGAATGCGCGCTCGGTGATTCGAGACATCACATCCAGATCTTTTATTGATAAACCTTGTTTTTCTGCGTAGATGCGAAGCGCACCGTAGAGGTCTGACAGCTCAACTGCCATCATGATCTTGCAGCCCTGAGCTTCAGCGTCTTTGAGCTCGTCGAGCTCTTCTTGAATTTTAGAGATTTTTCCGAGTTCGCCTTTTTTGATCTTGGCGAGATGATAGCCCATAAATACACCTCTCGTAGAGGTAGTATTTTACCAACCCCTATCGTTTACTTGTTCTGTTGCCGTTCGGATGTTCAGCTTGCGAAGTAGACCAAGAAGTTTCATCTGGTGATATTCATCCATGTTATTAACATTTCCATAACCGTGGCCAGCATCGTACCACCAACCAGTATCACACTCTTCACAGCAGTACCAGCAGTTATGTTCGTAAATATCCTCGTTGAGGACAAGAGAAAGCCAAAAGTAAACTTCTTCTTTCTCTTCCATTCTATTATAAGTCGGGAACTTTTTACGTCGTAGGCTCATAGGCCTATTATACTACACCATGTTCCTATAGACGGACCGCCTATCTTCGGCGATCCACCTAGCGTTTACGGCCGAGGAGATCCTCAACTTAATGAGGAAATCCAGCAGCCCTGTAGTATGTTTAAAGTCTTGGCGGGTCATTACTTGATGTGTGCTTGGATGCGTTCACGGATAGTTGAGAAGTTCTCATCAACAAGGAGCTTTCCATCGCGGAAGATCTCTCTAAGTTGATCACCCTTAACAACGTCATCCAGGCTCAATCCATCTCTAACGATGTAGTTGTTTCCTTCGCGGATAACAACAACACGACCTTTTTGAGATTTCTTAGTTCCATCGTCAGTCTTAGGATTCTTGAAGATCATCTTCTCTTGGCCGTTGATTACACAGAGAGTTGATTTCAAAGCATATCCGAAGGTATCACGAGTGTTGTATTGGTAAGTGTAAGAACCGATACCGAATACAACGTTGGTGCTAGCGAAACCTTTAGCAGCAAGACGAGACATGATCTCTTCTGCACGCTTCAGAGTGATAGCATCTCCGTAGATAAGACCGATATGAGAGTCAAGGACTTTAAATCCAGTAGAACTAAGAGTTCCACCGAAAGTCTCATACAGGCACTGAACTGCACCTTTGTATTCAGGTGAACCAACCTCAGCATCAGGATCACCACAAACGATAAGAACAGGATCACCAGAGTCAGGGCGGATAACAACTTTATCACCAACTGGACCACCAGAACGAGCCATGATCTCCTTCTTAAGAGAAGGGACAACGTTAGTGACAACATCCCAGAAATCGTAACCATCAGAAACGATAGATACGATTCCAGAAGGATGTACTTCTGAAAGCATGCGCTTCAAGTAGGCTGTATCATCGCCATAAGCACATTGGATTGAGTGTTCTGTAGCTGGAACTGATGTTCCAACAAGTTCTTTTTCAACGTTGGCGTTGTAGTAGTACTCAGCGCCAGTGATAGCAGGAATTGTATCTGTTCCAGCGAATCCTGCAGCAAGGTGACCCATGCCAGACAAGATAGCAGAACGAAGAGAGCTCATACCTCTCATTGAGAAGTCATGACCTTGGAAGATAGTGAAGCCAGCAGCTTCAGGGTTTGTTTGCATAGCAAACTTATCCATCATCTTTTTATATTCAACTGCAAGCGTTGCAGATGTAGATGGTTGCCACAATTCAGATGAAGCAAGAGATTCGATGAAGTTTGTCAACCAGAAGAACTTAGGATTTGTGTTCTGGATTGTCATCGTAGGAACGCGAGTTGGAACAATAGTTCCTTCTGGAAGAGCTTTAATTGACAGAGGCAGGTAGCCAAGGTCATGCAAGTCTTCAAGATGTTGTGTTTCAGGGTTTGGATCGCCAAGAGTGGACTTGATAAGTCTCTTGTATTCGGCGATTACTTCTGCCTTAGGGCGAGAGAAGAAATGTTCTTGGAAAACGTCCATCAAGTATTCTTTGATGAATGCTTGAGTTCCAAAATTTACAACATTATCTACGCCTTTGATTCGGCTTGTTCGGGGAGTCCAAGTAGAGTAAACTACTTCTGTACCAGCTGGGTACATTGCGCGGTGTGAGATCTTATAGAAATCACAAAGAATGGGAACGATCACTTTTTTCATAGCATATTCTCCTATGCTTCTTTCACCAAATCATGGTGAAGGTTATGGTTAGCCCTAATATCCAAAGAGGGCGTTGATTAAATTATACTTCGCAAACTGTCCACTTGATGCGAGAAAAATCTTTTAGAACAGTTTTTAAGATCAACTCAGAATCTTCCCAAGGGACTGCGAATAAACCTGAGTTGAATTTATTTGAATAAACTTCGATACTTGGATTGTCTTCTGCTGGATGAGCCATGTAAACTTTCTTGCAGAATTCTTTCAACGCAAGTGTCGTATGAATCTTTATCAATTCAGGGGAATCTTTTAAGTTGCCATAGTTATGTGAAGTTACAATCCATCCGACCCAGTGATTCTCACTATTGGCGAAAGGACCTAAGTCGGCAAGACCGCAAGCTGTTCCTCGCTTGTCGTTCCACTTAAGACAGAAGTCTCGATAGAACTCGAAGCTGACTGGATAGTTTTCCTTGAAAGGTTTAGCGATGCCAGAACCCCATACACCCTGACTGTTGCATGCATGAACGATGATGCTTTCTTTTGGAGCATCGAATAAAGACATCTTCTTATGCGTAATCATTTGATCCTCTCTATGATGCGATACTTCATCTCGCTTAAGTCTTTAACTTGCTTAACACCGTACATCTCGCATACGACATCTACGTTACCTTTACGCCAGAAACCTTCTGGGCAACATACTAGAAGCTTTCCAGTCTTAGCAAATAGACCAAGCTCCAGTAAAGAGATGGGTGATTTCGTAGCTGGATCAAAGTACATGACAACTACATCAGCTTGTTCTAATGCAGTTAATTCCCAGCGCACTTGAGTCTTGAACTGTTCATTCTTGATGGTTTGTTCCCAGCTAGAATCCCAGTCATCTCTTCGTGGGTTAAGGATAGTGATGTCAAGATGACTCAGCTCATTAGTAAGTTGAGTCTGCCAGTCAACAGCTTTACCCATCTCAATGCTTCCAGCTAGGAAGACAGTGGGTTTTAAGAGTGAGAAAGCCTCAGGGGCCTTAACCACTACCATACTTTGAATCCATCCTTGTTTTTCAACAAAGAGTTGGTGGTAAAGATTTCTCTAATACCTGCTGTATAGAGAACATCCTTGCCCTTTGAAAAGATTCCGTGTGAAACAGCTAGATCGACTTGCTTGGGTTGAAACGATTGTAAGGCCTCTGCGACCTTAATGAAGGTCATTCCACCATCGCAGATGTCATCTACGATAAGAACCTTCTTATCAGTTAAGATCTCTGGAGTTCCACCTACAACTTTAAGTCCAGTGATCTCACCGGTACCTTGGTTGCGGATCTTTTCACAGTGGATAATAGGTGCCTTACCGAAGGCCTCTGTATTGCCATAACGCTCAGCTGCTCCTTTATCTGGGAAGCAAACTACATCATGGCTAAAGATAGATTTATGAAATTCAACGGGAGATAAAGAAACGATGCCGTGCGATTTGGAATGGGCATCAAACGTGATGATTCTTTGAATCCCGGCGGCATTTAGGATGCGTTTCGCCGTCTCGAGGGCAAACGATTGGCCGTTCGCAACAGATTTGTCCTGACGCGCGTAGGGAAGATATGGGGCAATGATCGTGCCCACGTCAGTGATCTCTTCATTAACTAGTCTAGCTAGTTGACATACATGGATTAACTCAGCTTCGTTCTCGAAAGCCCAAACTATCTCGACAATACTCAACTCAGTCCAGTTAGGAAGATCTTCGATTTTCCACACTTGGCTCGTCCCATCGGGGAAGATGGTAGTTGTGAACTTATGTTCTACTTTGTCGATGAATAGTTTAATCATTTTAGCCTCTTAAAAATAAGGTAACCAAGAAATGCAAAACAAAGTGGACCAAGGATAGTCGCGAATAAGTATCCTCTCACATAAGAGGCGAATGAAATGCCTTTTGGACGACCTTCGGTTTTAATTCTGAAGATCATTAAAGCTCCCCAACCTAATTGTCCAAGAAGAATCCATTCTATTACCATGCTCCAGACCTCAAGTGTTCTTTAAGATCTTCGCGAACCTTCATGATGCACTCACCAAGCCAGTTGGTGCCGCGCCACTTATTCTTATCGAAGATGTCAGGGTTGTTCATACCTAGACCGATACCCCAGATGCAATCTGTTGGGCTTGCTTCCACGATCTCGCGATCGCCGGTCTCGAGGAGGAATTGTTTCAGATCACCAGAAAATTTATGGAGATTTGCTTTATAGACGTGTTCTTTAGCTACTGCGTTCCATACAGCAGGATCAAAGTTGGCAACCTTACGTCCCAAAGCTTTCTGATAGCTAGGGTCGTCAGTAGACATTATTTTTTGAAGCGAAGCGGTGTCACCGAACGTTTGTGCTTTCATAGCCATCATGTATTGCTCGGCGCAGCTGTAAGTTACTCCGTCAATCTCCATGTCGTGAGCATACCACTGACTAAAAACTCCACCATAAAAGAAAACGAATTTATCAGTTGTCATTTGACCTTCTTTAGGATTTCGTCCGCATCAAAGAGGTCTCCGATGAGGAAGTCAAGGTGTCGCCACATCGCATCGTGAACACCAGGTTTATGAAGTAAGGATTGGAAAGCTTTGTGTTCTTTTCTATACATTTTAAACTTATCATCTGCATCCTGAACGCAACTTTCCACATTGGCAATTCGATCCGCCAATTTAAGAGTCGTAGCATCCACAGACCCTTGGATCTTAGGGTAAGTTTTAGCGTGGCGCTCTTTACGGTTTTGCCCTGGCTCATTTGTCACCCTTCCAACGATGTCCGCTACATTTCTACCAAACATCATCTCTATCTGGGTGATCGTTACCTCTGTATCTTCCACAACATCGTGGAGCCAAGCGGCAACTTGAAGGTCTTCGTCTTCAAACTTGAAGCGCTGAAGGACTTCAACTACGTGACCAAGGTGGGTCGTATACGGTTGCTCTTCGCCATACTTTTGGTCTTTATGTGCTGTCGCCGCGAAGGCTTCAGCTGCTTGTATGGCGAGGGATTTCATCTTACTTCTCGCCGTCTTTTTTATTAAGGTTCAAGGCTGCTTTGTAAATCAAGAAGCCGATACCGAAGATAAGAACTGCGATTCCAAGGTCAACTAGTGCGATCATAACATTTTCCTTTCAAAGGGTTATTTATTCAGGTTATACAAACTAAAAAAGGGCATAGCTTTCGCTACGCCCTTAAAGGAGTTTTATTCTTCGTCAGAGCTTGTCTTTTTATTGTTCAATTTTTGTTGAACAGGAGCTTGTTTATTTAAGCGCTCATTGATGCGCATGAATGACTCAAGTCCTACAGCGTCGAATGGATTAGTTGCTCCACCGTTACCGCCGCCACCGATAATCATCATGCCAGGGAACTGTACTTTAGCCAATTCAGCCGCAACACCAATCTTAGTTTCTTTCTCAATCGTTGCACGCTCAAGGGGAGTAAGACCAGCAGCAACTTTCAAGCGAGAGATCTCAGCAAGAGCACGACCTTTTACGATATCAGCTTCAGCTTCTTCTTTAGCACGTTTTGCAGCAAGTTGGGCAACTTCATACTCTTTTTGAGCGATAGTTACTTCTTTGATCTTTTCAACGTCTTGCTTAGCTTTTTCAGTAGCGATACTTGCGTTACCTTGTTCACGAGCAGTAATTGCATCTTGCTTAGCTTTTTCAGCGTTAGCGCGAGCAACAACCTTTTGTTGTTCAGCTTCTTTCTTCTTAGAGATCAAGGCATCGATAGTTTGATCAAAGTCGATATCTTTGATAACGAACTGAATCACTTCAATACCATACTGTTTAAGAGGAGAGATTTTGCGGACAATAGGTTGTTTCTTTTCATCAAGCTTCACATTAACTTCAGCAACGATGAATTCGTTACCATCAGCATCTTTATCTTTGTATTCTTTAGAAACGGTCTCAAAGATACCTTGAACCACTTGGTCTTCAGCGAGGTCGGTGAATTCAGACCTACGAGTGGAATAAGAATCTTCAGCGCGCATCAGTGGTGCAGTTTGCATAAGAGCTTCAGTCACAGCTTGACGCATCATGTCATGCTTAATGGCCTCGAAGTTCTTAAAGTCTCGGTGCAGAGCCAGTCGTTTCTCAGGATCAGTAGGGAGTCGGAACTTAATCATTCCTGAGACTTCCGCAGTACCACCATCGTTGAATCGAACTTTAATCGGTTCAGCGTTGGTTTGAACTCCACCCTCACCCTCGGTCTTACTGAAGTAGTAAACGTCCGAGATTTGGTAAGTAGTGATGTTCGCGAACATCTGGAGGTATGTTCCAGGGTCACCGATCACCGTCATCTCACCCGAGAGACTTGCTTGTTTAATCTGATAGTAACCTGCGTCATTTGTTTCAAAGATCTGTTTGCCGACGCTGGCAAGACCTAGGATCAGGACCAGTCCAAGGACTGCGCCCACGATCAACTTAATTCTGCTATCCATACTTAAAACTCCTTTGTTTTGTTAAATGGAACTATTGTTATTTTGATTTCAAATCAGATTCTTTATACTGTCGCATGAATTCATCGCTGTAGCGTAAGAATAGGTCAATGTACTTATGGTCGATAGGATCACAAGCTTGTGGTGGTCTTTCAAGTGGAATAAGCGTACACATCGTGTAGATTCGTTTACCCTTAGATGGATAAAGTAATTCCATCATCTCTTCTTTACGTCTAATCTCTTTAATAATGTACTCGCCATGTTTTACGGTGACAGGTCCCATATAGCGAGTGATGCAGCCATGACCGATGTTGATATGAACCATGTGGTCCTTTGGACCATTATTCTCATCCTTCATTCTTTTTGAAAATGAATCACTCATGTGGAATTTTAGTTTCAGAAAATGGAGTCTCATCCCAGTACTTCCCTGGGTTATCTGGGTTTGCAATCCAGCGCATTAATTTTATGCTAAAGAGACGTGGAGGAAGGCATCAGAGTCGAACTGAATGCCAGCTATTAACTGGCACTTATCGTTTAGCAAACGTAATTCGCTCCACAGCGAAATTACCTTCCATTGGTACTGTCGGCAGGATTTGCACCCACATAGAACCGCTTAGAAGACGGTCGCCTAATCTCTTCGGCCACGACAGCAAAATTGGTGCTTCCCCTCGGATTTGAACCGAGACTTTACGGAGTTTGAAACCGTTCCCTCTGCCAGTTGGGGTAGAGAAGCGTGGTGCTCCAGGTAGGATTTGAACCTACACTTTGCGGGGTTTAAGGCCGCTGACTCTGCCAGTTGGTCTACTGGAGCATGGTGTGTGTTGAAGGAGTTGAACCATTCGTCGCCCGCTCGTTCGTTTTATGACCTCTGTTTTACAGACAGATAACGAGAACAACACACATTGGAGGAAGGCTGACGTGACGATCGCCACACGGGTACTAGCCGTGCCACTTGTTTTCAAGACAAGGTCAGAGGCCGCTCTGATTAACCTTCCAATGTTATTTATTAGACTTTTTCAAGTTATCTTTAGCAGGAAGATATTGAAGATTCCATAAGACATTTAGTCCGCAAGAGTTTTTACCTTTAATTGGCATGATATGGTCAACATGATAACCTTCTGGCCTATTATTATAAAACTCTTTTATAGCATTCAAATCAACCCACTTCGGAGTGGCTTGTTTCAACCTTTGTTGTCTCAATGTGGAACGAATTGCAGAGGCTTTGTTTTTCTTTCTATTGTATTCTAGATCTGAGCGATAACGCTCTTTATCCGTTTTACATTTAGCTAATTGTTGCTTCTCTTTAAATTCCTCATCTATTAGAAGTCTAGCTTGTTTTCTTTTATAGGCTTTATCGATTTCTCGTTGTCTATAAATTGGATCGGTCGCGTACCGTTCTCTTCGTTTACAATTGTTACAAAGTTTACATTCGCATTTCATTTTAACCTCAAAGGTTGACAACAGATCGAGACCGCCTGTACGCGGAGTTCTGTATTTGTGTTACCATCCATCTGGGATAGATATTACTATCTACCTCGAGCCACTAACCCGAACACTACCCGAGTAAGGTCATTGTGTTCCTATTTAGTGTTGCTGCACGTACGCTGTCGCCCGTTTCACCCGTTAGTCGAACATTCACCGCCGCCAGGATTTCAGGTCCTGCGCGTAACTTTCACTAACGATTCGTCTCTGTTGCCGTCACTTACCTCACGGTAGGTGGTCGTTAACCACTACGTTACTCTTTGCAGCTCCGACGTTCCTCTATTAAACTTTGCATTTAACAGCGATAACCCGTCGATCTCGATCCATTGTCAATTAATTTTAGTTTCAGTTTCTCCTTTTAAATTTGGTGCCGCCTCTTGGTAACGATCCAAGTCCTCCGGAGTTTCAAACCGGTGTTATAACCTTACATACTCAAGCGGCATTTTGTTTTTAAATTAGTTTTAAATTGAATAAAATGGCTGGGATGGAAGGAGTCGAACCTCCGCATGGGCATATTAACAGTATGCTGCCTTACCAACTTGGCTACATCCCATCGTAATATTAAATTGTTTTAGATTTAAACGTCTCGTGGACTTACCTATTTGAGTTGCTATTAAAACAACTAAAATAAGAGAAGGCATTCATCGCGGAACGCGATAAATTAGATGATCTCAAATAAGATTGTGAGAATAATGCCTTCATGTAGATTACTATACCATGTTTTCTTGATTAAAACAGTTATTTTATGAAATTATTTACGCCCAAGATGGTTTGGATGTATTTGTCCACTTTGGAGGACGCTTGTCTGCTGCCCATTTATCTTTAAGAGTAAGTTTATAGGCATCAAATGTACCAGTATTTTTATAAGTGGAACAGTTTGCAAATGGGGTCATTGGTCCCTGTGGCATCAGTTTGGGACCGCTGCACAAGGTGTTAAAGATCTGATAAGATTTATGGTTTTTTCCAGTTCTATTTTGACGTTCTTCTACAAGATCACTCATATAAAGGAGCAACCACTTATAGTTCTCGCTAGATTCTCTTGCCCAGATAGCACAAGGATGGTTAACATGTGTTGATTTGTATATGTCACTTCCAATATATCCTTGAACACGCATTGCAGTGCTGAGAAGTTGAGCCGTCTCGATTATCATCTTATTGAGACGAAGATCGTCGAGTGCTTTCGCACATTCCATTGTATCTGGGCTTATTACGAATATATTCATACGAGTAGTGCAAACAGTCCGATGATTGTTAGACCATGAAGAAGCTGATCGAAGCCGATAGTTGTGTAGAACCAGTGATCTTCCCAATATTGCCAGTTCTTACCGCTCTCTGCGATCCAAGCTTGTTTATCCTGTTCAGAGATAGAGTGAAACTCATCAGCTTCAGCTTTGATACGTTTATAGGCACTGAGTTTATATAGGTTCCAGATGTTCCAGTCGATCAGACCGTGGACTACACAATTAAGAGTAGCAAAACATATAGCAACAACCGGGCCAACAAAATATACGAGGCCAAACGCAAAGAAGAGCCATTGGATGGTAAGGTGTTTGAAGAGCCAACGGAATTCACTAGATTTCTTCTGTCCCATCTCGCGGCTCTGAAATATGAAGTCCGCCACGAAATGTAGAACCATCATCCAAGCTAGTAGTAACATCTGAACCTCCGAGAAGTTTTTCTATATTCTCATTTAGTTCTTGTTTCAGTTCTCGTATCACATAGTAGATTGCAGCCTCTTTATTATTGTAAACAGGTGATGCAGATTCGCATGTAGCTCTATTGTATGCTCGCCAAAGACTTGGCCCCATACGAGTAAAATAAAAGTTTTCTTGAAAGATCTTTAAGTCTTCTTCTGTAATCATAAGAGTTTAAGATGCCTTGTTAAAGGATCAACAACTTCTGGATAGTCAGGTCCGATCGCTACAGCTGTATAGGTAGGAACTCCACCAAACTCCGTATGACCAGCGTCCTTAATAAGAGAACAAAGAATACCTTTAGCTTCGGCTTCTTTATATAGTTGAATAAGTTCATCTTCAGAGTCTACAGATACGCAGATCTTAGTGAAAGAACCAGCAAGCCATTCATTCAATGGTTTAGAGGTCCTTTGATCTAAGAATAAACCTTCATCGTCATAGTTATCTCTGTGGAAATCACTTGGAACAGATCTCTCCTGCATGACGTTAAGAATAGCTGCTATAGATGCATGAGCTCCTTGAGCAACCATCTTACCCTTGCGCATGTTCAGATCTTTGCGTAGAATGATGATTTGCTTAGGCGTTGACATTAGTATTCGCCTTTTATATGTTTAATAGTTTTATCAGCTGATGCCCAGCAATAATCATGGTCCATCTCAAACATATCAACCTTAAGATCTTTAACAAGATTTAAGTATTGAGCTGTAAAATAACAATTATCATGTAAAAGCTCTCTCATAGCTTGATTACCAAGATCTGAAGAAATATAAGCTCTAACTGCTAACGTATTCATAACATGATATTTAGTTTCAAAATTATATGCTATTGTAGCCAACACACCAAACGAAAAGAACACACCTAACAATAAGTACAACTTAGTTTTAGACATTATGGACGACCTTTACCACGGTGAAAGTCGTTGTATTCACGCATAGGGCGTTCACGAACAGGTCGGTCGTACTGTTCACCAGGCTTAGTATCCATAGTCTTACAACTAGGAGCACCTAAAATAAATACAAGGAAGATTAGCAGAATGATGAGACGCATGTTTACTCCTTGAAGAAAGCGTTTGTCTTATCCGTGTGGTCTGTGCTATCTACTACAAAGTTAATTGCTGGCTCAAATTGTTTAATATGGCTTTCCACTAGAGATTTTAAAGTTGCTTTAGCTCCAGCACAACCTCGACATCCACCAGACATCTTAACAAATGCAACTGTGGAATTTTGTGGAGCTTCACCACCAGAGACATCATCGATAGATACGACATCAACGCGACCACGGTGTTGACCAAGGAGCGTATTAACAGTCTCATCTAAATGTTTTTGAATCTCTTCTTTAGTCTTCATCTTAATCTTTCTTTGAAGAAATGCCGCTAGACTTAAATGCACCAGCTAAGAAGCTGAAGCCTAAAGCCTGCAACCAAGTTAGATCGGCCAAGCCGAACACAGGAACAACGAATAGAGCCCAACCGATCTTAATAAAGATCAATGAGATCAACATAACGATAGCTAGGATACCAAGTACACCAAAAGCTACTGCAAGTAATTTATCCATTATTTTCTCCTTTGAGGAGTTCATCCTCGAATACGTCGTTTACTGAAAACTTAGCGATCTGCATGTTTAGCTTACCGCCGCTAACCATTAGCTCTACGTTTTGTAGGCCCTTAGCATCAATCCATTTCTTTAGCTTCTCTCTGATACGTTCAATATGGGCTTGACTTAAATCACCTTCCATGTGAACAAACAGAAGATCTCCGTCTGTTACTTTTATATTGGAGAAGTTCATTTCTTACCTTTTTCTGCAGCAACCTGCTCGAAGTATTTAACTATGTTTTCCCAAGCTGCTCTGTGACCGTTACCGTTACGTTGATAGGGAAAGTGAATGAACTTTCCACCGGTCTTTTCAAATCTTGTTTTCCATTCCTTCAGATTATCATCAATAAGATAGTCACCCTTGATTAGACCCTTATCTTGAGTCATATTGATCTTATAGACCAACTCCGGTAGCCACATTCCAATCCACTGAACCTTCTCAGAATAACAATGAGCGCTTTGAGCTAAGGGTTTAGTGCAGATCTGAACTTCAAATCCAAGCTTAATAAGCTTTCTTACAGCTACTAATGCACCTTCGATTGGCTTAAGATCTCGGAAGAATCCAGGCTCATACATCTTAGTATCATCTAGGATCTCGTCAAAAGCGTCAGACCCACCGAAATCGGCGGTTGTGTCGTCCATATCTATTTGAATCAATCCTAAGCTCATATTATCTCTTCTTCATTCTTTCAATTTTAGCAATCAGTTCTTGAACAGTGATCTGTGAATTTATACTAACGTCATCAAATAATTCGTTCACGTACTCTACTTCAACTGGTGGATCGTTAGGCTTATAAGGTCCAGCTTTAATCGATCCAGGTTTAATGGTCTTGCGAACTGTTTTCTTTACTTGTGTTGCAGCAGCTTTAGTAAATGGTCCAGGCTTTGGTTTAGCTGGAATCGTCTTAGGGTTAACAACTGGCTTACTTGCTAATAGTGCAGCTCTACGAGCTCTAGCTTCTTCAGCAGCTTTTTGTTCAGCTACCTGCTTTTCCTTAAATTTATCGTAAACAAACGTAGCACCAACTCCTAATACTAAGAGTACGACGCCGAGGATTAGGATTTCCATTAGTCACCAAAGCTTCCGCCAGAATCCCAGCTTCCGCTATCAGAAGAACTAGAATCATAGCTAGAACCACTGTCGTAGCTAGAATCAGAAGAGCTAGATGAATCGTAAGAAGAGTCTGAGCTTGAGCTAGAATCGCTTGACGAATCATAGCTAGATGAGTTATCTTCTACAGGGCTTGAGTGTGAATGTCGATTTGAATCATCGTCTGAGCTATTTAAGGCATCACCGATCAATGCTCCGCCTAGATTACCACCAGCTAGTACACCGAGCACTGCGCTATCGGTTACTGCGGCAACGGCCATTGACGTTAAGAATCCGTCATCTGACGATTCTTGCTTGCTGCTTGAAGACGAGGAGCTTCCGTTCGTGTTGATTAGGTTTTGATATTCTTTATTCTCGTAGTAGCTCTTACTATATCCTCGCGGAAGAAGTTCAGTACTCGCAGGTTCTTGCTGCGGCTCTTGAACAACGTCTTCAGTCCGAGTGAAGTAATAGATACCAAATCCGACCACGGCCAGAGCCAATAATACTAAAACGATTTCCATAGAATCTCCTTGTTGTGGAGATTATACGATCAGATTATTCGATGTCGAACAGTTCGATATACTGCTCTAAGCCTTCAGGCCCAACAGCTTTTAGGAGTTCCAAAAGTTCTGGATTGTCAGCATACTTAGCTTTCATGAGGGTGTAAAGCGAAGCAGTGTCGATGTCATTCTTCTTAAGCTTCTTTTTCCAGTTGCGGAGTTTCTTCTCATCAACGTGGTGACGACCGCGGTTCAGCTTCTCAGGAACCATGCGAGTATTAGATGACGCATATCCCTTGCTGTTATTCTTACGGTCTGGAGATAGTTTCTCACCGGTCTTCTTTTCAGCAGCTTGAGTTTGTTTAACGATTGATTTACGAGACCCAAGTCCTGAGGTCTTCTTCTTAGCTGTGCCGTTCTTACCCTTTTGACGACGTAAAGCATCATCAGCTTTAGTCTGGGCACGTTGCCAGTGACCTGGCTTCTTCTTATTGGCAGCTAATTTTTTAAGGCAAGCGGAGCAGCGACCGCTAGGGTTGCTGGAGTTGGCAGAGGCCCCACCGCAGCGAGGACATTTCTTTTCTAGAGGTTCAATAGCTTGGACTTCGCTCATTCTTCTATTTTACCAGGTTCTTTACCCAGCAACTTATCTTCCATATAGGTTGTTTCTAAGTCCTTGATTCTCTTCTCCATTAACTCGACCTTCTCATTAAGTTCATTAATGACGTCAGCCATGGTCTTTACATATTGAACTACTTCTTGACCTTTCTGAGGGTCCCAGAAGGCTCTTTTAGTCATAGCCATTATTTCACCACCGGGTCAGGCCAAGCATAGATGGTATCTCGAGTTTTAACTTCGATTGCAACCAAGGGGGCCTTAGCATTACAGCCGCAGCCAGCGTCTCCGAATATATAGTGGTCATAGAATCGTGGAGCGAAGATACCCCTGCGAAGGGCATGAAGATGTCCACAAACTCCAACCACGCCATTCGGGTGCACACGGGCGTTGACATCTTCGCTAGATAAAGGGTTCCAAACTCCCCAACAAAGTTCATCATCAGTTATAGCAAGGCCTCGGTTCATTATGTTTCTAATGCCTTCTATTGGAACTGGGGCGTGACTAAAGAAGAAGCCTGGTTCTTCATGCTTAAAAGGTAGCTCAGACATCCACTTAATGTGGTCATGAATCATAGAGCTATAACCGGCATAACGATAGGATTCTAGGGTTTGCTCTCCACCGTTGTTTTCAAATAAGTTAACGTCATCTGGTGTTCTGCGAACGAAGTACATGATGTTAATCCACTCGTGGTTGCCCGCCAAGCAGATAACATGCCCTGGATAAGTCTCAACTAGGTTCTTAAGGAAACAGATCACCGAATAGGTGTCCGGACCTCGATCACAGTAGTCACCGGTGAAGATGACCTTATCAACTGTTAGGTCTAGCTTATAGTTGACAATTAAGTCATCCCAAAGCTTCTTGAGAAGGTCGAACCTTCCATGAATGTCACCGATTGAAAATAATCTCATTACTTCTTTCTACCCTGAATGGCAGATTCTATGAGATCCTTGTACATCTTAGGTGTCTTGGTCTTTGGCTGAGGAAATTCTGGCAACGGATCGCCAGCATCTAGGACCGAACGCTCAAAGATCTTTTCAATCAAAGCCTTTTGGTCTACAGAGCGAGAAACATCTGGGAATGTAACTTCGATCTCACCGTAGAATTCTTCCGTATTTGTCCAGCCAGATGGAGTATATTGACGGCGCTTCTTACCCTTAACAAGTAACTTGAAAGGAACGGGTGAGCCAGGAAAGTTATCACGGATGTCTTTACGAATACCGCGACCTTCCATATTATCTATGCCAATCTCGGCAACCTTCATACCCAAGTCGTAAAAGAATCCTAGGATCTCTTCAGTCGGTAGCTTTGTCGTCTGTTGTATCAGATACATCAGACTCTCGTCCGCGCTGAAGTTGAACGTCGCTTTCTTCTGTTGTTCCATCATCTGCCTCATCTGTCAAGTAAGCTTCTGCCAGAGCTTCTTCAAGCTCTTCAACTTTAGCTTCTAATTCATCTATGCGAGCTTGAAGTCTCTCGTTCTTATCTTCTAGCTCTTGGCACTCTTCGTCTTTCTCTTTTAGAGTTTCCTCAAGGTGTTCAAATTCGCTAGAAAGAGTTTCAAGGGCATCTCTAACATCTCTGTCTTTAATCCCCATCGCGATCCTCCAGCATCTTTTCTACTTCACGAGATGCAATGAGGTCCTGGAGTTCTTCTATTTCTTTTGTGAATTCTTTTGTACGCATGGATGGAGCCATGTCGTTTAACATAATAAGAAGAGCAAGAGCTTCTTCAAGCTCCATGCCCAAACCTTCAACCCAAGTTTTAGCCCTCGGTTTTTGGTCCATCTGCTGTTCCTGTCAATGCAAGTTCAGCGATTCGTTCTTGTAGCTCTTTATCGTGTGAGATAAGAGATTGTAGGAGTAGGTCTTGCATAGTAATAATACGTTGATAGATTGCACCCATATTTGAATGAGGTCCACCCATGTTTGCACCGGCAGAAGAGTAGTGACCACTATAATGAGTGGCAGGGTCTTTTGGAAGAGCCATGTAAGCGTGCAGCAGTTGGTGCATGCGAGCTAGCTCGGCATCCATGATGCCGTAAAGATTTAGTGGAACATTATTTTCTTTGCTCATCTTGCTTAATCCTTACAGTCCGGAGGCATCGTGGACTCTTTAGTTCGGGCTTCTCGAACTTTGGCATTGGGTCTTCAGCTACGAGACCTAAGCCAACCTCTAGGACCTTATCCATAAGTTCTGTTACGTCTTGTTCGACGGATTTCTTAGGGAATGATACTTCCACATTCATCGCTACCTTTACAGATGGGTTACCACCACCGATGATAAGGCGATAAGGAATTGGAGTTTCTTTATAGAATAAGATGATGTCTTTTGTGATCCAGCTTGCTTTTGAGCTCTTGGCAATGTCTTCACCAACAAACATAGAGATGCCGTGGAAGTAGCCTAGAATTTCTTGAGTTGAATCGCCTGTTACCTGCTGAATGAGATAGGCTATATTCTTATCGATCTTGAATCGTTCTATACTAACCGTTTTCATTTTCAATCTCCGCATCACCTAATGACTCAGAGAGCCGAGCAAGTTCATTATGGAGTTCAGTGATTTGTTCTTGAGTTACATCGTCATCTCCAGCGCTCACACGTAAATCATGGTGCAAACGTTGAAGTTCGTTTTCAATTACTTGGAGAGCTGCGATATGAACGTCGTAAATTGAGTTAGCCATTCTTATCCTTTTTCTTCCACTCGACCATTACTTCGTAAGGATAGCCTTCGACAATGTTAATGTCCAAGGCACCTTTAGCTAAATAATCTTTTTCGAGAGCAAGAGCTACTTCTTTATCGTCATACCCAAGAACGCTATAGTTAGCAAAGCTATACTTAAATACTAGATAGTACTTAAATATAGTGCTTGGCTTTTGCTCAGGCTTCAAAGAAGCCTCAGTTTTTGCTCTTAGCTCTGGGTTAATGACGCTCATTATTTCCTCGCACTTGTTGAAGAGTCAGGAACTTTAACAGTATCTCCAACACGTTTCAACGGATGATTCTCTGTTCCCCCTTTAGAGATAATCCAAAGAACTTGAGGGAATTGTTCGCCTGGTTTAACCCAAGACTCAACAGGAACGTCAC
>FRDC01000567.1_pt2 | contig 23600 bp, 24 predicted proteins | sample 1106171 | NCBI WGS metagenome assembly FRDC01 (sample SAMEA3930566, study PRJEB13176) | freshwater metagenome | biome: Drinking water system; feature: drinking water; material: water | place: Singapore | collected 2014-12-20 | reverse complement strand
GCGCAGTATATGCAGTAGATTTCGACACAATCGGGAGTGGCGCGGCTGGAAGTTTCGATATTATCACAGGTGGTGCAGGTCGGAACACAGGCAACGACGGCCTAGGCGTCAATCGCATCTCTCTGGATACAAACATCAAACGCAGTGGTGCGGGGTCGATGCGCATTCATGTTCCTCCTCCGCCACACGCAGGGGCGAATATTGGTGGTCAGTGGAAAATGGCTTTTTCACCTGGATTTGGTCCGGGAGATCCATTCTATTCACAGTATGCCGTACGCTGGTCTCGCTTCATGATCGAAGATGACTGGCCGGACAACAACTCGTGGAAAGCTGGAATCTTCTGCTACAACACCTGTCCCTGCGCAGAGATGGGAATCGTCGATGTCAATTGGAATCACCGCGATATCTACTCTGGGTACACGAACTGCGGGGACCGGGCTTTTCTGAGTAAGACAGACAACGATTTTTCGTGGATAACGCATCAAGCGAATGCGCTCTACAAGGTGAACGCGCACGATTATAACTGTCGGTTTCAAACATGGCCAAGCGACAACTGTTTTAAGTTTAAGCCAAACGTCTGGCACCACATCTACAAAGAAGTTTTGATTGGCACGTGGGGCGGGGCAGATTCTCTCATAAAAGTACAGATTTGGACTGAAGGAGTTCCGGTCTACAAAACGGTCGTGCATTTGACCGACATGACGTTCAACTGCAATAACCCGCCCTGTGATGGCGATCCCGACGAATACAATAACGTGGAATTCGGCGTTTATATGACGGGGTTGCCGACCACAGCAGGGTTACCTTATGACGCGTACGTTTGGTACGACGAACTCATTGTTTCTAGTTCACCAATTCCTGCACCAGCAGTGAAACCTGCTGACTCGATTGGGCAAATTGCCCGTACCGGAGGATTTATGTCCGGGGGAGGAATGATGCGATGATAAAAGCACTCGCAGTTATTTTTTGTATTGCCGTGATACATACCCACATGACGGACGCGAATGCATGTAGAGACTTAGGCTGTATATACTCGGGTGGGCCTGCTGTTTCTTTGGAGTCTAGAGACAGTGGGGCATTCGCGGTTTGCAGCGACGTAACCTGCAACGATGGCGGGGGTGGGATTACCACCGCAGAAGGGAAGATTGCCGACTTTCAGCCCTTCCGTTCAGCGATTTCCTCCTTTCAGTTCAATCAAGAAAAGCAAACGATCACCGCAACGTACGAAGAGATTCTTGCGAGCGCCACATGCTATGCGACGAATCCCGTTCAGTGCGAGAACGACAGGCGCGCCTATCGCAAAACCTATGGCATTAAAGATGGGCGCTTGCAGCTCCTTAAAACAGAAGAAGGGAAAATCGTCCCTGCCCAAGAAGAGCGGATCGAATGGCCGGAAGATTAATGTGTTTCTCACGTTACGTCAATTTTTACACCAACCCAAAGGAGTAGTGCATGAAGAAGATATTCGTAGCCGCGATGGTGTTTCTACTTGCTGTTCCTACCTTTGCTGATGCCGTCGGCGTCAATCTCTCGTGGAAAGATAATGCCACCAATGAAGATGGGTACATTATCGAGAAGAAGATCGGGACTGCGGCAACGGCAGTCTTTGTGGAGATTAAGAGAACGACAGCAAACGCGATCACCTTTGTTGACAACGCGAACCCCGGTGAGACGGTCACCTACCGCGTGAAGGCCTTTAACGTCTCTGGTGTAAGTATCCCCAGTAACGAAGCGTCGGTAACGATTCCAACGCTTCCGGCTTCCCCAACAGGTTTGACAGTTATCACTGTGAGTATTGGCACTCCCGCTGCGCAGTAATGGAGGTTTCGTGTATCGGATTATTTCCCTCAACGGCGGCGGCATCCGCGGTGTTGTCGAAGTAATATTGCTTGGGCGACTGATCTCCGAGGTTCCTAAACTACTAGAGAAAGTCGATTTACTCACAGGGACAAGCACTGGTGGCATCATCGCCCTTGCGCTTGCTGCTGGTGTCCCGCTCTCTCGGATTCGGGAACTCTATGAGACCAAAGGCAAGAAGATCTTCTTGCCGTATTCTCCATTGTATTGGGGGATTGCAACACCCAAATATTCCAACGTCGGCCTCGAAACACTCCTTCGTGAGATCCTCGGAGATAAAAAGCTTGGCGACCTGTCGGTCAATGTCTGTATCCCAAGTTTCGATCTCGATAATGGTGAGTCGGGAGAAGATCGAATGTGGAAGGTGAAAGTCTTCCACAACTTTCCAGGAAAAGACTCCGACCATGGAATGTTTGCATACGATGTTGCGCTTGCAACGAGTGCAGCCCCGACGTTCTTTCCATCACATAAGGGATACATTGACGGTGGCGTTGTGATGAACAATCCGGCGATGGCCGCACTTTCGCTCATTCGCGATCGTCGGATTCGATGGTCTCCTCCGCAGGATGGGGAAGTGCATGTCCTGTCCCTTGGATGCGGTATCCCTCGGCAGTGGGTGGAGAGTGAAGATGTCAATTGGGGGATGGCGCAATGGTTGACGCGGCTCCTTGATATTCTCATGGACGGTGCCCTTGGAGTTGTCGACTACCAGTGTCGACAGCTTCTCTCAGACCGATATCACTCCCTGTCTCCATTCTTCCCCAAGGGAGAAGACTACAAACTCGATGACTACAAAAACGTCCACAAGCTTGTCGACTTCGCGCAGCGCGTTGATATCTCATCGACTGTCGCGTGGCTGAAGAATAGCAAATGGGAAGAATAGGGGGGACCTGTGGAAGAAAGTAAATGGAACAGCCGAAAACTGCTCGCGTTGGGTGGCTTGGTTCTTTTAGCTATTCCAGCGATGTGGGCACCGGCAGATGCGCGCCATGATTTCTACGAACTTATTATGTACCTGGGGTCGTCCTATGTCCTTGGGCAAAGTGGGGTTGATGCCGTGGCGCAATGGCTCAAGGGGAAGATAAAAAACGATCCTCACTAGGCATTATCATGCCAGAGTCATTCACGGACTTTCTTCTTACTCGCCAGATTCGCACGCCAAGCGAAGGAGAACTCACCGTGCAACAGGAACAGATGCTCTTTAGCCTCCTTCGCGACCTAGGATCGAAGCTTGATGCTGTGTGCGAAGAGAATGGATTGCTCAAGGCAGAAGTCTTAGTCTTAAAAACGCAAGTTTCTGAACTTTCTTCGCTGATTAAATTGCTCAGCGAAGACCATAAGAAGATCATGGCTGAACATGGTCAGCAGATACAATTGCTGACTGCCGACATCAACAGGGGAAAGAAGATTATGGGAGCGGTGAAGGCAACGGTTTTTGTCGTTGGTGCCTATGTTGCTGACCATTTCTTTGATTTTCGCCACTGGCTACAGGGAAAGTAAATGCTGAAGGTTGCACTCACCGGAACGAAAGATGGAGTCAACAAGACGTTCACCCTTGCTCAGCTTGGCACTGGTGTTCGCTTCGTCGTTTGGGCTGGACGCATACTGAAGCAGTTGCCCACGGTATCCGTTGGGCCGTACGAATATTATCTAAACGGCTCCGATGTCACACTTGGCTCTGCGCCCGCCGCATCAGATATGCTGTTTGCGTATGTACAGACCGACGCGACCCTTTCACTAGAAGAAGTAACAGTCGGTGGGCTGCAGAACGGCATCAACATTGGGTTCGCAATCAGTAAGGTCCCACCAGTAGGAAGCAGCCTTGTTTTGTTTAAGAACGGCCTTGTCCTTGAGCACGTACCTTCTGGGCCGACTGCCGTTCAGTATACGCAGAGTGCAACCGCTCTCACCCTTGGACTCGCCCCGGTTGCGACGGATAAGGTCCGCGCATTTATCGCTGCACCTGGGACTGCGTTGATGACCATTCTTGAAGTCACCGGGAATCAGGATAGCGCCAATACCCGGTTCTCCCTGTCGTCGTATCGGCCAGAGCAGGGCCTAGAGCCACTTTTGTTAACCCTCAGTGATGGCGTCCTACAGGCACGTGTCCTTGCAAACCCTACACTTGGGCAGTTTGCGCTTGCCAGTCCGCAGGCCGTCCTTCTTGGGAGCGCTCCGGCGGCAGCCACCTCTCTTCAATTTGTTCTTATTGGAAATCTGAAGGCGACGCTGAATCCGTATCGGTTCACCTCTTCGCGCGTCGCTCGCCGACTTGGCATCATGTTACAGCGTCGACTTGATGAGGCAGAACTCGAAGAGGTTGTTGCGCAGACCTACCGCGAATACGTTGAAATGCACCAGTGGAGTTTTCTGCAGGTCGATGGATCGTTTGCGACAGAGCCGATAAAAAGCGTAGGAACCGTCACTGCAACAAACAGCTCGCGTATCATCGCTGGAACCGGGACAAGTTTCACTGAGAAGGATGCTGGCAAAACATTTCGACTGGGAACAGACAACGCTAGCTATCGCGTCACCGCGGTCGATATCGCACGTCAACGGCTAGAGATTTCCCCAGCCTACGTGGGAACCACTGCGGCGCTGCAAAAATATACGCTGGCGCAGTCAATCTACAGCCTCGGGTTTGATGTTGAGTATTTATTCAGTATCACTTCTCAATACCCCATGCGTGAAGTTCCACTGTCCGTGTTAGATAAAATCGATCCAACACGTCAGTCGACTGCGAACACCCCGCTTTACTACGCCTACAGGGGCCGCAATGAAGCGGGTGAGATGGAAATTGAGATCTACCCAGTGCCAACACAGGCAATGGTTGTTCGCTATTCGGCTATACGGCGCGACGTCTGCGATGATCCAGACAGGATTCTCGCTGGGATAGAGGCGCTTATTGTGAATGCGTCGGCCGCCGCCAGCTGTCGAGTTCTGCTGCTGAAGCCGGACCCGGCAAAGCAGATGCAGCCGGAAGTCATCCTACAGCTCATGCAAGCGTACGAATTGAAAGCTGGGCAACTCCTTGAGCGGATCGATGCGCTCGACTGGACACGCTCAGATGTTGCTCGCGTGCAAGGAATGCGAGGGGATGGGCGCGTCATGGATGGAAACTATATGTCACAGCATGACACCTGGCTCAGTGAGGACTGGTAACGAGTGACGCCATTACAAGTGAATGATGCCGTATTGTACGGAGTGGGTGAACCGGAAGGGATTTTTCACACGTCCGACTCTGTCTCTGCATATGTCCAGCATGGCGAGTTACTACTCGGAATGCTGCGAGCGCTCACAGAGAAGACCGTGCCGCTCACACTGGTATACAATCAGGCGTTCTACCCTATCCACACCACTGCCCTTGATTTTGCATTTCCTCTACGCGTCTCGATCCTGAAAAAGCAGCTGTTGCCAACGACACTCGCAAAGGTGGTGAGCGCTGACCCAAGTTGGATGCGGAAGATCGGCGAACCGAAGAAGTATTTCATGGCGGGATGTAATCTTCTTGGATTTTATCCAACGCCACCGTCAACAGGTCTGACTGCGCGCATCACGTATATTTCCAATCCTCCGGTTCCAGCGACCAGTGGGACTTTTGTTATTTCGCCAGAGTGGCATGAGGTGCTGATCTCCTACGCCTCCGCTGTTCTGTTAGCGAAAGAACAGAAGTACGAACTCGCGACGCAGGAAATGCAACACTTTCTTGAGCGTGCTGGTATCACCCGGAACCCACGCTTTGGGCCACCGGAAACAAAAGGGAGCCGAGCGCAAGAGCCGCTCCATCCAGCATCTGAAGCGAATACATAACAGATGGCTATTCCTCCAGCCCTCATTTCGCGAGCAAAAGATCTTCTCCTCTTTGGCCCGCGAGATGCGGCGCTTGATGCTGTCGTTGCGGGGAAATGGGATGAGATGCGTGACAAGCTCTGTCGCGAGTATGATCTCTTTACCCAGACACTCGACATCACTCCGACCGCTGGAAAGTCCATCTACTCACTTCCCGTAACGTCGACGCGCATCTTTTCCGTTATCTTCGCTGGGCAGGTTTTGGGATTTACCGACCGCCATACGCTCGACCTCCGTGATCCGAATTGGGAGCTGGTAACGCCGGGGCAGCCGCGGTACTGGCTCCATAACGCTCTTCCGGGTGACGTCGATACTCCAACGGCAACTGTTACCTACCGCGAGTTTTTGATTCACCCTGCCCCTGATGGCGCAAATGCGGCGGGAACAAAACTCACAGTCATTTATGAAAACCGACCAGCTGATGTTCCCCGGTGGCTAGAGCCGATTCTGCTCTATCTGACCGTTGGGCAGATTGCTGCAGAGAATCCGAATTGTATGCAGCCGGAAAAGGGGCAGTGGTTCCAGAACCTTGCGGAGCTATGGCTCGAATATGTCCGCAAGTTAATGCAGGTGTAGAACGCCATGGGATTTGCGCACAGTATCATTGATGAACTGATTGTTGGGTCGCCACTCCACATTCAGCGGACCATTAGGATTTCCACAGTGTATGGCTTAGTGGAAAAATGCTGGATTACCGTCAAGGAAAATACCACGCAAACCGATCCGCAGGCGCTTATCAAGAAAACAATCACGACGACAGCGACGGCGAGTGGGCAGATTACTAACGCCGGGAATAGCGGATCGGCAGAATTTGTCTTTCATCTCGTGCGAGCCGACACCATAAAATTCAAGCCCAGGAAGTCGTACCTCGTGGATATTTGGATGAAGCAGGCAAATGACGAACCCGCCGGTGTCGAGTCTGGCATTATTATCACACAACACGCTGTTACCCTCGACCCTTCATAAGTATGCCGAGTAAATATACCCTGATAAAAACGGCTGTTCCGATCTATCACAGCTTTGACTCTGGTTTAGTGTGGGACCCGGTAGATCCGTACGTTTTCATTCCTTCCACTGTAGGGTCACGAAGTATCGGAAATGGCAACACGTTCATGTACCGATATAATCGCGACAGCCGAACACTTGACCTTGTTCAGCAAGTCATCAATGTGAATTCCCCGTACGGGAGTCCCGCTGTCGATAAAGATGGCAGACTCTACTACTCACCCCCAGGCGGTTTGACATTCGTCTCTCAACACTCTGGTGCGTTTCGTACATCTTCCCTTGAGTTTCTTGGGGAAGCAGAACAGAAAACGGGATCGTCAAGCTGCACACGGGTCACCACTGTTTCCGGTACGTACTTTCTCGACCAGTACATCGCGAGCCCATACTGGTGGCACATTACCGGCTCGGATCTTTTTAACGGAAGCGTGACCTGTTTCTACAAAAACCAATTCTGTCGGGTTGTTGATCCGAATAGCGAAATACCACTCAAGGCATACTCTGTTCCGCAAACAGCCTTCCAAAGTCCCGGTGGGTTTTTTTCTACAGGGTATAAGTTTCGCGCCGCATGCGCAGACGACCGTGGGATTCTCTACGTTTATCTTGCTGGACCAGACGCAACAAGTGTCACGCGCTATTGGCTATGGAGAGTGCGCCCATCTGGAGTCGTTGAATTTATTGCAGACCTAAAGCCAGTCATCTCGCAGTTCACATTTGGAGCGAGCGCAGTTGATGGACGTATGCGCTGGTTTCGCGATGATGATTCGCTGATCCTGAGTACCGGACGACTGTATCTGAAAGTGAGCCCTCATACAGGCGCCGTCTCACGGACACTCTATCTCCCACCGGTGACCCCCCTTCATCAACCACAGACCGCTGGCGTGTGGTTGAGCGGAACGAACCAGACATCTTTTCACAACTCGAACCCGCGAACGAAGTCTATATGGATTGCGGATTACCGCATCAATGGCTCCGTCCCTGTTCCCGCGCAAAGCAATAGCTACTTTCCCATGTTCACTGAGATTAAGATGGCGGACTTAACCCGCGGGCGGATTCTCGTGAGCTATGAGATCGCCGCGGACTACCCGCCCGTACCGGCACATCTCAATTACAGATTTCTCGCACCGAATAACGCACTGTTTGATATCGATACCGGAGAGTTCTGGTGCGACTTTAACAACAGGAGTTGGGTTGGGGTCTTTACCTTTACCGAAGTTCCACCCGAGCCACCCCCTGACCCAACATTTCCAGTTGAAAAAGTCGAGTTCTGCCTGCCGAAGAATCGCAACCTGAACACGACAACATCTCGTCTGCTTTCGTCTGGAAATTCTTCGACGTCAATCGACGCCGCAACGGTAAACACAAAGAACCTGTAGGAGCACCCATGCCCATTACGAGTGACGATCTCGTTCTGTATACATCCGCCAATCATCCAACTGATGACATTGGAACATCCGGTGGCGCGATTGACGCAACGCGGCGTGCGGAGTTTGCTCACTTTGGATCACCTGCTCGCGTTGCCCTGATTTCCGATGGCGCAGATACGCGCGTGGCAACCATTGCGTACCGCGATGCTGCCGGGTCATATCTGACTGAAAATGTGACGCTCAATGGTGCGTCGGAAGTCTTATCCATTGCAACCGCGGAACGTTTACTCATGGTGACACTCGATGGCACGTCACCAAATCGGACAGTCACCGTTAAAGAGGGTTCTGGTGGAACAACCAGGGGAAGTATTGGCCTTAATGAAACCGGTATTGCCGCATGCTTTATTGGGTCAGCTTCAGAATCGGGGACAGTCAATCGGCACGAGAAACTCTTCTGGAAAAATCGACACACCTCCCTCACGCTGAACGCTGCCACCATTACGCTCACTGCTGATCCTGCGGCACGTATCAAGATTGGCCTGGCAGCAACCAAGGGGGATACTGCCAGCATCACAAACAGAAAGGCCACACCAGGCGGCATTACGTTTGTTGACGATAACGTTTCCGTTGCCGTTCCAACAAATAGCCTCGCTGCAGGTGAAGCCATCGGCATGTGGGTGCAGCAGGGCTTACTGGCGAATGATGCGCCCATCAAGTCGAGCTTTACGGCACGCTGCTCAGGAACGAGTTCATAAGGAATCGCTATGACAAGAGAAGAAGTTATTAAAGAAATTCAAGAAGTTGCTCGGCACTGTCGAGGAAATCTTCCAAGTGGGGCACGGAGGCTTATTGCCGAACTCCTTGAAGCAGGTCGTGCAGATCTCGCAGAAAAAATTGATGCAGCAAACAGGGGAAGGTCAGAGGGGGAGCCGTACGTTGCTGCACTCAGCGAGAGTGGCGACCGTAGGAGGAAGGTGCAAGCCTTGTTCTCTGACGGAACCGTCGATGAATATGTCGTCCCTCCGGTATGTGGATATGACTTTAATCAGACGATTATCGATGGTCCATTTGACGGACGGGAGCACGAATACCAGTGTCCCCGGTGCGGAGTCACTGGCTGGTATCAGGCACCATCCATGAGGGGGTAAGACATGGCAGAGTTTCTCGATAGCTTCGACAATAGAGGCTCAGCGGATGCGACGGCACGATACACAATTGCGGTAACGTCTTCAAGTGTCACGATATCAATTACCTCCGCCGCTGGGAGAAATGGAACGAATGGGCTTCGTCTTGCGAGAAATCAATTCGTAGCAAGTGGGGTAGCTGTTGATCTGTTGCGATCAATGCCAGGGGCAAACCGCTACAAGATCGCCTTTGCTCGCGCGTGGTCAACGCTTCCGCCATCGGGGCAGTATCGTGCGATTGCGACCATGCGTGATAGTGGAATAACGCAATGTGAGTTGCGGTTATATGGAGATGGAACGCTCCGCCTCTATCGTTCTGGTACTCTTGTCACCGGTGGACAAAGCACCTTTACCGTAACTGCTGGAACGCGGTATCACTTTGAATGGGACCTGACTGTCCACAACACGACTGGCGCAAGTGAACTGCGCATCAATGATTCCATTACGGCATTTACCGTTGTCAACCAAAACACCAGGGTGACGGCGAATAACACTATCAACGAAGTCGGCATACGTTTTATCCCGAGCGACAGCGGCGATACATCCTTCAATGACGATATCGACGACCTTATCATTCATGATTCGGCGAGCTTTGTCGGGGATTGTCGCGTTGACTATAAACCGCCAGACGGAAACGGAACCTATGCTGCTTGGACAGCAAACGGAGCGGCATCTCTCTACCAGTGTGTTGATGAGACATCTCACAACGGAGATACTGACTACGCGAGTTCCGCGACGGTGAACCAGAAGCAGACATTTACCCACGGTGATATTCCCGTCACCGCGACGGTGAAATTCGTTCAGCAAGTGTGGGTTGCAAAGAAGACTGATGCGGGGACTCGAACGTTTGCGCCACGAATTAAGAGTGGCGGGAGTGAGCAACTTGGAACGAACATTGCCCCAGGTACCGGATATGCCTTCTACGAGCAGTCGACAAACCTCGACCCTGCAACCGGTGTCACGTGGACGGCCTCCGGCTTGAATGCTGCTGAATTCGGTGAGGAGGTCACGTCCTAGTGGGTGATGCAAGAATTACCCAACGCGGTGTCGAGGTTGCGAACAAGCCTGTCCCTGATGCCGCAATCACCGAACGTGGAATTGAAGTTGCGAACAAGCCTGTCCCGGATGCTGCGATCACTGAGCGTGGGATCGAGGTTGCACATAAGCCAATCCCTGACGTTGCAATTACTGAACGCGGGATTGAGGTTGCCTATCGCAACACAAATACGACGGTCATTACGCAGCGCGGGATTGAGGTTGCCTATCACGCGCTTGTTGGAACTGTGGAGAAGTCTGTCTCTACGAGCTGGGAAGCCATTGGATTCGGGATTAGGTCAACACTGACCCCGCTTGAATCACTCACGACTCCCACTGCACAGCGCGCCGCGATCTATGAGGTAGTTGCTGGACTTGTTCAATCCGGTCGACAGACGCCCTTTGAGGCTGAAGGCTTCCCCGGAAAATCAGCAGAAACAGCCTGGGAATCGTTTCGTACAGAAATCACAAGTAGTCGACTCTCGCCATATGAAGCTCGGCAGGGGGTGGACTCAAATCGCCAAGTCCAGCATGAGGCGCGGGGAAGTGTAACGACAACACGATCAACGTCGTGGGAGACGCAACTCTTTTTGGTCAACGTTGAGCGAGTCACTCCCTACGAAATCGGGAGTAAACCCCTTTCCCCAGGAATCGCCGGTGGTGGATTTTACGTAGAGCATGCCGCCGTGTGGCAAGGTGGCGCGGACATTGCGGATATCTGGCTAGGGGGATCGACAGCAGCCGCACACTGGCTTGCAGGAGCAGAAAGGGCAGTCGCCGCGCCAACGTCATAGGGGATCTATGCCACGAGAAGCAAAGATATTTCGCGTACAAGTGTTTCAAGGGCTACCTGCTGTATTTCTGGCTCCCATCTACAGCTTGCAGACTGGCGAACTGCTGACTGCTGCAGATGTCGCATCGATTACGTATGAGCTATTCGATGTCGAAGGAGAATCCCCTTCAACGCCAATAGCAGAGGGAACGGTGACTGTTGCTCAGGCGCTCCACGCAGTGAAAAGAGATGCGCGATGGTCCGAGGACAACATCGGATACAACTTCGATCATCTGATACCCGGCAGCGTTTTCCCTACGAGCGGGAAGACATACGTTCTCCGGTACCTGTTTACTGCGATAGGCGATGCCTCACCAAGTGTTGCTCTAGTGTTTAGCGTGTACGTTCTGAGTACGCGGGGGTAGCGATGGCAGAAGCGAGTCAAAATCGAGAAGCATTCGTTAATGACTTTTCCCCTGGATGGGTATTAAAACGAGGGACAGCAACGAGCCCAAACGGGCCACTCTTCCTTTGTAATATTGCGACCGATGAAGATGGGAGCATGATCGCCCGCAATGGCGTTATCCGAATTAACTCCCAAAAGCTCACCGACGGATCAAGCACCGTCAATGCCTCCGTTGTCCATAGTCATTTCTTGAGTGGGTCGACGCGATATATTGGGGTCGGAACTGTCGTCAAACGGAACTTTGACCCTGGTATTAACATCATCACTGGGCTCAGCGGGGCGCGCCTTACCGCCGCGCAGATGTCCCCATCTACTGCAACACCGGAGATGTGGACGTATTTCGCAAATGGCAACGGAACGATTCACGGGACAACTGGGGATTGTCGAAGGAAAGACAACGGAACAGTCACGCGGAACTGGGGTATTGAAGGTCCAGCACTTGCACCGACCGTTGCCCTTGTGAACCATAAACCCCAGAATTACCTCATTGAAGACTTCGCTAGCAGCTATGCCCCACAAGATGGCGTGGGATCTTCTGCCGGGGCGGCTACGGGTCCATATGAAACGAGTGGACAAACCTTCACGGTAACACTCACGAAAAGTGATCGCTTTCGGAGAAGTAACGCACTCGACCTCTCGAAGCTAGACGAGACAGCCTTTGTCCGCGCTATGGTGCGCGTGAGTCGAACGGAAGATGTTGACCACTTAGAGTTGGCATTCGACGTCGACGACGGAACCTTTACAAAGGATTACTATGCTGCCTCCATTCCTATTAGTGAATTTCCACACGACAACACCTGGACGGAGATTCGCGTACGGAAGAGTGACTTTACGCGAGTTGCACCGACAGGTGGATCGACTAAGACATGGGCAAATGTCAGCGCCGTACAGATTACTGTCGCGACGATAGACACGCAAACGTCCGGGACAGTCAAGATCTCCTTCGATGACATGCGAATGGAAGAAGACTCGCATGCCGATGGCGTTGTCGATTACAAGCTGACCTTCTGGAACAACGATCTCAAGATTCGATCCAACTCACGGACCCTCGCGAATGTGTACGCAGGGAGGGAATGCATCTCTGATCCTATCAATGCGTCACGTCAAGGGGTCACGGTGACGCGAGTATCAAGTACCAGCGATGTGCAAGTCACACACTGGGAAGTGTGGCGTCGCAATCAGAATGGCGCCGGAATTTTCCAGTTTGTCGATAGGGTCCCTATCGGTCTCACAACATACAAGGACTATAAGGGTGACCTTGAGCTTGGGGAAGAGCTTATCGAAGATAACCACATTCCACCCCCGGCAAGGTTTGTGATTGAATGGGACGATCGACTCTTCCTCTTTGGGATGAAGTCAGATATCGCGCTGAGTCCCACAGTCTTCCGCGGTGACGGACCGGATAACCTCACTACTAGTGGAACATTTACCGGGTCGTCGACCGACTACCGGAAATGGGTTGTCGAAATCGATCTCGCAAACGACAGCGAAGGCACCCCAGATACCTTCAAGTGGTCAGACAATAATGGCCAAAGCTTCACCACGGGGATAACAATCACCGGGGCCAATCAGCATCTGAGCATGGGGATATTCGTGAAGTTTGCCAAGATCGGCAAGCATAAGCTTGGAGATCGATGGGAGTTTCAGGTTGACCCGGTCGGCGAAGAGCAGTCAGAGTACACCGTTCGCTTCTCCCCTCGCTTTCGCCCTGAGTCATACCCTATTACGAACTATTTTCTTGCAGGCGATCCAAAGAACACCATCACCGGAGGAACTGTCTGGCGCGGTCAACTCTGGATCTTCACAAAGAAGAATATCTATCAGGTTGCACAGTCTGGAAATTCCTATATCGCTGTCCCAACCGAAGCGTCAATTGGAACTGAATCTCCCTACGCAATCAGCCCAAGCCCTTATGGGATCTTCTACTACGCGCCAAAGGATGGACCCCAGCTATTTAATGGGTCGACAACTCTTCCTATTGCTCGTCAATCTATTCAGCCGTTCTTCGATGGCGAGGTTATCAATACGGACGGTGTCTCGATTCCTGTAGCGACACCAGTTTTTATCAAAGATTATCGCAACGTCGTTGGACAATACCACGAAGGCAACTATACCTTAGTGATCGATGACTCAGGTGGGGACTGTCGAGTCATTATCTACAATGCCGAGCGTCAACGCTGGAGTCGTTGGGGAGGTAAGGAGTTAACCCTTCAACGCTTAGCTTCAGAGAAGGCCGGAAACGACATTGTTCCAGCGAACAACCTCGAAGCCGGGAATGCGGATGGCTGGCTTCTTCTTCTCTCTCCGGTTGTGAACAATCCCATTGATCCAGGCGGTGAAGCTATCGAGGTAATGCTGCAGCATACGTTCGATGTGATCATGAAGCCGCAGGACGTTGAAGTTGACGTGAAGGATATTGTTCTCGATATCGACACCGGTGGGCAAGCGGTATTAGTTGAGGCCTCGTTTGACGATGCACCGATGGAAATCATCGGTGCGGATATGCCGATTGGTCGGACGAAGGTGTTCTTTCCAGTTCCTGGGGTTGATGGCGCCGAAGCTGAGGGGCGCATTTGTTACAAGATTTCCGTACGCATGGTCGTTCAACAACGAACATCTCGGGTGAAACTCTTTGGCATTGGCGTCAACTACTGGCCTGAGCCGCGACGCTCGACTGCCTATTCGGCGATGTGGTTTGCTCCGAAAGAAAAAGGCTGGGCACGGCGCGGACGGTTTGTCATGCGGACCTATGCACCAGTACGTGTGCAGCTGATCTTCGATGAAACAAACTCGTATGAATTTACATTGCCCAACACACAAGGGAAGCGACTCGGGCAAAACCCAACGGTTCCAACAGCCATGCACGGGAAAGTTGCTCGGATCATCTTTGATAGTAGCGATCCGTTTGTTGTGTATCCGCAGTCGTACTTTGAGATGTACCCATTCGGAGAACCAACTCGCCTTATCCCATGGCAACTGACGCCCTAACTGTGAGGTAAATAATGGCATCTGGACCAATCCGGCCTAGTGGGGATCGTATTGATTTGCTACAAGTGAATCGGCCCACATCAATGCCACCAGACCAGGCAATTGAACGACTAGTAGCAGATATGAATCGCGTTCTTGTAGTCATGTCCAATACACTCACGGACCTAAAAACGCGTGTTGCAAAACTTGAAAAGAGTACGAAATCTTGAAGCTCACTCGACTTTGCCCCCACCAGGACAAAGACTGAGAGAACCATGATGAGAAGCGCAAGAAACACGCCTAGCCCGTTTGGCAATCACGCGAGACGCATTGATGTCAGCATTGTGGGTAAAACCACAATGCCAGCATCTAAACGCCTCACGGTGCCGCTGTCTTGGCTCGACATGCCCGCAAGAAGAACAAGTAGTGCTGGTGTAGGGCGGGCTTATCACCTGGACAGCAACGCCGTAAATCGCTGCAAGCAGGAGTACTCGTTTCCCGAAGAACCGGGCCGCGTGCTGCTTCCAGCGAATCAGACGTTTCGGGTCTTCAAGTGCTACGCCTCGGCTCGACTGTTGCGCCACGGACACAACGGCGCGAGCTTCACGGGCCAGCACTTGCCTCTGAGGACTTATCTCCCGCGATTCGTCAATGCCGTGCTGTTGCAGGGTAGCACGACGATCACGGGAACGTTTCAATATAGGTCGCAAGTCGGGACCTTGGTAGCCATCGGATCGGGTAACGGCAGACCGGACCCCAACATCGCAGCCGATAAACTCTTTCGTTTCTTGGACTTCAGGCAATGGCACCTTGACCGCAACGCGGACATACCACTTATGGTTCTTCCGAAAGACTTCTCCTTGCTCACACAGCGAAGCACCAGAAAGGGCCAACGTGCGATTGATGCCGCGATGCTTACGGGCTGGGACGTAGAGTTTTCCGACGCCCTGCACCATCACCCACAGATCAAAGCTCGTGGCTTTGCGTGGGGCTTGGACGTGGGCTGCGTCAATGAGTTCAGCCTTGAGCGTCCCCGGTTGATGTCCGGCTTTGCGGGTCCGTCGCCAATCGGTGAATGCGCGACGATAGGCACGACCAACAAACTCACCCATGCCTTTAGAAGAGGGGCATCGGGACTCCTCACGAAGCACGGTTGTGCATTCCGCGTGAAGCCTCGCAAAGAGTCCCGTCAGGAGCGCCAACGTATCAGCCTTATTGGCCGTAGGGAACAGTTTCAACTTGTAACTGAGAGTTACGGAATGCACGAAGAACAGTATAGCAAACCCGCCCCACAATGCAAAGTCTCGTTCGCGTCCACTGTGGACGATCAACGGCCCCCTGAGACTGCGCTTAGGGGGCCTATGCAAATTGAGCGCGTCCTCACGCGCCAATTCAATTTGAAGGGGACTGTCATATGGGTCTTGAGACAATGGTTGCGAGTATGGCATTGCCAACATTGGCTGGCTTCACACAGGGAGTGTCTTCTATGGCAGCTCCTATTATTTCTGGAATTGGCCAGATCGGGACTGGGGCAATGGGTCTTCTAGGTTCAGCGCCTAGTCTTTTTGGCGCCGGAGGTGGGGCAGGAGCAGTGAGCGGTATCGCGGAGGGCCTTGCCGGAGGCGGACAACTCGCCCCTGCATTGTCGCTCCCAAATGTCGGCAAGCAACTCTGGGATATTGCGAATCCTGCAAACTGGGCAGCTGGTGCTGCCGGGGGCGCTGCTCCAACTAGCGGCTCGCCAATGGGTGTGGCGGGAATGACAGGCGCGACCCGACAGCCCAGCATGATGCGCGATCTCGCGATGTATGGTGGGCAGCGGCTCATTGATCGAGCACTCACTCCATCACCAGGTGGGGGACCTGTCACGGCATCATTAGCGCCCATGGATGGGAGCATGTCTGCTCCATCGCTAAGCTTTGGGGCACCAAACATGGGAGGTATTGGGTTGGAGAACTACTACCCAAACGCCCGGCGGGCTATCTACTAATATGATCGACCTCTTCTACTACCATGCTCTCCCTGAGAAAGGTGACATACTGCCATCGTTATGGCAGGCGATGAAGGTTGACAATCCCGAGCCATGGGTATGGGGAAACGCTGGAGTCCCGAGTCTCGCAAACTTTATCGTGTACTTCAGTGACGAAGGGCGGCATCTTTTTCTTCCCTTCGATCCAGAAACTCGTGACTGCTATGGGATGCTGTGGGTAGATGAACTGCTTGTTGGGGTACGTGCCCGCGCGCATATGTATTTTTTCCGTAAGTTTCAGCGAAAGTCAGGAAGCCCTATCGTCGAAGCGTGTCACGCTGTTCTTCGAGCGCTTTCTCTTCCGCCATTTTGTTTGAACGTCGTTTATCTCTATACGGATAATCGCGCGGTCGGCGTACAGAATTTTGCAAAGAAACGTATGGGAGCAACGTACGTTGCAAGCCTTCCCCAATATTATCCAGGGGAAACGGCTTCAGTTGGGTACATACTACTAGAGAAGTACAGAACATGATTAATCGCGATCAATTCCTTGACGGATATGTCAGACACATTGGTCTTCCGACCAGCTCTCAAGGCCATGCTTTGGTAGAGCTAGTGGACTTCCTCAACGAGCCCAATGGGCTCACGTACAGTATCAATTGCGTTGCGTACTTCCTCGCCACCGTGAAGCACGAGTGCGCTGGGACATGGCGACCGATGAAAGAAAGCGGCAGTCTGATGTACCTGCATCGACGCTACTGGAACTTAAAGACAACAAGACGACAGCTTGGTAACCTCCACAAAGAAGACGCAGTACGCTTTTGTAAACATGGGTATTTGCCCATTGCCGGTCGGCGTAACTTTGAGTTACTATCGAAACGTCTCGATGTTGATTTTGTCGGGAACCCTGACTTGATGCTTATCCCGCGTCATAGTTTTCGCATTGCGGAAATTATTATGGTCGAGGGTTTCTTGACGGGGAAAAAGATCACCGAGTATATCACCGAACGCAAGAACGACCTCTTTCATGCGCGACGGGTCATCGATGGCCTCAATCAGGCTGGAAGAATCGAAAAGATGGCCAGGCAATTTCTAAAAGTTCTAACAAACTAGGAGTGTCTTATGGCTGCCCAGAATCTTTTCTCGCTCGCAAAACCAAATGGCCTCATGGGGAATAGGGGAATTGCAGGACCGTCAGTTGACCCTTCTGAGTTCGGCTATGGAACTGCGCCCTCAGGGGGAGGACTCTTCGATTTACCTTCGCCATTTCCGAAAGACAGCTGGCCACCGAAAAAAGGCGGGTGGGCGATTGGTGACGTTGTGAACACCGGTGGTAATATTGCAAACTGGATGTTCCAGCAGTTCTCCGGTTTGACACCGGAAGTTGCACAGCTCTATCAGCAAGTGTTGTCTGGCAATATGCCGGAAGTCACACGTCAACTCCTTGCCCCTGTGGCTGGTCAATTAAATGCCCAAGTTCCTACCGCGATCCGACAAGCTGAGGACACACTCCAGGGAGGCGCACTCGCACAAGCAAAAGCCGCAGCCATTCAAGCGCCCATTCAAGGAATGGCTCAGGCAATGACCTCCCTTTATAACCCGCTTATCTCCGGTGCCATTGAGGCAGGACAGAACGCACCTATGCGAGCATGGCAGATCTTAAGAGATGGTGGACTTCTCCGTGTACAGGATAAGCAGGCAAAAAACTCCGGTGGCGGAAAATAATTAGGAGCGCAGGATGCCAGACTTACTGAACTTCCTCCCTATCGTTGGCAACAATCCAATCCTTGGCCCATCCCGATCGAGTATATTTGGCGACAGCCAAGCACCGAGCGGTCCTCAAGTATGGGGAGGAGAAACGGACCGGATGAACATTGCTGGAGTACCGGTTGCTCCACTGCTCGGAGGCCTCGCCACGGCAATGATAGCGCGCTCCCTTGCTCCACGCCGATCTCGCGGCTCTGCTATGCGCGATGGATTTATGCTTGGCAACTCCCTCTTTTCTCGTCCGATCGATGAGGAAAAATCAAGACGCGACTCTCTTGTGAGAGTCATGTTAGACAAGGGCTGGCTCACACCATTCGGCGAACAACAAGCTGGTGCGCCACAAGCTGGTGCGCCACAAGCTGAAGGAAGCCCTACCGCTCCCCCTATTGCTCCCGGTAGTGGAACGCCCGATGGGACCCCCAACGGGCAAGCGGCACCCGCACGGACATTGCGCTTTGGTGGAGTTCCACTCTCCCTTTCGCCAAGCGTGACACTAGGCGATCTTCTCCCTGGGCAAAGTCTTCCCGCTGGGGTAGCGGGCGCACGGATGCCAGTCACCGCAGACCTTGCGCAGCTTGCTATCCAAGGAGCAGAACGAAAGAAGCTACAAGATTATCTGGTAGGACAAGGCCATTCGGCGGATATGCCTACGTCTCTCGCACTAGAAGACTATCGCATTAAGCATGGCGTTGAGATGTTGCCGAAGTATCGTGACGCAATGGGGCCAGTCGACGAAAACACTGGTGTCCAGTTTGGAATTGGGCCGGATGGGAAGCCAACGATCCGGGCGTTTACGGCGCCATCTTCCCTGACCGGTCTCAAGCGGGACGAGCTAAATGCTCGCATTGGGATGACGAATACTCAGGCGGAGATAGCAAAAACAAATCAGGAAATTCAAAAGACGCGACTTGAACTAGAGCGGGAGCGCTTAGCTGAACTGAAAAACAAATCTGAACAAATGGACGGTGCTCAGTTACGGACGATGCTCGGCCTCGTTACGCAGGATCGCATGCTCCTGGCGAGAACATTGGAGGATATAGAAAAGCGACGGGATGCTCTAGGTAACCTGTCGCCTGAAGATATCGACGCGCGGAATCGGGTGATTGGTGACATGGATAGACTTGGGGAAGAAGTTGAAATGTATCGAGGTGCGATAGCGGAGAGGACAGGTCTTCGTTTTCCAAAGAGGGAAGGGAAGGTTGAGCTTACCCCAGAACAGAAGGGTGAGCACGATCGCATTACGAAATACGTCACAGCTTTCCGAACTAACCCGCTAGGCATTGGTAAATACCCAGAACCTAAAGATGAGAAAGAACTCGCAGCATTTACTACCGCAAAGCAGGTGTTTGAATCTCAGATGAAGCCAGTTGTGGATGCTATCGGCGAAGCGATGAAGAATCAGCCCTACTGGAGTTCTGCGCCGCCACGAGAAATTGCTGACTATCTTCGGTCTCTACACCCAGAAGAATACGATGCCGCATTACGCATGTGGCAGGCGCAAAAGAAGTAGGTACGAGGACGGATATGACAGCAGAAGAATACCTTGCCATTAGTCGCCAGATGGGAGGAAGGTCGTCAGCGAGCCCTTCCTCATCTACTCGACCTATAGCCCCGCCCTCAGATGATCCAGACCTGATCCACGAAACGGTTAAGGGTTTCGTTTCTGGGGCGACTGGCGAGCTTGCCGATCTGGCGGCTCACCGAGTGTTTGGGTCTGATGCGTTAGATCCAGATGAGCGAAGCTGGTACCCCTACCATGCTGGCTATCTCGCTGGCGCTCTCGTTGGTCTTCCGCAACGTCTTGGAACGTGGACCCTTGCCCAAGTTGGCGGGAGACTGATTCCAAAAGCTGGGAGATTAACACAGGCTGCCGTTGCCAATGCAGCTGCCAATGCGGCGCTTGGCGGTATTAGCGCCTACGGACAAGACCAAGACGTTCTTCGTGCAATGGAGCGGGGCGCTGTTATTGGTGGAGCGCTTGGCCTTGTTGGCGAACGGCTTGCGCCATCGGTGAATAAGATCGTTGGCAGGCAAGCTATCCCTCAGTATGCAAAAGAAGCCACAACGGGCGCTACAAAAACCGCAGATGATGCCTCGGCTACGTTGACGGAAAAAACCGCAGGATCAAGCGCGCAGCCTCCCGCATCGCCTCCTCCGACAGAATCCCACACTCCCCAACAGAAGGGGCCGCGGAGTTTTTCACAAGCGCGAAACGAGGCGTATTACCGCTTGCATCCAGAAGAATCTCCTCCTCCGTCGTATACTATCCTTACCCCAGATAATGCCTCGGCATTTCGACGGATTGCCGAAGAAGATGAGATTCTCGGAAATCTGTTCCCAAAGGCAAGTCAGGTACGGGCGAGTGCGAGCGATCCGACGGACGTTCCAGTGCCATTCGGAAGGTACATCGAAGAAACAATCAGCAAGGAACTCACTGAGCGTTTGTCGAATGATAAGTTTGACTTCTCTGATTTGTTAGATTTTGGACAGCGCTACCTTTCGGCAAAAGCCAAGGGTATCGATCCAAAAGCAAAAGATTTCCCAAAGCATAAGACGCCATTCGAGAAGCAAATTCGCGATCTCGTTGACAAGCGATATGAAGAAATCGCTGACAACTGGTCAAAAGTCTACGGCATAAGGGCAACTTCTTCTGGGCAATCGAAGGGGCCAAAGCTTGATCCCGATATCCTAGAAGCAGCTCCACCGATGCCGAAGGCTAAAGGTGGCCCAACAGAATCCACACGTGTAGAGCCACAAGACCTGTGGGTTGTCACGCCCGATGGTCGCGTTGTTCCCACGTACGATACGTCCCGGCTCCCTGCCGTAGCTGCACCGCATATGCGGGCCAGGGGAGGTGAAGAAATTCCTCCTCTCCGTACTGATCTTAGCTCACCACCAAAAAAACCCGAGGTCTTGCAGATTCCTCCACCTCGTTACGCAGATGCCCCATCGTGGGAGGTCACACCAGACGGGAACGTAATACCCCCCTACAACAAGAGACTTGGACCGTGGACGGTGACTCCAGAGGGAAACGTCACCCCGGCCTACACCGTGTATCCACCTCCGGCAGTACGGGCTCCGCTCACGCCGACATACGTGCCGCTTGATGCAAGGGCATCGGCCATCGATGTGCCGTTTGAGGAAGTTCCTCCTGTTCCACCATGGGCACTGGTACCGGAGATTCCACAGCAAGCTGCGAAGCCGATAGATCTTCCCCCTTCGCTCCAATCAGTAGAAGAGTTAGGGAAGAAACCTCCAGCGACAAAAGCAAAAAGCGCAAGCGGGGAAGATGCGCAAGTCAGGAAAATCATCGCGGGGAGTGATTATTTCAAAAACAAGGTCCGCAACGCCGTCGCAAAGGAAAGCGGGAAAAGTCTTAGCCTTACCGACAAGAGCCGACTGTGGACAAAAGAAGAGATGGTTGAGCAACTCAAATACGAACAGAGAGAAGGGACAAAAGAGGGAGGCTTGGCAGAACACATCGAACCGCTCCTTCAGGTTGTCAACGAACCTGATTGGCTTGCGCGACTTCCAAAGTCAACCCAGGACCGAGCACTTCATCTTGTGCGAACTTGGGAGGAGGCAACCAAAGAGTTCACCCCACAACAAGCAGCGGGTGTGCGCTTAAGCGAAGCGACTCAAGAAGTTGAGAAGACAATCGGAAGACTGAAAGCTTCTGGAAAATCCCCAGAGAAAATAGCCATTGAACTTGCGGCAACCCTGAAGGGGAAACTTGATTTCGATATGACGGCAAGTGGGAGCGCAACGGAAGAACTTGGAGAGGGAATTGTTCAAGGGGGAGATCTTGCGGGATTGACTATCACAGGAAGAGAAGGCGGGACGCCAGGTGGGAAATCAGCAGCGGAGACTGTTGCGACAATAGGAAGAAAGATCGAAGAGTTAATCGGGCCAGAGAAAGCAAGTCAACTCATTGGGTACGTGTACTCAGCAAAGAGCAAGGCTGACATATTGAAAAATGCCAAATCTATTATCGGAGAACCAAAGAAAACTCCTTCGGATCTCAAGGTTGCGAGCATTGTTGCTCGTGCGCGAAAACAATCGAACGATGATCCCGACGCTGTCTATCTTCAAGTGAAGGAACAGTACCCTCATATATCTTACGATCAGGTAGCGTCACAGCTGGGGATAAAGGCGAAGCCTGAGCGCGCACCAAAACTCTTCCCTCGATCTCAGGACGCAATGCGGAGAATCTTCTCCCAGGATGATGAGGCCATCTAATGCCGCTTGCTGATGAGTTTCTCCAGTTTACAAAGTCTCGTGGCTTCAATGAATTCGGTGAACTGATGGGCCGGGTGTTCAAGCCTTCGGCATCAGTTCTCCAAAAGATGGGACCATCAGCTGCGCGCATGGCCGATGACCTCAGAATGATTGAAGATGACACGGCAAAAGGTGTCGGCGAATACCTCTCTCGAACAATGCCGCTCGAAACATGGGAACGCGTTTCCCCAGAGAAACGGATTCAAGCATCTCACATCTTGTCAGGGTTTCTTTCCCCAGATGACCAAGCAAGGGCACTCGCTGACCCGGAGATAGATGGCATGGTGTCCTCGATGCGGAATCTGTTCAGTCTGACGAATGAACAGAATCTCCAGGCTGTTGACAATCTGGGGAACCCCCTGCAAGTTCGCAATCCGTTTACCGGAGAGATGCGAGCGTATGAAGGCATTAGTGAAAACTACTTCCCACGCTTTGTGAAGCGCTCAAAGCGGGATGCCATTCTCGATCCTATGAACTATGCACAAGCTGAGCTTGAGCGTTCACTAGGAAAGAGGATGCTTAACGATCTCGGCCTTGACTCTGATGCTCTTCTGTCTTCTGAACAACAGGAGCAAATCACAAAGAGCGCAAGCGAAGCAATCGATGACTTCTTTCGCACGGGTGAGCCTAATAGCCTCATCCAAGACAAGGCCCTCATTGATACACTGACCCCGGCCTACCAAACCTTCCAGGAGTTACACCAGCACATGCGGGCAATGGCGGTGAGCTGGGCTAAGAAAGAAGGGCGGGAAGTTCCTCCAGAGATGGACCCGATCGTCCAACTCTTTGGGTCAGATGATCCCACTTCGCAGCGTCATGGTATCCGCATGTTACGCGACTTTCTGTTGCGTGATGCACAGAATGCGCGACGGTTTGGCTCGATTGAATCTTCGCGTGCAATGCCGCTCCCAAGGAACTGGTACGAGGATGACCCACTCCGTGTTGTTCCTCTCTACGTTTTACGGCAGCAGCGTCGACTCGCGGAGATTCGCCGCTTCGGTCAAGACAATGAAGCAGTGCTCGATCCGAAGTCGGGGTTTTTAGCGCAGATCGTAGATGAGGGTGACCGAGAGTTTGCGAAGACAGT
>FRDC01000407.1_pt1 | contig 23634 bp, 27 predicted proteins | sample 1106171 | NCBI WGS metagenome assembly FRDC01 (sample SAMEA3930566, study PRJEB13176) | freshwater metagenome | biome: Drinking water system; feature: drinking water; material: water | place: Singapore | collected 2014-12-20 | reverse complement strand
GCCACGGGCTGCGTCACCGCCCGAGGGCGGGACATGCAGGCATATCTTAGCTCATCGACTGCGTGGTCCTCCTGGTCCGTATTGAGGTCTTCCGGCTTGAGGTCGTCGTGCTCGACGGACTGGAGCGTGCGAATCGCGTGAGGCTGATTGTCCATGAGGTAGAGCAGCGGACGCCCGTCCTCATCGCCCTGTAGCCGACCGCGCACCGCATCCCACCCGATCCCGCGACCGAGCGCGCCGATGCGCCGGTTGTCCGCCTTTCGCAGCATCAGCAGCACTTCGCCGTTCGGCGCGCGCGTCGCGGTCATCGCCGCCTCGGCAAGCGACGGCCCGCCATTCTCGGCGAACATTGACGGGTCCGCCACGTCGTAGAGCACGTCCTCGGCGATCGGCGTGCGCTCCAGCAGGCCGCGCGCCCACTTGCCCACGGGGAGCTTGACCCCCTTCGCGGTGTCGGTTTCCTGGCACCCGTACCACTCCCGATAGCGCACGAGCGAGCCGCGAGGCACGACGATCGCGTTGCCGAGCGTGCCCTTCGCCTCCCAAGGCTCGTCTGCGATGGCGTACCAGCCCGAGGAAAACGGCGCGGCCGAGCCCCAATCGTGCGCCCGGAACCTCTTGCTGAACGCGCGCTCGGGCAGGGTGCACGCTTCGAGTACGTGGCGCTCCAGAGAAAATTCGGGAAAGAACCCGCCCGCGAGGATGTTCCAGTCGCCGAGTTCCATCGCCCGCACGAGCGCCGGATCGCCCAGGCCGCGCATCCGCGTCCGGTACGTCGGATCATCCTCGGCCATCGACGGGTTGTCGTCGAGGAGCGCCGGCACGTAGGCGCGCACCATCCCGCCCTCGATGTCGGGCGTGCGCTTCGGCACCAGCGGGCGCTCGCACTCGACGAAGGTCCGCTTGACCCAATGATGCCCGACGTTCCCCGGGTTCGAGCCGCAGAGGATGCGGGGGAAAAGGTCATGCGTGTTCACGCGCCCATGCGGGCCGAGCTTGCCCGCGCGGTACTTCGCCGGCAGCCGGTTGCGCAGGCCCACCATCCGCACCCGGAAGCGGAGATAGCGATAGATCACCTCGGTAAACGTCGTCAGCTCATCCACCATCAGGACGTGAATCTCCGCGCCGTGGTACTTGTACCGATGCGACTCGTCCTTGCAATGGCAGAGGTAGATGCGCGAGCCGTTCGCGAAACGAATCTCGGTTTCGATGATCGACGCCTGTCCTGCGGCGACCAGCGGCGCGAGCAGGTTTCGGAAACCCTTCGGCCCCTCCATGTGATTCTTGATGAGGTCGTCCTCGACGCGACGGAAGACGTACACCTGGAGCCCGGGTATCTCCAGCGCCCAGGTGATCGCGCTCGCCCGCATCAGGTGAGACTTGCCGCCGCCGGCCGCACCCCCGTACAGCACCTCGGTCGCGGGCGAGGTGAAGGCGTAATACTGCTTCGGGTGCAGCGCGAGCCGCACCTGTCCGGCGATCGGCGACTCAATGGGCGCTGCCGTTGCCGCTGCGTCCATTCGCCTTCCCGTGCCCATTCGCCGGCACGCGCTCCGCCTTGCCCTCGATCGGCTCGCGCTCCAGGTCGGTCTGCGGGTGCTCCATCACGGCCCCGTTGACCACGATGAGCACCGGAGCCGGCACGGCACTGCCCGACGACCCCTTGGGGTCCGGGATGTTACCGAGGAGCCGATGCACGCTGTCGGCCGCGCCCCGGGGATCGACGAGCCGCACCTTGAGCACCCGCACCGGGCGCTGGTCGTCCGGCGGCCCCTCCATCTCGATCCGCGCCTCGATCCCGCCGATCAGGGCCGCGTCCTCCTCGGACATGCTCTCGGGACTACCACCCGCCAGCAAGTGCCGGATGACCTCCCGAGGATCACCCTCCAGCACTCGCCGGTAATGCCGCGTGGCGAGGTGCGCTAGGTCGTAGTGCAGGTTCCCCAACGCCTCCCTCGTGAGCGCGAGGTGAGCCTGAATGTGCTTTGTTCTCAATTTGTTATTGGCCCAATACCTCGCATGGTGCTCCGCAATACCGACCTCGATCGCGGCTTTGAGGCCGTTGAAATTGAGGCGCGTGTAGGCGTCAAGGAAGGCCGCCTCCTGCTTCGAAAGGCGAGGCAGCGGGTCTTCCCGAGAGCGCGCCGGCTTCGGGAGCCTGCCGTCGCTCTCCATGACCGCGACCGGCAGCGGGTCTTTCTTCCTGCGGGGCATGCCCGGAGCTTACCTCCGAGCCGCGCCCCGGTCACCCCTCGCAGGAAATCGTGAATTTCTACGAGCGCGGCGGGTTTCATGCGAAACAACACCGGCGTCGAAGGTTGTCAACACACGAAATCATGTGTTTTGCATCACGCCCATGCCGTGTTGTGCTTTGCAATCCATTGATTTATTGGTCGAAAAAATACCTGTTGACAGTCGGATGTACAATCGCTATGATGCGAGGCATACGAAGTCAATAACAAGTCGCGACTCGCCGACAAGCTGGTGCGAGCGTCCCGCCCGGGAGGTTGAGTCCCGGGGCCACCCGCGAAGGGTGGCACAGGCCCCTGAACCTCGCGAGGCCGCGCCCGAAAGCGCGGCAGCCGTCACCGGAGCATCAGCCGGGAGTCGAGGGTACAAGGCCGCTTCGCAGAGGAATGGACCCCCTCAGCACGTCAACGAAGGTCCGGCGGCACCACGAGAAGCGGCGAAGAGCCGACACCCGCAGGGCGCGTAAGCGCCCACGCCAGCGCCTGACTCGATCGGGTGTTGACGCGGCAGCGCGAGGCGGCCGAAACAGCCTCGCCCCAACAGGAGACACCGAATGAAAAACGCCCCCAGGTTGTTCGTTGACCAGTACGGCACGGCCCGGCGGGCCGCGACCGTGCGCGAGTTCGCGCCCGTCGAGGTGCCCGCGTGAAGCCCTGCGCATGCTGCGGCGGCTCTCTTGCCCTTCTCGGGAAGATGGGCCGCGTCAAGTACTACCGCTGCATCCACTGCGGGATGATCTTCACCCGCGCCCCGAAACCGGCTGTACTCAACTCGCGGAGGACGACGAGATGATTCTGTTTCCAGAAGGGCAATCGGCAGCCAAGATCGAAGCTATTCACCACAGCTTTCGATACGCGGCCGAGTGCGCCCAAGCCCGGGCCACGGAAACGGGAAAGTGGTTCAGGGTCTTCTTCGCCTACGGAATCGCATGCATCGCATTCGCCGACGATCCCTACTACGGGGAGCACTTGGCGTACGTCACCCCGAGGCGAGAGGCTCAATGACCGCATCGACTGCTGCGCCTCCTCGCGGGGCGCAGCGGCCGGGATGGTCCCGGACATAGGAGAACAGCATGAAATCAGGACTCAGCCTGTCGCAACTCGCCGCCGAGATCGAGCGCCAGTCGGAGGCGAAGCGCGATTTCGTCGCGCAACCCTCCCACCTGTCGGTCGTGGTCAACGACGACAACACGCCCACGCTCGCCGTCGGCGATTCGATCCAGCAGCCCATGAACGAGCACGCTCACGGCCAGTTCGCCGAGTTCCTGGGCGTGCCCAAGCCCTACTACGACCGGATGCGCGCCGAGAAGCCGGCGCTGCTCGCCGCCAACGCGGCGGCGTGGCTCGCCGACATGGGGCCGAAGCAGTCGCGGCTCGTGCGCTCGCTCGACGGCAACGTCCGGGCGGTGCTCTCCAACAGCTACCGCCCGCTGGAGAACATGGACCTCGCCGAGGCGGTGCTGCCCGCGCTCCTCAAGATGGACCTCCTGGTGCTCTCCTCGCAGATCACCGAGCGGCGCATCTACATCAAGGCGGTGCACAAGAGGATCGAGCGCGACGTACCGAGCGGGCGTCGCATGGGCGACGGGACTCATGTGTTCTTCGACACGATGGTCCCCGGGATCGTGATCTCGAACTCGGAGGTCGGCTCCGGCCGGCTGATGATCGAGCAATCGATCTACACCCGCGCTTGCACCAACCTCGCGCTGGTGGGCACCTCGTTCGCCAAGCACCACCTGGGCACCCGCGCCGACGTGTCCGAGAGCGTGTACGCGCTCCTCACGGACGAAACCAAGGCCCTGACCGATGCCTCGGTGTGGGCGCAGGTGCGCGACGTGGTGAGCGCAGCGTTCGATGAGCGGGTCTTCCGCGACATGACCGATCGCGTCGCCGAAACCTCGACGCAGAAGATCGAGGGCGACCCGGTGAAGGTCGTCGAGGTGACGGCGAAGCAGTTCGGGCTCTCGAAGACCGAGGGCACCTCGGTCCTCAAGCACCTGATCCGAGGCGGGGACCTCACGCGCTACGGGCTCTTCAACGCCGTGACGCGCACCGCCGAGGACCTCGCCGACTACGACCGGGCGACCGAGTTCGAGCGCTTGGGCGGGCGCATCGTGGAGCTTCCCAAGCACGATTGGGAGCGCATCGCGATGGCGGCGTAGGGTAGCAGGGCAGGCCGAAACCCGGGCAGTCGCATCGCCCGGGTCCGTGCGTCACGCGCACGCTGATGAGGCCACTACAGGAGACACCCCATGAATACCGAAACCGTAGCCGAACGAATCCAACGACTCGCGCATGGCGCGAGCCTGTCCGAGAAGAGACAGGAATCTCTCGCAATGGCGCACGATGCCGGCGTCAACGACGACACCTTCGAGCGCATCGCGACAGCAACTATCGTCAACCGGTCGGCGGGAGTCATTCTGCCCCCGCATCGCTTCGAGGGGCTGTCGCGCGGCCGTGGCTGGTGCCGTCTCGGCCGTGGGTCGAACGTCCATTGGGGCGAACGGGTCGATGGCGGATACCGGGTCGAGCGCCCGGGGCGCTGGATCGTTGGCGGGAACGACGGGTTCTCCCGCAAAAAGGAAGACGCCTGGAACGTGGAGCACGTCCGGGTCGGGAACGTCACCTGGACGATCGCGAACTAGGGGGGGGCGCATGAACCCAGACACCGTAACCGTTGTTTGCCTCGCGCAGGACTGCAAGGCGCGATACGACCAGCGACTCGACGAAGCAACGCGCTGGTCGGACGCCCTGTATCAAGCCAGCCTACCGACTTGCTGCGGGGTTTGCGGAGGCAACCGCATCCGCGTCATTCCCGCCGCCTGTCAGAGGAAGCTCTGACGCACGCGAGACTCAGCGGGGAGGGCGAAAGCCCTCTCCGGTGCGCCCCGCACCTCACAGGAGACGACCATGATGGGCACCCAAACCCCTTGGGGCTGGACACAAGACGCGACCCACATCGCCCCCGGCGTCACGTTCTACGAGACCGCCAGCCACGGCGGATTCCACGTCACCCCGGACGCGATGAAAGCAATGCCTCCCGCGCTTCGCGCTCTCCCGGTGTTTTGCGGAGAGCCGGGATGGTACGAAGAGGATTGCGATGCGGTCATCGTGGTCCTCGCCTTCCCGGTGCACTTCGACCCGAGGCAGGTGCTCAACGCGATTGAGCAAACAGCGGCCGGCGGCTCGCGCAACGACACCGCCATCCAGGCGTTCCTGCGCTCGCCCGACGGCATCCTCCCGTGCGCCATCGCGGCGCGGTATCAACAGGAGTTCGGGCACCTGTATCAGGGATTCCCGGGTGGCACGCGCGGCCGCGAATGGGAGGTGACGGCGCACAGAATCAGCGACGACGCTCGCGTGTACCTGCGCTTCCCGGGCGTGCCAATCGATCTGCCGCGCTTGTTCAGCATCGAGGAAGCCATCGCGGCCGGCGGGAGGGTCGTGTCATGAATCCCGACGACATCCTACGCAAGGTGATGGGCGACCTTGCGAAAGACGCCATGCGTGCCGAAGCCGAGCGCGCCAAGGCCGACCCGCTCGGCCACAAGCTCACGCGGGTCATGGCCGACGGCCTGCACTACCGCTACTACGCCACCACCAACGGGCGCGGGCAGGAGGTGCGGTTCGCCTGGAGCACGAAGCGCAACGTCGCCGGCTTCTACCTCGGCTGGCGCGAGGTCGTGAGCAAGACCAAGGTGAAGCGTGACCGCTGGCTCTCGCGGCGCGTGAAGAAGCGCGTTATCGAGATCGCGCGCCGCCGCCATCGCGCGGCGTTCGCGCGCAGGGTGACGCGATGATGCTCAACGTCAGCATCGCGAATGGCGGCGTGGCATTAAAACAACCCGTTCGAGTAGAGGGCGCGCCGCTCGGCGACTTCAACGGCCTTCGCCTGTTTGTGCATAACGCCGTCGTCACGCTCAACGGGGAAGCCGTGATCCTCGACGACGCCTTTTCTGTGTCGGAGGCGTGCTCGGGCGCGCCCATCGATGTGCCGCCCGGGCCGATCGATGACGTAATACGGGCGGCCCTCGCGCACCTGCGGCGCTTTAGCAAGGACGCTGCGCTCCGCGACCGCAACCGCGTACGCGATGTGATCCTCGCGTCCGGGAAGACTTACCCGGTCAACGACCCGGGCGTGCTCAAGTGGACCAAGGATCAACCCTGATCGCCGGCAGGGCAAGGCCGGCGGGTGTACCCGAGCACCCGCGCGCGGATCGCAAGCGCGCACCGTAGACAGGCCCCGGATCGACCGCATGACGCCGGGCGACATGAGAATCGGGAGGCGGAGAGCGGCAGGGCGGGCTGGTCAACCCGCCCCGATTGAAACTCGACCTTGAAGGAGGGACTTCGCTGCGGCGCTGGCAGACCGCCCATAGTCTGCCGCCCCCCAACCCACCCGCAGGAGACACCCATGAGCAACGACGACTTTTGCGCGGACGCGCGCCGCGCCTACCTCAACTACCTCAACTACCTCAAAGCCCTCAAAGAGGTCGCGGGCAAGGATATCGTGCCGTTCGTGAACACGGCGGTCGAGCTTTCGTATCACGACCCGGACGGCGCATGGTCGGACCTGAGCGATCTTGCCGGCATCGACCTGCCCTTCGAGGACGTGCACCGGTTATGCGGCCTGTATGCGCGACTCGTGCGCGCTCGGGCCAAGGAGGACGCCTGAATGGCCGGGAACATCGCGCCGCTGCGCCGGCCGCTCAAGCGCAAGGTCGAGAGCAACGACCCGGACCACCCGATCGTCATCGAGGTCCACCCCGACGGCACCATCCGCGTCGGATACCGCTGGAGGACGATGGAGGAAACCTCGATCGATGAGGTCTACGCCATTGCCCTTCGCAATCGCGGCGAGCGCCGCGTCGAGGAAGCACGCAAGAGGAGGCTCAAGCATGGATGAGAAACAGCAGCCACCCGCAGACCCGATCCCGCAATCCGCCAGCGAGATCAACCCCGGCAGCGCCAACGTCTACGCGGGCAAGCAAACGCCGGAGGCGAAGCGCGCCGCGCTCGCGGCGCTTCTGGAGAAGCTGATGCAGACCGACCCTGACACGTTGATCGTCGTAGCGGCGACGGGCGAGGGCCGCACGAGAACGTTTTCGGTCGCCACGTTCGGTTCGATCCCCGCCCTGATCGCGCTGGCTGAGGCCGCCGGCGTCAAGCTCCACGAGGTTTTCGAGGAGGCCATCCAGAAGGCCAATGAACGCGCCATGCCGCACTGAGCGGCGCAACCCATCCACAGGAGACACCCATGAGCAACGACGTGCGCGCGCACCAACCATCGCGGCAAGCGATCGTACTGCAATACCTCATCGACCACCCCGGAAAGCATTCCGCCGTCGCGGTGTCGCAAGCCACTGGCATCAAGCGGACCACGGCAAGCTCCATCCTCGGAGCGATCACTCGCCTGGGCCTGACCCAAAACGACATGGGCTACTACAGCGCCATCGTGAAGACCGTGCCGAGCGACATCGCCGCCGAGGTCGGTCGCGCTTCGCCAAAACACAGCGTGAAGCGCGCGCTGAAGACCGCGCCGAACGCTGAGCCCGGCATGCTCCTCGTCATAGAACTCGGGCGCGGCGAAACGGTAGACCTGACGTTCGAACAGGCCCGCTCGATCTGGGCGCGGTTGAATGCCGTGTTCGGACCCAAGCCGTGATACACTGGCGGCAGCGCGGTCCTCCGCTGCGCTGTCTCCTGTGCGCTCTTACCCCGGGCCTTGCGCCCGGGGTTCTTTCTCGCGCTCCCCGCCTCCTTCGGGCGCGAGTTCCGCGACCCTCACCCGCAGCATTCCAGCCCCTACCTCGCCTACCCGACGCACGATCAACTCGTCGATCGCCGCGTCGTTCTGGTAGGCAACCCCCTGAAAGGCATCGAGCAAGACCTTGAGCATGTTGTCGAGATCGCGCATCCGCACGGTCCGGGCAACCTCGACTTCGACCTTAACGGCCCCGCACAGAAGTCTCGGCCAGCCCGCTTTAGTCAACGCCTCGGCGTAGCTCCAGCGAGCCTCGGCCGCCCACGCCTTCGACACCCTCGTCTTGTAGACGTAGGGCTTACCGGCCCTCGCGCCTTGCTTGTGACGCGCTACGCCGTAGAGCGCGTTCACGGAGGGCGGCAAGCGCAGTACGACCAGCGGGTGTGTCCGCGATCCAGGGCGCTCGGTAACGGATGAAGTTGACGAAGCTCGTTCGCTGGCCAATCGAGCGGCGCGCAGCCTCGCCGAGAGCGGCAATCTCTTCAAGCGCAGCGTCCGCGAGGGCATTGACTCTGTGCTCGATCAACCTGTTTGATTTCTCGAAGGGAGAAATAGCCTCGACAGGCGGAGGAAGGATCAACCAGCGTTGCCCTACCCGATACTGCCTGTAGTTCAAGGTCTACAACCCCTGATGCTGAAAGGTGAGGCCGGAGCAAAGCTCACCCTCTACCGCCCAGGTCGTGGACGATTCAGGTGAGCGGGGATGCCGAACGGAGCCGGCCATCGCGTCGCCCAGGACCAGACTTATAGCCGCTCGGGCCTGACCGCTGCCGCGAACGACCTACCAACCGGCTCTAGTCCTTCCCCCGCCGCCTCGGCTGTGTCCTGCCCCGGTTGCCGAGCGGGAGCCTGATGCCGCTCCCTCTACTCCCCCGCGCCGGCTCGTAGACGCGCCCACGGGTGAGGCTCGGCCGCTGAAAAGACTAAGCCCCCGAAGGGGTGCGTCCTCTTGGCGGGAGGAAGTCGGACACACGGGCAAGAGAACGTGTACCAACCACTTCGCACCCCCTCGGGGGCTCGCTCTTGCCTATGCGCTCGACTGCCAACCGAGCCCGCGCACTGTACGCCCGCGCGCGGCCGCTTGTCAATCCCCCTTGGCGGCGTGCGCATTCCGGCTTTCGCCGGGCGCGAGTTCTCGGATCGACCCGAGAAGCCGCACCTCGTAGCCCATCACTCGGGCGAGCCGCATCACGAACTCCGGACGCACGTCCTCGTCCGCCACCTCGCTACGCACGAACGTCCCCAACCAGCGGTATGTCACGCGCGCATCCTCCGCGAGCACGCCCCAGCCCCCACGGTGCGAGCGGGCAAGCTCCCGCACCTCGCGCACGATCGCGCCCCACTTCGCGTGGCGCACCGGCGTACGGCCCTTAGACTTTTTCATCGCGACCCCTTGCATTCAGATGTAAACGCGCGTACATTCTACCGCACGCGCCCTACGACGGGCGCGTCAATCTAGAGGTCGCCGTGATCGTCAATGGAGGGCTCAGCGCGTGAATCCGTGGCTGGTGTACGACTGCGAGATCGTCAACGCGATCTCGAAGAATGGAGAGGCCCGCATAGAGGGCATCAACTACTGCGCCGGCTGGCGCGACTTCCCGCACATGGGGATCAGCGTCATCTGCGCCTACGACTACAGGCACGAGCGATACCGGGTCTTCTGTCGCGACAACTTCGACGAGTTCTCGGCGCTCGCGGCAGAGCGCAATCTCGTGTCCTTCAACGGGCTCGCGTTCGACGACCAGTTGTGCGCGGCCAATGGGATCGCGGTGCGCACGCACTACGACATCCTCGTGGAGGTCTGGCGCGCGGCTGGCCTTGCGCCCGAGTTTCGCTGCCCGACGCACCTCGGGTACGGGCTCGACGCGCTCGCCAAGGCGAATCACGTCGGAGGGAAGACCGGGCACGGCGTGCTTGCTCCGGTGCAGTGGCAGCGCGGTGAAATCGGCGCCGTGATCGACTATTGCTTGGAGGACGTGAGACTCACGAAGCTCCTGCTCGATCAAATCATTCTCACGGGCAAGCTCACCTCGCCCGTCGAGGCGAGGGTCCTTCGGTTGCGCTCGCCCGTGAGCGGAGCGCAGGCGTGATCACCGACGAGCAGCGCGAAGCGCGCAAGGCTGGACTCTTCTCGTCCGACATGCCGCGCGTGATGATGGGTCAGCGCGTACAGGTGGCGCTGGAGAAGATGGGGCTCGCCGAGCCGGCGGACCTGAGCGAGATCGATTACGTGCAACTCGGCGTCGCGCTGGAGGAGCGCGTGATCGATGCGTTCCTCGCCAGCGCCGAGGATCACGTCGTCGGGATGCGCATTGCGGGGGCGAGCGTGTGGACGAGCCCGCCGACGATTCGCCACCCGCGCGAGCGATGGATGGGCTGCCACATGGACGCCGCGTTCTACCGAGAACACGAAGGTCGCGGCGGCCCGCGCGTAATCGCGCCGATTGAGGCGAAGGTCGTGGGCGCGTACAACCGCTCCCTGTGGGGTGAGCCCGGCACCGATGAGGTGCCCGAGCGCGTGATGTGGCAGGTGCAGGCACAGATGGCGTGCACCGAATCCGGCGGGGCGCTAGTCCCTGTGGCGTTCGCGGACGAGAAGACGCTGACCTCCGCGATCGTCGGCTCGCCCCTGCCGATCTTGGTGTATCGCGTGGCGCGCAGCGACAAGCTCATCGACCACATGATCGAGCGCGGTCGCGAACTGTGGGCGCGCATCGAGCGCGGCGAACTCCCGCAACCCGAGAGCGCGACCGAGGCGATCAAGGTATTCCGGCGCGACTCGGGCGACTCGCTTGAGGTGGATGGCTCGATCGCGGGCGCGCTCGCCAAGCTCGCGGAGATTCGCGCCCGCACCCGCGCGCTGGAGGCAGAGGACAAGGCGCTCTCCGAGACGATCAAGGCGATGTTCGGGCCGGCCGCGCAACTCACCATGAACGGGGTCACGCTCGCCACCTACAAAAACGACGCCGATGGCGCGCAGGTGGATGTGGACGCGCTCAAGCGCCGCTTCCCGCACGTCTACGAGGCAGTGCTCGCGCCCCGCCCCGGCGTTCGGCGGCTGCTGCTGAAAGAGAAGGCGCTCGCGGCGATCGCGCCGGTCGTNNATTTCACAGGAGAAGACGGCATGAGCGAAGTGCAGAAGATGGAATTGCAGGTCGCGGCGACACGCGAGGTCGCGGACCCAGGCGTGTCGCCGCATGCGCTTGCGGCCGAGGCGGCGGCGCGTGCGATGGTGGAGGCGCGTTACGTGATCGCGTTTCGCCGGCCCAGGAATTGGGATGCGGTGCGGGTCGCTATTCTCAGGGAGTGCAGCCGCCCGAGCTTCGCGCTCGACAAGTCGGCGCTCTACAAGAAGCCCGTGGGCGGGAGCGCCGAGGGCGTGGATGGCCTGGGCATTCGCTTCGTCGAGATGGCGCTGCGCTGCATGACAAACATCCTCGTCGAGCAGCGCACCATCCTCGAAACCGACATGACCCGCGTGTTGTGGGTGGCGGTGACCGACCTGGAGGCGAACGTGACCTTCCCGCGCGAGGTCACGATCGAGAAGACGGTCGAGCGTTCGCGCCCCTCAGATGACGGCTACATCAGCGTGAGAACGAACTCCCGGGGGCAGCCGGTCTACCGCGTCAGGGCGACCGAAGACGAGGTCATGACCAAGGAAGCGGCGATCGTCTCCAAGATCGTGCGCATGTGCGGGCTGCGCGTCATCCCGGGCGACCTGCAAGCGGAGGCCGAGGACGTGATCCGCAAGGTGCGGGCGGATCGGGCCGCCGCCGATCCGGACGGCGAGCGCAAGGCGATCGTGGACGGGTTCGCCTCGCTCAACGTCCCGATCGTGGAGCTTGCGGAGTACGTCGGGCACGACCTCGGGGCGTGCTCGCCGGCCGAACTCGGCGAGCTTCGTTCCGTGTGGGGCGCGATCCGCGACGGCGAGACGACCTGGGCGAACACGATCGCGCACCGGCGGGACATGCGCGCCAAGGCGGGGGCAGCCACGGCCCCGCAGGCCGGGCCGGACGCCACCTCGCCGAGCGTCGCGCAACGCCGGGCGCGGCCGAAGGCAACGGGCGTTGCCGGGATGGAGGCCAACATCCCGCAATCCGGGAATGGGCAAGCCCCACAGAAACCCGCCACAAAGGCCGCAGATGCGCCGAGGCTCGATGACGCTACTCTGGCACCCGCCGCAGCGAGCGAGGCTCTGGGCGGCCCTCCTGCCGCGCCGGAGCCGGGTTTTGACATGACGATCCGGGATGACGCGGAGCTGGCGGCGAAGAAGATGGGCACGATGAGCGCCCAGGACGCGGCCGAGTACGCTGACCGGCTGTCCGGGGACATACGGCAGTCCATTGCCGTCGTGGAGGCCATGCGCGCGGCGCTGGCGCGCGAGCGCAGCGAGGGCGGCGCATCGTGAGCGCTAAGCCAAAAGCGGCGAGGCGGCCGGGTAGATGGATCACGCTGGAGGACGAGCCCGGCAACATGAGGCTCGGCGATATCGGGTTCCAGTGCGTCGGCGTGAAGCCCGGCGGCAAGCGCGAGCACCCGCTGTCCCGGATATTCAGCGTTCGCGAGGCCGCCGAGGAGTTCGTTGCCCTGCGCGCGGCGCAGAACCGCGCGGAGGATAAGCCGACTTACGAGACCGTGAGGCTCAAGGTCGTGCGGCGGTTGCGCGTCAAGGTGCCAGCGTGAGGCCCGCCGGGTTGTTCGGCCGGCCCGCGCCCTACGTGAGCGGCTCGGACACCAGTCGCGAGGCCGCCGAGAGCGTGCGCGTCGATGCGCGCACCTATCGCGGGATGGTGCTCGCGTACCTGCGTGGCCGAGGTCGCGAGGGATCGACGACCGACGAGGCCGAGGTGGCGCTCGGGCTGCGGCACCAGACGTGCTCGCCCAGGTTCCGAGAGCTTGCGGACGCGGCATTCATCATCGAGACCGCGCGCAAGCGCAAGACCCGCAGCGGACGCAACGCCAAGGTATACGTGGCGATCGAATTCGTGGAGGCTGAGCATGCGTAGCAGCGCATCGACGATGACCGCCGAGGGTCTGATCCCGCACGCTCGCGTGCCCGGGGTCGGGTTGTGCCCCGTCGCGCTTGAAACGAAACAGACCCCAAGGGGGCGTCGCCTCGTTGTGGGCCGAGAAGCCGGGCGGCCCGCGCCTGAGCGAGATGCGCGCGGGCGGTTGATGTACGTGCTGCCGGGCGGCGGGCGCTGGTGCGCGCGATGACCAACACGGACGCCTTCTGCGCCCAACTGCGCGAGTTGCTGGAGCGGGCGACTCCGGGGCCATACGAGGTCGGCGACGTTGTCGATGACGAAGTGGCCGTGTGCGGCGGCAACAGAGGGCAACACGCGCCGCAAATGATGGTCGCGACCAGACATCCGGAAGCGAAGTGCGACGCGGAGTTGGTTGCCCTGCTGTTGAACAACGCCCCGGCCCTGCTCGCGTGCGTGAGGGCGGCGCAGGCGGCTTACGATCTGATCGAGCACAAACGCGAGTGCTCATTCAATTACAGCAACGGCTGTGACTGCGGGGCGGGGAAAGTTCTGGGCCAGACGAGCGCGAGCGGGACGAGGCGCGCAAGGATGCAGAGCGGGTCCGCGCCTTGCACCATCTCGCCGCGCAGGAGGTCGTGTTCTTCTCGACCTACGACCCGCAGACCAAGGAACACAGCACGACGCGCGGATTTCCTGTCGTGGCGAGCGGAGACATATTCGTAGGCGGCGCGGACTCCGAGCCCTTGCCCGATGACCAGATTCTCCGGCTGGAGCGTATCTACCGCGAGTACGGTCACGACGGCGTGATCGCGTGGCTGTGCGAGCGCACGGGGCTGACGCCGTGGCGGCCCGAGTGGTATCCGAATCTGCCCAACGTGCAGGCCGCCATCGCGCGGGAGAAGGAGGGCGGTCATGAGTGAGGCCGGTCGCTTCAAGCACTACAAGATTCGACCCGGCATCTTTGAGATTCGCGATATCACGGAGGATAGCGTCATCGGATACTGGATAGCGGAGGATGAGGCGAAGTATCGCCTGCATGATGCGCATCGGCGACCCCTGCGCGACCCGGGAGTTTGCGTGCCGGACCACAAGCGGCAGATGTATGCCGTGGTCGAACGCCTCGCACCTAGACTGCGCGTCGTCAACCAGGAATAGACACCATGATCGTCAACGGACAACTGTGCACGACCCTCAACGCGATCCGCGCGCATTCCCCGTGCTCGGACGGGTGGGGCAAGCTACTGGCGCACCTCGGCAAGACCGGCCCGGACGACGAGCCGCTCCCGTTCTCGGTCATCGTCGAGAGCAACGGGATCGACGACGCGCTCTGGTGCTGCCGCGCCGCGCCGGAGCACGGTCGGGAGTGGCGGCTCTTCGCAGTCTGGTGCGCGCGGCAGATACAGCATCTGATGGACGATCCGCGCAGCATTGCCGCGCTGGATGTGGCCGAGCGGTTCGCGGTGGGGGCGGCAAGCGCGAATCAACTTGACGCCGCGAGGGCTGCCGCGTGGGACGCCGCGAGGGCTGCCGCGTGGGACGCCGCGAGGGCTGCCGCGTGGGCTGCCACGATGGACGCCGCGTGGGACGCCGCGAGGGATGCCGCGTGGGACGCCGCGAGGGATGCCCAAACCACCGAGTTCCTGCGTGTCGTCAATCTTGGAGCACGATCATGAGTGACTTTCGTATCACGGGACCCGGCCTGTACCGGAGAAGAGACAAACTGGCAGTGCGCATGGTACCCAGCGGGGCTATCCACCCTTACGATCTAGTCGCCTTGATCAGGCTCGACGACGAGCCAGAGCGGAAGCCCGCCACCGGCGATGGATGGAGAGAGTGGCATGGTGGAGAATGCCCAGTGGCGTCGGACGCGGTGGTAATGCTGCGGTTTAGAGAGGGAGAAGAAACGCGCCGCGCATCTAGAGCTTCCGGATGGCGCTGGTCGCACCGCGTCGGAAATAGTTCCGGGGATATCGTCGCCTACAAGATCGTCGAGTCCGGCGGCGTGAAGCCGCCAACCGAGGAGCGTCGCACGGTGTTCACGAACGTACCCTCGTCCGGTCCAGTCGTTACTGGACCTTTCGTCGTCTATCCGAATCCCTCGCCGGAGGTGATCGCGGCAGCCAAGGACCGAGACATGCTGATCTCACGCATCTGCCGGCTGGAACGCGAGAACTCGGACCTCCGCGAGCGCATCGAGAACCTGCGCTACGAACTCCGGCAAGCGCAGGCGCAGAGCGGCATGTGCGATACCTGCGGCGCGATGCTCGCGGAGGCGAACGAGCGGCACGAGCACCGCGCCCGCGTCTCCGCTGTACTCGGCGCTGCGCCGGAGCGGCCGGAGGCGAGGCCTAAGTTCGGGAGGGCGTCGTGAGCGATACGCCGAGGACGGATGTGTACCTACGCGGCAGCACAGTCACGGAACCGGAAGAGTATGACGTGCTGTATCAGCACGCTCTGGCCCTCGAACGCGAACTCAGCGCCGCACAGCAGAGGATCGCGGTGCTGGAACGGGCGGTGAACGATATGGACGCGCTCATGTCATCGGATTGTGTGTGCGTGCCGAGGGAGAGTTTGAGGCGTTGGAGAACCGCTTTTCCGGTGTTGCGGTCGATCTTGCAACACGCCGGTCTAAGCGACAGCCCAGACATTGCGCGGTCGATGCTCGATGAAATCGACTCGCTGCTTTCCTCCGCGCAGGAGGCTCCAGATGCCACCCCGCCGCGCTGAGCGACTGACGCCTGCGTAGCGGGCAAGGAAGGTGGGCGAAGTAATGAACATACGATGCAACTCTTGTGGCCTTTTCTGTCGTCCCGTGGCGTGGAAAATGGTCTACAGCGGCGCACCAATTCCGACGCCTGACTACGAAGTATTCCGCTGCGCGCGATGCGTGCAGCGATTCGGGTATTTCGTGCCGCAGCTAGGCATCAAGCCAGAGAATTCGTGCGGAAGAATCCCCTAGCGCCGGCAACGGCGGAGGCGCAACACCCCGAACCCAAGCGGCAATGCGCCTCGGTTAACTTGGGAACGGCCGGTGATCCGGTCTGACAGTGCGGAAAGGCGCTCACCCGCGACCGCCGAGCGTCGCGCCGGACGAGGGTAACCGGCAAGTTCACGAGCGGGTCGGCGTGGCAAAGGCAAAAAGAGCGCACGTGAATCTCGCCGGTCGTGGAAGTGCCACGCGACAGCGCCGCCCCGCTCACCCACCACCAGCACCACCAACCGCGCCGAAGGGCGCATGAAAGGATGGGGCATGAATAGCGCATTATTCGCTGTGCTGGAGGGGGTGGTCGTTGCTGCGCTATCAGCCTACGCCTGTTTCTCGTATGAGTCTGGCTCGTACGTGACAGCAAGCGCGCTTATCGTCTTTGTCGGCGTATTACACGCCTTGACGGTGCGGCAGTTTCAGCGAATGTTCGACAAAGCTTGTGAAGCCATCGCGATGATAAAACACCCGGCCGATCGGATTTGAACTCGCGCCCCCTCGGCCCGAAAGGGGAAGAAGGCAGACTCGGCATCTTCGGGTGCCGATTATGCGGCCCGTATCCAGTGCGGGTCTGCCGGATAGATTGGAGCCGCGTGGGGCGCGAGCCTTAGCGCGCCAGCGCGCCCTCGTCCCCGCCTTCGCACTTGGCGCGCTCTGCCGCTCGTCTGTTTACGAGCCCCTGCACGACGCGCCCGCCTAAGTAGACCCACCTGGAGAGTTCAGCGCACGCACCCGTGTAGTCGCCAGAGTTGAGCTTCTTCACGAGGGTCGATCCGCAGAATGCGCGCTCGCCCACGTTGTAGGCGAAGCTCACGTACACGTCGTATTCGTGCTGATGCAGCGGCACCGTCACGCAGCGCCTGAGCGCGCCCTCGAACTTCTGCGCATCGGTCAGCGCGCGCGCAAGCGCCTTGGGCGGGGTGATGCTGTCACCGAGTTTGACGCCTTCGGTCGTCCCGAAGCCGATCGTAGGCACGTCGCCGGGGATCGGGATGATGGCGCGATCGGAGTAGCCCTCGTGCAGCGCGATCGAAACGAGGCCGGCGGCGGAGAGCGAGAGCGCGCCCAGGGCGACGCGAGCGCGGGCCTTCACGGGCCTACATTGCCCCCACGCCCTCGCGAGCGACGCGCCGGCAGAAGGAAGACGGGTCCATGAACTGCTCTTCGCGCCGCTCCATCGGGATCGAAATGATGCACGCCATTTCGCGCTGCGCGATGGCGAACTGGCGCATCGACCCGGTAAGCGCATCGACCTTCGCGCCGATGAAGTACGAGAAGCCGATGATGACGCCCGTGACCGCAGTGACGACCGCCATCAGGAAGAGGTCCATCGAGCGGAGGTTCCGTCCGGTGATCGTGCCCATCGGGGTGCGCGCCTCGAAGGAGGCCCCGCCGTCTCGATCTTCGCTCACTTGTGCCATGCTCCCTCGAAGCAGTGCCTGACCTCGTGACCGAGCGTTTCGTTGTCGCCCGCCGGGGCTACGACGATGCACACACGCTGCGCGCGATCCCAGGTCTGACAGCCGCGAAGCATCATGGGCGCTCGGCGCTTCATAAGCGTTTCGCACCACAGGTCGGCGTCGGCCACGCTCTCGGCCTTGATCCACCGAATGCGAATGGCGTCCTCGCTGCCCGCGCAGCCCGCAAGCGCGACGAACGCCGCGAGGCTAGCTGCTGATGCCGACTTCGACCAGCGTGACATTCGCCGCCCACTTGATTGTTTTCGCTGCCGCGCCGGTCACCTGGAGGTCGAGCGCGTCGTTCGTGTTGTCGGCGACCGCGTTTGCATCCCAGGTTGCGTCTGACTCCGCCAGCACCGTTTTCGTGACGGCCCCGACGAGCGCGGTCGTGCCGGCGTTGTTGGCGATGAGCCCTTCGAGCCTATAGGCCGCCGCCTCGCCGACGACATCGGTGCGTCGGGCGCACACCAGGATGGAGAACGCGACCGTGGTGTTGTTCTCGATCAGGAGCCGCGTGCCCGCGCCGGACCGGGTGTAGATCGAGGTCGGCGTGGCGTTCGTCGTTTGCCCCTGCGCGACGACGTGACTCGCCTGTCCGTCGCCGAGCACAAACTGAGCGCCCCAGGAAACTTGCCCCGTGCGCCTGACGCGCAGATTGCTGCCGCCGATCGCGACCCCGTTGTTGGCCGCGATTTGGGAGGCGTCCGAACAGAAGATGCCGGCTCCGATGGTGACGCCGGACGCGATGACGCCGTTGAACCCGCAAATGATCGCGGAGTACGTCGCCGAGGCCGCCACGGACCCGCCGGAGCTTCCGATGATGACCGATCCGGTCGCCGACGCGCCGATCGTGTTGTTCTGTCCGCCAGCGACCGTTGCCTGGCTGGCGGCAACCGAGTTCTGGAAGCCGGAGAGAATCGCGCCCCGGTTGCCGGCGGTGATCGAGTTGGACTCGCCGCCCCCGATGAACGCCCCGCCCGTTCCGGTCGCCGCCTTGTTGAGCTTCCCGATGACGTAGGTGTTGTCGCCCTGCGCGCCGTACGTCGTCGAGTTGTCCGTGATCTGCGCCGCAAGAGAATCCGTGCCGGCCGCGTTGGCGCGACCGATTGCGATCCCGCGCGTTCCTGTGACCACGGAGGCGTTGCCGATCGCCATCGTGTCGGTCCCGAGCGCTGACGGCCCCGTGGTCGGGATGGCAGAGCCGGTCTTGATGTGCGCGGTTACCGCCGTGCCGGCCGCCGGCACGAGCGTCATCCACCTTGCGGCGGCGAGGTCCGTCGCGAACGTGCCCGACGTGTGCGCGGCGATGCAGATGTAGGTCGAGCCGGACTGCTCGACGACATCCTTGACGGCGTACGCCGTCGCGGTGATCCATGCGCCGCGAGGAACGAGGCCCGTCGAGCTGAACAACAGCAGCACGTCCGGTGCCAGCACGCGGACCGATACAAGTTGATCTTGCAGCCCGGTGTCGTCTCTCTGGATGGCCGCGAGGTTTGAAAGCGCCGATGAAAGCGTGGTGGCGAGGTTGGCGAACTCGGTGTCCACCGCACCAGTGCGCACGGTCGAGCGCCCCGCGACCGACGAGGCTTCCTCCTGCGCGAAGTTGACGGTCGGGTTGTAGGCGGGGGGCTGAGACACGGCTACCTCTGCAAGTCCTGTTGGGCGTCATTGTAGGCGCGAAGCGCCCTCGCCATCAACGCGCGCTCTTCCTCGCGCAGGCCCTTGCGCGCGCCCGGGCGCTCTTCGCGATCGAGCTTGTCGATCTCGCGGAACTCCTTCGTGACGGACGCCATGTCACGCCTGAACTGCTGCTTCGCGATTTCGGCACCCATCGCCACGAGCCCAGGATTTTCCTCGCGGATGCGTTCAGCCTTCTCGGTCTCCCCGTCAGCCTCGTACCGCTTGACGCGCTTGAGCGCGCTCGTCGCCTCTTCTCGCAGCCGGTAGAACTTCGCCGCCACGTTGCGATCGTCCACCTCGCCGTAGACGCGACCGACAAACGGGACGTTGCGCCACGGCAGGTCTTCTGGCTCTCTCTCGCCCGTCGCTGTGCCGACCTTGTGCAGCCCGAACTCGAACATCGCCAGCCCGAAGCGCCCCGCCCCGCCGGTCAGCGTGGACAGGATGTGCGTCATCGTCGTCGGACTCACGTCGATCGCCCCGCCCGTCACCTCGTCGCCCCCGGTCGCGTCCGACAGCCACTTCGCGAGGTCCTTCGCGGTGTCCGAGGTCGAGCGGAAGTAGAGTTGATGGTCGGGCTTCGGCCCCGCCTGCGGCAGGGGCTCGGGGCGCATGGGCGCGCCGTACCACGTCTTGTTCTCGCCCCACTGGACGAACGGGTCCGCGACCGTGGGTGACACGAATTGCGCGATCGTGGACGACTGCCCGAAGGGGATGAAGCTGTCGATCAGGGTCTGCGTAAACGAGCCGGCGATGTCGATTGCCTTGCGCCGCTCGGTCACGAGTTCGGACCCCGACCAGGAGAGCGCAGCCTCCATCGCCAGCCGGCCGGCGTTATGGAACACGTTGAACCCGTAGGGCAGCGGGACCGTGATGTGCTTGCCGCCCGGCAGCATGAAGACCATCGCCTTCTGGCGGATGTGCTCCTCGATCAACTCGTAGGGGTTGTTGCCGTCCTCGTCGGGCTCGTCCGCCCCGACCAGCCGGTTGATGAGTTCGAGCGCCGCCCCGAACGCGACCATCGTGCCCACCATCGCCTGCGCCTTGCGGCTCGTCGCAATCGCGGAGATCAGCCGCGCGGTGCCCTGGATGTTCGCGTTGAAGAACATGAACCATGCGTTAGTCGCGCTCGACCGATTGCCCTTGCGGTTGAAGTTGACCGTCAGGTTCTTCGCGAGCGAGGCGGCCTTGGCCGGACTCATGCCCATCGCGCGCGCCTCGGCGTACGCGGACAGGCGCGTCGCATTCTCGATCGCGGAGTTCGTTTTCTCCACCGCGTCGAGCGCGTGCTCGGCCCACTTGAGCGGGTTGATGTCGCCGCGCATGCCGGCCTTGATCTCGGAGGCGATGGCCTGCTGCCGGTCGATCAGGTCCTCGAAGAGATTCATCCACCCGGTCTTGCCGCCCGCATCCTCGAACTCGCGGTACAGCGTCGCCCACTTGCCCTTGCCGTCGCGGAACTCCGCCGACATGATGCCGGCGATAGCGCGCGGGATGTTCGCCATGACCTGTGGCGCCCGCCCATTGAGCGGCGTCGATTGCAGGTTCACGCCTGCGGTCTGCACGTCGCGGATGAAGTTCGTGAGCCAAAACTGCGGGTTGTAGCTCGTCGCGAGGTTCGCCATGATGCGGGAGATTTTCCCGACGACCTTCGTGACCGCGCCCAACTGCACCACGTCGAGGTTCTGCATCGCCCGAGCGAGCGCCATCGCGCGCTCGGAGGAGGGGTTGAACGCGATCGAACGCTCCACGATCTTGCCCGAGGCGTCGGGCTCCTTCACGACGTACACGTCGTCGCGCCGCTTGTAGTTCGGGTCCACCCGGGTTTCCACGAGCCCGGTCGTCGGGTTGATGTACCGCTGCATCGGGGGAGAATCGACGCGCCAGAAGTCCGGGTTGGGGAATTCCTCGGCGAGCTTGATGAGCGCGCGCCCGACGCGGGCCTTCTCCGCGCGCACGATCGCCTTTTCGTGCTGCGCGATCACGGCCGCGATGATCGCGATGGCCTCCTTCTGCGAGCCCATCGCGCGCTTGGACTCCGGCCCCTTCACCTTGAAGCCTGCGCCCGTCGTGGGCTCGTCCACGTCGCGGAAGAGCGGCACGTACTGCTTGTAGGTCGCGCTCCAGGCGTCGATGGTCGCCTGCGATTCCAGGCCCTCGCTCACGAGGAGCGCGCGCGTCGCGGCCGTGATCGCATCGACCTTTTTCGCGATGTCCTGGAGCGCCTTGAGCTTGCCTGCCTTCGTGAAGCCGGCGATGATTTCAGCCGCGTTCGGCGCGCCCGGCTGGCCCGCGCGCGCGGCGTCTGCGGCGTTGTTGTAGAGGCCCGACAGATTGCCGGGCGAGCCCGGGCCGTTGACCTTCTGCATCTGCCGATTGCGCTCGGGGGCGTGCCGAGCCCACAGGTAGCGGCCGACCTCCTCGACGCTCAGGCCAGAATCGCGGATCGCGGCGAGCAACGGGCGAACGCCATTCTTCTCGAACTTGCGCACGCGCGCGGACACCCGGCCGTGATACGCCTCCTCGGCCAAGTAAGCGTTTCCGGGCTCACGGATGACGCCCGTCGCGCGCTCGATCGCCTCCTGCACCCGCTTGAGGTCGATCTTGTTGTTTTGCCACTCCCGGATCAGGGCGTCTCGGGCTCCGGGCTCGTCGAATCCCCACTGTACGGGATTCGGTCGGCCAGCATGTCCACCGACAGCATCCCCTTCGGGGCGTTGCGCGCCATTTCCAGTTGCGCCTCCCACTGCGAGTCCGGGCGGCCCTCTTGGAGCGCCCGGTTGATCCGCTCTTCGAGTTCCCGATGGCTCTGCGGATCGCTCGCCGCCGCGCGAATCATCCCGTTCGGAACCCGCGTTTTGAAGCGCCTCTCGTAGCCTTCCACGAGCTTCGGCCACCGACCCCGGTCGCTTGATCTCGCCGCCTTGCGTTTCGTCGCCATAGGTCTGCCTCATCACCTCGAACCACTTCGGGAACCACCGCTTCATGAGCGCCGGGTTCGAGAAGTACAGCGCCCCCATCTGCGCGGTCACCTCCGCGCTCGCCAGCGCCGCCTCGAAGTGCCGGTGCGCCAGCGGGTACTGCAAGTAGAACAAGACCTCCTTCGCCTCACCCGAAGACCCGGATTGAGCCAGCGCGCGCTGCCATCCACTGACGGCTTCGTCGGCGAGCCCGCCGGCTTGCTCGGCCTCAAAGGCCCCGTCCGCATTCTTCGTCAGGCGCGCGCCGGGTGCCTTCCACGTCGAGGCCGAGGTCGGGTCTTCCGTGCGCGCGAAGTCGATGAAGTGCGTGAGTTCGTGCGCGACGAAGCTCGCGACGCTCTGCCTCGCGCCGGGCTTGTCGGCCGCCATCGCCGCAAGCCACGTCTCGTTGATCGTGACGACCCCGGCCCCGGGAAAGTACATCGCGTGCGCGGTGCCGACCTGCTGGTCGTGCGCCGAGAACGTCATCCCCCGGAACACGACCGGAGGGAACCCCGCCCCCGCGAGGTCGGACACCACCTGGGCGACGACCGCCTGAGCCTTTGCGTTGAGCGGGTACACCCCGTTCATCAGGTTGCGATGGCCGGAGAAGAGCTTCGTACCGCTCTCGGTTTTTAGACCGAGTTCGTCGAACCTCTTCTGCTCGGATGACTCCGGGGTCTGGTACACCCCGGAATCATCGCCCTCGCGGTAGACGATGCCGATGAGCGGGGCGTCTAGCCCTTGACGCAACTGCCGTGCAACGCGCGCCAGAATAGATCGCCGTGCTTGGCCGCTTGCCGCGCGTGCCAAGGATGCGACGAGAGCCGCTCTTTTAAGCGTTGCAGGCCCCGCTCGCGCCGCTCGCGCTCCTGTGGACTCAGCGAGGCCGACAAAATCCTGATGCGTTGCTTCGCTTCCATCGGAAAACTCGTACTGTTGACTGTCGAAATTATATCGGATGGAGGCGAGATCGGGAACCAGTTCCGTCACATTTTCCGTGCTCGCTCGGAGAAGCTCTGCGAGGTTGGCTTCGTCGTCGTCGGGGTCTTCGACCTTGCGCCACTTGAGCCCCTGGTCGGGGTGTGGTTTCAGATGCCGGGTCGTGCCGAACCGCAGCGCCGAGGCGATCATGTTCTCGGTGCGACGGAAAAACGCGGCGTCCGAAATGCCCGCCGGGTCGCCAATGAACACCTTCCCGTTGTTGTGCGCGTAGGTGGCGACCAACTGATACAGCCTGCTGCCCATGTCGTGCCCCGACTTGAGACCAGAGGCATCCAGCCAGATTTCGACGCCATCGCCCTCGTCGTGCCTTTCGCGCACGTAGGCTTTCGCGCCGGAAGGCATCGTGATCTTCCATCGCTTCGTCACGCCCATCCCGGGCGACACCTCGCCGTCGTCCTGGACCTTGATCTCCGGGTCCATGTCGAGCGCGATGCCGTCGAGCGAGGTCCGCTCGGACTTGACGTTCTGGAAAAAGTCCTCGGAGCGCGCGAGCCGCTTCAACACGTCGGCTGCGCGCGCATAGGGGTCGGCGCTGCGCTCGA